>WNEY01000705.1_pt1 | contig 21703 bp, 20 predicted proteins | sample 5400531 | NCBI WGS metagenome assembly WNEY01 (sample SAMN13153338, study PRJNA577476) | soil metagenome | isolation source: 200 cm saprolite under Douglas fir tree site 1 | place: USA:California | collected 2015-04-18
TCGTCGACGGGCGGCACCGCGTTCATGCTGCCGGGCCGCGTCGGCGACTCCCCGATCCTCGGCGCAGGACTCTATGCCGGGCCCAAGGCCGCTGTCACCGTGACTGGCATCGGCGAGGAGATCATGAAACGCGTCCTCTCGAAGTTCGTCTATGACCGGATTGCGGAGGGACGCACACCCCAAGCCGCGGCGAATCGCGGGCTCTCGCTCTTCCCTGAGGACGTCTCAATCGGGATCATCGGGGTCTCCGCGGGAGGATGGGGCGAGGCCTCGAATCGAGATATGGCGTTCTTCGCGTCGTCTCCGCGTCGAACGTTTTAAGCACGTCCACGTTATCACGGACCATGTCACACTTTGTAGGGGAGGTTTTCTGTGACTCGGAGGAGTGCACTCACCAGCAAGATCGAGGCCGAGGTCAAGCTGCTGCAGCGTCACGTCGCGATGCTGAAGGCGATCATGGAGAATCAACCGATCGGGATCATCCGGCTCTCGGAGCTCCTAAACTTCCCGCAGCACAAGGTCCGGTATTCCCTTCGGATCTTGGAGCAGGAGGGGCTGATCAAGCCCTCGCCCGAAGGCGCCGTGACCACGGACAAACTGGAGGAGTTCCTCGATTATCTCAAGGGCGTCCTCGATTCCATGTCGGGGACGGTCCAGGGACTCCGCAAGACGCTCGGATGATCGGACTCAAACCGTGCGTCACGCGGAAAGGAACGCGAGAATCCCACTCAGGATCGCAAGGATTGACGGGGTTCCACCGACACCGCCGGGATCAGTAGGGTCAACACTCCGATCGCGAGGTTGATCAATGCCCCGAGGCGGGTCTTCCCCCAGCCGAAGAGGATGCTCGTTCTTTCCCCGATCGATCAGATAGCTCCCGTAGAGCACGCCGATCCCCGCGATCAACGTGATGAGATCGACGCTTCCCTTCGATTGAACGTTGAGCAGGATCAGCACACCGGCGATGAGCCCGAGGATGAGGGCGATGATGCCGAAGAGCCGCTTCTCACCGATCATTGGCGGGCCGAGGAACGCATCCTATGTAAGCCTTGTAAATCGGAGGTCGAAGGTGGCGGCTCGGTTATTTAATAGCTTTGGCCGCAGCGGTCTTAGAGTGTTCGAGCCGTGCCTCCACTCCGGTGCGGCGCAGAAACTATTTGAGGACCCCCCTTGTATCGCACGCAAGCCGTCGTAGCTCAGTCCGGTAGAGCCCCCGACTGTTAATCGGGTGGTCTGCGGTTCGAATCCGCACGACGGCGCTCCTTTCCCGTTCTACTCCATGGGGGCCGATTCGGAACTCCACTGGCGGCGGGCCGAGCCCCTCGAGTTGGCTCACGATTTCGCTATCAATCGGAACTTCCGAAAATTCCGGTCCACAGAGAAATAGGCGACCCCGAGGGCGCGTTGACGGGAAAGAGCAGTCATTCCAAGTTCAGTTCCATGAAGACCCCGAGGGTCTTCATTATGTCAGGGATTTCTCGATAGGGCTCGATCAGATTGAAGCCGAGCGAGCGGTACAAGGCCTGCGCGCCTTCAAAGAAGCTGGCCGTCTCCAGGCGCAGCTTCCGGTAACCGATGAGGCGGGCCGCTGCGATGACCGCTTCAATCAGCTCCCTTCCCAGACCTTTTCTGCGAAACGCCGGGCGCACGTAAACTCGCTTTATCTCGCCAATCTCGCGGGACAACCGGCGCAGCCCGGCGCAGCCGGCCACCTGCCCGCCAAAGGTCGCGAGCAGGAGCCTCCCATTCGGGGGGGCGAACTCCGCCACAAGTTCAGAGACACTTTCCTTGTAATCAAACTCCAGAAGCGCCTCCACGTTGAGTCCCATCTTGCCAGAAATCTCGATATCCCACGCCTTGTATTCGGCGGAGAGTTCCTGAAACTGCTGGATCTGTTCCGGGGTCTCTGCCTGGATTATGGTGAGCATCTTCAGGCGGCCTCGACCGCCTCGATTGCCTTTTCGATCTCCTTCTGGAGTTTCGCCCGTGCGGCAGGCTGAGCCCACAGGTCCGCCAGGTCCGGGCGCGTCGTTCGGCAAATCGACAACATGTCGTCGAGGCTCGTGCCCCGGAGTGTTTGCAGAACGACGGCTTTGTAAGAGTGGAGTTCGTTCGAATGACGTTGAATGACGGACGAGTACAGCCAGAGTTCGCACTTCATCCACTTCTCGACATAGCTGCGTGCGAGAGGCCGGACCCGTTTCGCGATTTGCTGCCGGAACGAGTCCTTCGCGAGTTCGAGGAGGAGAGCGCGTTCGGTCTGTTCCTTGGGCACGTGGTCGGGAGGGGCGCATGCCCTCATAAAGAGCGTCGCTTGACTCGGCTCGCGCGCGCCTGAGTCGCGGTTTCTTTCAATCGTTCCTTCAGGATTCGAAGGTCGGATTGGTGGCGTGCGTGCCGCTTCCCTTCAAGGAGTTCCTGCTGCGCCCGAACGATTGGACCGGGAACTCGAGACATCAACCGGTCCATGCGTTCGAAGAGAGCGCGTTCGGATTGGCTCGCGCTCGTCCCGATCGCCGCGAGGTCAAATCCGCGAACCGGTCCCGAGAACGAGTACACGTGAAGATTTCCTTTGAAGAAGCAACCGGAGTATGGGATCGGTAGAACCCCGACCGCGCGAGCGTCTCGCCGGAAGCGATCAATGGACTCGCGAGCGACGCGAACGGGCTGGACGACTTCGGTCAGAAGTTCGATCGTGGCGACGTACCGATTCCCTTCCCGGTGGGTGTCGAAGATGTACGGCCGGTCGTCGAAGACGCAGATCCCGTACGAGGTCTCCTGCGTGTCCGCGTCGAAGACGGTCAAGCCGTTCTCCGAGAGCACGAGTTGCTCGAGGGCCCTCAGATCTGCCGTCGCTTCGCGCACGATCCCGGAACGCCGGAGGCCATATTAGGAATCGCGGCGGACACACTCCTTAAGTAACGCCCCGCGGTTCCGCGGCTCGGGGCCCGTAGCTTAGTCCGGTGGAGCGTCTGGCTCATAACCAGATGGTCGTCGGTTCAAAAGGTCCCGCGGTACCCACGGGACCGGAAAGTCCGGCCGGGCCCATCGACGACCGCAGACGTCACGAGGAACCGAAAGAACCGAGGAGCCCACGCCGGTTCGTCTTGAGCAGGTACTCCCGAATCAGGTCCCGGGCGCCGACGACCTTGTCCATGTCGCCGTCCCAGTTTTGGAGGATGCTCCCATACGCCGCCTCGACGCGGTCCAACACGGAGCGAACCCGCTTCCGAATCCACGTGGACCCGGTCCCCGAGTACACGACCGCGAGGTAGACGTTCCGTCCGCGCTCGATCAGGATCCGGTAGTCGCCGAAATCCAGGTGGTGGAGCTCGCGGTGTTCCCCGTAGACGAACGCGTCGCGGACGAACGCCTGAATCGCCGTGAGCATGCCGCTCAACACGTCCTCGTCCTTCTCCTGGGATAGGCTGCGCGAAAGGTGGTAGACGAGGACCCCGTCGCGGTACACGAGGAACGCCTCCTCGATTGCGACCTGGGATCGGCGTCGGATGAAGAGGATCGTGAAGAATCCCGCCGCCGCGCCGCCAATCCCGATCCCCAGGAGAGGCGTCAGGTCCGCGATGACTGCCACGGTCGCCGTGTTCGATCGGACGTATCCGATGACCGTGTCTCCGCTGTTCGTGTACATCGCCTCGAAGACCGCGGGAATCAGGGACCCGGCGGCCGTCCCCCCCGCAGGGCGGAGGATCAGCGTGACTGTCTCGACCTCGCCGGGCTGGAAGTCGACGAAGGACCAGTTCAGCACGTCCGTCCCGGTCCTCGGGACCCGAGACGTGTACGACACGAGTTCGAAACGCTTGTCGTACACGTCCGTCAACCAGAGATTGTGGGCCGAGGAACCCCCGAGATTCCGGATTGTGAGGGTCAAGGCCACGGTGTCCCCGACGTGCGCTTGATCCGGCCCTGCCGTGAGGACCATATCGATGTTCGGTGCGATGAAGTCCGCGTAGGCCGACGTCGTCACCCCCGGTCGGAAGTTCCCGTTCGCATCCGTGTAGTCCGCGTGGAAGGTGAGATTCGCCCTCGTGCCATCGAGGACCGTGGTCTTCGCACGGAGCTCCAGGGAAAACGATTTCGGCCCGGTCGCGACGTTGGACCAGTGCCAGGTGTACGTCGAGCCGACGACCGATCGGGCGCCGTCCGACGTATCGTTCACGTAAACAAAGCTAGCGGGGAGCGACAGAGTGAGCCAGAGGTCGCCAGCCATCCCGCTCCCCGCGTTAACCTGATAGATGTTGTAGAATTGGATTGCTGCCACTTCGACGACCGTCGTGGCCGGCGTGACGCCCAGCACGATCCGAGGAGCGGCCGCCTCGACGCTGTCGGGCGTGATCGGTACCGACGGTTCGAGGTTGCCGAAGCCGTCCCGGTACGTCAGGGTCCCGTTGATCGTGAGGAGTCGGTGGTCCGCGACAGAGGCGTTGACGTACGCGTTGAGATAGATGGCTGTTGCTCCCAGGGGGATTGTCGACAACGTGAAACGAACCTCATCCCCGGAGACCAGGGCCGGAAGGGTCGCGTTCAAGAAGGACAGGAACGGGTCTAGGGTGAGATTCACCCAGGCATCCCGTCCCGCCTCGTTCCCTCGATTCGAAAACCCGATGACCGCGAGGACGACGTCCGCGGGAGTCACTTGATTCCGACCGATCGTCACGGACGCAGATGCGATGTCCGGCGCGATCACGAGCACCGTCCACGACGCATCTCGAGGCGGGAGCAAGAACCCGTTCGAGTTCGTATAGGTCAACGACACGTCGTTCGACAACGTCGCATCCCGGACCAGGTTCGGCACCGCGACAGCGGTCAGGGTGAACGACCAGGTCGTAAGGCTCGGCAGGTTCGTGAACCGGAAGTATACGATGGAGCCCGAAACGATGCGGCTGCCGCCGAGGCTCGCGGCAGTGTCGGAGACATACGAAAGGCCTGGGGGCAGCGTGTCGTTCACCCACAGGGTCTGGGCCGGGTCTCCCGTGTTCTGCATTGTGATTTGGTAGGTGATCGTCTCGTTCGAGTGGATGGTGCTCTTCGCCGACGTCTTGGACAGGCTGATGACCGGACCTCGGAACGCGACGTCCGCGGTGGCGCTCAGCATCGGCCAAGAGAAGCCTTTCTCGTCCGAGAAGTTGAGGAACACCTGGTTTCGGAAGTACGGAATCGGAGGGAGGCCGCCTTTCACCTGTACGTCGATGCTCAGGCGGTAGTTGCCCGGACCGAGGCCGGTCCAAGTCCAGTTGTAGGACCCCGTCATCGCGGCGGGATCGGACGAGCTAAGGAAGGTGAGTTGGCTGGGAAGGCTGTCGTTGATCCAGACTCGGCCCGCGGATCCGGGTCCCGAGTTGTTGAACCAGATGTCGTACGTGAATTGGTCGCCACCCCGCACGTTCGACAAGGTCGAAGTCTTTTGAAGGGTGAACGTGGGAGCCCGGACGCGAGCCGACGCCTCTCCAATGTCGTGGACCCCATTCGATTCAATCGCCGTGATAGTCGCCGCGTAAACGCCTTGTGACAGAGGGGGTGCGTAGGTGAATCGGAAGAGCTTCCAAGCCGACGGGGTCGTGGGGTCGGTCGACGCCAGGGCCATCGCGGTGTAGTTCACGACGAGCGCTCCCGCCGGGGACGTGAGGTTGATCCGGGCCCCCGCGATTTCCGAACTCCCGAACGGATCGGAGACGTTGGCCTGCACGACCAAGGTGTCCTTCGGCGACCAGACCGTCGTCGAGCCCACCCCGTCGCGGAGGTCGATTAGGTCGATCCGCACGTACGTCGTCGTGTTGAGCTCGAGTCCGGAGGCGGCGAAGGTGGAGTTCATCGCGAGCAAGGCGTCGGACGCGCTGGTCCCCATGTTCCGGACCGTGAGTCGGATTCTCGCTCCTGAGGCGAATGTGTGGTCCATCCCCGGGAACCCGAACGTGAAAGGCTGGTAGTCGTTGAACGCGTTCGTCGTGACCCGCGCCTGAACGTACGCCGCCGGCGTCAACGTGACGCCGTTCCACTCCGCGAGGGTCAGGTTGATGTCCAAGTTCTTGACATCGTGGCTCACGGAATCGAGGTACAACGTCGCGTTGACCGCCGTCGAGCGGAATGCACGCGCCAGGACTGGGTCCAAGTCGAAGTCATGTGTCGTCCCGTCCTTCCTCAACGTCTCGTTGTACTGAGATGCGACACCGCCCGTGGGCTTCGGGGCAGCGAGGCGCTCCGAGGACCCGATCCGGGTCGGATTCAGGAACACTTCTTTCAACTGCCTGCCGACGTAGACCGAAGCCTGCGCCGGAGATCCCGTCTGCAACGCCCCGGTGCGGTTCGTGTAGACGAGCGTCAGGGACTTCGTGAGGAGGACGCCCGGCTCCGTTCCCACCTTCACTCGAGCAGATAGGTCGAAGGATCGAGGCCCGTTTCCGACGTTCGGGAAGGTGAATGAGGGCCACGCGGTCGTCGCTCCGACGTTCGACGCCGTGTCGGAGAGGTACGTCAAGCCCGGAAGCTGAGTGTCGTTGACCCAGGCCGTTGACGCCGGCACACTTCCGGTGTTGTTAAGGTAGACATGGAAAGTCACGGTCGCACCGGGCTGTGCCTCCGGCGAGGCCGCACGCATCGACAGGCTCAGGTTCGCGTCGGTCTCCTGCCCGTACGTCACGAAGTACATGTCGGTCGGCCCCGGCGGGTCGATCCAGCCGCTGCCGAAGTTCAGGTTGATTTTCGCTTGGCCTCCGGGGTAGGTGTCCGCGTTGCTGTGGTGCCATTCGTACCCGTTCGAAGCGAAGCTCGCCGACGTCGCGACGATCCAGTACGGCGTCCCGACTGTGAGGTTGGGCTGGAAGGCCGTGAACGGCACGGCGTAGTTCCCCAGGTTCGTGTTCCCGATGACGAGGTTTTTTGTGGCCAGTGCGACGGACGACGGCACGCCGCCTGCGTCGGGCCGGATCGTGACGTTGAGAGAGTCCGTGATATCTCCGGTATTTCGCAGCCGGAGCGTCAGGTTCGTGAGGCGGTAGGACGCCGTCGCCACGAACGATTGCGCGACACTTTCGCTCGAGGAGACGGTGATGTGGCTTGTGCCGCTGATCACGGTGTTCGATTCGAACGGCCGTTCCCCGAACGCCGCGGCGGGCACGCTCAGGAACGGAGCCAGGACGGCGCCTAGCAGGAGCAGGATGAACATGCCCACTAGGGGTGAGGTGGGCTGGCGACCGCTCACTCTGGTACCTCAGACCGTTGAGCGTGCCCGGATGAGGGTATCACCCCAGCGGCTTGGTTATCCACCCTGATTCTTTTTCGCGACGAATCGGCGTCGCCGGCATCCTCAAAGGGTCGGGGAGGGCGCAACTTTTAGCCCGAGGCTCCCTTCAAGCCCGACGCACATGGAAGCCCTCGGGCTCGATCCGCCCATTCTGGACGCCGTTCGGGCGCTCGGGATCGAGGAATTCACGGAACCGCAGGTCCAGGCGATCCCGCGGATCCTCGCGGGGGCAAACGTCCTCCTCGTCGCGCCCACGGGCATCGGGAAGACGGAGGCCGCCCTCCTGCCGATCCTCCAGCACATCCTCCGCGAGAAGCCGGTTCCGACGAGCTGCCTCTACATTACGCCCTTGCGGGCGCTCAATCGCGACATGCTGCGGCGGATGACGTTCTTCGCGGAGCGACTCGGCGTGCGCGTCGCGGTCCGCCACGGCGACACGACTCCTCAGGAACGGGCCGCCATCACGCGCCACCCGCCGGATGTCCTGATCACGACCCCAGAGACGTTCCAGATCCTGTTCACCGGACGGAAGCTGCGGGAGCATCTCCGGTCCGTGCGGTGGGTCGTGGTGGACGAGATCCACGAACTCGCTTCGGATGAGCGCGGGGCCCAACTCGCGGTCGGCATGGAGCGGTTGCGGGACCTGACCGGGCGCGAGTTTCAGCGGATCGGACTGTCCGCGACGGTCGGGACCCCGGAGGAGGTCGGGGCGTTCCTCGTGGGGGTCGGCCGGCCCGTCGAGGTCATTCGCGTTCGGATCCCGAAGGGAATTCGGATCCGAGTCGAGATGCCGTCTCCCGCGAACGCGGACTCCGAGATGGCCGAGCGCCTCCGGGTGAAGCCTGGTCAGGCGACGGCTCTCCGGCGCTGCCACGAGCTGATCAAGGAACACGCGTCGACCCTGTTCTTCGTGAACACGCGTGACACGGCTGAGTTCCTTTCGTCGCGAATCGCCGCCTGGTACCCCGACGCTGGGATCGGCGTCCACCACGGCAGCTTGTCGAAGGACGTTCGGGTGCAGATGGAGGACGATTTCAAGGCAGGCCGCCTGCGGTCCCTCGTGTGCACGTCCTCCCTCGAGCTCGGGATTGACGTCGGGACCGCGGACTTCGTGCTCCAGTACAACTCACCGCGAGAGGTCTCCCGCCTCGTCCAACGGATCGGTCGCTCCGGTCACGGGGTCGGCGAGACCTCGGACGGCGTGATCCTCGCGACCCACGAGGACGATGTCGCGGAGGCGTCTGCGATTGCTCGGCGGGCCTTGGCCGAAGAGATCGAGGACCTCGTCGTCCGGAAGGACAACCGCTCCGTCCTCGCGAATCAGCTCGTTGCCATCGTCGTGTCCGAGCGGTTCACTTCACTCGACGAGGCCTACGCGACGGTGCGTCGGAGTTGGCCGTTTCGCGATTTAAAGCGCGTGGACTTCGACGAGGTCGTCGCGCAGCTCGGCGAGCTCCGGCTCCTCTGGTCCCGGGACGGTCGACTCGGCCGGAGCTCCCACTCCCTGCCGTACTTCTTCGAGAACATCTCGATGATCCCGGACGTGAAGACGTACCGCGTGATCGACCTGTCCTCGCGGAGGGCCATCGGAACGCTGGACGAGTGGTTCGTCGCGGAGAATGCGAAGCTCGGGGAGAGCTTCATCATGCGCGGGTCCGCGTGGCGGTTCGTCGATTTCCAGGAAGACCACGTCCTCGTCGAGCCCGTCCGGGAGATCGGCGACGTCCCGTCGTGGGTCGGAGAGGACATCCCGGTCCCGTTTGAGGTCGCGCAGGAAGTCGGTCGCATCCGGAGGGAGCGTGACCTCTCTCGGTATCCCGTGAACGAACACGGCGCTTCCCGCTTCGGGGAATACCTCGCGTCGGTCGGGGATGCGCCTCTCGCGACCGACCTTCGAATTACAATCGAGGTCGCGCGGGACGTGGTCATCGTGAACGCGTGTTTCGGGTCGAAGGTGAACGAGACCTTGGCCCAGCTGATCTCGTCCCTGATCAGCGCTCGATTCGGGCAGAGCGTCGGGCTGCAGACGGATCCGTACCGGATTGTCCTCGAGGTCCCTCGGTCCGTTAAGGCGCAACAAATCGTCGACATCCTTCGCCCGGAGGATCCGGAGGCTCTGGAGCCGCTCCTCCGGGTGATCCTCAAGAACTCCGCGTTCCTGCGTTGGGCGTTCGTCTACGTCGCGAAGAAATTCGGAGCATTGCGGCGCGACGTGGACTGGGAGAGCGTCTCGATCCCGCGGCTCCTGAAGACGTTCGAGAACACCCCGCTCTTCGAGGAAGTCCTCGACAAGGTGTTCTGGGAGCGGATGGACATCCCGAGGACGGTCGCCGTGTTACAACGGATCCGCGCGGGCGAAATCGAGATCGTCGTCACGCGGATGACGCCGATCGGGAAGGCCGGGCTGGAAGGCGGACGGCTCCTCGTGACCCCGTCGCGGGCCGACCACGCAACCCTGATGGCCGTGAAGGCTCGACTCGAGAAGGAAACCGCGACGTTCCTGTGCCTGAACTGCAAGATGTCGTGGCGCGACACGGTCAAGGATCTCCCCGCGAAGATTCGTTGTCCGCGGTGCGAGGCCCTCATGGTCGCGGTCGTCGCGCCGTATGAGAAGGACACAATTGCGAAGCTCGACCTCCAGGGGGCGGACAAGCAGAGCCGCGCGAGGGCGAAACGGCTCTTCACGAATGCGAGCCTCGTCATGGCGCACGGTCGGAAGGCCGTCTTGGCGTTGATGGCCCGCGGCGTCGGAGAGGACACGGCGGCGCGCATCCTCCGCGGGTACCATGAAACGGAGGAGGACTTCCTGCGCGATGTCCTCGCGGCCGAAATCACGTACGCGCGGACGAAACGGTTCTGGGACTAGCGACGAGGCCCCGGCGCACAGCGTGAAGGCGTCGAGGTCACCGGGAGCCGGAATTGCTCTCACGGGAGAAACCCAGCACGATACGTTTATCGCCCGTGGATTCGTCCGCGCGGTTGGTTCCTCGCGTGGTGGATCGGACGACCGTCTTGTGCCCCATCTGCGGGCAGCCGAACCCGGCGACCGCGAAGCAGTGTGCCGCGTGCGGCATCACGTTCGCGACCGGGCGCGGTACGGAGAAAGTCGATGCGATCCTCGAGGATTTGCTCGACCTTGCGAAGGCACCTCCGGACGCCGCCAGCGCCAGGTCGCCGGAGGCCGAGTCGCCCGACATCGACGAGACGTCCGCGGAACAACTCTTCGATTCCCTGCTCGCCGAGGTGCAGGCTTCCCCGGACGACGCGACCGCCGAGGGGGGAGAGGGAGCAAGCGTCGATGAAGGTCCCGAGTCAGCGAAGCAGGCCGGGGAGGCCGTCGACCGGATTCCCGTCCTCGCGACGCCCGCCGACACGGAGGGCCGCAAGATCATCCGAATTTCCGGCCGGATGTTCGATGCCGCGACGCTCGGGTCGGTCGGAGCGCTCGTCGTCGTCTTCGTGTTCTTCCGGATGTATGTGAACCCATTCGACCCCTCGAATCCGCTGCCGACCCTCCTCTTCGCCGGCGTCGCCGTCGGCGGCATGGGAGCGGCGCTCGGCCTGTTCCGCCTCGCGAACAGCGAGGTCGCGCAGGGAGACCGTTTGGTCAAGGAGGGCCGCTACGCGGACGCCCTCACGCATTACGAGCGCGCGATCCGAATGGTCCGACGGCCCTCGTACGCGTGGACGTCGCGCGGCGTCGCGATGAAGTACCTCGGCCGGCTCGACGAGGCGTTGCGGTGTCACGAGAACGCGATCCGGTTGGACGCAACGAACGAGGTCGCGTGGTGCAACCTCGGGACCGTGTACTTCCGGAGAGACCAGCTCGCGAAGGCGCTCGAATGCTACGACAAAGCGATCAAGCTCCACCCGAAGTACGCGATCGCCTGGAACAACAAGGGGGTCGCCCTTTCGCGGATGGGCCGGTTCGAAGACGCGGACCGCTGCCACACGAAGGCGACGAAGCTGCGTCCGGAGTACGTCGCCGCCTGGCTGAATCGCGGGGAGGTGCTCGCCCGGCTCGGCGACCGCGCGGAGGCGCAACGGTGTCTCGAGCGAGCGAGGGCCCTCTCCGGGGGCGCGTCCGCCTAGCGTCGGCCCATCGCGAGGACGTAGATCTCCGCACTCGCCGACAAAGACGCACCCGGCTTGACGCCCTTCCCCGCGTCGAACACTTCGGCGACCCGGCGGAGAAACCCCGGGTAATCGTCCCCTTGGAACACCTTCGCGAGGAACGTCCCGCCCGGCCGCAACGCCCGGACCGCGAAGGAGAGGGCGTGGTCCGCCAGGTCGAGCGTCCTCGCGACATCGAGCGTCCGGTTCCCACTCAGCTTTGGGGCCATGTCGCTCATCACGATGTCCGCCGGTCGAAGGATCGCTTCGAACAACTTCGCCTGGACCTCGGACCGCGTGAAGTCCCCCCGAAGGACCTCGACCCCTTCGATCGGGGCCATGCGGGCGAGATCGATTGCGACCACGCGGCCCTTCGCTCCGATTCGCTCGCGCGCGATTTGGGACCAACCACCGGGTGCGGCGCCGAGGTCCACGACGAGATCGCTTTCGTGGAACACGCCGTACCGGATGTCGATTTGGGAGAGCTTGATTGCGGCGCGGCTGCGGTACTCCTGCTTCTTCGCGGCTCGATAGAAGCGGTCATGCTTCCGGGCCTTGATCCACGCCTTGCCCATCGTCGGAACGAAGTGCCGGCGCTCCATAAACCCTTTCCACCGCCGGCTTAACATGTTAACCGGCCGCGGGTAGTTTCGCCCATCCCTAGGAAAGCTATAATATAGCTATCACCCATAGTCCTACTGATGACGATCGAGGGGTACGAGGGAGAACGGGTACTCGTGTCATACGATGTCTCCGGTTCCGCTCGGGGTGTCGCCGCCCGGGTCTGCCAGATCGTGTTCGGCCGGAGACGAATCTCGGAAGGCCGGGATCGAACTCCATACCACGAGAAAGGTTTCATTCACCGTCCCGGCGTGGTGTGGATCGGGCAGAGCGTCCTCGTCATGCCTCCTCGCGACGCGGTCGAGTTGACAGGGATCCTGCATCGACTTGGAGTGCGGGTCGCCACCGGGTCGGTCTCGATCGACCGAGCGACACTAGCGGCGTTCCGCCGCGGTTCCGGTCTGCCGGCTTAACATGTTAACCGGGCTCCGCCCGCGTACGGTTGAAATAGCCGCGGTCGCTTCGGTGCGATGTGGTTCGCACCTACGCCGAGGCGGGCGTAAGCCAGGACGAAAAGGCCGCGCACATCGCCGCCCTCGTCTCCGCCCTCACGTACCGACGTCGAGGCGTCGGAAAGCCCCTCACGAAGATTGGCCACTTCACCGGACTCGTCGACCTCGGCACCTACGCGCTGTCGCTCTGCACGGACAGCGTCGGCACGAAGACGCTCGTCGCGAAGGAGATGCGCCGCTGGGATACGATCGGAATCGACTGCGTCGCGATGAACGTGAACGACATGATCTGCATCGGCGCCGAGCCCCTCGCCTTCGTCGACTACGTTGCGATCGGCTCGTACGATCGGGACGTGGCCCGGCAGATCGGCATCGGGCTGAACCGGGGCGCGGAGCTCGCGAACGTAACGATTGTCGGTGGCGAGATTGCGGTCGTCCCGGAGATCGTGCGGGAACTCGATCTCGCGGGGACCTGCTTCGGCGTGGTGCGCAAGACGAAGGTGATCGATGGGCGGGCGATACGACCCGGGGATGTCATCATCGGGTTGCCGAGCACCGGGATCCACTCGAACGGCCTTACCCTCGCGCGGCGGCTGCTCCGCGAGGCGGCTCTCACGATATTCGACCCAGCCGGCGGCGCGGGGCGGGCGTGGGGTGAGGAACTCCTCGAGCCGACCGCGATTTATGTCCGACCGGTCCTCCGGGCGATCCGGCGCGCCCGCCTCCACGGGATGGCCCACATCACCGGGGGCGGCGTGCGGAACCTCGTGCGGCTCAAGCCCGGCGTGGAATTCCGGATTACGGAGCCGCTCGACCCTCAACCGGTCTTCCGCGAGCTCCAAGCGCTCGGTGGAATCGAGGACCGCGAGATGTATCAGACGTTCAACATGGGCATGGGCTTCGCGATCGTCGCTCCAGAGGAAGAGGCGAAACGCATCATCCGTGCCCTCCGGCCGGACGTCGAGGCGCGAGTCGTCGGCGAGGTCACCCGGGGCCGAGGCGCCTCGCTCCCGAACCTCGGCCTCTCTTGGGATTCGTATTAGTCCCGCCCCGAGGTACCATGCCGCTCGCGGTCCTCTTCGACCTGGACGGCACGTTGATGGACACGCTCGCGTCGATCGTCGAAGCGATGAACGAGGCCGCCGCGGAGTTTCACGTGGTCCCCGAGTTCCATCAAGACGAGCTGCGGCCGACGATCGGGAAGCCAGTCCCGCGGCAGCTCGACGAGCTCCGGGGGATTTCGGGCCCTATCGCCGAGGCGTTCACGGACCGCTACTACGCGCATTTTACGCGCCTCGTCGAACGAGGGGTCCGGCTCTACCCGTGCGTGGCCGAGACCTTCCCCCGTATCGCGGATCGCCGGATCGGGACGATGTCGACGCGGCGGCGGTACCAGGTGCGGCGCATGCTTCAAGTCGTCCGGCTCGAGTCGTACTTCCACGCGATTGTCGGTGGGGACGACGTGACATATCCGAAGCCGAGTCCGGACTTGCCCCTCCTCGCCGCCAGGTCCCTTGGCGTGTCCGCCGACCGGTGCGCCGTGGTCGGCGACAGCCCGGTGGACATCCTCGCAGGACACGCGGCGGGCATGCAAGCCGTCGCAGCGTTGTACGGATACGGAGATCCAGAGCGCGTCGCGGAAGCCCGGCCGGACGCGACGATCCGGTCGTTCTCGGAGTTGCCCGACGCACTCGACCGTCTCGAATCGTGAATCGCGCGGAACCCTTATCCGCGGGCCTCGGCTTCCTTCGCCCGTGGCGGAGCGCATGAAGCGCAAGCGACCCCGAACGACCGCCAAGGCTCCGTCTGCGGCGGCCGAGGCCCCCGTCGCGCATGGACAGACGCAAAGCGGGCTTCTCGTGCCGGTCGTCGTCGCGGCCCGGGAGCCGACGGCGGAAGAATTCCAGGGCCGAATCGGGTTCCCGGGCGAGCCTCCGTTCACGCGGGGCGTCCGCGCGACGATGTACCGCGGTCGCCTGTGGACGATGCGGCAGTACGCGGGGTTCGGAACCGCGAAGGAGACGAACCGGCGGTTCAAGTATCTCCTGTCGCAGGGCAACGAAGGCTTGAGCGTCGCGTTCGACCTGCCGACCCAGATGGGGTACGACAGCGACGCGCCCCTGGCGCGCGGCGAGGTCGGCCGGGTCGGCGTCGCGATCCCCACGATTGAGGACATGCGGATCCTCCTCGACGGCCTGCCCCTGGACCGCGTCAGCACGAGCATGACGATCAACGCGACCGCGGCAATCCTGCTCGCCCTGTACATTGCGACGGCCGAAGCGCACGGCATTCCTCGCGCCGTGCTGCGGGGCACGGTCCAGAACGACATCTTGAAGGAGTACATCGCACGGTCGACGTACATTTACCCGCCGGAACCGTCGATGCGCCTCGCCATCGACGTCGTCGATTTCTGCGCCCGCGAGGTGCCGAAGTGGAACGCGATCAGCGTGAGCGGATATCACATTCGCGAAGCGGGCGCGACGGCGGTCCAGGAGATCGGCTTCACGCTCGCGGACGGGATTGAGTACATGGAGGCCGCGGTGCGACGAGGCCTCGACGTCGACGCAATTGCGCCGCAGATCTCCTTCTTCTTCAACGCGCACATTGACCTCCTGGAGGAGGTTGCGAAGTTCCGCGCGGCGCGACGCCTCTGGGCCTCGATCATGGCGGAACGGTTCCATGCGAAGAAGGCCGAGTCCCTCGCGTTGCGGTTCCACGCGCAGACGGCTGGGGTCGCTCTGACGGCACAACAGCCGGAGAACAACGCGGTCCGCGTGGCCATCCAGGCCCTCGCCGCCGTCCTCGGAGGTGCCCAGTCCCTCCACACCAACAGCATGGATGAGGCGCTCTCCCTCCCGACGGAGCGGGCCGTCCGGCTCGCGCTGCGGACGCAGCAGCTCCTCGCGCACGAAAGCGGCGTGGCGAACACGGTCGATCCGGCGGGCGGATCCTATGTGATCGAGTCGCTCACGGACCAGCTCGAGGCCGACGCCGCGGCCTTGATCCGTGAAGTGGACCGCCACGGCGGGATGCGCAAAGGGATCGAATCGGGTTGGGTCCAGCGGCAGATCGCGGATTCCGCCTACCGGTTCCAAATGGAGCTCGAGAAGGGCGAGCGCACGATTGTCGGCGTCAACGCCTACGCGGAAGGCGATGGCAGTGTGCCCGTGCAACGGACGGATCCGAAGCTCGAAGTCGAGCAAGTTCGGCGGTTGAAGGCGTTCCGTGCATCTCGGGACGCGAAGGTGGTGGATCGATCCCTTCGTCGCCTCGAAGCCGCCTCTCAAACGAACGCGAATCTCGTACCCGAAATTCTTTCGGCCGTGAAGGCGAGCGCGACCCTCGGCGAGATCAGCGACGTGTTCCGTGCCGCCTTCGGAACGTATCGGGAGCGACAAGACGCATGATCGGGCCCGCCCATCACGTCGGGATTGCGGTCAAGCGCCTCGAGGACGGCGTCGCCCTGTACCGTGCTCTCGGCCTCAAGCTTGAGACAATCGAAGACATCCCGTCTGAAGGCGTGCGGGCGGCTTTCCTCCGTGCGGGCGGCGTTCAGCTTGAACTCCTCGAGTCGCTCCGACAGGATGGCGTCATCGCGCGGTTCATCGAGCGACAAGGCGAAGGCCTTCATCATCTCGCCTTTGCGACGGACGACATCCGTGCATCAATGACGGTCCTCCTCGACATCGGGCTGGAACTCATCGATTTCGAACCGCGCCAGGGGGCCCATGGCCGTTTGGTCGCATTCGTGCATCCCCGAGCCGCTCACGGCGTCCTGCTCGAGCTCGTGCAGGAGGCAAAGTCCTCGGCAAGGCCTGCGACTCAGCGCGATTAGCCTGAATCGCGTCGAGAAGGTTTATCCGAACGCCGTCAGTGTGTGACGGAGATGAGCCTCGAAGGAGCCGCCGTTTCGCTCGGCGCGACGATCGTGAGTGTGGCGTTCGCGGCCCTCGTGTTCAATCAGTGGATTGCGCGCCGGAGGCCCTATCAGCTGGCCTGGTCCTTCGGCCTCGGACTGTACGGCGCCGCGGCGTTCTTGCAGTTCCTGGCCGAGGCGTACGGCTGGTCCGTTGGGACGTACAAGGTGTATTATGTGATCGCCGCCGTGCTCGTCGCGGTCCTAGGGATTGGCTCGACGTTCCTCCTCGACCGCCGCGCCGGGATCGGGTTCGCCCTCTACACCGTGGTCGTGTTCATCGGATTCGTCTTCGCGGTCGTCGGAGCGGCCGTGAACACGGCGGCGCTCGCCGCGACCGTTCCCGCCGCCGGCACGGCGATCACGGACCCCAACGTCCGCGCGTTCTCGTACCTGTTCACCATCCCCGGGGCGGTGGCGCTCATCGGAATCGCTGTGTATTCGTATTGGCGCACGCGGCTCCGGTTCAATCTCTGGATCGGAATCGGCGCGTTGATTGTCGCGGCCGGCGGCTCCCTTGCCCGGCTCAACGTCACTTGGGCGCTCTACATCGGCGAACTCGTCGGGATCGCGATCATGTTCTGGGGATTCCTCGCGAGCCAGGATCTCGCGAAGGCGCGTGCGCCGGTCGCGAGGCAGATTCCCTCCTGACCCGGCAACGTTGAAATACAGGCCGGCAGGTCGGTTCATCGTGAAGATCGGCGAAGTTCACGAGCCGAACCGGAAGGTCGTCGGTCGAACCATGTGGCACTACGACGCGGTTGAGTCGACGAACGAAACCGCGAAGGAGTCCCTCGAGACGGAGGGCGAAGAAGGCCTCGTGATTTGGGCGGACCGGCAGGCGGCAGGGCGCGGACGACAGGGCCGGGCGTGGGCCTCCCCGCCCGGCGGCCTGTATGCCTCCGTCGTCCTTCGGCCGAAACAAGCCCACGCGTGGATCCTCGGGCTCCTGGTGGGCATGCCCGTCGTGAAAGCGCTCCGCCACTACGGCGTCTTCGCGGGCCTCAAGTACCCAAACGACGCGGTGTACCAGGACCGGAAAATCGCGGGGATCCTTTCGGAGGGCGTGTACCGCCGGGACCTGTACCACGTCATCGTGGGCATCGGGGTCAACACGAACGTGGATCTCGAACAGTTCCCTCCGGAACTCCGCGGGACCGTGACAACCCTCAAGCGTGAGGTCCGCCTGTTCGTCGCGAACGACGAATTCCTCGATTACCTCCTCAATCAGATCGACGATCTGTACTCCCGATACCAGAACACGCGAATCGAGTTCCTGCTCAAGGACTACCGCGGACAATGTACGACGATCGGAAAACGCGTGACGGCTCGGACGGGGAAGACCACGGTGACCGGCAAAGCGTACGACATCGCGCTGAACGGCGCGTTGGTGATTATGGACGATGCCGGGGCCAAACACGAGTTCGTCGAAGGGAATTTCGAGATCCTCAAGTGATTCGTTTCGCCTCGCCAGGCGCCACCGCGAAGGGTTAATGACACGCCTCCGCGTTGCGCGCGTCCATGGCGGGCGACGAGCGCATCGAGGAGCTGCGCCGGCGGAAGGCCCTCGCGAAGGAAGGCGGGGGGAAAGACCGTGTCGAAGCCCAGCACGGGAAGGGGAAGCTGACCGCGCGCGAGCGGGTCGGGCTCTTGTTGGACCCGGGAACGTTCGTCGAGACGGACGCGTTCGTCGAGCACCGCACGACCGATTTTGGGCTGGATGCGAAGCGATTCCCCGGGGACGGGGTCGTCACGGGCCATGGGACGATCGACGGCCGGACCGTGTTCGTGTTCTCGCAGGACTTCACCGTGTTCGGCGGCAGCCTCGGCGAGATGCACGCGAACAAGATCGTCAAGATCATGGAAATGGCGATGAAGGTCGGCGCGCCGGTGATCGGGTTGAACGACAGCGGTGGCGCCCGGATTCAGGAGGGCGTCATCAGCCTCGGCGGGTATGCGGAGATCTTCTTCCGGAATGTGCTCGCGTCCGGCGTCGTCCCGCAAATCAGCGCGATCCTCGGACCGTGCGCCGGTGGCGCGGTATACAGTCCCGCGATGACCGATTTCATCGTCATGGCGAAAGGCACGGCGAACATGTTCATCACGGGACCCGAGGTCATCAAGGCGGTCACGGGAGAGGACGTCACCTTCGAGGAGCTCGGCGGTGCGATGACCCACGCGGAAAAGAGCGGGGTCGCCCATTTTGCGGCGGACGACGAGAAGGCCGCGCTCCGGACGGTCCGAAAAATCCTCAGCTACATCCCTTCAAACAACGTCGACGATCCGCCCGTCTTGGAGAGCGAGGACGATCCGAACCGTGCCGACTCCGAACTCGTCACCGTGGTGCCGCGGGAGCCCGACAAACCGTACGACATGCGCGACGTAATCTCGCGCGTCGTCGACCGCGGATCCTGGTTCGAGGTCCACGAGCTCTGGGCTCAGAACATCGTCGTCGGCTTCGCCCGCCTCGATGGTCACCCGATCGGGGTCGTCGGCAATCAGCCGAAGGTCCTGGCGGGCACGTTGGACATCACATCCTCGATCAAGGCTTCCCGGTTCGTCCGCTTCTGCGATTGCTTCAACCTCCCCCTCCTGACGTTTGTCGATGTTCCGGGCTTCCTCCCGGGGACCGCGCAGGAGTACGGCGGGATCATCCGAAACGGCGCGAAGCTCCTCTATGCGTACAGCGAGGCGACGGTCCCGAAGGTGACCGTGATCACGCGGAAGGCGTACGGCGGAGCGTACGACGTCATGTGCTCGAAGCACATCCGCGGCGACTTCAACTTCGCATGGCCCTCTGCGGAGCTCGCGGTCATGGGTCCGGAAGGCGCGGTGCAAATCATCTTCAAGAAAGAAATCGAGGAAGCGAAGGAGCCGAGGAAACGGGAGAAGGAACTCGTCCTCGAGTATCGCGATCGATTCGCGAACCCGTACATTGCCGCCCGCATGGGCTACCTGGACGATGTGATCGAGCCGCCGGAGACTCGGCCCCGCGTCATCAACGCCTTCGCCGTGTTGCGCACGAAGCGGGAGACCCGACCGGCGAAGAAGCACGGGAACATCCCGTTGTGATGGGGACCCGATGTTCCGCCGGCTGCTGATTGCGAACCGCGGCGAGATCGCGATTCGCGTCGCACGGACCGCGCGGGAGATGGGCATCCATTGCGTGGGCGTCTTCTCGGAAGCGGATCGCGGAGCGCTCCATCGCCGGGCCATGGACGAGAGCGTGGAAATCGGAGGGCCGCTTCCCGCGGACAGCTACCTTAACATCGCCCACGTCCTCCGCGCGGCCAACGAGGCCCGTGTCGAGGCGGTCCATCCCGGCTATGGGTTCCTGTCGGAGAACCCGACGTTTGCGGCGCGGTGCGCGGAAGAAGGGTTCGTCTTCGTCGGGCCGCCGGCCGAGGCGCTCGCACTCTCCGGGGACAAGATTGCCGCGAGGCGGACGATGTCTGCCGCGGGAGTGCCCGTCACCCAAGGGGTTGACCGTGTCATCCGCTCTCCCGACGAAGCTCGCGTGGTCGCGGAGGAAATCGGATACCCGGTCCTCTTCAAGGCGACGGCCGGGGGCGGAGGCATCGGTATGGCCCGGGTGGATCGGCCGCCTGAACTCGCCCCCGCGTTCGAAGCCGCCCGCGGGGTCGCACTCGCGAACTTCGGGAATCCGGACCTCTTTCTCGAGAAGTTCCTTCAGCGCGCGCGACACGTCGAGATTCAGGTCCTCATCGACGCCCGCCGCGGCGTCGGGTTCGTCGAGCGGGAGTGCAGTGTCCAGCGACGCCACCAGAAGCTCGTCGAAGAGACTCCGTCGCCCGCCGTCTCGCGGGCGCTCCGATCGCGGCTCATCGATGTGGCCGTGCGCGCGCTGCAGGCGATCCGGTATCGGAACGCCGGCACGGTGGAATTCCTGCTCCACGACCGGCGTTTCACGTTCAACGAGGTGAACGCGAGGCTCCAGGTGGAGCACCCGATCACCGAGGCCGTGACGGGGGTCGACCTCGTCCGACAGCAGCTTCGGATCGCGGCGGGGGACGGCCTCGAGGTCTCGCCGTCCGAGGTCGCGCATCGGGGTCACGCGATCGAGTGTCGGGTGAACGCGGAAGATCCAATCCGCAATTTCCTCCCGTCCCCCGGCCGAATCGTGGCCTACCGCGCGCCGTCGGGCCCGGGCGTTCGCGTGGACAGCGGGGTGGCCGAGGGGTCCGTGATCCCGCCGTTTTACGACCCGCTCGTTGCGAAGCTCATTGTGCACCGCCGAAGCCGAACCCTGGCGATCGAGCAGATGCAGCGTTCCGTCGACGGGTTCGAGATTCGCGGCGTCCACACGAATCTTCCGTTCCACCGCGCGATTCTTCGGACGAGCGCGTTCGCCCGCGGGGACCTCTGGACGACGATGGTCGCGGACCTGCGGATCCCGGAGAAGATTCGGGGTCGCGGGCCCTGGGAGGAACGGATTGCGGCGATCGCCGCGGCCTTGGTCGCCGCGGATCGTCTTTCCATGGGACCGACGTTCCCCATCGAACGGTCTCCGACGTCGAAATGGGCGCTCGCGGGACGCCGGTCGCAGCTCGCGGGAGGAGGCCATGCGATTCCGCCTCGACATCGATGGTGAGAGACGGGACATCGAAATCGAGCCCCGGGCTGGCGGGTTCGAGGTCCGAGTGGACGGAGCGAGCTACCGCATCCGCACGCGGTCCTCGGCCGACGGGATGGACATCCGTATCGGGGCGAAGGAATTCCGTGTGCGGCTCCAGGGAGAATCCGCAATCCTCGACGATGGCGTTCATCGGTTCCGGATTTCGGAGGTCTCGGAAGCTACGCCGACGACGGGCCGGCGCGCGGGCGGAGCGGGGAGCACCGTCGACGTGCGCGCTTCGATGCCCGGGCGGGTCGTTCGGGTGGGCGTGACCCCGGGTGCCCGCGTACGACGGGGACAGACGCTCATCGTCCTCGAGGCGATGAAGATGCAGAATGAGATTCCATCGCCCGGGGATGGTGTGGTCCGCGAGATCCGAGTGGCCGCGGGCGAGACGGTCACCGCGGACGCGATCGTCGCGTCGGTCGAACTGCGCGGACCGTCGGCGTCGTGAGAAGGTGCCGAAGCCGCTCCTTCTTCGAACGCAAGTAGCGTACGTTCGCGGCCGTGACCGGGACTTCGAGGGGGATTCGCTTCGACACACGGACCCCGTAGCCTTCCAGTTCCTCAATTTTCGCCGGGTTGTTCGTCATGAGCCGCACGGACGCCACACCGAGGACGCGCAGCATGCACGCCGCGCACTTGTAGTCCCGGAGATCCGCGGGGAATCCGAGGATTCGGTTCGCGTCGACCGTATCGAGGCCATG
>WNEY01000707.1_pt1 | contig 21695 bp, 40 predicted proteins | sample 5400531 | NCBI WGS metagenome assembly WNEY01 (sample SAMN13153338, study PRJNA577476) | soil metagenome | isolation source: 200 cm saprolite under Douglas fir tree site 1 | place: USA:California | collected 2015-04-18
TCACACAGTTGGAACTGCAATAACGTGCGCCCCGAGGATGATCACGATGACTGATGATGGACACATGACGGCTGCGACGGAGCAGCTCGCGGACTGCCTGGAAGCGCGCGGCTACCGGACGAAGGTCATCGAGCGGCTGACCGGGCCGGTGCGGCTCACGGTCAGCAACCCGGCGGCAGCGGCGCTGACAGAGACGATCATCGTCCACGCTGGAGCCTTCTGGTGGCCGTGGCGCGACCAGATCGGCACCGAAGCCGACGTGCCGCGAGCCGCCGACATCATCGCCCGCGTCCTGGCAATCTCGGATGAAATGGCATAGCGCCGCCAAGTGCCGGACACCACCGGCAGCGAGCGGCAGATCTACGAGCCTGGGAAACGCCGCGCGGCCGAGATCCTCGGCAGCCGCCACCCCGCGTGGCTAGTCATCTACGGGAGTTACTCGCGGCTGCTGTGGGCATACAGCGCGTTCTCCACGATCGACGGCAAGTCGATCGTCATCGCCTCCCGCGAACCTGGAGAACTCGCCGAGCGGATGAGCATCCTGGAGCGAGAGCGCCGAGCCCGGTAACGCGCCAGGAACTGGCTTTACTTGGGCTGAAACCGGCCATGAACCCGGCATCGCGATCGGCTGCCGTTCTGGCACCCCGCCAGCGGCCCGCTGTTTCCGCAAGGGCAGCAACATCCTGAGCCCAGCCGTAGCCCGGCGAGCGTGTGTCGGTGCCCTGCCTTGTGATCTCCCTGGGCGAGACTGAGGCTATGACTCACGATGCAGATCCAGATCAGGAGCCGGTAGTCCAGCTCCCTGAGCCACCGCAGGAAATCCATCGGAACCTCGCCAGCATCCTGCTCCACGACCTCAACACGGTGGCGGTCACTACGGTGTCGGCTATCGCCGGGGCCTATACCGCCAAGAAGATCCTGGGCGGCGGCCGAGATGACAAGGGCAATGACGGCGGCGATCACGGCTCGAAGGCTCACCCAGGCTCGTAGTGGTCAGATGCCGCTTCCGGCCCGGAACGCAGCCAGCACGGACTCCCATGATCAAGATGACGAGGCCGTCCACGCTTTGACTAGAGAGGACACAGCATGGACTGGAGCGCAGTGCTGGCCGCCCTTGTCACGGGGGTCATCACCGCTGCTGCGGCGGTGCTGGCTGTCCTGATCACGATGCGCGGTGAGCGTGCCCGGCTTCACGAAGATCGGCTATGGACAGAGCGAGCAGCGATGTACGTCGAGCTTCTCGCCTGGGCTAACGACGTCAATGTATGGGCGCTGCGCCGCAAGCCTGGTCCCGCCGAACCGCTACCCGCCCGGCCTCCGCCCCTCCCACGGCTGCTGTTCGCCCGCGTGCTCGCCTTCGCTGGGCCGATTGTCAGAGATCATGTCGAGACCGTGGACTACGAATTACTAGTTGCGGATGAGCCACCTGAATACGCCGTGAGATTGCACGTAGAGGCCGATGCCCTGCAAGATGCTGTCCAACTAGATCTCCAGCAAATGCGCGATCGGTCAAAGCGCGAAAAGGACCATATGGGTATCGGTCAACGGAGCCTCCAAAACCTTGGGCAAGGGCATGGACCGCGCCCGCGCCCGCCTGATCCACCAGCCAGATGAGTTCGACGTGACCAGGGCCGTCGCTGCGGCCATCTGGTCAAGATGCCTGACCGGCAAGGTGCCTGGACCCCAGGGGGCCAGCCTGGCACTGCGTTGGGTAGATCCACCCAATCTGGCCGAGTGGCATTTTCCACGCCACGTTAGAAGAACACATCACTGAGACAGCGCCGCTATCAGGTCATATGCCGAGCTGCTCGCGCAGCTCGCGGGCCTTGCTCAGCGCAGCCCCGCCGCCCTCATCATCCGCCAGCCCGTGGTAACCGTCCGGCACCCTGACGTAGGCCCGCCGCTCGCCGATGCCCTCGCGCAGCGTCGCCTCGATGTCGGCCGGGCCTGGGCTGTCCGGGCCGAGCAGGTCGTCCCACGAGCAGTCCTGGGGCGGCTGGCCGGGCATCAGTTGGCCAGCCACTGTTTGTCAAGCGTGTCCGCCGAGCCGAGATCGGCGGTGACGTCCTGGAGGTTGGACGGACCGCCGTAAGCAGCCTCCAGCGCCGACCCCGGCGGGATGTCAACAATGCTCCCGGCGCGGACATGTGTCGGCACCGACGCACCTGGCGGCCAGGTGATGTAGCCGGTGGACAGCACCCGGCGCGGATACTGCGACACCCTAGAACCCCCAGCCAGGAGCGGCCGGTACCTGGTCCTAGCCGATGCCGCCGAGCGTGGAGCTGATCAGGAGCTGGCCGAAGGTCGCGCCGTTGGCGTGCGCCTTGATCGCTGCGGTGACCGGGATGGACGTGGCCGATCCGGTGCTGGTCACCCTGACGACCTCGGCGGAAACCGTGGTGTCGAGCAGGACCAGCATGCCCGAGGTGAACGAGGCCCCGCCCGAGGCCACGATCAGGGCCGTATCCCCGATCGCGACCCCTCCGGCGTGGCTGACCGTCCCGGCCGGGGCCTACGTGCCCAGCGTCCAGTACCACTCGCAGCCGCTGCACCGGAACGTCGTGCCGCCGTCGACATTGACGAAAGACCGGATGGTCTTGCACCTCGGGCAGGGCAGGGTGATGGCGGCCGGTACTCCCACAGACATTGCCTTGCCGCCTAGTTGCTCAGCGCGGCCCCGCCGCGATCGTCCTGGCCCTGGACGTACGGCCTGAGCTGGGCCGCGCCGATCGCCTGGTACAGGAGCTGCGGGGCGGTGGCGTCAGCGAGCTGGAACGGGACCTGATCGTAGGCCCCGGCTGAAAAAGCCCTGGCAAGCTCGGCGACGTACTCGGGCGTGCAGGACAGGACCCGGCCCTCGTAGCTGATCTGCCGACTGGCAGCAGCTTCTTCACCCACAGCTTGTTGCCAAGCTCGATCGCGTCGTCCGCCGCGACGATCGGGGTCAGGACGATGGAACTCATCGGACGGTCACCGCGCCCTGCGCGACTTCCCGCTGGCGATGGACAGCTCGCTCTCGGCCATCGGGTACAGGCCCGAGGTTGCGGCGCGGCGCGCGCATGCCTGGTAGTCACGGCACTGGAGCCACGTGGCCACCTGGTCCAATGCTGGGAGTGGCTGCCTAGCCCGGCAGCGCGCACATGTGCGCTGCACTGGCTCGGCGGGCTGCGGCTCGGCTGGCCGCTCCTGTGCCAGCTCATCAGCCTCGCTGGCGGGCGCTGGCTGCCGTTCAGGCCCGGGATCAGGCGGCGGCAGCGGCTTGCGGGCTGCCGGTCGCTTCGGCGCGCTCATACACCAACGATAGACTGGCTGAATAGTTCTGTTGGCTTCCCATAGCCACGGTCTATGTGATGACCCGGCCGCGAGGCTAAACGCCCGGCAGGCGCTGGCTCACGCCGCGCTGCGGTCGCGCTGGGTGCGCAGCCGCGCCGAGATCCGCTTGCGGTCCCGGCGGCACGTGCGGCACTGCCGGTAGGCGCGGCCGTCGCGCTGGTCGGTCACCATGATCAGGTTGTCGCCGGACAGTAGGTGCCCGCTACCGCAATGTGTCTTAGCCGCGTTCTTGCGCGCCATGCCAGGCGGTACCGCGCTGATCCTGGCCGCCTCCCGCCTGAGCCGCAGCCGCTCGGCTTTGGTCCGCCCACCGTAGATCGCCGTGTCGCTCGCAGGCAGATGAAGCGACCAGGCCCGGCAGGCGTCGAGTACCGGGCAGATCAGGCACGCCAGCCGGGCAGCCTCGCGCTGGGCCAGGATCGGGCTCAGCCAGTAGTCGGCTGGCAGCGCGCCGGTAGTGCAAGCGCCCTTGCTCAGGTCCGGCTGGCGCGGCAACTCGATCACAATGATCTGCGCCCGTGACCGGGCGGGCTGCCCGTCCTGCCTGGCCTTCCGCTGTCTGTCGGCGGCTCTGCAGCAGGCATTCGAGCAATACCGGTGGTCCGCTCTCGACCGCGTGAACGGCTGGCCGCAGTGCTCGCAGGCCGTCATCATGGGCGCAATCTAGCCCGCCGGGTACCAAGCGGAGTATCACGGCTGGCCGGGTGATGTCCAGCGGGCGCATTCGGCCTGGCCAGCGACGCGTGACCGGCCAGCACGCACAGGACATAGAGTCCCATGCCACCGTGCACCAGGTCACTCTGGCGAGTTCAGCCTCAAACTCTCGTCCTGGCTCGCTGCCCGGCTAAGCTCGTCAAGCGCGTTCTGGGCCATCATCACTAGCGGGAGCGGCTGACTGCCGACGCTGCAGCCTTCCGCTGCCAGCGCGTCCGATCGCTCCAGCCTCGGGCCGTCAAGCGCGTAGAACAGCGCGAGAGATGTCCTGACCTGAGCCAGCACGCTCGGGATGAAGGTCTCCCGGCCAAGGCCCATGGTCGGCGGCGGCTCGATTGTCTCCGCGCGTGCAATCCGTGCGACCTCAGCCAGCGATGCCGCCAGCCTCTCGGCCATAGCCAGCCGCTGGAGCCGAGCGTCAGCCTCCATCGCCCGCTGGCGCTCGGCCATCTCCTCGGCGTGAGCCCGTACCTGGGCATCCAGTTGCTTCGACGCAGCGGCGGACTGCGCGCTCTGGGCCTCGGCCAGCCCGGCTAGCAGAGCCTGGCTTGCAGCGTGTGCGGCAGCGCGTTCGTCGGCCTGAGCGCTCATCAGCTCCTTGTGACCGGTGCGGCCGTCGAGCACGGTTCGCCTGGCGTAGAGGACCGTGACGAGCGCCGCAACCGCAGCTACAACGGCCGCCACGGTTCCGATGACATTCAGCACCATTTGCCGACCTTATTGCGGCCGTGATCGCCGTTGCCTGCCGATCGCCCGGTCGTCCGGGGTGACTAGGCCGCGAGCAGCGGGTTACGGGAACCGCTTGCACGTCGCTGACCTGCGGCAGCGCGGGCCGGACGAAAGTGTTGTACGGTTGCAACGTGACTAGCTGGTCGCACCCCCGCAAACAGGTCCGCAGAGCCCTGGACGACGCGGTTGCCGCACGTCTCAAGGTCATCCCGGCCGCGCCGCGTGCCCACCGCTGGGGCCGCGTGGAATGCCCAGTTTGCGGCAATCATGTATCGGTCTGGTCGACGCCCAAGAGCGCAGCGATCATGCCAAGGACATCCGACGATTCATCCAGCGGCACCAGCACTGAGACACCCTCTACGGGCTGTCGCCTAGTTCCGATGCCAAGCTTTTAGTTTTATTTCCCTGCTCTCGATCTCTGTAGTAGTAACTAGTAGACGTACTATGTTGTACGGTTGCAACGGAGGGAGCGGCATGGAGGACTTCGACTTCGTTTTGCGGCTGAACCGCATGCCCGATGACGAGCAGATCGAGGCGCTCTTTGACGCGGGATGCGGTGATGGGACGTTCAGCGGCGGACCGTCCGGCGCCGTCGCCGAGTTTCACCGTGAGGCCGAATCGTGGGCGCATGCGCTCGGCTCCGCAGTGGCCGACATCGAGACGGTGCCCGGCCTGCTGGTGACCGGTGCCGGGGAAGACGATCAGGTCGCGATGCTCGACATCGCCCGGCGGGCAGGCTGCACTCGCGAGGCCGTGCGGCTGTGGGCGGCTGGCAAGCGCGGGCCAGGCGGTTTCCCGGCACCGAACTGGACAAGCCCAGGAGGCGAGCGGTTCTGGTCCTGGCCCGAGGTGGCCACATGGCTCCGCCATGTCCGGGGCATTGAGGCCGACGTCTCTCCGGACGAGATCCGGTGGGCGGATGGCATCCTCGCCGACCGGCTGCGGCAGATGGAGGCCGAGCAGGCTCTGGCTGCAGCGGACCCGGCGTTTACTCGCGAGTTCAGCCGCTTGCTCAGCGTGGCGTGACTCGGCCTCCCTACGAAACGACTCTTCAGCAAGACGACCGCCTGCGCTCCCCCGGCTGCCGAGTAGCCCTCAGCCGGGTGCCAGGTCCGGCATCCTGGCAAGCATGACCGTCGCGACATGGATACTCGTCATCGCCACGCTGGCCCTGGCAATCGAGGGAGGCACCGCCTTGCTGCAATGGATGGAGCACCTGCGCCCAGGCCGCACCAGGCGCGAGATCGAGCAGGTGAAGCGCCAGATCACCCTGCTGCAGCACGCGTCTGGATCGACGTTGCTACCGCCGGTCAAGGGGCTCGCTCGACAACAGGGTGCGCACGATGCTGATGCTGGACCGATGGAGGCCGGATACGGCGCTTGCCGAGCAAGCGGGGTACAACAACATGGACCGGTTGCGCGGGAGCGCTCCGTAGCTGACGGGCACCGCTGACCCGGCATCATCACCTCTGACGCAGCGGTTACCGGAACCGCTTGCACCTCGCTGACCTGCGGCGACGCAAGCCAGGGGAACAGCAGGGGAACAGCCAGGCCCGACCCGTGCAGGGACTCTCAGCCGCGCATCGCCCGGCTGCCGTCTAGCCAGCCTTCCGGCCTGGTGTGATCGGCGGGCTTGACCAGCCAGGCGGCGGCGAGCAGGTCGCGCGCACTGCATTCGAGCAGGACGGCGGCCCGGTCTGCGTCCTGGGCGGTGCTGCCGCAGGAGTCGAGCCACGCGGCGATCTGGGAGATCTCGGCGGCCAGCTCGTCGAGCCGCCCGGCAGCCTGCCTCCGGTCGGCCCTCGTCAGCCGCGACTCAGGCGCTGCCATCGTCGTCCTTGCAGTGCCCGCAGCTCCAGCCCTTGAGGTCCCGCATGATCGCTCCGATCGAGCGGCGCTACGCGTGCTGTTCAGCCAGCTCCGCCTGCACCTGGCGGACACTGAGACCCTGACGGCAGCGCAGGTCGTGCGTCAGCAGGCGCAGCCTGGTCAGGGCGTCCTGGCCGAGCGGGCGCTCCCGGTAGAGCTTGCCGTCGCGGCCTCGCGACCGCACCTCAACGGTGATCACGTTCACGCGACCATTGTGCGCTACCAAGCAAGCGCTTGGCATGCGGTTGCGGGGCGCTGCGCCGGGCTGAAAGTTGGCACGGGGCGAGTGCTGAACTGCGCATTGGCCAGCGGCCCGGTGCCCCCCGGACCTGCACCCGCTGTTCACGTCCCGGTGAAGTCGGCCATCCTGAAAAGGGTCGGCCAATCGAACCCGAAATGATCTTGTGCAGGGTGTGCAGGGTCTCCAGAAGATATAAATCTCTGGTCCTTCGTATGGGGGTTTTCTCTGGCCCCTGCACACCCTGCACAACCTGCGGTTTTGCATTTCCTGAGATCTTGATTTCCACATCCTCTGAGATCCTGAACCGCACCCCGCGCCACGCCGTGTACTGCTGCGAGAGCTGGGCTGCTGCGTAGCCTGGCAGGCGGCACAGGCCTGGCAGTTGGCCGAGCCTCAGCCGGTCCTTGGTGACGTGGTGCTCGCGGCACCAGCGCGCCCTGCTCGCGCCGGACTTCCCAGCCCGCTGCTGGCTTGGCTGCCCATAGCGGTCCCGGTGGTGGCATCCGGTGGAACCCGGCGGCCACGATCGCCTCCGTCCTGAGTTCCTGCACCAGCCCGGTGTCCTTGTTCTCGCTCATCATCACCTTGGCAGGTTCGAACAAGACCACCGGAATCGGCTCCTCAGTGCCGCTGCCATCGGCTACCAGACGGCCATCTGCTCCAATCCCGACCGCTGCCTGCATGCCGCCGAACACCGGATCATCGAGATAGGTGACCCGGGCCGACATGTAGCTGCTCAGCAGGCCAGGGTCTGCCATCAGATCCGCTTCGCTCTCGATCAGCCGGCCGTCGCCTGGCCCTGTGAGCCCCAGTCGGCGGCGCTGTTCCTTCAGACGCCTTGCCTTACCCATCAGTCCTCCGTTCCTCAGCCTGGTTCAGCGCACCGGCGCGGGAACGCCGACCGCAACACGGCCGGCATCATCGAAAGGCCGCGCGATCCGGCCGGCGAGTTCTGGGAGTTGCCCGCGCGTCCCGGTCAGCACTTCGCGGACCTCCGCCAGCTCAGATGCACTGACCACGCCTGCGGGTAGCGCCGCTATGGTCCGGTCGGCCTCATCAAGCGCGTTGGCGAGACCTGCCAGGAAATGCGCGGCGCTCTCCTTGCTCAGGTTCCGCCCGGTGAGCCCGGTGCGGAGCTGAATCAAGAACTGGCGGGAAGCCAGCAAGAACACCGCCACGTGCGAATGCACGGGACCTTGATCGGGCGCCGAGTGCGCCGTCAGAGCGGCTGCCATGGCATCGACCTGGATCAGGACCTCCGCGAGCATGCCGCCTGCCCGATCGCCGCCCGCAGTTGGCTTCGGGAGTGCCGCCAGCAACGCTGTCCGACCGGCTTTCAAGTCGAGCACCGTGGCCAGAACGGCAGCTCCGTCCTCCCATGCACCGGCCAGCAGGGCGTCGAGTTCGCGGTCATCGTGACCGCCGGTGCCGCGATTGCGCGTGATCATCGGGATTCCTCCTTCCTCGGCCCGAGCCGCTTGCGCAGCTTCTGCCTGGCGTAGTGGCGGTTCTGCTTGACGGCGTCGGTGCTCAGTCCGAGCGCGGCCGCGATCTCGGCGTCGCTGAAGCCGGCCATCGTCCAGGTCATGACTTCTCGCTGCTTCGGCGGCAGGCCTTGCAGGAGATCAATCACGGCGCGCTGCTCGGCTCGCCACTCTGCCGCGAGCGCTCCAGAGACTTCATCGACCCGTTCGGGCAGTAGATCGGCAGCTGGCTCGCGGCGCATCGCCGCGCATCGCGCTATGGCCTCGTTGCGGGCTACCTTGTACAGCCATGCCTTCGGTTGGCTGAGACCGGTCCATCGAGGCAGTGCCCGCTCGAATGCCGTCTGCGCTACATCGGCGGCGGCATGCCGGTCCAGACTGCCGCTGAGCGTCTTGACGAACAGCACTAGCCGCGGCATCTCCCGCATGTAGAACGCGCCGATCTCATGTGGGTCCCCGCCAGCCACCGTCGTCCCGGCGCCGCTCACCGAGCTAGCCTCACCGGCCGCCACGACGACCTCCGGCGACCAGCCGCCGTACGACCGGCCTGCCGTCCCTGCCTGCCCGCCGACCTGGCCTGCGCCGACGCGGAGACGGCTCCGAGGTCAGGTGCCATCCCTGACCCACCGGACACCGCCGCGTCCGCAGCCGCCGCCCAGCCTGACGGCGTGCGACATCCTTGGTCACGTGGCAGGCCAGCCCGCACTGCGGGCACATCCTCGCTAGCGTCACCAGGCACCACCTCCTTCGGGTAACCGCCGTCTCGAAAGCGGCGACACCGTATAGAGGTCCTGAGCCACTGCCAGGTGATATCGGCACCGGAAAAATATTCGACGAATTTCATCGACTGGCCGGGCGATTGGCCACGGGACGCAAGGATGCTAACTGGGCCAGGGCGTCCGGTGCTGGCGACTGATTGCAATACGCCATGAAGCCTTGGCAGCCGAGGCTTACGAACTCCTCGATCGTCTCTGCGATGGCCACCGTCGTTCCGTAGAGCGCACCGCGGTCCCGGATGTACTCGTCGATCTCGTCAGCGCTCTTGCCCCGATCGGGATGCTGGCGCCACAGCCGGAATTCGCGTTCGCTATCGAACAGCTGGAAGTTCGGCGCGTGCGTACGCCTCAGGCTGGCCGGATCCCGACCGGCCTCCTCACATAGTCTGGCCTGGAGCCGGCTCTTGGCTTCGAACTCCCGCAGACCCACTTGCCAGTTGACCAGGTCGGCATACCTAACGGCTGCGGGCAGCGTCCGCCGCTCACCCTCGCCGCCCACCAGTAACAGCGACCGCCGCCCCGCACCAGAAACCGTCGCCAGCCGGAGCACCTCATCGAGTCGGTCCGCCCTCTCCCCCGCAGTCCCGAACGGCACGCCGAGCGACTCGAACTCTGGCTCGGCCCACCCTGCCCCGACTCCGAAGCAGAACCTCTCGCCAGTGAGCCGGTGCATGTTCCGTGCCATCTTCACCGTCACCGCGGCCGGCCGATATGCCGCGCACGACACCAGCGTCCCAAGCACCACCCGCTCGGTCACCTGCGACAGCGCAGCGAGCGTCGTCCAGGCTTCCAGCACCGGACTGTCATTTCGAGCCGGATACGGCTCGAAATGATCAAACACCCAGACCCCGTCTAACCCCAGTTCCTCAGCCCGCCGCGCCCGAGCGCACTTCCGGCCAGCTCGATCGCGTCGGGCGTCACGATGCCCGGCAGCGCCGGCGACTCGCCGCCACCCCACACCGCGCCTGCGTCCTCGCACGCCGCCTGCCAGCCGGCGAGCAGATTCATGGACCGCTCGTGGACGCCGTACCAGGCGGCATCGCCGGTCGCGAAATACGCGGTCACCACCACCGGGTTCGCTCCGACCGAGATCACGTCGTTCACGATCATCGCGACCGCATCTTTGGCGACATGAGCGAAGCGGCTGATTCCGGTCGCCTCCAGATACTCGTCCGCGATGATCGATTTGGTGCCCAAGCCCTCAACCACCATGGCCAGCACCGCACCGTTTAGCTCGAACACGTAAGCAGAAGATCCTCGGGATTGAGCAAACTCGCGTCCGCCACTCGCGCCGAGCAACGGAGCCGTCGCCGCGGCGAGAGCTATGGCCTCCCGCTTGACCTGATCAAGCACTTCGTAGTCAACTCCGGAACGACGGTACTCATCCTGACGAGTCATTTCATGTCCTTTAGCTTGGCGCCGGAAGTACGGTCACAATAACAGAGGAACCGATACGATCCAGAGCGCCGGTCCCCAAATATCACTGACCTTTTGCATTAGCCGACCAGATAATGCAGGTCAGGAAATGCGCGCCAGCAGCAAATCAATAGATCGGCATTGACTTGTATCCGCCGGGCTGGCTGATTGCCGCTACAGCTGCCCGCTGGGCCACGTCCACCGCATCAGCTTCAGCGGCGCCGGCAGTTAGATGCGCGGCCAGCATCGCCGTGAACGCATCGCTCGCGCCCGTCGTATCGACCGGCACGACTGCGCGCGCCGGATAATGTCGATGACCATCGCTGCTGTACGTCACGCAGCCATCCGCTCCCAGCGTCACCACGACGCGCTGCACGCCCAACTGCTCGGTGATCGCGCGCGCCAGCCGGACCTCAGGCAGTTGTCTGTCGGTGAGCAACTCCCTAGCCTCAGTCTGATTCGGCACCACAAGATCAACCAAGTCCCACGGCAGCGAACGCGCGGCCGTCTCATGCTGAAGCACCGGCGCTGGCTGGACTATGACGCGAGTGTCGTGCTTGCTTGCCAGCCGGATCGTCTCGCTGATTGATTCCGGCGGCATCTCGAAGGTGACGAGCACCGCATCGGCGTTCGAGATCGCCTCCGATGCGCCACGGATCGTCGTGGCGGTCACCGACATCTCGTGATCGATGTGCCAGAGGATCGACGACTCCCCGGCGTCGCCGACCATGCAGACGCAGACGGCCGTAGGCAAATCCGGCCGCTGGTCCATCCACCGGATGTCGATCCGCTCGCGGTGAAGCAGGTCCAGGATGTCGCGCCCGTACCCGTCACCACCGACCACCCCGACGCCAGACACCTGCGCGCCGAGCCAGGCGAGCGCGACCGCCTAATTCAGTGCCTTCCGGCCTGGAGACGTGCGCACCGAGTGGACCTCGTACTCAGAGTCCCAGACCGGCAGAACCGGCGTACGCACGATACAGTCGACAACATAAGCGCCGACGACCGCGAAGCGAAGATCATTCAGGGCGCGCACGCGACCGCCTGCCGGACGCTAGTCACTGATAGGTCCATTGCTGCCCGGTGCCCTTGTACGCGGAGACGGGGATCGGGTCGACTCCGGGCCGCATCCGGGACCGGTACAGCGTGCCGAACAGATGATCGATCTCGTGACACACCAACCGGGCTATGCCCCGTTCGAACTCGGTAATCCGTGTCGTCCCGTCGGTGTCCTGATGCTCGACCTCAATCCTGAGCGGGCGGAGCACCCTGCCCCGGACGTCGAAAAAGCTCATGCACCCCTCGTACTGCTCATCCGCATCCGCTGACTCGTCGCAGATTCTTGGGTTCAGCAGCGTAATCGTCTCGCCGTCCGGAGTACGGACCACCGCCGCGGCTCGGCCGATCCCGATCTGCGGGGCCGCCAGGCCGGTGCCTTTGGCGAAACTGTGCACCTGGCAGACCCGCTCAAGCGAGCCGACTAGCTGGCCTAGCACCCGGCGCGCGTCTTCGGCTTCGGCTGGCAACTCAAATGGCCTCGCCACGTTGGTCAGCACCGAGTCACCTTCCTGGACGATGTCCAGCGATCTCATCTGCTCGGCGGTGCTCATCGTGGGCATGTCGGCGTTCTCCTTGTCGTGCGGGTTGCGGAACTTCCACTCGATCCGGTATCGGGCGTGTAAAGGCGGTTCTTCGGTTGACCAGGTGTAAGAAATCTCGTCGCCGTGCTGCTCCCGGACAATCGGCGTCTCAAACGGCGATGCTTCAGCCGTCATCGAGGTGGTGATTCCCCAGGCGATCGGCTGGAGCCCAGCGGGCAGGACCAGGGTCATGCTGAGCCTGCGCGTCGGCACCCGGATAGCGCGGCTCCACCATAGGCCCCAGTGGCGGTCGCCGACGCTGTACTCATAGCTGATCCACGCCGACTCCCTTGGATACAGCGGGAATTTGCCGTCGGAGTTCTCAAACATCAGCCACAGTTCTTTAAACGCATCCCGGTCATCCTTGACTCGCCAGACCATGGGCTCATCCCCGCAAGTGGCAGCTAGCGAGACTTCTTCCCAGGTCAGCGGGTCTTTGCGGTAGAGCTGGTTGGATCGTTCCGGATCTCCGGGATAGCGGTCCACGACAATCCGGATTAAGTACTGCGTGACCGGCTGGGTACCGGTATTGCGAAGCTGTCGACGGATAAAGGTCCGATAGATGCCATTGCGATAGGTAAGCTCGGCGATCTCGTGATCGACGACCAGCGCCGGTCCAGGCGGAGGCAACTGATCCTCTTCACCGTCGTGATGCGAGGTCTTCTCACTCGATAGTTCGACTAACGCCTCGTGCATGTCCCGCCATCGCCGGATGATCGCGCGTCCGGCGCGCAGATGCTGGTCGGCCGCCTCAGCGAACTGCCGACTGGCCAGGACCGTGCCTCGCTCGACCTTGCTCACGTATGAAGGCGTGTACCCGACCTGACCGGCCAGTTTCTTCTGGGAGGTACCGGTCACCTCGCGCCAGTGACGCACTTCGGCGATGAATACGGCCACGGCCGGATTCTGCTGTACATCCTCGGGCTCTAACTCCACCCAGGTTTTCCTTCCTGCACCACCATGCGAAGACGGTGGAAATGGAGTGAATGGCATGTGATCGCTGGTCAGTCTATTATCCACCGCCGCTTATCGCAGAGCCTGCAGCTACGAGCCAGACCGCTCGATCCCCGATTCACCGGCTGAGCGCCGGGATGGAGGCAGGCAAATGGTCACCGCAGTTGTCCTCGCTGTTGTGTTCCTGGCCGGTGCCATCGCCGGTGTCCTGGCCCTCGTGTGCGCGAGCATCGGCCGCGAGGAATCCCTCAACTCACTCAACAAGAAGCCACCGACCCGGGCGGCCGCCGCCACCCGTCGACTGGTCGGCTGGCACGCACCGCGACCATGCCATCGCATCAGCCCGCCGGGCGGGCGCAGATCACCGTCGCCGCCCGATAAACGCAAGATCGTCGAGCATCAGGCCGGTCATCCCGCCTTGTCCAGCAGGCGCGGTGACCGGCCTCGGGCATTCGGCACCCACACCCGCGCAATGCGTTTCGCCATAGCAGTTCGCCATAGAAGGCAGTACCGATACTGCGTCCCTGCTGACGGAGAGCACGCGGCAATACCGGGAATGGTCCTCAAATCCGGCCCGCAAGCAGCTGCGGGCATGGAGCGACGCCCTTGAGCAGCTGCTGACCTGGCTGTACCAGGATCTCTTCGAGCCCGTGTTGCCGTGGCTTGCGGCCAGGGGCGTCAGAAGGCTAGTGATGGTGCCGCACCGCGGGCTGCACCAGGCCCAGACCTGCAATGGCGTGATGCCGAGGTCAGGTTCGTCACCAGGACCCTCCGCCCGGGCCGGCACACGACGCTCAGCGGGCCACAAGCTGACCGCAGCCACTGGTCCGCGTCGTCTCCCGACACCACCCATACCCACTACGCCGGTCACGCCACCTACGACTGGAAAGACCCGCTGGGATCAGCCGTCCTCCTCGCCGGCGGCGAGCTCACCCTCGGCGACCTCCTCGACGAGGCCATCCCGCTGCGCCGCAGCGAACTCACCGCGCTCGCCGCCTGCGAAACCACTATGACCGACCCGGACGACCCCGCCGACGAATACCTCGGCCTGGCCAGCGGATTCGTCTTCGCCGGCTGCCCCGTAGTACTCAGCACGCTGTGGCGCGTCAAGGACGACGCGGCCCTGTTGCTGTCAGCCCGCTTCTACCAAGAACTCAGGGCGCACCGCCGCCCGAGCACAGCCCTGACCGCCGCCCAGCGCTGGCTACGGACAGCCGGTCACCGGAGATCGCCGCCCAACTCCGCCGGATCAGCGACCGCGGCCTGCCCGATCGCGAGCGCATCGACCAGGCGGCCCAACGGCACCGCAAGAAGGCCCTGACCCGCCCCTCTGCCAGGCCATTCGCCGACCCGGTCTACTGGGCACCCTTCGTCATCGCCGGTGCCGATGACTTCCCGCCATCCTGATCCCGCCAACAGTCACCATATTGACAGCGCTCGGATACAGCGAGGTCCCCGACCGCCCGCCATGTTTGTAGTGGACCCCGGCCGCTGGCCTATCCGCCGCTACACGCAGCCGGACATCATCAGTAAGTCCGCGCTCGCGGCTGAAGGCGAGAGCGCCGATAGCCGCGATCACCGCGGGCAGCGGCCGATTTCCTGAGCCTCCTCTTTACACAGCCGGGAAGCCGAACCCAACTAAGGAGGTGCCATCCTGCAACATCACGGACCGGTGATTTCCACACCACGGTGATTGCATCCCGAATCGATGCGCAGCGCGGATAGACACTCGCACCAAGGCCAAACGGCGTGAACAATGCCCGGATCAAGGAGGACGCCGAGAATCGTTCTGCGTTCCTCTGCCTCGCATTACGGATACTACGCTCTCAGTGCATAATGGCTTTCTGAGAGTCGCGGTATCCCGATGCCAAACCGGCGGCAGGATTAGGAGCCCCGTCGCGGCGACACGCAGTTAGACATGCTAGTTTACTGATATATTCGCCAGATCGGATATATCCGCCAGATCGGAAGACAAGCTTATGTCAACTATATGTAGATTCTGTCGGATCGGCTGGCATGACTGTACATGACGCGTTCCGGATGCTCGGGGACGAGTACTGGGAGTCGATCTGGTCCAGCCTAAATGCCGCGCAACGTTCGGAGCTGGCGAGCGCGGTTGGCGCACTGGCATCGGCTGACCCAGATGAAGAGGCTTTCAGCCGCGCGTCGCTGAGGTTGCTGGACGTCTTGCGGGACCTGTTGCCCGAAGATCATCCAGTGCTCGAGGCTGCGGACGAGACATACCGGTGGGCTGCGGCGCAGGCGGCTGACTGGCGGCCCGTACTGACGGCGTTGTCCGCACGATTCGCCGCGGTCATCAGCGAGGACGTGCGCGAGCGGCTGAAGAGGACCCCGGCGCTGTCAGCTGACCAGATCAGGTCTGCTGGCTCCGATCCCCGTCATAGGTTCTTGATCCGGCTGGAATCCCGCCGCCGCGGCCTGCGGTTCCCCGCGTTCCAGTTCGATCCCCATGGCCGGCCGATCAACACCGTGCTGCGGATCAATGAGCGCCTGGGCGCGGACGATGACCCGTGGGGCGTCACAGACTGGTGGCTCGGGGAAAATGCGTGGCTGGACGCCGTCCCGGCCGAGCTCATTGGCACCCGCGATGACCTGCTGCTCGCAGCAACCGAAGCTGCCCTCCGGCCGGACTGGTGGTGAGCCGTGGACGTGCGAGCACTCCCCCCGGCACCATGCGGCCCGCTGCACCACACCGACCTCCCCGCCGGCACCGAGTTGTGGCGAGTGCATCCGCGCAAGCATCCCGGTAACGCGTTCTGCCCGGTGCCAGCCGATGCGCTGTTCGGAGGAGGCCGGTTCGACAGTACCGGCAGCGACGCGTACCCGTTCCTGTACGCGGGCCTGACCCCGGAGACCGCGCTCTGCGAGACCCTGCTCCGCGACCTGAAATTCACCGGCACCAGCCGCCAGGTACTCCGCGCCCAGGTCAGGGGACGGATACTGTCCTGCCTCACCACGACAACGCCCCTGACCATGCTATCCCTGGCCAGCGCCGTAGACCTGGCGAGCATCTGCCAGCCCGACGACTGGCTGCTCCGCGCCGACGGCCACGAATACGCCCAGACCAGAGCCTGGGCCCACTGGCTGCGCACCCAGGCCCGCACCATCCACGGCTTCATCTGGCAATCCAGGTACAACGTCCCGCACACGGCAATCATCCTGTTCGGCGACCGCTGCCTGGGCACCGATCCGGCGCCCTTGACGGTGCAACATGCCATCAGCCTGGACGACGCCGACGGCGCCGACTACCTCAGCAGCCGACTCGCTCGATATCACGTGAGTATCGCCCCGCCTCGGCTCATCGCTTCGATCCTCGGCCCTCAGCCGTGACCGATGCCATTCACGAATAGAGACGCCCACAGCCGCCTTACAACACCAAGGGGATACCCGCTGTCACTACAACCTGATGTGGAAGGCGCGCATCCGGCTCGTTATGGAGCGGAGGTGAGCTGCCGATTCGGTTGCCTTGGCAATACATGAACGGTCATTCTGAATCTGGTTCTGCTATCATTGCCATGAGTCTTGCCCGGCATTGGCTGCCGGGCTGTTGAGCGAGTGAAAGCCCGGCCACTGAGATGAACGCCTATGCCGGCGAGCGCGCTGCCCGAGGACGGCACGTTGCGCATTGATCAGGTCGGTCTGCCGGCCGCCGTCGCGTTGGCAAAGGATGCATTTGTAGATCACGTCGATAGTCAGGTATTCCTGAGCGGTGGGATCGCCGCCTGCCAGCAGTTCGATGCGCACGATCGCATCCACGACAGCTCAATGGGGCCTCTCCGTGGGCTCGCCTGCGTCGGTGTGGGCTCGCCTGCGTCGGTGGATCACATCCTCACGCAGAGGCCGCGGTCGAGGGCTGGGCGGCGGTCAGCCACTCGGCGACGTATTTGAGGATCTCACGGTCGCGGATTACCGGGGCAGCGGCATTGCGGTCGGCGGTCTCATGCACGCCGTGGAAGAAGTCGTACATCGCCGCGAAGCTGCCGGCGAAACGGAGCAGATACTTCTCGTGCGACTTCCACGAGGCGGGCTCAGTGCAGTACAGCTCCGCGAGTTCTACCATCCACAACTGATAGAGCGACCGCGGGATGTCTCCGTCCTGAAAGTAGAAGAACTCAAGGTAGTGCAGGCCCCAGAACTGCCTGACCTGCGACGCGTCCGAGAAGTCTAGCCCGGTCCCGAGGATCGTGTGGAACTGATCGGCGAAGTGGATCACCAGCTGTATCTGCGCGGTGTGCTGTGCCTGCCAATTGGCCGCGTTGGCCAGCGTGACCTGCCGTTCGGCCGATGCGGCCTGTTCCTGCGCGCTCTCGACCTGGCGCCGGGAGAAGAGCGCGACCCAGACGGCCGCCGCGAAGGAGCCGAGGGCCGCTATAACGGATAACAGCCCGATGAACGTCGACATGGCCTGCTCTCTCTCGACTGGCATCCCGGGTAACCGATGGTACAGACGTGAAGCGGTAGGTCAGTGCACTGCCAGACGCCGATGGTCATGATATGCCGACCACCGCCGCCCCGAACACCGGCCGGTAAAACTCACGGGAGCGGTCATGGTCGGAGACCATCAGGAAATACGTGACCACGAACCCGCTCTGCGGCTCAAACATCATCAAAACCAACGTCAAGGCGAGCACGCGCCAAGCGCGCCTCACTGCTCGATCTGTACTTGGTGCGGGCAAGAGCGGATATTCGCCACGTGAGCAGCCCTTATGCCTGTGAGCAGGGCACCTGCCCAGCTCGAAGAAGTCCGCTCAGGGTGTGACAGAACCCCTGAAAAGCGGGGGGTCGGTAATTTCGTCCCTTTCCTGACCTGTTTTCGACGAGCTAGCGACCATGGCTCGCTAGCCGTTCTCTTCTGTGCATTAGATGTGAGCCGCGGACTAGGTGAAGGCTCTTGCGGCGCTGTGGCACCTGCACCAGAGTTGGTGCCGGAATTTCCCGCGGAGGAACCCGGATGGCCGCCCCGGCTTTTGAGCACGCTGACGAGGCTAGAGCCGCGCTGCGCGCGATCGTGTCCGACCCCGCGCATGGACCTGCCGCGCTCGACAACCCGCAGACGACTGCGAACCTGCTGCAGGATTACCTGCCCGACGCGCCGCGCGAGGCGGGCCTGCTGCCGCGGCTGCCAGCGCTGGCCTTCCGGCTGCCCTGCGCGGCTACGCCAGGCTGGGCATGGACTCTGGTACCGCGATCCGCCTGGCCGCCGCGTCCTTGGCCACGCGGACAGCGTTCACGGCAGACACCTGCGAATGGGCATCTGCCGAGCTGGCGATCGCGCTCGGCCTGACCCGTGCCAGCGGGCCGTCTGCAGCGGCACGGCAGCCCCCGCCGACTGTGCCTGCCACGGTGCTCACCGAACCAGCCGGCCAGCGGGGATCGGACACGAACCACAACGCCCCTGCCGTGCAGGTACCCGCCGGCCCGCGCCGCCGGGCGCGGCTGCTACTGGTTACCGGCGTAGCGGTGCTGGCGGTAGCCATCGCTGCCGGGGCTGCGTACTACAGTCAGCCGTCGTCCCCGGCCGCAGGCTCGCGGCGGCCTGTCACGCAGTGCGCGCGCCCGGCGCTCATCAAGGCGCTGGTCGCTGGCAACCCGCAGCTGAAGTCGCTCAGCTGGACGCTCACGTCGTACGCCTGCGGAAGCAGCTGGGCGGTCGCCACGCTGAATGCGCCCTCTGTCGGCTTCGGCATTGCCTTTCTCCGGCGGACTGCCTCCGGATGGTGGAGCGATCCTCTCAGCGGAGGAGCAGGATTCTGCACCTCACACGGCGCCCTCGGTACCCCGGCGCTGCCCAGCGCGCTGACGGTTTCGCTTCTCCGCAAGGTGGGCTTTCCCTGCAAGACGGTCCCCTGACCGATACCCGACCTCTTCGCGTTCGCCGTGCTCGGTATCGTGGCCATCGCCAGGCTCGGGTTGCTCGTCAGCCTGCTGTACCGTGACCGTGGCTGATCTGGCGTCCCGGCAACCGGCCGCCCGCCCAAGGACCAGTGCTGCACTGGCCGGGCGGGCCGGGGAAGGAAGGGCGGCTAAGGGTCAAGGGGCTGGAGTCGGAGCCCGATGTTGTCCAGCTCCCGACGGCGGGCCAGGCAATGAGGCAAACTGCGCTACCTGCGGCCGCCGATCAGCGCGCGTACCTCAGGGGCGACCAGAGCGGGTTCGGTCAGCAGCGCGAGGTGGCCGCTCAGCTGCTGCCTGACGGGCCAGCCGAGTTTGCGCGACCTGGCCGCCTCGTCTTCGTAGGCCTTGCTGAGCTGGAGATAGCCACACGGAGCGTTGGGCCACCCTGGCGCGGGCGGCTGAGTTTCCTCGAGCATGGCCAGCGGCAGCCGGGGACAGCTGGCTGCGAAACGCTGCCGGATCGCCGGATCGGGCACGACCGCGGCCAGCTCCTCCTCACCCCGCCAGCGCGGCCACGGCGGCAGCCGCCCCCGCGGCTCCGCCATCTCCCGCAGCCGGGCTGCGAGATCGGGCGTCACGGTCTGCATCCACGAGCGGCCCGGCGCCGGCAGCCTGGCATCGACGAAGATGTAACCCCGGACTCCCTCTCCCGGCATCGTCCTGGCCGTGGGCGGCAACGGCCCCGCGCGGCTGATCTGAAGCACTTAGTCGCGCTAAGCCCTCATCCAGCCCCACCGGACCGGGTACACCTGAACACCTCGGCCCACCTACTCATAATGAGCGTCGCTGATACCGGCCGCACCCAGATTCCCGCAGCAACCATTCCTCACACAAACCCCAGCCCGCCGAGACATACGGCCTTCCTCCTCTTAACCCAGAGATTCACCCCGGTGAGACGCCGATACATACCGCAGAGAGTGGCCGTCGATAAACAATGGCCAGATCACCTGTTTAAACAGGTCCGACGGAAGGAGCGAGATGAATAAAGGACGAGCGGTTGCAGTCTGCGCTGGACTGGCAGTTGGTGGGACGCCATGCGCGAAGGCCGCCGCGACCGGCCGGTACTGTGCTGAGCACGCCCGCTTCGAGATCCGTGATCTTGAAATGCTGAAGCTCGCGTCGGAGCATTTTCGTCTGGACCTGCAGTTATTCTGGCAGCGCAGTAATCTGTACCTGCTTCTGAACACGGCGGCGGCGACAGTCTACGTATCGGCGAGCCAGCCCGCGCTACGGCCCGTGCTCGCGGCATTCGGCCTTATCACGTCGGTGTTCTGGTTCCTTGTATTACGAGGCAGCGCGTACTGGATCGACCGCTGGCGCCAAGAACTCGAACGCCTCGACCCGATTGCCAGCGATCACCGCTTCTTCACCCGCATGTCACAAGAAACCGTGCGCAAACCTTGGCTCGTGGCATCGGAAATCAGCCAGTGGCTCCCGGTAATACTCACCATAGGCTGGACCGCGCTCGGCGTGTCGTCATTGGCGTAGCAGATACCGGGCTGCTCGCCACTAAACCAGAACGGACAATCCGTGCCGATCGAACTCAGCTAAGCTAGCGAGTAGACAGACATTCCGAATCGGCCCGCTCACGCCGGTAATTGACCCAGTTCGCCGATAACGGCAGATGCTGATCGTTTCGGCGGGAGGGTTGAGGGTTTCCGCGTCGCGGGGCTTGCGGTCACGAAGATGCCGTTGCCGCCGCCCCGCCGGCCCGGACTGCCCGATGGGTGTTTACTGGCGTGCCCGCATTGACTATTCCGGGACTGATGTGATGGGCCTGCTCGCTCCCTGGCGAATGCGCCGGCAGCCACACGGAGCGGCCGAAACTCCCGACATCCCCGATCGTGGCCGCTCTGGAGCGGTCAAGCCAGCCTGCCAGCACCGCTGCCAGTTCCTGCTTGCCATTAACGCGCAGCCCGCGCGGCAGGTGGTCACCTGTCGATGGCAGGGCCGGGCCTGACGGCACCAGGTCCGCAGGGCGCGCGGTTCCGTCAGCCGAGCGTGTACCGCTTCAGAACTCGCCGCAGGCGATGTGACCTGCGGTTTGGCCAGATGGGCTGGGTGCGGCAAGATCGCGGTCTGTGTCTCTTCGTTTGCTCTACCTGATCATGATCCGGGTCTTTGGCTGGCTGATGCTGCTGTGCCGCAGCGAGGCATCCAAGGATGCTGAGATCATGGTGCTCCGTCATGAGGTCGCGGTGCTCCGCCGTCAGGTTGTCCGGCAGGCCGGACTGGGCCGACCGGGCGGTCCTGGCGGCACTGGCCCGGCTGCTTCCAGCTGTGCTGCGGGCCCGTCGGCTCGTCACTCCGGGCACGCTGCTGGCCTGGCACCGCCGGATTTTGACCGTCGTCACGCCCTCGCCAGTGCACCGACCGGATGCTCATCTACGGTGAACAGCACCTGCGGGCTGTCCTCGGCGAGTACGCCGGCCACATCTTTACCGACCGGCTCTGAGCCGTACGCGACGTCCGCCGAGCCCCTCCTGGTAGCGTCCCGGACATCGTTTACCTCCCGGGCCAGGGACGTCCGCCACGTTCGCCTGCGACCAGAGAAAGCGGATCTGCGCAGCTCACCACGCTCCTGCCTCTTCCTCGCTGATCTTTTGATTTGCCGTGGCGAACA
>WNEY01000713.1_pt1 | contig 21664 bp, 16 predicted proteins | sample 5400531 | NCBI WGS metagenome assembly WNEY01 (sample SAMN13153338, study PRJNA577476) | soil metagenome | isolation source: 200 cm saprolite under Douglas fir tree site 1 | place: USA:California | collected 2015-04-18
TGGGCCCGTACATGCCGACCCGTCCGTCGCACCCAGGCAGCCGTGCCGCCCACTCGATGGTGTCGTATCCGTCCGCGGCCTCGTGGGACAGCGGTGCCCACTGGCCGTCGGACCGGAACCGGCCGCGGCAGTCCTGGATGACGACCAGGTAGCCGCGGCCGGCGGCGTGGAGCGGATCGAGGCGGGCGAGTACGCCGGGGTCCTGCTTGCCGTACGGTGTTCGGGCCAGCAGCACCGGCCACGGGCAGCCGCTCGCTGGCCGGTAGGTGTCGGCGCGCAGGACGGTGCCGTCGCGCATCGGTGCTTCGAGGTCGAATCCGGTTTCAATCTCGGGGGGCGTCTGATGCTGCACGGCACCTCCTGCTCGTCGTCGTAACAGCGATGAGTCAGCTGATGGTCACATCGTCGATGTAGCCGCGATAGCCCCCGGTGGAGTTGGGGTTGTCGTAGCCGACCAGGATCCGGCTGATCTCCTTATTGGCGTTGCTGGTGGCCAGGTTGACGGTCACGTGGTTCCACGTGTCGAGCGTGAGGTGCCCGCACTGGTGAGCGGGGTGGATGCTGGTGCCGTTCTCGTCCACGGCGCCGGAGTCCCGCAGCGTGCTGCCATCGGTGAAGATCAAGTCGATCGCGACGCACGTGCTGTTGCCGGATCCGGCGGGAACCCAACCGCTGGTGGCGTTGCTCTGCGGATAAATCCAGTAACTCAGGGTCTTACTGGTCCCGATCGCCAGCGGGCTGCCGCTCAGGTCGTAGGTCTTCATGTAGGCGTGCACCGAGCTGCCGCCCTGGGCCAGTCCGGAGTACATCAGGGCGCCGGTTCCGGTGTGCGCCGTCTCCCCGGTGCGGATGGCGGCCTCGGGTCCGGTCAGCCCGCAGCAGATGCCGCCGACGCCTCCCAGTCCGCCGCCGGCCGTGTCAACGGTGTCTGTCCACGTCAGGGGCGGGTCGGCCGACTCGAAGCCAGAGCCGAAGCTGGTGCTGGTGCTGGTGCCGGATTGCAGCGGCTGGGCCAGCTCGGTCTGGATCGTCGAGAGCGCCGTCCCCGCGGGTGCGAGGTCAAGGGTGTCGCCGGCCGAGGTGGCGACGGTGATCTTCGAGCCGGACACCGTCCCGGTGTCGGTGCCGTTGCGGTAGAGCTCGACGCTGCCGGGCCAGGGGTTGGTGAAGGTGAAGTTGCCGCCGTGCTGGCTGACAACCCGGATGTACTGCGCGGCGTTGCCGGACTCGCTGCTGGAGATCAGGAAGTCACCGTAGGCGAGCAGGTCGCCGAACTTCGCGTTGGTGTTCGCCGGCCAGTCCGGGAAGACCTTGATGTCGTTCTGGAAGGACTGCAGCAGCATCTCGTCGAGGCCGGAGGTGGTGACGTTGACGTTTTCGATGCCGCCGCCGTTGTGGTGGATGGCTATGTTGTTGTAGCTCTGGTTCGTGGCCTCGTCGTGCAGGTTGGCCAAGATGGTGGACGGGTTGTAGCCGACGCGGGCCGCGGCGGCGTAGAAGGTGGCCGGGGCGTTGCCGCCGTGCCAGGCGTTGGTCAGCGCGCCGATGGTGCTGCGCGCCTCCTGCAGCAGCGTCGGGTCGCTGTCGAGGCCGATGAGGCTGCCGGGGTAGATCGCTTGGGCGTCGATGTCGTTGCCGTCGTTGATGAAGTCGCTGCCGACCTGGGTCTCGCGCAGGATGGTCTGGCCACCGACGGTCATCGTCGACAGATGGCTGAGATGCGATTCAATGTACTGCCAGGTCGTGCGGGTGCTCGCGTCTTGGTTCAACGCGGTGCTCATGTCGATCAGGCCCTGGAAGAGCAGGTGGACCAGGCCGAGCGACATGCCGCTGTTGGTCTGCGGGTAGGCCTGGTCCTCGTGCGGGGCGTCGTTGCCGATGTCGTAGGTGCTGGTGGCCGGATTCCAGGTCAGGTAGTTCTGCCAGAACAGCCCGACCTGCTTGAGCCACGGGTAGACCTTGGCCGCGTACGTGGTGTCGTCGGTGTACTCAAAGCGCATGACCATGTCGCTGGCGAGGTTGACCGCGTCGGACTTCTGGTTGTGCAGGTTCATGTCCGCGCTGGTGCCGTTAGGCGAGATACCCACGGGGTAGAGCACGCCGGTGAACCCATTCTGCGTTGCCAGCGACTGGCCCGCGGACTGCCAGTCGAGAACCGGCTTGTCGTAGGAGCCCATCTGCGCGATGTGGTTGGTGGACAAGGCCGCGTAGAACGGGGCCTCGTAGTTGTAGTTCGTGTGGAAGTCGCCGTTCCAGTTCATGTTCCCGGTGATCCAGTTGCCCCACAGGCCAGGGGCTGTCTTCCCGGATCGCGAGAGGCATGCGAGCAGGTAGAGCGAGCCGTACCAGCTCTTCTCGATGGCCTTGTCCGGGATCTCGGCGTACGACTGGTTCCAGTAGCCCTGCCACCAGGAACGGTGCGAGGCGTTGTGGTTGTTCACGTCCTGCTGGGTGAGGTTGCCGACGAGCGAGTCGGCATCCGATTGCCAGGTCGGGCTGTCAACGCTCGAGATGATGCCGGCCACCAGGGTGGAGGTGGTGCCCGGCTGGATCGTCAGGCTGATCGTGTTGCCGGAGATGGACCGGGTCTGGCCGATGGTGCGGGCCGCGATCCGGGCGTGCGGGTCGCTGCCGCTGCCGGTGTCAGCGTAGACGTCGGCGTCGAGGTCGTTGCCCGCGGTGGAGATGGCCGGCGTGCCGCCTGAGCCGTTCTGCAGCGTGATGCCGATGGTCTGCGCGCTGCCGCCGGCGAGCGTGAACGAGGTGGCGAGCATGCCCGAGTTCGCGTCGACCCAGCTGGTCGTGCTCAGCGTCTGCCCGCCCAGCGTGTAGCTGCCGTCCACCTCGGCGTTGGCGATGTTCTGGACCACGTGGTACGACGAGCCGGACATCGCGGGGTCGGTGATGACGATCCGGCCGAGCGGCCTGATGGCGTGGCTGGCGGAGGAGAAGAAGTCGTTCTTCCCGATGTACATCGTCTGGTCCGCGATCGATCCTCCGACCGCGACGCCGATGTCGCCATTGCCCAGCAACGGGGCGTCGACCGTCTCGCCGTTGGTGAGGGTGGCGGGCGGGCTGGTCCAGACGCCGGTGTACTGCTGGACGATGCGCCAGGCCTGCCTGGCGGTGACCGTGTCGGCCATGGCCGTGCGGGAAAGCGCTGTGCTCACCACCGTGCCGGCGAGGGCCACGACGACGGCTGTGCTGACAGCCAGTCTGGGCCGCGCGCTTAGCTTCATGAACGTGACCTCTCATCATTGGAATTCAGCACTGAACAGCGATGGAGGGAAGCCTCGATACCTGCCCGGGCGCGACCTCTGATCGCCAGCGAGGCTGACGTCCGGAGGTGCCGGGTGCAGGGAAGTGGATCACTCCTCACGCGATTGCCGGACTCGACGGGATGAGGGCCACGTCGGAATAACGTTATCGCGAAGCATCCTGCTATCGCGGTCGTCTGTCAAGAGTCCGGAACTGTCCCGTAACCGCCGGGAAACGATCACGCCGGCACCTCGCCGGAGCCGCGGATCTTCAGCTCCAGCGGGACGACCACGGTCTGGATGGGCCGGGCCGGGTCGGCGATCCGGGCGCGCAGCAGCTCGACGGCGGTCCGGCCGATGGTGGCGGTGTCCTGGGCGACAACGGTGAGCGCGGGCTGCAGCAGGTCGGCGAGCGGGACCTCGTCGAAGCCGACGATCGCCAGCCGGGAGGCTGCCTCGCGGCCCAGCAGCCGCAGCACCGCGATCGTCGTGTTCATGTTGCCGGTCACCAGTGCCGTCGCCGGCTCCGCGCCGTGCAGCGCTACCTCCAGGGCCGCGGCTATCCGCCCGGGCACCAGGTCGCCGGGGTGCACGAGCCCGTCGACCGGCTGGCCGTGGGAGCACAGGGCCGCGCGGAAGGCCGCGGCCCGTTCGCGCCCGGAGAAGACGCGCTCGCTGTCGCCGATGTAGGCGATGCGGCGGTGCCCGTGCCGGTGCAGGTGGTGGAACGCCATGCCGATGCCCGAGGCGTTGTCGGACATGACGCAGTCCACCGAGATCCCGCTCATCGGCCGGTCCATGGCGACCACCGGCATGCCGGCCTCGAGCTCGGGCTCCAGGTACCCGTGGCTCTCGCCGATCGGCTCGACGATGATGCCGTCGAGGCGCTGGCGGCACATCGAGATCAGGATGTCGCGTTCCCTGGCCTCGTCGAAGTCCGTGGACGCGGCCAGCAGCGTCAGCCCTGAGGCGCGGGCCGTCTGCTCGATGGCGGCCAGCTCGGGGTTGACCTCAGCGATCCGGCGGACCGCCGCGCCGATCGTGCCGGTGACGCCGGTGCGAAGCTGCCGGGCTCGCTCGTCCGGGCGGAAGTTGAGCCCCGCGATCGCCGCCTGCACCTTCGCGACGTACTCCGGGCCCACGGTCGGGTCGTTGTTGACCACCCGGGAGACCGTGCGCAGGGCCACCCCGGCCTCGCGCGCGACATCGACCATGGTCGGTCGCTTAGGGCGCGCCCCGGCTCCGTTACCGTCCCGTGCTGGGCTCATCCCCGCCCTCTCTCCGTCGTGCTGCCGTTATCAGATCGACTCTTGACACGTTTCCGCAACCCGAGGTTATTCTCGCGATAACGTTATCTCGTCTGGTGGGTACGGGCGTCAAGCCTCCCGCCCTCCCGCCTCCCGAGTCACATCATCCTCCAGGAGACTTCCATGAGGCACAATCGTCTGCTCGCAGCCTGCCTCGCCGCAGGGCTCGCCCTCATCGCCGGGTGCTCCGCGGCTTCATCCGGATCCGGCGGCGCGAACGGTAAGGTAACCCTGACGTACCTCACCTTTGAGACCCCCAGCCTGACCGCGTCGTTCTGGAACGCCTCGATCGCCAACACCGAGAAGCAGGTGCCGGGCGTGACGATCAAGGACATCGTCGCCCCGAGCACCGACCGCGACGCCTACGCCAAGCAGCTGCAGGCCTCCGGCCAGTTCCCCGACCTGCTGCAGTCGATCACGCCGTCGACGTTCGTCCAGGCCGGCCTGCTCAAGCCGTACGACCAGAACTGGGTGAACGCCAACTTCCTGCTGCCGCTGGGCAACGCCTACAAGGGCAAGGTCTACATCCCCCCGACCAACTCGCAGATCATCCCGATGGTCTTCTACAACAAGACGCTGTTCGCCAAGGCCGGCATCAGCGCGCCGCCGAAGACCTGGGCGCAGTTCATGGCGGCGTGCGCCAAGCTCAAGGCGGCTGGCATCGTCCCGATCGAGCTCGGCGGCAGCGACTCGTTCGCGGCCGTGATGCCGCTGAGCGGCATCCTGTCGGCGGACGTGCTGGGCAAGGACCCGAACTGGCTCCGGGAGCGCTACGCGGGCAAGGTGCACTTCACCGATCCCGGCGTCGAGAAGGCGGTCGCGAAGTACCGGACGATGGTGGTGGACGGGTACTTCGAGCCTGGCGCGCTCGGGGTCAGCTACGCCAATTCGATTACTAACTTCACCTCGGGCAAGACCGCGATGTACATGATGGGCAGCTGGTTCCTGGGCGCCGTCCCCAAGGCCACCGCCGATAACTTCGGCTCGTTCATCACGCCCACCGAAGACGGCTCCCTGGTCGTGCCGTTCGCCGTCGGCGGCTCCATGGCGATCAGCGCCAAAACGCCCGACCCGGCCAAGGCGACCGCCTTTGCCGAGGCCTGGTCGCTGGCCCCGGCCAACTACAAGACACTGATCGAGGGCGACGGCGCCTTCCCGATGCTCAAGGGCAAGACCCTGGCCGACTACCACGTGAACGTCTCCCAGGTGTTCAAGGACTCGTTCGCCTACGTCCAGGCCCAGAACACGAAGGTCTCTGCGGTCGGCTGGGTGACCAACGATGACGCCATGCCCTCGGGTCTCAACGACGACCTCTACGCGGCCGCCCAGGCGCTCTACAACTCAGGCGACGTCGCCGGGCAGATGGCCAAGCTCGACGCCGACTGGAACACGGCGCCCAGTAAATAGCGACACCGGCGCCGGGCTCGCGGCCCGGCGCTGGCCCGTTCCTCCGCCGATCACCTCCAAGGGATACGCCATGATCGCCAGAGTCCGCCGACGCCGCGGCGACCCCGCCCTCACTGCGCTCGCCATGCTTGCCCTCGGCTTGTACGTCCTGTTCATCATCGTTCCGGTGGTCATGAGCGGCTGGAAGAGCCTGACCGATGAGAACCCGCTCATGGCGCAGGCCCACGTCATCGGCCTCGCCAACTACACGGAGATGACCCACGACAGCGCCCTGGGCGCCAGCCTCAGCTTCACGCTGATCATGGCGGCCGCGGTGACGATCGTCGCCAACGCGGCCGGCATCGGGTACGCGGGCCTGCTGAACAGGACGTCCCTCAGCTTCCGGATGATGCGCACCGTGGCGTTCTTGCCGCAGGTGCTCTCGGGCGTGATCGTCGGCTTCGTCTGGCGCTACATCCTGGCCCAGGACGGCATCCTCAACCACATCCTGATCGCCGTGGGGATCATCGGCCGGCCGATCTCCTGGCTGGGAACCCCCGACCTGGCCATGTTCTCGGTCGGCCTGGTCGCCGCCTGGGTGCTCACCGGCTTCACGACGGTGGTGCACCTGGCCGCGCTGCAGTCGATCCCGGTGGAGCTGTACCACGCCGCGAGGGTGGACGGGGCGAGCCGCTGGCAGCAGTTCCGGCGGATCACGTTCCCGATGCTTGCCCCCGGCACGACCATCAGCGTCACGATCTCGCTGATCACGATGCTGAAGCTTTACGACATCATCGCCGCGCTGACCGGCGGCGGGCCGGCCTTCGCCACCCAGTCCACTGCCCTGTACATCATCAACCTCGCCTTCACCGACGACCGCTTCGGGTACGCCTCGGCCGTGGCCATGCTGCTCCTCGCGATCTCCGCGGTCATCGCGCTGTCCGTGACCGGTCTGCTCCGCCGCCGGGAGGTGGACCTGTGACCGTCTTGACCCCGCAGCGCCGGTCCGCGCCGCCGGTCGCGGCGGCGCCGGCCAGACGGCGCCGGCCCTGGGCCTCCCGGGGCTACCTCGTCGCGGCCGCACTGCTGACGCTGGCCTTCGTCAGCCCGATCTACCTGACGATCGTCAACGCCTTCAAGACCCAGGACCAGATCATCCAAAACCCGCAGGCGCCACCCGCGCCACCGACCTTGCACAACCTCACGGGCGCCCTGTCCCGCCCTGACCGGATCGTCCAGATCGGCCTGGCCATCTCCGCGCTCACCGTCATCGCCTCGCTCGTGCTGATCATCCCGCTCGGCGCGGCGTTCAGCTTCTGGCTGACCCGCCGGCCGGCCCGCTTGCGGCGGATCGTCCTGGCCCTATTCGGCGCCGGGCTGATGATCCCGCCCGCGGTGGTCCTGCTGCCGACCATCAAGATCCTCACGTTCGTGCACCTGGACCACACCTATCCGGGACTGATCCTGGCCAACGTAGGTGGCGGCTACCTGTCGTTCGCGGTCTTCGTCTACTCCGGGTTCCTGCGCTCGGTCCCCAGCGAGATCGTCGAGGCGGCGGCCATGGACGGGGCCGGGTCCCTGCGGATCTGGTGGAAGATCGTCATGCCGCTGCTGCGCCCGGCCACCGCGACCGTGGCGATCTTCCTGTCGCTGTGGATCTGGAACGACTTCATGAACCCGCAGTTCATCCTCGGCCCGCTGCACGGCCAGACCATCACGACGGGGCTTTACCTGTCACTCGGCCAGTACTCCACCAACTACGCGCAGCTGTTCGGCGTGATGTTCCTGGCCGCGGTCATCCCCGTGGCCGGCTACCTCGCTGTGCAGAAGCAGTTCATCGCTGGACTCACCACAGGAGCCACCAAGTGACGGATAACGCCACTGGGATCGAGGAGATCCTCGTCTTGCACCACAGTCACCTCGATATCGGCTACACGCACTCCCAGCCGATCCTGTGGCGGCTGCAGGCCGAGTACATCTCCCAGGCCCTGGACTGGCTGGAAGCCACGGCGGACCTGCCGGAGGACTGCCGGCCGAAATGGACCTGCGAGGCGACCGAGCCGGTGCGGCGCTGGCTGATCGATGCATCCCCGGAGGAGATTGTCCGGTTCAAGGACCTGTGCGACCAGGGCCGCATCGGGCTCTCCGCGCTGCGCTGGCACGTCAGCTCCCTGGTCGACCGGCCCGGCATCCGCCGGCTGCTGGCCGCCAAGCGCGAGCTGGAGGACGTCGTTGGCCGGAGGGTCCCGGTCGCCTGCCAGCACGACGTCAACGGAGTCCCGTGGCCGATCGCCGACGACCTGCTGGACGCCGGCGTCGACTTGTTCGTCATGGCGGTCAACCGCCACCTCGGCAGGCCCGTGACTCCACGACCGGGGCTGTTCGCCTGGCAGGCCCCGTCCGGACGGCGGCTGCGCGTCTTCAACGGCAGCCACTACACCATGTTCGACCAGATCCTCAGCGCCTGGGACGACTCGGTGGAGCGCATGGCCATCGGCTGGGACGCCTTCCACGAGCGCCTGCGCCGGACCGGCTACCAGCTGCCGTTCGTCTACCTCACCTCGACGTGCTCCCCGGTCATGTGGGACAACGCGCCGCCGAACCCCTACCTGCCCGACTTGATCCGGCGCTGGAACGACCAGGGGCGCGGGCCCCGCATCCGGTACGCGACGTTCGACGACCTCAGGGAGCGGGTCTGGCGCATCCCCGATGACGACGTCCCGGTCCTGCGCGGCGACTGGACTGACTTCTGGAGCTTCGGCGTCGGCAGCACGCCGGTGGCGACCTCGGTGAACCAGCAGGCCAAGTCCCTGCTGGCCGCCGCCGAGGCGCTGGGCGGCGATCCGGCCGTCATCGCCGAGGCGGCCGGGCGCGTCGACCTCTTCGACGAGCACACCTGGAGCAACTGGGATTCCGAGCCGGGCAACCCGCAGGCCCAGGCCATCGAGGCCATCAAGCAGGCCGGCGCGCATGAAGGCCACGAGCTGGCCGCGTTCGCCGTCATGGACGGGCTCGAGCGACTGGCGGGCAACCCGGTCGCGGACAAGGGGATCGCGGGCGTGCTGGTCTGCAATCCCACCGGCTATTCCCGCACGGTCGCGCTCGACCTGCCGGACGCCTGGCTCGCTGAGCCGGCGGCCACCGAGCGGACCTACCGGGCCAGCCGGATGGCGCAGCAGAACCGGCCGTGGCGGGTGCCGGCCCCTGGCGAGCCGCGCCGGGAACTCGGGCCGATCGACCTGGCTCCCGGAGCGTGGCGGATCATCGGCGTCGATGACCTTCCCGCACCGGTCTTCCCTGGCCAGCCGACGCATGAGGTCATCCGGGACGCCAGGTCGGCGCGCGAGCTGAATTTCGCTGCGGCCGTCAGTCGCGTGGACGCCGTCGGCCGGATCACGTCGCCGTTCCACGTGCTGACCTATGACCCGGACTCCGGGCGGATCACCTCCCTGGTCGATCGCGGCACCGGGCGCGAGATCCTGGCGCCGCGACCGGGCATGGACCTGATGTCCTTCGTCCGGGAGCGGCCCGATCGCCTCGTTGACGGCACCCGGCGCGCCTTCTACCGGCGTGACCTCGACCAGGAGATGGCGGACGAGTCGTGCTGGCAGCCGTGGACGCCGGTCCGTGAGCCGGCCGAGCGCGTTGTGGCCTGCACGGTCGAGGAACGGCCCGGACGCGTCGTCCTGGAACGCCGCTTTGCCGCGCCGGGCACCAGCAGCCTGGTCCAGCGCATCCACCTTGACGCGGTAGACCCCGTCATCCGCATCGACATCGACCTCGATCTCCTCGGCGACGCCTCGCCGCGCGGCGTCTACCTCGCCCTGCCGCTGGCGATGGACGCCGGATGGCGGGCCGCGTTCGACACGGCGGGCCAGGTGGTGGCCCTCGACGATGAGCAGCTGCCCGGCGCGTCGCGCGGCTGGATGACGGTCCAGTCGGCGGCCGCGATGTGGGACGCCCGCGGCGCGGTCGCGCTGCTCACCCCGAGCGCCCCGCTGGTCTCCTTCGGCGGGTTCCACTTCGGGCCGCCGCCAGAGGCCATCGACAGGGTCCCCGATCCGCTGCTGGTGAGCTGGGTCGCGAACAACTACTGGGACACGAACTTCCCGCAGGTCCAAAGCGGGCGGGTCAGCCTGCGCTACGGGCTCGTCACGCTCGCCACGCCCGATCCTGAAGAGATCGCCGAGCACGCCGCGAAGCTTCGCAACCCGGTGCTCACCTGGCCTGTGACGACCGCGGGGCATGCACCGTCGGCGGGCGTGCTCTGATCCGCGCGATCGGTCGCGCGCCACAAGCGGCTGTCCGGCCGCACGGATGAGGACGACGGCCGGACAGCCCCGGTACCTGGCTACTTCCCCCGGTCGCGCCGGGTCGCGCGGAAGTCGACCAGCCTCGCCCGGCAAGCGCCGCTACCCCGCGGACCTAGACGTTCTCAAGAGAAGGCGATCCCATGAAACTGCTGCGTCTTGGCGCACCCGGCCAGGAAAGTCCCGCCGTGCTCGGCACGCAGTCCCAAACCTTCGCTCAGGCAGCGTGACGTGATGACGACCGTGGGCACTGTGACGAAGCCGCGCATCGTCGCCCTCGACACCTACGACATCCGCTTCCCGACCTCGAAGCAGCTCGACGGCTCGGACGCGATGAACCCCGATCCCGACTACTCGGCCGCGTACGTGATTCTGCGCACCGACGCCGAAGACGGCCTGGAGGGACACGGATTCACCTTCACCCTCGGCCGCGGCAACGACGTACAGGTCGCCGCGATCAACGCGCTGCGCGAGCATGTGCTCGACCGCGACGTCGACGAGCTCTGCACAGACCCAGGCCGGCTTAATCGCGACCTGATCGGCGACAGCCAACTGCGCTGGCTCGGCCCGGAGAAGGGCGTGATGCACATGGCGATCGGCGCCGTGGTCAACGCCGCCTGGGACCTCGCCGCCAAGCGCGCCCGCAAGCCCCTGTGGAAGCTCCTCGCTGACGCCGAGCCCGAATGGCTCGTCTCCCAGATCGACTTCCGCTATATCGCCGACGCGCTCAACCCGGCCGACGCCCTGGGCCTGTTGCGGAGGGGACGGCAGAACCGGGCAGACCGCGAGCTGACGCTGATCGAGCGCGGCTACCCCGCCTACGCCACCTCGCCAGGCTGGCTGGGATACAGCGACGAGAAGCTCACCCGCCTCGCCATGCAAGCCGTCGCGGAGGGCTTCACGCAGATCAAGTTGAAGGTCGGCGCGGATCTCGACGACGATATCCGCCGCTGCCGCGCCGCGCGCGCCGCCGTCGGTCCGAACATCCGCATGGCGATCGACGCGAATCAGCGCTGGAACGTCGATGAGGCGGTCGAGTGGACCTGGGCCCTGAAGGACTTCGATCCGTATTGGATCGAGGAGCCCACCAGCCCCGACGACGTCCTCGGCCACGCCACGATCCGCCAGGCCGTCACGCCTGTGAAGGTCGCCACCGGCGAGCACGTCCAGAACAGGATCGTGTTCAAGCAACTGCTGCAGGCCAAGGCAATCGACGTGCTACAAATCGACGCGGCGCGCGTGGGAGGGGTCAACGAGAACCTCGCCATTCTCCTGCTCGCCGCGAAGTTCGGCATCCCGGTCTGCCCGCACGCCGGGGGAGTGGGCCTATGCGAACTGGTCCAGCACCTATCGATGTTCGATTACGTCGCGCTCTCCGGTACGACCCAGGACAGGGTGATCGAGTACGTCGACCACCTGCACGAGCATTTCCTCGAGCCCGCCCGCATCGTGCGCGGACACTACGCGGCCCCGTCACAGCCTGGGTTCAGTGCCGAGATGCACGCCGAATCCATCGCCACCTACACCTATCCCATCGGCACCTACTGGGCGGAAGAGCAATGAGAGACGCCTGGCACCGAATGACGGTGGCCGCCATATCGGGCTGTGACCTCGTCCTGCACGAGGCGGCAATGCCCGGAGCCAGCCGCTCACTTCCGCCGTGCGGAAGCGCCGACTCGGCGCGGTCGGGGTGGCGTCGAAGGTAGGCCCACCGGTTACCCGGCAGCACCCCCGTAAGCCCGCCCGGCGATCCCGCCGGGCGGGCTTACGCATGCCGCGTCCTGGTGCTGGCAGCCACCGCGCTCGCCTTGCCCGAGGGTAGGGCTAGCCGTAGTGCGGACTCGTGTGGTGTCCCCATGGCCTCGCCACCCTCGCAGCCGCGATCGTGGAGGCATGATCGAGGCACAGAATCTCAGCAAACACTACAAAGACAAGCTGGCAGTGGATGATTTGTCGTTCACCGTGGCTCCGGGCAAGGTGACCGGGTTCCTCGGGCCGAACGGCGCTGGCAAGTCCACCACGATGCGCCTGCTGCTCGGGCTTGACCGGCCCGACGCGGGCTCGGCGAGTATCTGCGGCAAGCCGTACCGCGACCTGGTGCTACCGATGCGCGTGGCCGGCGCCCTGCTGGAGGCACAGGCGGTGCATAAGGGCCGCAGCGCTTACAACCATCTGCTGTGCCTTGCACAGTCCCAGGGGCTCCCAGCCCGGCGGGTCGATGAGGTCATCGCCATGGTCGGGCTGAACGAGGTCGGCAGGAAACGGGCCGGCGGCTTTTCCCTCGGCATGGGCCAGCGGCTCGGAATCGCCGCCGCGCTGCTCGGGAACCCGCAGGTGCTGCTTCTCGATGAGCCGGTCAACGGGCTCGACCCAGAGGGCGTGCTGTGGATCAGGAACCTGATGAAGCACCTGGCGGCTGAGGGGAAGACCGTTTTCGTATCCAGCCACCTGATGAATGAGATGGCGGTCACCGCCGACCACCTCATCGTCATCGGCCGGGGCAGGCTGCTTGCCGACTGCTCGACAACCGAGTTCATCGACCGGCACTCCGCACAGCAGGTGCTGATCAGAACCCCGGACGGCGCTCAGCTCGCTGAGCTGGTTGGCCGTGAGGGCGGACGAGTGACCGTCGGCGTGCACGACAGGCTCACCGTGACCGGCATGCCAGCCGAGCGGATCGCCGAACTGGCCGCATGGGCCCGGATCGTCGTGTACGAACTGACCCCGCAGCGCGCCTCGCTGGAGGAGGCCTTCATGGAGATGACCGCGGGCAGCCTGGAGTACGTCCAGCATGGCCCGGCCGGCGCTGTCGGCTCGCCGTCGCACCGGGAATACGACGGGAGCACGTCATGACCACCGCGACCCTGAGCCCCGTCTACCGGGCCGGCCCTGGCCGCCTGCTCCGCGCCGAGTGGACGAAGATCCGGTCCGTTCGGTCGACCGCGTGGTCGCTCGTCATCCTGGTGGTGGCCGCCATCGGCCTCAACACCCTGATCACCGCCATCACCATCGCCAGCTGGCGAACCGTGAGCGCGGCCGACAAGGTGACCTACCTGGCCGACCCGACCGGCTTCCTCGCCGCAGCGCTGACCTTCGCGCAAATCCCGATCTGCGTTCTTGGCGCCATGCTGATCGCCAGCGAATACTCCACCGGCATGATCCGGTCCAGCATGCTCGCGGTGCCCCGCAGGACCCCGATGCTGGCCGCCAAGGCAGGCGTTTTCGCTGCCGTCACGTTCGTTGTCGGGGAACTGGTGGCGTTCGCGTCGTTCCTCATCGCCCAGCAGATTATCCACAGCCACATATCCGTGTCGCTCCGCGATCCGAACGTGCTTCGCGCGGTCGCCGGCATGGGCCTGTACCTGACAATGCTCGGCCTGATCGGGCTGGCGATCGGCGCCCTGGTTCGGCACACCGGTGCGGCGATCACGATAGTGGTCGGCGTCGTGGTGGTACTCGCCAACATCGCTCAGGCGCTGCCCGGCAGCGCCGGCAAGCACGTCGCCGCCTACCTGCCGACCAACGCCGGAGTGCTGATCACGCACGCGCACCAGGAGGCGAGCGACCTGCTCTCGCCATGGCAGGGCTTCGGAGTGCTCTGCCTGTGGACAGCGCTGCTGCTCGCCGCGGCCAATTGGCTGATGCGCCGCCGCGACGTGTAGCTCAGGCGCTCCCGGACCGTGGCGGTGAATATCACTAGCTGCCCGGTCCGGGTGCCGTTCCAGAACGGATTGCCGCCGATCGAGAGTAACTGCGGTAGGGCAGTCGCTGCGTGTCTAGGCGGCCGGATAGCTGGCTTCACGACCGAGATAGCTGCTCTCGCAGCCAGTCCGCAGCGAAAGCCTTCGCCTCGTATGACATGTTGTTGACGACGTGGTTGCCTCCTTCATAGAGCTTCCAGGTCGAGTTCGGCGCCTCGTCTGCGGTCCGCTTTGACTCACGCCATGGCACCAGCAGGTCGAGGTCTCCGGTGATGATCAGCAACGGCTGCGAGATCTTGTCTGCGACGCCCTCGAGCGACAATGTCGCTGCGATCTTCTTCGCCTCGGCATCAGTCGAGGCACCCGAGTGCTGCTGGAAGGTCGCCCTGGTCATGACAGGACGCTCCTCCCAGTAGTCACTCAGCCGATAAGCCCCGCTCATTCCGACCGCAGCCTTCACTCGCGGCTCAAATGCCGCCACTCGGGGAGCGTAGTAGCCGCCGAGGCTGAATCCGATCGCAGCGACCCGGTCCAGGTCGAGGTCGTTGCGGTCGGCTATATAGTCGAGGGCAGCCGCGAACGGCACGTCGAAGTCGGGACGGATGTTCAGGTGCCGTCCGGTGGCGCCCTGTCCCGGGCCTTCCAAGGTCAGGGTGGCCATTCCGCGGTCGTGGAAGATCGTCTCGGCGCCGAAGAACTCTTCCTTGGTCGAGTCAAGTCCCGGGATCAACACGACCAGCGGGAGACGCTCCGGGCTTGCCGGCCGACGGAGAATGGCGGTCATGGCTGCGCCATCGAATGGGATCTCGAGCCACTCCGCCTCGGGAGCTAGAAGTCGGTGCGTAGAGCGCAGAGCGTCTGCGGCCTTGTCGGCCACTCGGTCGTGCAGTTCCATGTCGAGAGTCCATGTGAACTTCCCGAAGTGATAGGAAAGCATCGCGCGGCGCCACATGTCGCCTGCGGTTTCAGGACGACCCGCTTCCTCCAGTTCCTGCGCCTCGCTGGCGCGCTTGTCTCCGTGGGCCTCCCATGCGGTCAGCCATTCTTCCCAGGCCTGGATGTCGGCGGCCACTCGGCGATACTCGTATACATCAAGACCGGCGCCGACGAATCGGGGCTCCCAGTTGGCGATCACTGTCTCGATCAGGGCATCTGGCATTTGGTTCTCCGTTCCTAGTGAGCCGGCTACTCAAGCAGTCGGGGATTGCGGCTATCCGGTGATCAGGTTCGCTAGCGGCGGAGCCGACTTAATCGATCCCAGTTTCGCCGCGACACCGAGGAACGTTGTGAACCAGGTCTTCTGCGTGTCGTTGAACGGACCTGCCTGCAGGCCGAACAAACTGGCCTCCCACTTAAGCAGCGCGCTGGATACGTCTTGCTCCTTGGCGACTTGGGCGATGACGGCGCTCTCGTTCTGCTGGAAGTAGGCGTAAGAGGCCGCGATCATCCGCTGGATTTCAGGAATGTCGGCTGCCTTGACGCTGTCTGGTGACGTATACATGTCGAAGGTCGAAGAGATCGACGGCCCAGGGGCGATGGCCGTGAAGTTGGACGTGACCGGGTAGAGCACCCGGAAGTCAGAATTCGGCTGCGCATACAGAGCGGTGTACGTCTGAGAACCGTTGGTTACGGCTGCCGACAAGCCGCCGCTTGCAAGCGTGGCCAGCATCGCCGTCGGTGAGGTGATTGGAGACCACTGGATGTCGCCACCGGTCAGTGACGTGTTCAGCCCGAAGTTCCCGCTCAGCAGGTCGCGGGTCTCGAGCATGTAGCTCGTGGCAAGCGACACTGTCCCGACTTTCTTGCCTTTCAACTGACTGGGTGAGGTTATCGGCGAGTTTTTCGGAACGATAATCACAGTGGTGCCGACGTCGGTCAGCCCGGGCGAGAAGATCTTGGCGCCAAGGCCCGCAGCCTGCTCCTGAGCGGTCGTGACGAGGTTGGACTCGACGATCGGGTACTGCTTACTCTTCGCCGCCGCGATGGCAGCGGCGAAGGGCAGGTAAGCCACCTTCAGGTTGACGCTACTTGAAGGGACCAGTCCTTGCTGCAGTGCGTAGTAGAACATGTACCGGCTCGGGTCGTTGGAGGTCGCGATAGTGTAGGTGTCTTTAGTGCCACTGCTGCCACCGCCCGAGGAGTTCACGCTCCCGGAGCTTGAGCATGCCGCTGCCGCCAGAAGCGTGGCGAGCAGCAGGAGCAGCATTCTTATTTTGCGCATGCGCTTTTCCTTTTTTCTGGTACACGATTGAAAGGTCTTAACTGCACGGCACAGCCCACGCTACATGGGCGCTTTTGCCGCACCTGGGGTGCTAATTGCCTCGCGCTGCCTGAAAAGGAGCTTCTCGATCTGGTCGAAGACCAGCCTTTGAACCAGGAAGACGATCCCGATGATAATGATGACGGCGGCGAACACGGTCACCGAGTCAGTGTTCTGCTGCGCGAGGTTGATCAGGTATCCGAGGCCCGATGGCGCGCCGAAGAGTTCCGCGAACAATGCGATCTTCCAGGCGGTGCCGAAGGAAATCCGCAAGGAGGCGAAGAAGTAGGGCAGCAGGAGCGGCAGCACTACCTTGATGAGGCTGCGAGGCCGGTTCCTGGTGAAGCTCATGGTCATTTCGAGTAGGTCGTTGTCGAGTTCTTTCATGCCCTCCCACATGTTGATCATCACGAAGGGCAACAGGATGGCTACCTCGACGAAGATGACGCCCGAATTGCTGACGTGGAACCAGAAGAGCCCGATGATGGCCCAGCCAAGAGCGGGCATGGCGTTCATGAACGGCATGAAGCGGTACACGATAAAGCCCCGGAGTATCGGTGCGTACCGAGCCACGATCACCAGTGCCGAGCCCAGCGCAAGGGCGAGCACGACGGACACGACCACCCGTTCGGCGGACACGAGCGTATTCCCGGCCAGGGTCGGGTCGCGGCCCAGCAGGTCGAGCACCTTACTACCTACCGACTGAGGGCTTGGCAGCAGGTAAGGCTGTACGTGTTTCGAGCCGAAGTACCAGGCGACGAGCAGTCCGACCACTAGGCCGTCGGTGACGAAAGCGCTGGAGGCGCGCCTGAGCACTGCCCTTCGGGTCGCCGGCTTCGGCCAGCGGCCACTGCTCCGTTGATCTGGTGCTGCGTCGACCGGCTCGGCATCGGATACTGCTGACTCCCTCATGCCAGCTTCCCCTCTGCGGCCGCGCCCGTCGCGGAGCCTGCTGCGCTGGGTGGCGCACCGAGGCTGGTGAGGATCGTTCGCTTCAGATCGCGGAGCGCCTCGTCATTGTCGGGATCCCGCGGCCGGTCAGGTCCCAGGACGTAATTGCCGATCACCCGGGTGGGCTTGGCCGACAGCACGATGATGCGATCCGCAAGGTAGATCGCCTCGTCCACGTCGTGGGTTACGAGCAAGATGGTCTTGCCGGTCTCGCGCCAGATCCGGATGATCTCATCCCGCAGCCTGAGCTGGGTGTAAGCGTCGACCGCGGACAGAGGTTCGTCCATCAGGATCACGTCCGGGTCCACGGCCAGAGCCCGTGCGATCGAAACCCTCTGACGTTCACCGCCGCTCATGACAGACGGGAACTTCTCCATGTCGTTGCCGAGCCCGACCAGTTCGAGCGCTGCCTTGGCCCTGTGATCGAGTTCGGCCCTGGGCACTGACCTCCCGAGGCGCAATTCCATGCCCAGCCTCACATTGCGCCACGCCACCCGCCAGGGGACCAGTCGCGGGGACTGGAATACGTAGCCCAGGCGGCGCCAAGCATCGGCCGGCTTCGCATTTCCGACCCTGACCTCGCCGGTGTATTCCGGGAGCAGGTTCCCGGTTATCCTCAGGATGGTCGACTTGCCGCAACCGCTTGGGCCGACCACGCAAGCGAACTCGCCCGAAGCTATCGAAAAGTTGATATCCGAGAGAACTTTCTCCTTGCCGAAGCTGGTGGAGACACCGTTGAAGACCACCATCGGATCCCCGCTGGGGCTGATCCGCTCGGTCGGTGCCTTCCTGGTTTGGGACGAGGTCCCCGCCGTTTCAGTCACTTGTCGCCCCGACCGTTCCTGGTCGGCCCGACGTCGTGCGCTCCGGCTCGTACCCGGCGTAGTCATGCACACTGAAGAGGCGGTCGCGGGCCTGCTCGAGGCCCCGTCGGACCTCCTCCAGCGAGAACCCGGTGAACCCGCTGGAGTCTCTGACCACCTGGCCGTCGATGATGACTGTCTCGACGTTGCCGCCGTTGGCGGATCCGATCAGCGTCTGAACTACTCGGTTCGCTGGCCAGAGGTTGGGATCGTTGGCGCGGACCGTGATCAGGTCCGCCTTCTTGCCCGGTGCCAGCGACCCAATCTCGCGGTCCAGCCCGCAGGCGGCGGCAGCGTCGATGGTGATCGCCCGCAGGGCGTCCATCGAGGTCATGCCCAGCTGGCCCGAGGAAGTCAGTGAACTTCCGCTGCGGAGAATCTCCTCCAGTCCTCGCAGCCGTGTCGACGCCAGTCCCATCCGGGCCTCTTCAAACATGTCCGAGCTGCCGGCGATCACAGCGTCGGTGCCGAAGGCAGGCCGGATGCCAGCGGCCCGGACCCGAGCCGTAGGCGGAAGACCGGTCCCCATCATGAGCTCGCAGCTCGGGCAGACGACGATCTGCGCTCCGGCATCGGCAACCAGGCGCAGTTCCTCGTCGGTGGTATTGCAGCAGTGCACCAACTGCATGTCGGTGCCCAGGAGCCCGGCATCGGCGAGCGCACGGATGCTCAACTTCGCGACGCCGCCGGTGCCGATGTGCATGCTGACAGGCACGCCCAGTTCCCGCGCCACGCGGACATCCGCGGCGACCACGTCGATAGGCGAAACATCCGGGCTCTGGATCGCCAAGGCCATCGTGATCCGACCGCGATCGCCGGACAACGTCGTCCGCCGCAGCGCTCGTGCCGGCCCCCAAGAATCATCGTAATCCGGGCCGTCTCCCAGCTCCGAGAGCTTGCGGCTCATCGACGCGCCGTAGCCGAAGATCGCGCGCGCAGGCATGTCAAGGTGAGCCTGTACCGCCGACACGGCATGCTCCCCGCTGTTCAGCACGTGACACCAGTCGAAGACCGTGGTAATTCCGCCGCTGAGCGCAACGGCGATTCCCGCCCGGTTGGCGTTATACAGATCCTCAGGCGTGAACTCGGCGGCGACCATTGGGTACAGGCCGGCCACCAAGTCCTTGAAGACGCCGTCCATCGCATCACCGCGCACGGGCGCGTACCACAGATGCCGGTGCGCATCGATCAGGCCTGGAAGCACGATCTGCCCCGTCGCGTCGATGACGTCGCAGTCGCTGGCATCGATCTCGGCAGCCACCTCGGCGATGCGATCGTCCTCGATGAGGACCGCGCCGGTACGCAATGTTCCCACGGCGGGATCCATGCTGACGACGGTGCCGTTGTTGACGAGCGTTCGGCTTGACATAAGCGGTGAATCCCTTCTGATGGCCCGGCTAGCCGGGAACTAAACCCGCCCGCGCTGCCGGCCACTCAGCACCGGTCGGGTGGGCCCTCCGTCACGGGCCGGGCCGGCGCTGCAATCGATTGCAGGTGACGAGTCGGTGGCGGTTTCGCCGCGACTTGCTCGTATGCCGCAAACGTCGCTTCGCAATCGTTTGCAACTTGCGAACCTCCAGTCCCCTCTCTCACTCCGAGGGGCTTTGTCTGGTGGTCCGACACTCAGACAATGTGTGTATTTCCGGCAGGTTACTGCCGTCCAGAGCGGACCGTCAAGCACTGATCAGCGCCTTGACGGAGTCAACCAGGGACCGTATAGTTCTCCCGCTATGTCAGACACACAGAGTTCTTCAGGCTCCTCGGGTAGGGCGCCGGTGTCGTTGCCGCGGCTGACGATCGGCCAGGCGGCCCCCCTCCTTCGGCGCAAGACCTACGAACTCGTGGCCGAGCGGCTCCTCAGCGACATCGCCAACTGCACCCTGCAACCGGGCGCGCTGGTTCCCGGCGAGATCGAGCTCGCGGAGTCACTGCAGGTCGGCCGCTCGTCGGTGCGTGAGGCGCTGCGGGTCCTCGAGTCCCGTGGATTGATCACGCGCGCTGGCAGTAACAGGTTCAAGGTCGCGGAGCATGCGAACCCGGTCGCGGAGGCGTTGAGCGTCATGTACGACCTGCGGCGCATCGAAGTGGCCGAGCTCTTCGACCTCAGGGCCCTGATCGAAGTGGAGGCCGCTGGCGTTGCGGCGACACGCCGCACGCGTGAGGACCTGTCAACGATCGCGGAGCCGATCAGCGCGATGCGATGGGGCAGCGCGACGCTGGTAGAGCTCCACGAGGCAGATATCCGGTTCCACGTCGCGGTCGCCGCAGCGACGCAGAACCGCGCCACGGCGTGCCTAGTAGAGGGGCTACGACTGGTCGTCTACTCTGCCCTGCACGGGCCGCTGTTCACCCGTACAGACTCTGGCGACTGGTCAAGCGAGACCGTCGGGGAGCATGTGCGCATCCTCGATGCGATCGACGCTGGCGATGGTGACGCGGCGCGCTCTGCCATGCGCGCGCATCTCGAGCGCGTCAGCAAGCAATCGCTGGCTGTTCTCGAGCGTGTTTCGCACGACAAAGCGGCCACAAAGAGGTGACGGGCCAGGGGCCCGATTGCCTGCACGCTCCGCGTCAGTGCGGGGCCTTGGCGCCGGGCGTGCGCAGGAACTCCAGGTACGGGCCGACGCCCCTGGCGGAGCGCAGCACCGCATGATCGTCGCTCACCCCATGCAGGGCCCAGTCCATCGCCTCACTCCAGAACCGGGCCATGGCCCGCGGATCCGCGCAGTCGACCACCACCGCGGCGATCGGCCCGGTGTCCCGGTAGACCTCCCGAGGCTCCAGCACGCAGAACTCGTTGCCCTCGGGGTCGGCCAGGACCGTCCACGGCACTTTGCCCTGGCCCACGTCGGCGGGCGTCGCGCCGAGATCCTGCAGGCGCGCGACCAGGTCCGCCTGCTGGGCCGCAGAGGCGGTGGCGAGATCGAGGTGCACACGGTTCTTTGTTGTTGTCTTGGGTTCCGGGACGGCAACGACATCGACGCAGACGGCGACCGGGTCCGGCCAGACGAAGCCGCCGACGGGTCCAACGTAGGTGGTCACGCCGGGTCTGGAAACACTCCAGCCGAGCGCCTCCGCCCAGAACCGGCCGATCGCCAAGTCATCAAGAGCCTTTATGTTCACTAGCCCTTGGACAAATCGCCGACGTTCTGCTCGAAATTGTCCGTCCAGCGGTAGGCCAGGCCCTTCCCCTTGAGCGTGAGCGTCACGGTACCGGCAACGCATGTCCCGGGAACGGCAGGCTCGTCAAAAGTGAGTACCGTGTTTGTCACCTTGGTGAGGGTCAGCGTGTTGACGCAGTCCTGGTTCACTTCATGGACGGTCCGGCTGTCGGCCGCGAGCGTGAGGGTGATGGAATTCGGGAGCGCCACCCCGGGATTGGCGATCGCGGACTGCATCGCCGTGCCGGACCACGTGCCGGCGAACGCGGCCGGGATCTTCGGCCCGCTGGCGGCGGCGGTCGCTGGCGGCGAGGTGGCGGCGGCGCTGGCCGTCGTCGTGGTGGTGGCCGCCGGGGTGCTGCTGTGGTCCTGGCCAGTGGTTGTGGCGGGAGGCGAGCCCTTGGTGAGCAGCAGGACGCCGACTATGATGAGCGCGGCCAGCGCCGCGGCCCCCAGGGCGGCGGCCAG
>WNEY01001000.1_pt1 | contig 21658 bp, 18 predicted proteins | sample 5400531 | NCBI WGS metagenome assembly WNEY01 (sample SAMN13153338, study PRJNA577476) | soil metagenome | isolation source: 200 cm saprolite under Douglas fir tree site 1 | place: USA:California | collected 2015-04-18
GCGGGCGGCCTGCTCGTGGCGCTGATCGCGCTGCGGCCCGCTCCACGGCCGCGCGTGGTGACCGAGCCCGCACCAGAGACTGTGGCCGAAGCCGCCTAAGCCGGGGACCTGCTGCTCGCCGCCTGCCGGTAAAAACGGCATGGCGGCGACTCGGCGGTCGTGTGGAAGTTCCAGTGCCGGCACCACGTGGTGCCATCGAACATGCGGCACGAGCCGCACGTGACACGCGGATTCTCCACGCGCGTCTTCTTCATGTGGTGCTCCGGCCGCTCGCCGGCAAAGGTCAGGTCTTTCGCGATTTCACGGGCTCCAGAGCGACCACGGGGATCGTGCGCGATGTCGTCTTCTGCTGAGGCTCGAGGTACTCGACCAGCTTGGCCAGCCTGTCGCGCTCTTTGCCTTTGACCGTGCGCGCGCGGACGTTCAGCTTCTCAGGACCGACCTCGACGGTCGCATTCGGATTCGCGAGCAGGTTGACGTACCAGGCAGGATTCGCGGCCGCGCCGTTGGCCGACGCGATCACGACGAAGATGTCGCCCGACTTTCGGTAACCGACGACCGCCGTACGCGGCTCGCCGCTGCGCGCGCCTGTGGTCGTCAGCAGCAGCAGCTGGCGGCCGGCCATGCGCCCGCTCAGCTGACCTTTGGTCGCGCGAAACTCCTCGATGATCTGCCGGTTGAAGGCTCTCATGTCCGGGGGAACCTGAGCCATACATCGAGCTTAGTGCTTGAAGTGGCGGCGACCAGTCATGACCATGGCGATGCCGGCGGCGTCCGCCGCCGCCGTGACCTCCGGGTCTTTCATGGAGCCGCCCGGCTGGATGACAGCGGTGACACCCGCCCGGATGCCTTCCTCCAGCCCGTCGGGGAACGGGAAGAAAGCGTCCGACGCCATGACCGAGCCCTGGGCACGATCGCCGGCTCGACGGGCTGCGATCTGCACCGCCTCGACGCGTGACATCTGGCCCGAACCGACGCCCACGGCCGAGCCGTTCTTGAACATCACGATCGCGTTCGACTTCACGTGCTTCACCGCGATCCAGGCGTAGGCGAGCTGCTCCCATTCGGCCTCGGTCGGCACCCGCTTGGTGGGCACTGTGCACGAACCACGGTCGAAGCCGCCGCGGTCCCACGCCTGCACCAGGAAGCCACCCGATACCGAGCGCACGTCGTAGTCGAGCAGCACGTGCTTGGTCGGCTCCGCGATCAGCACGATCATCGCCCTGCGGCGCGCGAGAACCTCGAGCGCCTCGTCGAATACGTCAGGCGCGATGACCACGTGGGTCACGATCTGCACGATCTGCTCGGCGGTGTCGCGATCGAGCGTCCGGTTCACTGCCACGATGCCGCCGAACGCGCTGACCTTGTCGCACTCGTAGGCCATCCGGTACGCGAGGCTGATGCTGTCCGCGACCGCGAGCCCGCACGGGTTGGTGTGCTTGATGATCGCCACGGCCGGTGAGCTGAAGTCGCTGACGAGCTGGATCCCCGCCGCGGCGTCCTGGATGTTGTTGAAGCCGAGCTCCTTGCCCTGGAGTTGGCGCGCCCCGCCCATGCCGCCGGGATCCGGACCGTACCTGTAGAAAGCCGCGGGCTGGTGCTCGTTCTCGCCGTACTTCAGCGGCTGCGCCAGCCGGCCGGCGAATGAGATCTCGGTCGGGAATCCAGGAGATTCCGGGCCACGGAGGTACGCAGAGATCCAGGAGTCGTACGCGGCCGTGTGCGCGTAAGCCTCAGCGGCCAGCCGGCGCCGGGCCGGCTGGTCAGGGCCGCCCGCGTGCAGCTCGTCGAGGATCTCGGTGTAGCGCTCGGGCCGGACGATCACCACCACCGACTCGTGGTTCTTGGCCGCGGCGCGGATCATCGCCGGACCGCCGACGTCGATCTGCTCGATCGCCTCCTCGAAGGTCACGTCGGGGCGGGCCACCGTCTGTACGAACGGATAGAGGTTGCAGCAGAGGAGGTCGATCTCCTTCAGGCCGTGGCTGTGGAGTGTCTCGAGGTGTTCGGGGCGGTCGCGACGCGCGAGCAGGCCGGCGTGAACGCCAGGGTGAAGCGTTTTGACGCGGCCATCCAAGATCTCGGGGAATCCAGTCAGGTCCGACACCGGCCGCGCATCGATGGCGGAGTCGGAAAGCGTCTGCAGCGTGCTGCCCGTGGCGAAGAGGTCGAACCCGAGCCGGCGGAGGCCGCGCGCGAAGCCCGCGAGTCCTGTCTTGTCGCTAACCGACAGCAGAGCTCTTGGCAATCCTCGCCTCCATCAACCGGATCGCTGCTGGGAGCAAACGGTACTCGACCTCGTGGACTCGCTGACGAAGCGTTTCGACATTGTCGCCGGGCAGGACCTCAACAGACTCCTGGGCCAGGATCGGCCCGGCGTCAAGCGCATCCGTGACGACGTGCACGGTCGCGCCGGTCGTGGTCACGCCGGCTGACAAGGCCTGCTCGACCGCGTCCATGCCGCCGGCGAACGCGGGCAGCAAAGACGGATGCACGTTGATGATCCGGTCGCGAAATGCATCGAGGAACGGCGCCGAGTGCACGCGGTCGTAGCCGGCGTCGACCACCAGCTGCACAGCGTGCTCCAGGAAGAAGTCGCGCATCGCCGCGTCGCGGTGCTCGACCGCCAGCGGGATGCGCCGCTCGCGCGCGAACGCCGCGCCTGCGCACGCCGGCCGGTTGGTGGCAACCGCGACCACGTCGAACCCCAGCTCGACCAGGTTGCGAAGGTTCGTGCCCTGACCCGACACGCAGATCCCTAGTCTCAGCGAATCACCACCCGCTCGGGCCCTTTCTGTTCGACCACCTCGCCCACGACCAGAGAGCCTGGATCCGCGTCCTTGGGGTCGACGGCCAGGATCATCCCGAGGCCCATGTTGAACGTGCCGTACATCTCGTCGTCGGAGACGCGGCCGCGACGCTGGATCTCACCGAAGATCGGAGGCAGCTCCCACTTCTTTCTGTCGAGCACGGCGCCGAGGCCGTCGGGCAGGCAGCGGGGCAGGTTGCCGAGGACGCCGCCTCCGGTGATGTGCGCCGCCGCTTTCCAGCGCAGCGATCGCATGGCGTCGAGGTAGGACGTGTGCGGTGCAAGCAGCTGGTCGGCAAGCTTCTTGGTCAGCGGTGTGCCCTCGAACACCTTGCGCGCGAGCGAGTAGCCGTTGGTGTGCAGGCCGTTCGACGCAAGTCCGACCAGCAGGTCCCCTTCTTTGACCGCGACTCGATCGGCGCCGGCATCGACCATCCCGACGATGAACCCCGCCAGGTCGTAGTCACCCAGCGCGTACACGCCTGGCATCTCCGCGGTCTCGCCGCCCAGCAGCGCGCATCCGGCTGCGCTGCACGCCTCGGTCATGCCTTCGACCAGCTGCTCGAACACCGTCGGCTCCAGCTTGCCGGTCGCGAAATAGTCGAGGAAGAACAGCGGTCGGGCACCCGAGCACGCGATGTCGTTGACGCAGTGGTTGACGATGTCGACGCCGATGCTGCGATGCCGTCCGGCGGCGATTGCGACCTTGATCTTCGTGCCGACGCCGTCGGCGCTGGCCGCCAGCCGGCTGCCGTCGGGCAGCTGATAAAGACCGGCGAACGGACCGACGCCCGCGGCCACCTGCGCGCCCTGGGTCGCGGCGATCAGCGGCTTGACCCGCTCCAGCACGCGCTCGTACGCCTCGATGTCGACGCCCGCCGCGGCGTACGAAAGCCCTTCCGCAGGCACTCTAGGGGACGACTGGGGCCGGCTCGAACTGGAACTTGTCCATCTCGAGCTGCTGCGGCACGGCGACAGGGTACGAGCCGTCGAAGCACGCGCGGCAGAACTCCTGCGATGTGCCGCGGCCGATGGCACGCATGAGGCCCGGGATGGACAGGTACGACAGGCTGTCGGCGCCGATGTGGCTGCGCACCTCGTCGACGGTACGCCCCGACGCGATGAGCTCCTTGGTCGAGCCGATGTCGACGCCCATGAAGCATGGGTAGCGCATGGGCGGGCTCGAGATCCGCATGTGGATCTCCTTCGCGCCCGCCGCCCGCAGGCGGTCGATGATGCGCCCCGACGTGGTGCCGCGCACGATGGAGTCATCGACGGCGATGAGCCGCTTGCCCCTGATCGAGCGCGGCAGTGGATTGAGCTTCAGCATCACGCCGGCCTCGCGCAGCGATTGGTCGGGCTGGATGAATGTCCGGTTGATGTAGCGGCTCTTCATCAGCGCCTCGCGATAGGGGATGCCCGAAGCCTCCGCGTAGCCGATCGCCGCGGGGGTGCCGCTGTCGGGGAACGCGATCACCATGTCCGCCTCGACCGGTGCTTCCTTGGCGAGCTCGTGGCCCATCCGCAGGCGAGCCTCTTCGAGCTCGCAGTTCTTGAGGATGGAGTCGGGACGCGCGAAGTAGATGAACTCGAACACGCACATCGCGTGCTTGCTCGAGGTCTGGAACGTGGCGCTGTGCACGCCGTGCTCGTCCATCACGACCATCTCCCCCGGCTGGACCTCGCGCACGAACGTCGCGTGCACGGTGTCGAGCGCGCACGTCTCCGAGGCCACCACGTGCGCCGGCTGGCCGGCAAGGGGGATGAAGCCGATGCACAGCGGCCTGAACCCGTAGGGGTCGCGGAGCGCGATGAGCTGGTTGGGCGTGATGATGCCGCACGAGTACGCGCCGACGACCCGGGCGAACGCGCGCCGCACGACCTCCTCCCACGTCCGGCCGTGCGTGTGCTCGATGAGCCGCGCCATCACCTCGGTGTCCAGCCCGGATTCGAAGGTCGCGCCCTGCTCCTCGAGCTGCAAGCGCAGGGCCTGGGCGTTCAGCAGGTTGCCGTTGTGGGCGATGGCGCCGGAGCCGAGCTGCGGGTGATGGAACGGCAGCGGGTGCGCGTTCTCAGCCCGCGACGAGCCGGTGGTCGAGTAGCGAGTGTGGCCGAGCGCGAGCACCGAGCCCTCGCCCATCTCCTTCACGGTCGCGGGGTTGAACACCTGCGCGACCAGGCCCATGCCGCGATGCACGCGCACCGACTCGCCGTTTGACACCGCGATGCCCGCAGACTCCTGGCCGCGGTGCTGCAGCGCGAAGAGCCCGAAGTACGTCAAGTTGGCGACGTCCACCTTCCCCGACGCGCAGATTCCGAAAACCCCGCACATGCTCAGACCGACCCCCCGAGTCCGCCTTCCCAGGCGTCTCGCATCTCCTGCAGGGTCACCTTCAGCTGGCCTTCGAGCTCGAGCGCGTCACCGCCGGTCATCCCGAGCAGCGCGATCTCGACGTGATGCCGGCGCGCGAGCGACTGCAGCTCAGGCGTCGCGCGGGAAGGAGCGCTGACGATGAACCGGCTCGGCGACTCGCCGAAGAACGCCGCGTCGATGCGAAGCGGCGGCTCCGGATTGAGCGCCGGGCCTCGCATGCCGATGCCGCCGAGCAGGCAGCACTCCGCAAGCGCCACGAGCAGCCCGCCGTCGGAGCAGTCGTGCGCGGTCTTGATGAAGCCCGCGCCTGCGGCGGTGAGGATGAGCTTGCCCACCGCGCGCTCGCGTGCGAGGTCCAGCTCGGGCGGCCGGCCGGCCACCATGCCGTGCTCGACCTTCAGGTACTCGCTTCCGCCGAGGTCGTTGTGGCTCGAGCCGATGAGCAGGACGAAGTCGCCCTCGTGCTTGAAGCCCGCCTGCAAGCGGCGGTCATAGTCGTCGATCTGGCCGACCATGCCGATCACCGGAGTCGGGTAGATGGCGGCGCCGCCCGCGGACTCGTTGTACAGGCTGACGTTGCCGCTGACGATCGGGAGATCCAGCGACCGGCACGCTTGCGCCAGGCCGCTGACCGTCTCTTCCAGCTGCCAGTAGACCTCTGGCCGGTCCGGGTTGGCCATGTTCAGGCAGTCGGTGATGGCGAGCGGCTGCGCGCCGGTGGCGATGATGTTGCGCGCCGCTTCGGCGACCGCCAGCTGCGCGCCGAGGTTCGCGTCGAGATGGCAGTAGCGCGAGTTGCACGATGTGGTCATCGCGATGCCGACCTTCGTGCCCTTCACGCGCAGCATCGCGGCGTCACCGCCCGGAGGGATGACCGTCGCATCGCCGACCATGTGGTCGTAGCGGCGGATGATCGGCCGGCGGCTGCAGAGGTTCGGGCTCGCGAGCAACCGCAGAAGCGCGGCGCCGATGTCGGCCAGCGGGGGCAGCTTGTCGAGGTCGAGCGCCGGCGCAGGCTCGGGCGGAAGTCCGATGAGCCGCCGCAGCGGCGCGCCCTCGGTCAGCAGCTGGATCGGCAGGCGCGCGACCTGCTCCTTGTGGTCCATGACGGTCAGGTGACCGTCGTCGGTGACCTCGCCGATCACCGCTGACGTGAGATCCCAGGTCTCGAAGATGCGCTCGATGTCGGCTTCGCGCCCGCTGCGCACGACGACCAGCATCCGCTCCTGCGACTCCGAGAGCATCACGTCGTAGGGCGTCATGCCTCGCTCGCGGCGCGGCACCCGCGACACGTCGATCCTCGCGCCCGCACCGGGCACGCGGCCCGCGCACTCGGCCACCGATGACGTGAGGCCCGCGGCGCCGAGGTCCTGGATCGCGACGACCGCGTCGGTGAGCGAAAGGTCCATGCATGCCTCGAGCAGGCACTTCTCCAGGAACGGGTTGCCGACCTGCACGGCGGGGCGGCGCTGCGAGCTGTCCTCGTCGAGCTCGAGCGACGCGAACGCCGCGCCGTGGATGCCGTCGCGGCCCGTGTCGGCGCCGACGAGCAGCAGCTTGTTGCCTGTGCCCTCAGCCCGCGCGCGCATCAGGTCGGTAGCGCGAACCAGGCCGACGCACATCGCGTTGACGAGCGGGTTCTGGGCGTAGCAGTCCTCGAAGTAGACCTCGCCCGCCACGGTCGGCACGCCGATGCAGTTGCCGTAGCCCCCGATGCCGGCCACGACGCCTTCGAAGTGATGCCGGGACTCGGGCAGCGGACCGAATCGCAGCGAGTCGAGCAGCGCGATGGGCCGCGCGCCCATGGCGATGACGTCGCGGAGGATGCCGCCCACGCCCGTGGCCGCGCCCTGGTACGGCTCGATTGCCGAGGGATGGTTGTGCGACTCGATCTTGAACACGACCGCCCAGCCGTTGCCGAGGCTGACCGCGCCGGCGTTCTCACCGGGGCCCTGCAGCACCGCCGGACCGCTCGTGGGCAGCCGGCGCAGCAATGCCTTCGAGGTCTTGTACGAGCAGTGCTCCGACCACAGCACGCCGAGCATCCCGAGCTCCAGGTCGTTGGGCGGTCGCTTCAGCCCTTCGACGATGGCGCGGTACTCGTCGGCAGTGAGCGCTACCTCGCGCAGCCGACGTTCGTCCACGTCGCGATCCTCCAGTCTCATGCCGTCAATATCTCTGCCGCGCTGTGCATCACGGAGCGGAACAGCTTGAGCCCGTCGGTGCCGCCGAGCTCTGCTTCGGCGCACCGCTCGGGGTGCGGCATCATGCCCAGCACGTTGCCGCGGCTGTTCACGATACCGGCGATGTTGTGCAGCGAGCCGTTCGGGTTGGCGTTCGGCCGCACACGCCCTTCGACGTCGCAGTAGCGGAACACCACCTGGCCGTTCTGCTCGAGGCGCGAAAGCGTGGCCGGGTCCGCGAAGTAGCTGCCCTCGCCGTGCGAGATGGGCACGCGCAGGACCTCGCGCTCTTCGCACTGCGACGTGAATGGAAGATCCGTGCGCTCGACGACGAGGTTCGTCCACTCGCAGCGGTACTCGAGCGATGCATTGCGGATGAGAGCGCCAGGCAGCAGGCCTGACTCGCACAGGATCTGGAAACCGTTGCAGATGCCCCACACCAGTCCGCCGCGGTCCGCGAACTCGCCGATGCTCTCCATCACCGGCGCGAACCGTGCGATCGCGCCGGTGCGCAGGTAGTCGCCGTAGGCGAATCCGCCCGGCAGGATGATGCAGTCGCAGCCCTTCAGGTCCGCGTCCTTGTGCCACAGGTACTGGAGGTGCGCGCCGAGCACCTGGTCGACGACCCAGCCACAGTCGCGGTCGGACCACGTACCCGGGAAAACGACCACACCGAACTTCATCTCATCGCACCCCTGTGCTCGTGCTCGAGCTCGAAGTGGTAGTCCTCGATGACGTGGTTCGCGAGGAGCCGGCTGCACATCGCATCGACGCGCTCGCGGGCCTCGCGCTCCGAGGTCGTGTCCAGCCGCACCTCGATGTACTTGCCGACGCGAACGTCGGTGACCTCACCGAAACCCAACGACGCAAGGCCCTGCAGGACCGTGACGCCCTGCGGGTCGTTGACGACCGGCTTGGGTACGACAACTATTCGGGCGATCATTTTTCGTTCCTCGGCTTCTTCGGGAAGAGGGGCTTGCCGACGAGGCGGTGATAGGCGGTGAGGTAGCGCTCGCGGGTCTGGGCGACGATCTCGGGCGGCAGCGCGGGCGGGTCCGACTCCTTGTCCCAACCCGAGCGCATGAGCCAGTCGCGCACGAACTGCTTGTCGTAGGAATCCGGCGCCGTGCCTACGCGGTAGGTGACCACGTCCCAGAATCGCGAGCTGTCGGGCGTGAGGACCTCGTCGATGAGGATGAGCTCGTCGTCGATCTGGCCGAACTCGAACTTGGTGTCGGCCAGGATGATGCCACGCCTCTCCGCGTGCTCCGACGCGTGCTTGTAAAGCTCGAGGCTTGCGTCGCGCAGCTTCTGCGCCAGGTCGTCGCCGACCTCCTTCTTCAGCTGCGTGTATGTGATGTTCTCGTCGTGGCCGGTGTCGGCCTTGGTCGCGGGCGAGAAGATCGGGTACGCGAGCTTCTCGCTCTGCCTCAAGCCCGGCGGCATCTCCTCACCCGCCAGCGTGTGCGAATCCTCGTACTCCTTCCAGGCGCTCCCGGCAAGGTAGCCGCGGACGACGCACTCGAAGTCGATGCGCTTGGCCTTGCGCACGATCATGAACCGGCCGGCGAGCTCTTCGCGGTGATCGCGGAGGGCGGCGGGCAGGTCGGGGACCATGCCCGACACGAGGTGGTTCTCCTGGAACGTGTGCGTCTGCGAGAACCAGAAGATGGACAGCTGGGTCAGCACCTTGCCGCGGTCGGGGATGCCCGTGGGCAGGACGTGGTCGAAGGCCGAGAGCCGGTCCGTCGCGACCATCAGGAGCCGGTTGTCGGGCAGCTCGTACGTGTCGCGCACCTTGCCGCGCGCGAAAAGCTTGAGCGGCAGCTCGGTCGTCCTCAGCGCGGGTCCGGCGATCAAGCGGTCTTGACCCCCAGGGAGAGTCGCTCGAATGCGAGGTCGGTGTTCTCCAGGCCGGCCCACGGGTCGAAGACCTGGTCGAGCCTGGCGCCGATGCGGTCCATCACAGCTCGATTCTTCTCGATCTGAGAGCGAAAGCCGGAGCCGCCTTCCTGCAGCGACTCCATCGACGCCTTCTGCACGATCGTGTACGCGTCCTCGCGCGACATCCCCGACTCCACGAGCGCCGTGAGCACCCTTCCCGAGAAGACAACGCCACCGCCGAGCTGAAGGTTGCGGAGCATCCGCTCAGGCCGCACCTCCAGGCCCCGCAGGACCTTCGTCATCTCGATGGCCATGAAGTCGACAGCCGCGCATGCGTCAGGGAACACGACCCGCTCCGCCGATGAGTGGCTGATGTCGCGCTCGTGCCACAGAGCGGTGTTCTCGTACGCGGTGACCATGTTGCCGCGCACGACGCGCGCGAGCCCGCACACGCGCTCGGTCAACACGGGGTTGCGCTTGTGCGGCATGGCGGAGCTGCCTTTCTGCTCCTTGCCGAATGGCTCGAAGACCTCTCCGACCTCGCTGCGCTGCAGGTGCCGAATCTCGGTCGCGATGCGCTCCAGCGCGCCGGCCACCGACGCGAGCGCCGCCATGAAAGATGCGTGCACGTCGCGCGCGACCACCTGCGTGGATACGAGGTCCGGTCGCAAGCCGAGCGCCTTGCAGACGTGCTCTTCCACGTGCGGGTCGACTGTCGCGTGCGTACCCACCGCGCCGCAGATGCGCCCGGCGGCCGCCTCTTCTGTGGCGCGTTCCACGCGCACGCGCACGCGGTCGAGCTCAGCGACCCAGCCGGCGACCTTGAATCCGAACGTGATCGGTTCGGCCACGATGCCATGGGTACGGCCGGCCATCAGGGTCTTGCGGTGCCGCACGGCGAGCTCGGCGGCCGCATCGCGAACGTTGCCCAGGTCCGCGGCGATCAGACGCGAGGACTCGACCAGCTGCACCGCCATCGCCGTGTCGTTGAGGTCCTGGCTCGTCATGCCGAGGTGCACGTAGCGCGCCTCCGGCTGACCGATGGACGCGTTGACGTCGGTCAGGAACGCGATCACGTCGTGCCCGACGCGCTCCTCGAGCGAAGCGATGCGGCCGGCGTCGAAGGTCGCGCTGCGGATCTGCGGCAGAGCCGACGCGGGGATGCGGCCGATCTCAGCCCAGGCCTCGCAGGCCAGGATCTCGATCCGGAGCCATAGCTCGTACCTGTGCTGGTCAGACCACACCGCCCGCATGGCGGGCGGACAGTAGCGCTCGATCAAAGAAGGGCACGGCTCCCAATCAACACTGGGGACGGGGTGATTATATCTGGCACCGGGTGCAAGAGCAGATGTAGTGGATGTCGAGGAGATATCCACAAGATGCTGTGGACTGCATGGCGATAAGTAGTCGATAGCGCCCGGACATCGATAATCGCAGGAGCGCATGCCACCGGCCCCGCCGCCAACTCGTAACCGTATTCGGAGGCTCCCCGTTTGAACCGGCACAGGCTGAGTAGCCAGTGAGCGACCCGGGTCGTGGCGAGGAGAGAGAACTCGTCGAACGCGCGAAGCGGGACCCGCGCGAGTTCGGGGCGCTGTACGACCGGCATTTTCAGCAGATCTACAGGTTCGTGTATTCAAGAGTGAGGGAGCAAACAGCGGCGGAGGACGTCACCTCAGAGGTCTTCATCAAAGCTCTGAAGGCGATGCCCCGGTATCAGGACACGGGGCGTCCTTTTGCTGCCTGGCTTTACCAGATCGCGGTGAACGCGATTGCCGATCGGTACCGCAGCCTCCGGCCCTCGCAGCCTCTCGAGGACTTCCACGACCTGTCGGTGTCCGGCCCCGCGATCGAAGAGCAGGCGGCGCAGCGCGATGAGATCCGCCGCATCTGGGCGATCGTCGAGGAGCTGCCGGTGCAGCAGCGCATGGCGCTGGTGCTCAAGTTCCAGGAGGACATGAAGATCGAGGACATCGCGGTCGCCATGGGCAAGACGGCCGGCGCCGTGAAGCTTCTGATCCATCGCGGCGTGACCCGTCTGCGCGATGAGTCAGGCGCCCTGAGGCCGGTCGAATGAGCGGGCAGCCCCTCGATCCCGAGCTGAGCGACGTCCTGCAGGACCCTGAGCTCCTGCGTCTCGCCGGCATGCTGAGCCAGGCGCAGACGCCTACGCCGCCGCTCGACGACGCGTTCAAGTCCGCGCTGCGGCGCCAGCTGATGGACGTTGCCTGGCGGCGCTCTGCTGAAAGCAAGGACTCTTGGTGGCGGCTGTGGCTGTCCCCGCCACGACTCTCGTGGATCGGGGCCGCCGCCGTCGTCGTGATGATCGCATCGGTCGTCATCTACACCGCCGCGCAGCCGCCGGGCGGATTCAACGAGGTCATCATCCAGAGCCCGCAGCAGGACCAGTCGGCGGTTGCTCTGCGCCAGCCGATCGTCGTGTCCTTCAACCAGCCGATGGACCACGCGTCCACGGAGAAGGCGGTGCAGATCACGCCCTCGACCACCGTCACCTTCGCGTGGAACGGCGACGCCCAGATGTACATCCAGCCGGTCAGCGGCGACCTCGCGCCGAACACGCAGTACCAGGTGACGATCGGGCCCGGTGCGCTGACCAAGGCCCAGCAGCCGCTCAACACGCCCACCACCATCACGTTCGTCACGCAGCCTTCGACCCCGGCACCGCCGCAGGCCAGCCCGACGCCCAGGGTGACCACGTCGCTGCTCACCAACCAGCAGCAGCTGGCCACGATCCCCAGCGCGGCGTCGTCCTCGCCGCTGTGGTCGCCCGACTCGAAGACGGTGTTCTATGTCGGCCCGGGCGGAGCGCTCGTGTCGGTGCCGGCCAAGGGCGGATCGCCGGCAACCCTTGTCGCTGCCGGCGCCTCGCTGCCCGCGATCGACCCTGCGGGCGGCCGGCTCGCGTACGTCAGCGCGGGAAAGATCGAGGTCCTCTCGCTGACGGCCAGGACGACTGCCGAGATCACCCCCGCTTCGGCCCCGACCACGCTCCGGTGGGTCGGCGAGACGCTTTATTTCGGAACGAGCGACGGCGTCTACTCAATCGGAGACACCGTGGTGAGGCGAACCACGATTCAGAGCGATCAGGCCGTGAGCGTCATCTCGATCTCGCCGGACGGCTTGTCCGCCGTGTACCAGAGCCCCACCAGCCTTTTCCTGCTGGACGTCGCCGGCGGCGGCAGCGCGCAGCTTGGAGGATCCGGCGCGGCGGGAACGTTCCAGGGCTGGTCGCCCAACGGCCAGCGCGTCGTGTACGGAAACGTCATCGCGGACCTGCATGGCAAGACCGTGTACAGGCTGCCCGGCGGGGACCTCACCTGGTCGGCACAGAACGTGATCCTGCTGGGCTCCGACACCGGAATCTTCTCGATTCGGCCCGACGGCACTGACCTCACCAAGCTCGCGGACGGCACGTTCCACGCGCCGGCATGGGCGCCGGACTCGAGCACGTTCGTGTACGTGCGCGGCGACGCCCTGTGGGACGCGACGGCGCCGCCGGCCAAGCCGCTGCCCTCGCCGACCGCACAGGCGTCGGATGTCGTCAACGCTTTCATGCGCGCGCGGCAGGACAACGAGCCGGACAGGGCGCGCGGCTTCCTCGACGACTCTGGCAACGCCGCGTACAGCTCGGGCAGCCCGGCCCTCATCCCAAACGGCGACCTGCAGTTCAAGCGCTTCTACATCCTCGTGGCAGAGGTCGACCCGTCTTCGACGAACACGGTGCGCGTGGTGGTGCGCATGGTCTTCGGCAAGAACAAGCAGGAGAGAGCTGCGATCGAGGAGACGCTGATCGTCCAGCGCGCTCTGGCCACTGACCCATTCCTCATCGACGGTGTGTCGGCGAGCGCGCAGCGCGACCTCGGCAGGGGCCCGGAGGTCGTCTCCGTGAAGGTCACCGACACGGATGTCGTCGTGACGTTTGACAGCGACCTGCTTCCGAACAGCGTCGGCGGTGTCATCCTGCAGGACTCGACCGGCGCCGCCGTCCAGGTGACGCCGGTGTACAGCGACAGGACTGTGACCTTCAGCGGCTTGCAGCTCACCGCGGGCATGCACTACCGCCTGGTCGTCCTGCCCAGCGTTCTGGACGTGGGCAACCGGCACACGGCGGCCGAGTACGACCTGGACCTCATCGGGCCGGCCCCCGAGCCGGCATCCGGCGGTTCCCCGCCGCCGCCTGCGCCGAGTCCATCGCCGGTGCCGGCGTCCCCGCCGGCCCCGAGCCCGACTCCCAGCCCGAGCTAGATCAGCTTTAAGGCGCGGGCGGCGCGCGCGAGCGACGTCACCGACGTCGAATGCCCGATGTCACCCGACAGCGCGGCCTCGAGCGCTTCTGTGAGCGGCAGCCGCATCACCTCCATGTCCTGTTCATACGCCTCCAGGTTCTGCTTCGCCTCGCTCAACCCCTCGGCCAGGAACATGTGCGCGGTGCCGGTGAGGATCGCGGCGCCGTGCGCGAGTCCCAGCGAAGTCATGCGGTCGGCCCTGAAGCCCGTCTCCTCTTCCAGCTCGCGCAGCGCGCCCTGACGCGGATCCTCGCCGCGCGTCAGCGTGCCCGCGGGAACCTCCCATGACGACGCGTCCCACGCGTGGCGCCACTGGCGCACCAGCAGCGTGTCGCCGTTCTCGAAATGCGGCACCACGAAGACCGAGTCCGGGTTGATCACGACGACGTAAGGCACCTCTTCGCCCGAGGGCAGCCGGATCATGTCGTCCCGCACCGCGAACTGGCCCTTGCGCCCAACCTCTTTCTGTGTGACCACCTCGAAGGGTCGTCCGGAAGAGGGATGCGACAGTTTGCTCAGGATTGCCTCACGATGGCGCTCACCGCGGCCGCCGCGGCGGCGACGTGGCGCGGGTCCGGCCCGTAGTCGAAGGGCGAAACCTCGGCGGCCAGCGCCTTCGCCTGCTCCACCAGCTCCGGATGCTCCTCGATGAAGCGCGTGCTGAGCTTGCCGGCGCGAAAGTCCGGGCTCTCGAGGATCGCGCGGTGATACGGAATGGTCGTCGCGGGGCCCACGACCACGAACTCGCGCAGCGCCCGTCGGGCGCGCGCGATCGACTCGGCGCGGTCGGCGCCGTGCACGATGAGCTTGGCCACGAGCGAGTCGTAGTTGGGCGGAACGTCGGAGCCGGGGCCGAACCCCGAGTCGACGCGAACGCCAGGCCCGGCAGGCGCCACCCAGCGGTTGATGCGCTTTGGGTTGGGCATGAACTTGCGCGTCGGATCTTCGGCGTTGATGCGCATCTCGATCGCGTGCCCGGTCCACGTGACGTCACCCTGCTTGAAGCCGAGCTCCATGCCCGAGGCGACGCGGATCTGCTCCTTCACGAGGTCGACGCCGGTCACGGCCTCGGTGATGGGGTGCTCCACCTGCAGCCGCGCATTCACTTCGAGGAAGAAGAACTCGCCTTCGCTGAACATGAACTCCACGGTGCCGGCGTTCACATAAGCGGCTGCGGTGACCGCACGGATCGCGGCGTCGCCCATCGCGGCGCGCAGCTCCGGCGTCAGGGCGGGCGACGGCGTCTCTTCCATGATCTTCTGATGCCGGCGCTGAATCGAGCATTCGCGCTCACCCAGGTGGACGGCGTTGCCGTGCTGATCGCAGATCACCTGGATCTCGACATGACGCGGCTTGCGGATGTACCGCTCGAGGTAGACCGTTGGGTCGCCGAACGCCGATCGCGCCGCCTGGTGGCTGCTTTCCACCGCGGCGACTAGCTCGTCCTCCGACTCGACGACCTTCATGCCGATGCCGCCCCCGCCGCCCGATGGCTTGACCATGATCGGAAAACCGAGCTTGTTCGCCGCTGCGATCGCGCTCGTTGCGTCGGTCACCGCACCGCTGCCTTCGGTCACCGGCACGCCGTTCTCGGCCGCAAGCCGGCGCGCGGCGAGCTTCGAGCCCAGCGCGCGCATCGCGGATGCGGGCGGACCGATGAACTGGATGCCCGCAGCGGTGCACGCGTCGGGAAACGCCGGCTTCTCGGAAAGGAATCCGTAGCCAGGGTGAATCGCCTCCGCACCGCAGTCGTGCGCGGTCTTCACGATGCGCTCGACCTGCAGGTACGACTCGGTGGGCGCCGCGCCGCCGATGTGGTGAGCCTCATCCGCGTAACGGACGTGGATAGCGTTGCGGTCGGCGTCTGAGTACACAGCCGCGGTCGCGATCCCCATCTCGCTGCAGGCACGCATGACACGGATCGCGATCTCGCCGCGGTTCGCTACGAGGATCTTCTTGAAGAGCTTCGGTCGGGAGATCATCCGATCGCGAGCAGCGGCTGGTTGGGCCCTACGACCTCGCCTTCCTTGACGTAGATGTCCTGCACCCTGCCCGAGACGGTGGTGACGATGTCGTTCTGCATCTTCATCGCCTCGAGCACCGCGACCACATCGCCGAGCTTCACGTCGTCGCCGGTCTTGATCGGGATCTTGACGATGAGCCCCTGCATCGGCGCGATCACCGTGCCCTCGCCGGTCTTCGGCGCGGGCTTCGGCTGAGGCACGAGCGAAGATCCTGCCCGCGCCGCCGGGATCACCGCCATGCCGGTGCCGGTCACCCTTACCTTGAAGACCTCACCGTCGACCTCGACGTCGAACTCCGCGGTGGTCGCGGGCGCCACCGGCGGTGGATCAGCGGGAGCCGCGGGTGGTGGGTCGGCCGCAACCGCCGCCGGAGCCGGCGCCGCGGTCTTTTTGGCTGGACGCTTCTCATCTCCGCGCCGGTGGTACGCAGGCGCGAGGTTCGGAAACAGCAGCTGGATGAGCACCGCGTCGTCGGTTGGCTCCTGGCCCATCTTGCGCACCTGCGCCCGGGCCATCTCGACCTGCGGCTCCAGCAGGTCCGCGGGCCGAATCGTGATGGGCTCCTCGCGCCCGAGCACGAGTCGCCGAAGCTCCGGATCCGCGGCCACGGGCGGCCGCCCGTACAGGCCCTGCAGGTAGTCCTTCAGCTCCTGCGTCACGGTCGCGTAACGCTCGCCGCCGATCACGTTGTAGACAGCCTGCGTGGCGATCATCTGCCGCACGGGCGCCACCAATGGCGGGTAGCCGAGCTCGAGGCGAACGCGATTGGCCTCGTCGAGCACCTCGGAGATGCGCGCGCCGGCCTCGTGCGATCCGAGCTGCCGGTAGATGTCCTCGAGCATCAGCCCCGGCATGCGGTAGCGAAGGATGTCGGCGTCGATGCGATCCGCGACCGGGCTGACGTCGGCCTGGTGCGAGCGCTTCAACGCCTCGAGCGCGTTGTTCGCCTCCCACATCCGGTCGAGGTCGAGCCCGGTGTCGTACTCGCCACCCTGCAAGGCGGCGACGACGCTCTCGGCCGCCGGCTGTGAAGTGCCCCACGCCAGCGGCGACATCGCGACGTCGAGGACGTCGGCGCCGGCCTCGACCGCGGCCATGTACGCCATCGGCGCCATGCCGCTCGAGCAGTGCGAGTGCACGTCGACCGGGATCTTCACCGTCTGCTTGAGCGCAGCCACGAGCTCCCACGTCGCCTGCGGGCTCAGCAATCCAGACGTGTCCTTGATGACGACCTCGTGACAGCCCATGTTGGCGAGACCTTTCGCGAGCGAGCACCAGCCCTCGATGTTGTGCGCGGGCGAGATCGCGTAGCACAGCGCTCCCTGCGCTCGCTTCTTCGCCTTGAGCACGGCGGCGATCGCGGTCTCCATGTTGCGCAGGTCGTTCAGCGGATCGAAAACGCGGAACACGTCGACGCCGCAGCTGGCGGCGTGCTTGACGAAAAGCTCGACGGAGTCGTCAGCGAAGTTGCGATTGGCGACGAGGTTCTGGCCGCGGATCAGCGCCTGGATCGGCGTTTCGGGGGTCGCCTTCGCGAGCTTACGCACGTACTCCCAGGGGTCCTCACCACGACGCACCTGCGTCTCGAACGTCGCGCCGCCGAACGCCTCCATGGCCGCGAAGCCGACGCCGTCCATCATCGCGGCGATGGGCACGATCTCGTCGCCGGTCAGCGCGCCGCTGAGCAGCGACTGGTTGCCGTCGCGAAATGTCGTGTCGACGAGGCGCAGCCCCGTCTTCTTTTTCTTCTTCACAGACCCGCGAGCGCCGTCCGCTTCTCCAGATGGCGCTTCTGGACGTCGGCGTCGGTGACGCCGATGATGCGCGCCGCGAGCCACGCCGCGTTCTTGGCGCCGGCCTCGCCGATGGCCACGGTCGCCACCGGGATGCCGGCGGGCATCTGGACGATTGAGTAGAGCGAGTCGACGCCGCCGAGGTGCGGCGTCGGGACCGGCACGCCGATCACCGGCAGGTCGGTCCACGCGGCCACCACTCCGGGAAGATGCGCGGCGCCACCGGCCGCCGCGATGACGACCTTCAGCCCGCGCTCGCGCGCGCTCGTCGCCCACTCCATGACGCCGCGTGGATTACGGTGCGCGGAGCAGACCTTGACCTCGTTCTCGATCCCCAGCTCGTTCAGGACTTTGACGCACGACTCCATGAGCGGCAGGTCGGATTTGGAGCCGAGGATGACGCCTACGACTGGCTTCACTACACAGCCTCCAGGGCGATGTCGGTGCGGAAGAAGGCTCCCTGGAATCGTACCTGCCGGGCCCCGGACAGCGCCGTGGCGCGGGCCTCGGCCACGGTGTCGCCCAACGCGACCGTGGTGACGACGCGGCCGCCGTCGGTGACCAGCCCGCGCTCGGTGTCGAAGCGTGTGCCACCGTGGAAGACCAACACGCCGCGCGGCATGTCCGCCAGGCCGCGGATGGGATAGCCGGTGCGAACGGCTGCGTCATCGGGGTAGCTCGCTGAGGCGACGACCACGCCGACGCACGCGCGCTTGCTCCAGCGCAGCGCGGGATGACCAGCCAGCCCGCCTTTGGCCGCTGACAGCGCGAGGGCGACGAAGTCCGACTCCAGCCGCGGCAGCACGACCTGCGACTCGGGGTCGCCGAACCGCGCGTTGAACTCGAGCGTGCGCACGCCGTCCCTGGTCAGCATCACCCCCGCGTAGAGGACGCCTCGAAATTCGTCGCCGTTCGCGGCCATCGCTCGCACCGCGGGGCGCAGGACACTGTTCACCACCTCGTCGACGACCTCGCCGTCCACCGCCAGCGGCGGCGAGTAAGCGCCCATGCCGCCGGTGTTCGGCCCCGTGTCCCCATCGCCCGCGCGCTTGAAATCTCGAGCCGGCGCCAGCGCGATCACCTCGGTGCCGTCGGTGACGCCGAGCACCGACAGCTCGGCACCGTCGAGCCGCTCCTCGACGACGACAGTCGCGCCGCTCTTGCCGAAGCGTCCCTCGACGAGCATCGCGTCGATGGCGGCGTCCGATTCATCCGTGCTTCCGCACACGATCACGCCCTTGCCGCGCGCGAGTCCGTCGGCCTTCACCGCCACGCGCCCGTCTCTCTCGCGCGCCCACGCCTTGGCCGGCGCGGGCGTGGTGAAGGTCTCGAAGCCCGCGGTTGGGATTCCGGCATCTCGCATCAATGACTTGGCGAAGGCCTTGCTCGTCTCGATGCGGCCTGCGCTGCGATTGGGTCCGAACACGTTGAAGCCCGCGTCGCGCAGCGCGTCGCCCAGGCCTGCGTCGACCGCGGCCTCCGGACCCAGCACCACGAGCCCGAAGCGCTCGTGCTTGGCGAACCGCACCATGCGCACGACGTCGGTGGCCGCGATGGGCACGTTGCGCGCCATGCCGCCCGTGCCGCCGTTGCCGGGCGCGCAGAAGACACGCTCGACCAGGTCCGACTGCACGCATTTCCATACCAGTGCGTGCTCGCGCGCGCCCGCCCCGATGACGAGAACCTTCAACGCGGGTTCAGCTTAGTTGCGAGACAGCAGGGGTCGACCTATTCCCATTCGATGGTGCCTGGCGGCTTGGACGTGATGTCGAACACCACGCGGTTCACGCCCTTCACCTCGTTGACTATGCGGTTGCTCATGCGCGCGAGCACCTCGTACGGCACGCGCGCCCAGTCCGCGGTCATCGCGTCCTCGCTGGTCACCACCCTCACAGCGACCACGTTCGCGTACGTCCGATAGTCGCCCATCACGCCCACGGTCTCGAGCGGCGTGAGCACCGCGAACGACTGCCAGACCTGCCGGTACAGGCCGAAGTGCTTGATCTCGTCGACCACCACCCAGTCGGCGCTGCGCAGGATCTCGAGCCGCTCGGCCGTCACCTCGCCGAGGCACCGGATCGAAAGCCCTGGCCCTGGGAACGGCTGGCGATACACCATCTCCTCGGGCATGCCGAGCTCGAGCCCGACCGCGCGGACCTCGTCTTTGAACAGGTAGCGCAGCGGCTCGATGAGCTTGAAACGGAGGCCGGGAGGGAGGCCGCCCACGTTGTGATGGGTCTTGATCTTTACCGCGGTCGACGCGACGTCCGGTGCCGTCGATTCGATGACGTCGGGGTACAGCGTGCCCTGGGCGAGGAAGTCGATGTGGCCCATCGCCTTCGCCTCGGCCTCGAACACCGTGATGAACTCGCGGCCGACGATGCGCCGCTTCTCTTCCGGATCGACCACGCCCTTCAGCGCGTGGAGGAATCGGTCGGTCGCGTCGACGTACCGGATGTCCATGTCGAGGTTGCCGTGCATCACCGCGAGCACCCGCTCGGGCTCCTCTTTGCGCAGCAGGCCGTTGTTGACGAAGACGCACGTCAGCTGATCGCCAACGGCGCGGTGCACGAGCGTTGCCGCCACCGCCGAGTCGACGCCGCCGGACAGCGCGCAGATGACGCGACCGTGTCCGACCTGGGCGCGTATGGTCTCGGTCGCCTCGGCGATGAAGGAGCCCGCGTTCCACGTCGGCTCGCAGTGGCAAACGCGATAGAGGAAGTTGCGCAGCACCTCGCGACCGCTGGGGGTGTGCACGACCTCGGGGTGGAACTGGATGCCGAACACGCCGCGGTCGTCGGCAAAGGCAGCCACCGGCGAGTTGCCGCTCGACGCGAGCGAGTGGAAGCCGGGCGGCATCTGCGTGACGTGGTCGCCGTGGCTCATCCATACGGGGAGCTCGCCGTCGAGGCCCTCGAACAGCCCCTCCGCCTGGCGCACCGAGAGCAGCGCCGGGCCGTACTCGCGAGCCGCGCCCGGGTCGACCTTGCCGCCCATGTGATGGGCGATGAGCTGCATGCCGTAGCAGATGCCCAGAACCGGGACGCCGGAGCGCAGCGCCTCCGGGTCGACCTGCGGCGCCCCGGGCTCGTAGACGCTCGCCGGTCCGCCCGAAAGGATGAGACCGGCCGGCTGCCGGCGCTTCAACTCTGCCCAGGGCGTCGTGCCCGGCACGAGCTCGCAGTACACGTTCGCTTCGCGCACGCGGCGCGCGATGAGCTGGCTGTACTGCGAACCGAAATCGAGGACGAGGACCGTCTGGCGTCCTTGCCCGCTCTTCGCCTCCGGCCGTGCGTGGGTGGCCGTGGCGGACTTGCTCAGGGTCAGGACTTCCCCATGCCGACGTGCTGGGCCTGCTGCAGGGCCTTGCCCTCCGAGGTGATCGACGGGGCGATCACCATCTCGACGTGCTGGAACTCGGCGATGTCGCGCGCGCCGCACACGCCGAGCGCCGAGCGCAACGCGCCGGCGAAGTTCTGCGAGCCATCGTCCACGCGCGCCGGGCCGAGCAGGATCTCCTTGAGCGTCGCCCGCGTGCCGACGTGCACCCGAGTGCCGCGCGGTAGGTTCGGGTCCGGAGTCGCCATGCCCCAGTTGAAGCCCTTCGACGCGGACTCCTCGGCGCCGGCGAATGGAGTGCCGATCATCACCGCGTCCGCGCCCGACGCGAAAGCCTTGCAAATGTCGGCGCCGATGCGCATGCCGCCGTCGGTGATCACCGCCACGCGCATGCCGCCGCGGCGCATGTGCTCGTCGCGAGCCGCGGCCACGTCCGCCGTTGCCGTGACCTGCGGCACTCCGACTCCGAGCACTCCGCGCGTGGTGCATGCGGCGCCAGGTCCGACCCCGACCAGGATGCCGGCTATGCCTGTCTCCATCAGCTCCAGGGCGGTCTCGTACTGGACGCAGTTGCCGACGACCACCGGGATGTCGCAAGCCCGAACCAGCTCATCGAACGCAAGCTGGTGGTAGGACCGCGACGAATGGCGCGCGGTGAGCACAGTGCCCTGCACGACGAACACGTCGGCGCCGGCATTCTGGGCGAGCTGTGCGCGCTCCTCGGCCCGCGCAGGCACGCTCGAAACCGCGCACGCGACGCCCGCGTCCTTTATCTGCTTGATGCGCTCTGTGATGAGCTTCGGCTTGACAGGCTCGCGGTACGCCTCTTTGAGGACCGCGTTGACGGCCGACTTGTCCGCGGCGGCGATCTTCTCGATGACGGGGCGCGGGTCCTCGTAGCGCGTGTGCACGCCGTCGAGGTTGAGTACGGCGACGCCGCCGAGG
>WNEY01000714.1_pt1 | contig 21654 bp, 16 predicted proteins | sample 5400531 | NCBI WGS metagenome assembly WNEY01 (sample SAMN13153338, study PRJNA577476) | soil metagenome | isolation source: 200 cm saprolite under Douglas fir tree site 1 | place: USA:California | collected 2015-04-18
GTGCGAAGCGATGTGGAAGCCGCGATCCGGCAGATTCTCAGCCAGCAGCGCGACGGCGGGGGTTGGGCCCAACGCGATGACATGCAGCCGGATGCTTACGCGACCGGCATCTCGCTTTACGCGCTGCACGTCGCCGGCGTCCCCGCCACAGACGACGCGTACGGCAAGGGCGTCCACTACCTGATGCGGAATCAGTATCAGGACGGCTCCTGGCTGGTGAGAACGCGCTCGTACCCCACACAGCCGTATTTCGAATCCGGCTACCCGTTCGGCAACAACCAATTCGTTTCGGCAGGCGCAGCGAGCTGGAGCGCTCTGGCCATCGCTTACACGCTGCCGGATCCGCGGGCTGGCCGGTCGGGCGAAGGAAAGTAGTGCGGCGCATTCTGTAGCGCTGTCCCCGTTTTCAGGGGTTGACGCGAGGACACAAAAAGTAAACTCTTCTTTCCCCCCGCTTCGATTCCTGTAAACTACTCTCTCCGGTGCCTGTCTCCCAAACCAATTCGCGCGTCGTCTACGCCGCGCTCAAAAGCTGCGGCATCGGCCTGTGCTCGGCGCTTCCCGAGACCTGGCTGGTGCACCTCATCCGCATGGCCGAAGACGATCCAGACATGATCCTCCTCCGCCTCGCCAAGGAAGAAGAAGGCGTCGGCGTTTCCGCGGGCGCGCATTTCGCTGGCGTCAAATCGGCCATGCTCAGCGCCGTGATCATTGCCGCGCCTTTGAAAATCGTCAGCGGCTCCGGCAGCCCGCTGCGCGTAATTGCCATCACGCCACGGCAGCAGTTCTGAACCGTTCATCTGCGTGAGTCAGCTCGAAGCGGGTCGCCATCCACGCCGCGCGTCAGACCGATCAGCATAAGCGTTGCACTAGATTGTACAGTAGTAAAAACCACAGTGCTGTTGTATGAAGGGACTTCCAAAATGTCAAAGAGCTACTCGGTTTCTACGGTTCTATTAGTGGCGTTGACGCCTGCACTTGCGTGCGCTCAAACGGTTCGGCAGCCGGGAGCGATTTATGATTTCGACGTCAAGGATCAGAAGCGGGCCCCCGCTCCATCCCATAACATTTCCGGGGTATGGGAACCCGCTAAAGGGCCGGGGGACGGAATCCAGGCAAATGGCGCGAAGGCAATGCCGTCCGACGGGAAGCCGGAACACGATCTGCATTTCACGCCAGCCGGAGAGGAAGCGTTCAAGGCCCATAAGCCAGGATTTGGAATTACGGGTGTTCCAACCGCCTTTGTGAACGATCCGGTGGACATCTGCGATCCCCAGGGGTTTCCGCGTATCGTTCTTCATAATTTCAGGACGAGCCAAATCGTTCAAACCTCGAACCAGGTGCTGATCCTGTATGAATTCAACAAGAAATGGCGGGTCATCTGGACGGACGGGCGCGCGCTTCCCAAGGATCCCGAACCACGGTGGTGGGGGTACTCGGTGGGCAAGTGGGTAGACGATCACACATTCGTCGCCCAAACGGTTGGGGTTGATGACAGAACCTGGCTGGATAACGCCGGGCGTCCGCACAACGACGCGATGCGCGTGGAGGAACGATACCAGCGTGTGGACCGCGACCACCTGGAAATGACAATTACGATTGACGACCCCAAGATGTACACGAAACCTTGGGTAGCCCTCGATAAGTTGCCCTTGCGGTTGCAAGCGCCGGGTTTCGACATTATGGAGATGGAGTGTTCGCCCTCAGAGACAGCGAAATACAATCAGAGGCTTGGTAATCCCGCTTCGGGCGTGAGCAACAACAAATAGGCTGGGATTTCTTTACTGTTTGGACTGCTCGCCAGGAACTCGGCCCATTCCGTCAAAGGACTTCCCGTTAATCGTGATACGAGCAATCCGGCCGACCGGCTCGCCATTCTTGGCAACGATCATCGTAATGGTGACGTCATCGCCCGGCTTGAACATTTTCCTGCTCCAGCCGCGCGCGATCATATCCGGCGGATTGCTGACTTCAGCGGTCCAATGCACGCTAGCTCCCTTGTCGTCCTTTACGTCGAACTCAAGCAGGCAGTGGGGATTCGACCAAATCCATTCTGTGACGACTCCCTTTACTGTGACGCCTTTCGTCTCATCGTATATTGCGGCGCCGTGATGCGCGAACAGACCGATTGGAAGACCGAGAGCGATAAACAGCGAGATGATCCCGAATTTGCTCCTCATGTTTTACCTCCATCTATGTATATCACGGATTTGGACATGTCAAAGGGACGTCTGATCCGCCTTCAGCGCGGACCCCCCGCCACTGGCCGCGCGAACTTCGAGGCGTCGATTGCCACGTTGGAGTGCACCTCAGTCAGTTGAATCGTCGAACGCCCATCCAGCCAGGTCACGATCATTTTGTGCGGCACCTTGACGCCGGAAACCTCGCGATAGTCGGCGTAATCGACCTGCATCGGCGCCAAGCCCACGGGCGAATCGGTGTACGTAACGGTTCGCGTCAGCAGACCCGACTCGTCGTCGAAGTACATGTTCACCGGAAACTTGCCGTTGATGGTGCCCTGCACCATCGTCAAATCGCGATCTTCGATCACCGCCGGAGGACCGACCCTCCATTGAGTAAGCAGCTTTTTGATTTGTCCCGGGAAGCTCAGCGCGGCTGTCAGTTTGGCGCCGTCTATTTCTCCCCCGGTGCGCTCCAGCAACGGCACCGGTGTCAACTGCGGGGGCTGCACAATCCATGCTTCGCGCCCGTCAAAAGTGTCGATGAGCTCCCCGCCGGCCAGGTTGTGGACGATGACTGTCCGTTGGGCGGGCGCTTTCGCAAATAAATCCAGGGCGTACTTCGTCGGAATGCCGTAGGTCTGGAACGTTCCCTTCGCCGCAACGCTGGTCAGGGCGCCGGCTTTTTGCGCGCCGCCGATCGCCTGCAGGTATTTATCCAACACCTGTTCAACCTCGGGCGCGCCAGGGAAAGGGTCCACCATGCGATCCGGCTCACGATATCGCAGCGTCGCGTAAAACTGCGTCAAGTCCGGCGTCGTCTCCGGCGACGTGCTGCCGCGATGGCAGGTATAGCAGGTGAGCACGCGCCGGCCCGCGAAGAAATTCTTGTTCATGGTGTTGACCATGGCGATCATCCCACGGGCCCTGCGCTTCCGGTCGTTGTCGTCGGCATACTTGGCCCAATCGCCGCCGCTCTCGGCCGTGTGACAGTCCCCGCAGCTGATTCCGAGCGAAGCGGAAAAAAATCCCATCGTCGACATGAATTCGTCCGCGGGAATTCCCTTCAGCGCCTGTATGTTCTTGAACACCTGCTCGGCCGGCCGCATGTCCCCCCGAGCCTGGCCCTTTGCGATTTCAACGGTCGGCATGCATGTCGCGAGGAGCGCGGTGGCGCTGAGAATCTTGATAAGCTTCTTATGAACCATTGCGTCGCACAACTTTTCCCCGCTCCTCATTGGAACACCTTGACGCCGTTTTGCTCAACATGACGGGACGGAGACCGGCGAATGCGCCGGCCGCAGGCCTGCCCCATAACGAATTCATGTAAGAAATTCCGACGTAGGACACTATCTGCGTCCTCGACTGCCGGGCTGGGCGAATCGCTTATTGTATTGCTCCAACTCGTACGGCGAGCAATACATCTCCGAAACGTCCGTATGGGGGTCTTGCAGCTTCATGGGGAACTTGTCCATGGATACCCAGGGCCTTGTATACATCTTGGGGTCATCAATGGTCACCGTCAGCTCCAAGCGATCGTGATTCACGCGGTGCCATCGTTCTTCTACGCGCAGGGCATCGCTGATCGGACGACCCGTTGAATCGAGCCAGACCCTGTTTTCCGGCATCATCCCCACTGTTTGGACCACGAGCGTAGTATCGTCAACCCACTTGCCGCTGGAGTACCCGTAGAACCGATCCTCTGGAATCTCCTTGGGGACCTCTCGCCCGTCCGTCCAGATGACGCGCCACGTCTGGGCATATTGGTATAAGATCACGACCTTAAATTCGTTTTGAAGAATTTGCGTTTGCCTCAAGTTGTAATGATTGGCGCGAGGAAACCCGATCGGCTCGCAAAAATCTCGCGGGTCATTGTATTCGGCCGGAGGGACCATATCCTTCCCCTCCAGGGCTTTGTGAGACTTGTATGTAGCCAAGCCGAGAGGCGTGTACGGCAACTCATGCTCCGGCTTCCCGTCGTTTGGCATGGCCTTCACTCCACCTGCCTGGATTCCGTCGCCGAACCCGTTAGCCGGCGCCCAAGTCCCGGAAATATCACGGCGCGGAGCAGGGGCAGAAGCGTCCTGCGGGCGCTGAGCCGTCTGCGCCAAGGCGATGGAGGAAAGAGTGAATCCTGCCCACAGCACAAGGATCAATGCCCCCAAGCGGTTGAGCATTTCGAAACGCCGAACCATAAAGTACCTCCTACGAGCGGCACTCTGCGAATCCGGCTAAGTATAGCCGATCAGAAGTTGGCCGCGCCATCGATCCACCAAAAGTAACCGATGGACGGCCATTCGCCCAGAATCGTCGGATCGGTTGAACATTCGGGCTGGCCACCTGTTGGAGCGTCGGGTCCTGTTTCGAAGTGTATAATGCGGGACGAAAGAAGTCTCGATGGGCGCTACCATACGGACTACCGATCGCGATATCTCTGCAAGGGAGGATACGATGGAACGTTGTCTCAAACTCGTGCTGGCGAGTGGGCTCCTAATGGGCTTACTGGGGGTTTCGCAGCCGCTGGCACAAGGTCAGACCAAGAGTCCAACGGCCGTTACGCCGGCCGACTATTTTCGATGGCGGACGGAATTTAAGAACTGGGGGCGATGGGGGCCGAACGATGAGCGCGGTACCACCAACCTAATAACCGCAGCGAAAATCCTGAGTGCGGCTAAGCTGGTCAAGGCGGGGCTCGTGGTTTCGCTGGCGCGGCCTGTACCGCAAGTGGCGGACGCGGAGGTCCCTGCGCCCGCGGTCTTCCACCGCGTTACGAACGCGATCAGCGCGACAAACACGACCGATAACTACCAGGTCAGTTACCACGGTCTGGGCTTGTCTCACATGGATTCTTTCTGTCACTTCTTCGCCGACGGAACGCTGTACAACGGCTACCCGGTGGCCGACAACATCACGCCCGAGACCGGATGCAAGAAGGACAGCATCATGGCTTGGAAGGACGGCATCGTGACACGCGGCGTTCTCTATGACATCCCGCAATTGAAGGGCGTCGATTGGGTCGAGCCAGGGACGCCGATCACCCGCGCCGATCTGGAAGCGTGGGAGAAAAAGTCCGGAGTCAAGGCCGGACCTGGGGATGTCATTTTGCTCTACGTCGGGCGCTGGAAAAGAAGGTCGGCAGCGGGGCCGCAGGCCGGCATCGTTGCGGGCTACTATGCCGATGTCGTCCCTTGGATTCGGGAGCGGGAAGTTGCATTTATTGGTCACGATTTCAATATCGATTGGAATCCCAGGCCCGGGTGGGGGGCCGCGGAGGGCATTTTTTCGAATCCGATCCATCAAGCTGTGCTCAACTGGATGGGTGTGAACATCGTAGAAAATCTCGATCTGGAGCGGGCCGTCGAAACAGCCAGGCGTTTGAAACGCTACGAGTTCATGCTGACGTTTGCGCCAATCCCGGTCGAGGGTGGCACCGGATCGCCCGTAAATCCCTTAGCGGTTTTCTAGGCGCGTGTAGCGACAGCCCGCGCGCCAGCCGAAGGAAGAAGGAGAATCGAATGCGTCGTTCAGTGCACTTTGTGATTGCGGTAGTGGTCGTTCTTGGGATTCTAGTGGTCGAGCCAAGTGCCGCTCAAGAGAGCGTGAAGCCTGGTCTAAGTCTGAGCGTTGTCGGGATCGGAGCCAAGGATTATGCGGAATCACTGAACTTTTACACGAAGGTGATGGGCTTCCGGCCCGCATTCTCGTTCAGCCCGAACGGTCAGACACACAATACTTATTTCCAGGTGAGTCGCGACACGTTTCTGGAGCTGCAGGAGACCGCGAATGCAACTCCAGGGTTAACGCACATCCATATGCAGACCGAAGACGTGGACGTCATCGTCACGCGGCTTCGAAAGGCGGGTATCGCGCCCTGCACCGCGACGCTTAAAACGGGCTGCATCAGCGACCCTCGTATCGCGCAACCCACCCAAGAAAAGTCGGCGACCATTGTCGATCCCAGCGGTATTAGAATCGAGCCAACTCAATTCACCCCCGGGTCGCTCACCAGGACAGCGGTGGACTCCTGGGACAACAAGAGCGCTGGGACGAAGTCAAATGAAACCAGGCTGATGGTCGTGGGGATCGCCGTCAAGAACTATCCGGAGTCGCAGAACTTCTATGAGAAGCTGATGGGCTTCCCGGTAGCATTTAAGTTTTCCAGTGCGGATGGTCAACGAACAACTACGTACTACCAAATCAGTCGTGATACGTTCCTGGAGATGCAGCCGGCGACCCCGGACGGAGCTCCGGGGCTCACGCACGCCCACATCCTGACCGGCGATTTGAACGCCATGATCGCGCGGCTTCGGCAGGCCGGCCTGGCGTCGGGAGCGCGCAACGCGACTACCCCGAACACGGTGACCGAAGCCGGTGTTACTCAACCGAGCAACGTCAAGAGCGCCAACGTTTTCGATCCTAACGGCGTTCGCTTGGAGCTGAACGAATTGCTTCCCGAGTCACTCACGAAGAAAGCGATGGAGTCTTGGAAGTAGCGTCTAAACTAAGGAGCTAAAAATGTCAAGAGGCTTTGCGGCGGGGACAGTTGCAGTGATTGCAGGGTTGATCATATGCTCACCTTTTTCCCGCGGTCAAACCGCTCAGACGACAGCGTCCCGAGGGGCGGCGCCTGCTCCGGCTCCACGCCATGACATATCCGGGACTTGGACCCCGGCCAGGGGCGAGGGCGACGGAATCGGAGGACAAGGTGCCAGGGATATGCCGGAAGACGGCAAGCCGGAACATCAGTTGCCTTACACCGCTTTGGCGCGGGAAAAGATGAAAGACTATAGACCGGGAAATGGAGCCAGACAAAATGTTCCCAGTCAGATTAATGACCCCGCGGTCATCTACTGCGATCCCCAGGGAATGCCTCGCCAAGACCTCTACGAGCTCAGGACCACTCAAATCTTGCAGACACCGAAAAAGGTGTTCGTCCTGTATGAATTTTCGAAGATCTGGCGTGTGATCTGGACGGACGGGCGGGAACTCCCCAAAGATCCGGAACCGAGGTGGTTCGGCTACTCGGTGGGAAAGTGGGTGGATGATTACACGTTTGTTGCGCAGACCTCGGGGACGGATGAAAGAACATGGCTCGACAAAAGGCGGCCGTCCACATAGCGAGGATATGGTCGTCGAAGAGCGGTTCCACCGAGCCAATCGGGACCTGTTAGAGCTGACTGTGACGATTGACGACCCGAAGATGTATGCGAAACTCTGGGTGGCGCTCAACAAGTTCCCCATGAAATTGCTGCCGGACGATTTTGATGTCAGGGAGATGATGTGTTCAGTATCGGAGTATATGAAATATAACAAAGCCATGGGATTTGGCAATCCCACTATCGGTACGGACGGCAAGAAATAGTGACGCGCTGAGGTCTAACAATGGGCTGTCCCCGGACTACCGCCACGCTGTAGTTGACCACGCCGCGATGGATTGACAGCACTTCTGGATCGCCTGCTTCAGAAGGAAACAGCTTATCATGTTGAAGACACGACGGCTACGAAGAAATGCCCGAAACCGCCGCCCCGCCGAACCCGCCCGCGACATCCAACTGGCCGAAGATGCTCGAGCTCCTGGGCCCTCACTGGAAAACTTTAAGTTTTGCTCTGCTGGCAGTGATTGGTGAAACCGCAACCGATCTCCTCGAACCCTGGCCGCTGAAAATCATCGTCGACAATCTTCTGCAGTCAAAACCCTTGCCGCCATGGCTCACCGCGATCGTAAGCCACATAGCCGGGCAGAACAAGTTTGCGGTGCTCAATTTCGCGGTACTGGCAGTGATGGTAATCGCCGTCGTTGGAGCGGTCAGCTCTTACACGGAAAAGTATCTCACCACGAGCGTTGGCCAGTGGGTGATGCACGATCTTCGACGGACGCTGTACCAGCATATCCATCACCTGTCTTTAGCGGAACACGATGAGAAGAGAACCGGCGACCTGATCAGCCGGGTCACTAGTGATATTGAAGCGGTTCAGGATTTCATTACTTCAGCGCTGCTTGGCATGCTGGTGAACGCGCTCACGCTCGTCGGTATGGTGGCTGTGATGTTCTACATCAATTGGCGCTTCACTTTGATCGCGCTCTCCATTGTTCCCGTGCTCTTTCTGGTGGTGTTTTTCTTTACCAAGCGGATCAAGAAGGCGTCGCGCGCGGTGCGGCAGAAGGAAAGTGAGCTGCTTACCATCGTTCAGGAAGTCTTCTCGTCCATCCGGGTCGTCAAAGCCTTCACTCGCGAGGATTACGAACAACAGCGTTTCGAGGAACAGAGCCTGGAGAACGTGGAAACCGCGCTGGCGGCACGGGCCGTCAAAGCCAAGCTGTCCCCCATAGTGGAGGTACTCGCCGCTGTGGGCACGTGCCTGGTTCTGGGATACGGCGCGCGCCTGGCGATGGCCGGCCAGCTCACCGCGGGTGTGCTGATTGTCTTCTTGCTCTATCTGGGCAAGATGTACAAGCCCATGCGGGAGCTATCCAAGATGACGGATACCGTTTCGAAGGCGACCGTAAGCTATGAGCGCATCCAGGAGGTGCTCAACACCGTAAGCCGCGTTCGCGACCTACCACGAGCGCGCCGCGCAGGCCGGTTCAAAGGCAAGTTGGAATTCGATCGTGTAGGTTTCAGCTACAATCCGGATCAGCCGATTCTGACGGAAGTAAGTTTCCAGATTGAGCCGGGACAGGTGGCCGCCTTCGTGGGTCCGAGCGGGGCGGGCAAATCCACCATCATCAGCCTGATTCCCCGCTTTTACGATCCCACTGCCGGCCAAGTAAAAATCGACGGGTCCGATATTCGCCAGTACACTCTGCAATCCCTGCGTGAACAGATGAGCTTTGTGCTGCAGGATACTGTGCTTTTTCGGGCACCCATCTGGCAGAATATCGCGTATGGCAGGCCGGAAGCGAAGCGCGCCGAAATTATCCGCGCCGCGGAGCTCGCCAACGCCCATGAATTCATCGAGAAGATGCCGGAAGCGTATGACACGATGGTGGGCGAACGGGGAGTATCGCTCTCGGGCGGCCAGCGTCAGCGCGTCGCCATCGCGCGGGCCGTTATCCGCAACACTCCGATTCTCCTCCTGGATGAGCCAACTTCAGGCCTCGATGCCGCGTCGGAACAGGCGGTTTTCGAGGCGCTTGGCCGCTTGATGGAAGGCAAAACCTGTATCGTCATTGCCCACCATTTGGCAACGATCCAGCGGGCGGATGTCATTTTCGTGGTGAAGGATTTTCAGATCGTCGAACTCGGAACCCATTCGGAGTTGCTCGCGGCCGGCGGCTTGTATGCCGAACTCTATGGACTGCAGTTAGGGAATGTAGAAGAACCGGCTGCCGACAAATAGCCGCCGACTCATTGTCCTCTGCATCGTCCTGTTCATCTATGTGGTTCCTCGCTGGACGTTGCGGTAATGCCGAATGAGTGCATTGGTCGAGCTATCGTGCTCGAGTGCCGGCTCCTCAACGCTCACCAGTTCCGGGATGATGCGCGTGGCCAGGACTTTGCCGAGTTCGACGCCCCACTGATCGAATGAATCGATCTGCCAAATCGCGCCCTGGGTAAACACGCTGTGCTCGTAGAGCGCAATCAATTTGCCCAGCGTTTCCGGCGTCAACCGCTCGGCCAGGATCGTAGTCGACGGTCTATTACCCTCGAACGTACGGTGCGGCACAAGCCACTCCGGCGTGCCTTCTGCCCGGACCTCTTCCGGCTCCCGGCCGAACGCCAGCGCCTCGGCCTGCGCGAACACATTGGCCAGCAGCACGTCGTGGTGATTGCCGAGCGGATTGAGGGCATGGACGAAACCGATGAAGTCGCAAGGGATCAGCTTGGTCCCCTGGTGGATGAGTTGATAGAAAGAGTGCTGGCCATTCGTGCCCGGCTCGCCCCAGTAGATCGGCCCGGTCTGATAGTCGGCCTGCGTGCTCTGCAGCGTCACGTGCTTGCCGTTGCTCTCCATGGTCAATTGCTGGAGGTAGGCCGGGAAGCGCTTCAGGTATTGCTCGTAGGGCAGCACTGCGACCGTCTGCGCGTCGAAAAAAGTGCTGTACCAAACCACCAGCAGCCCCATCAGAACCGGCAGGTTGCGATCGAAGGGCGCGGTGCGGAAGTGCTCATCCATCGCGTGAAAGCCGGAGAGCATGGCGCGGAACTGCTCGGGACCGATCGCGATCATTGTGGACAGACCTATGGCCGAGTCCAGAGAGTAGCGCCCGCCTACCCAGTCCCAGAAACCAAACATGTTGGCGCTGTCGATCCCGAATTCGGCGACCTTCTCGGCGTTGGTCGAGACCGCGACAAAGTGCCGCGCCACGGCCTTCTCATCCCCCAATGCTTTGAGCACCCACGCGCGAGCCGTGCGGGCGTTGGTCATCGTCTCGAGCGTCGTGAAGGTCTTGGAGCAGACGATGAACAATGTCTCCTCGGCCTCCAGATCACGCGTGGCCTCGGCGAAATCCGTGCCATCCACATTGGAGACGAAACGGAAAGTCATGTCGCGCTGGCTATAATGCTTCAATGCCTCGTAGGCCATCACAGGCCCGAGATCAGACCCGCCGATGCCAATGTTCACGACATTTCTGATGCGCTTACCAGTATGGCCCTTCCATGCCCCGCTGCGGACGCGTTCGGCAAACTCCGCCATCTTGTCGAGCACGGCGTGAACTTCGGGCACGACGTCCACGCCATCGACGAAGATTTGCGCGCCCTTGGGAGCGCGCAGCGCGACATGCAGAACAGCACGCTGCTCGGTGACGTTGATCTTCTCGCCCCCGAACATTGAGTCTATGTGTTGCCGCAGGCCGGACTGCTCCGCAAGTTCGATGAGCAGCCGCGCCGTCTCGCTCGTGACGAGGTTCTTCGAGTAGTCGAAGTAGAGGCCCAGGGCCTCTAGCGCGAAGCGTTCGCTGCGCTGTGAATCCTCCGCGAAGAGCTGCCGAAGGTGTAAAGTGCGGACCTTGGCATAGTGTTCGTCGAGCGCCTTCCAAGCCGGCCGGCTACGGAGGGGACCGATGGCGCGCAGCGATTGTGGAATGGGGCTAGACACGTCAGTGCCTGATTGTTAAGTCCGCAAGTGGGGCGGGCCCCCGGTCTGCGCCGGACCCCCTGGTCCGGTTCTCCACGGGTTGCAGAACCGAAGGCCGACGGAGCATCGGCCGCAGGCCGGGGGCCTGCCCCACTAAAACCAGCACGTCAATTCAGTTGCGATCGGTATTGACCAAGTGACCGCCATCGTGCTCGACGCAGGGCGATTCTTCCAGTGCGTGGCCACCCTCCAGACCATGGATCAAGTGGCGGCTGTATACCCAGGGCCGCGTGAACACTTTGGGATCCTCTATGCTGATTTCCCAGTTGATCACGTTGCCTTCGCGCGTCAGCTTTTCGATCACGTGCATGGCATCGCTATGGATGGTGCCGTTCTGGCTCAGCCAGGTCTCATCGACGAGGTTGGTCACGTCGACCACCATCGTGTTCCCTTCCCAATGACCGATCGAGTCGCCGTAAAAGGAGGGATTGAGCGTCACGTCATGCCCGCGGCCATCGGTTGAGACCACGCGAAACGCATTTTGCTCAGAAGAGTTCACCGTGTCGTAAAGGAATACGAGAGTCTTCGGAGTTTGCACAATCTCCGTCGGGGGACCCACGCGCGGGAATCCTTTGGGCGCGCAGTAAAATGCCGGGTCCATTTTGCTTTGGTGGTCGGCCAGATCTTTTACTTTAGCCACCAGTTCAGGCTTATAAGGCGGGAGATTCGCACCCTCCATTCGTCTCTTCAGCTGAGCGGCCTTCTCCGCGGTTTGATTCGGCCCCTCTTCCTGGCGCTGCGTGAAGTGAGTCTTACCATCCGCGCTGAGTTTCCCTTGCGTGACGGCGTAACCCCAGCCCGCCGGTCCCCAGAATCCGGTCAGGTCCGGATGTCCATCGGCCAGATGCGGCATAGGCGCCTTTTTTGCTGCTTCAACAGCGGCGGGAGGAGGCTCTTTGAAGGGAAGTCCGGTTCCGTCCGGATCCGCGCCGGCAAAAGGCTGGTCCTTATCCAACCCGTATCCAACTTGCACCTTCTTGTCGTTGACGGCGCCGGGTGGGAGCTTCTTACTCTGGGCAACCGCGGGTACGCCCATCAAGCACCACATCGCAACCGCTGCGAGTGTCGCTACGCTATTCACAATGGAAGAACGCTTCATCTCTCACCCTCCTCGCTCATTCGGTCTTATTCGCTTTTTCCAATTCTGCCTGATCTTTTCCGATGACTATCTTGTGGCCGTCCGCAAACGTGAACGTCTTCACCAGCCCAAGGTTTTTGCTGCCGTCTTTGGCGGCAAACGCCTCGATAGTCACCGCGTCCCCGACGCTAAACATGGTTCTCAGCACGCCTGATCTTCGCAGGTTGCCGGGAGGCCCGGTTTCAAAGGAGTAGGCGGTCACCGCCCCTTTGTCGTCCTTCGATTCGAGGTACACATAGGCGTGCGGATTCACCCACTCGATTTTGGTAAGCGTTCCCTTCACGGTGAACGATTTCGACGTGTCGAACTCGGCTGTGATCGAATGGTGCGCCCACAGAGGCATGGTCAACAGCAACCCCAGCATCAGCCAAAAACTGCCCTGAATCTTATTTCTCATCGCATCTCCTATTTTGAACCCGCCGGTTTGGCCGCGGTCTCTTTATCCTTTAACGCCTTATATTGCTCGACATCCTGGTTGTTGGTGCAGTAGTATTCCAGCAGCTTCTCGTGCCCCAGAGTCCAGACACGCGGCGCGGACGTCCACGGCTTGCTCAGCACTTTCGGATCTTCGATCGTAACCTGGACCACTAGGTGATTCAGATCGGGGCGGGTGAAGCGCTCAATCACGTGCTCCTGATCGCTGTGGAACCAGCCCACGAAATTGTTCCAGGTCCGCTCGTCGATCGAGATCGTGTCGACCACCAGAGTGTCGCCCTCCCAATGGGCAACCTCGTCGCCATCGAAAGTAGGATCGGGGTCGGGGTCGTGCGCCCGCCCATCGGTGGCGATCACGCGAAAATTGTTATTCAGCTCGGTGAGCTGCACCAGTTGCCCGGGGGTCTGGACCAACTGGAAGGGATACGGATTAATCAAAACCATGCCCGGAACGCCGCGCGGGAGGCAATTCACGGATGCGCGGCCCAGCTCAAAATCAGTGCTGGTCATGGCTTTTACTTTTGCGGCGGCCCACGGCTGGTAGGGAGGCGGCTCCTCCGGCGTTACCTTAGGATCAAACTGCCTTCTGGCGCCGGCATCGAAAGTCTGCTTTCCGGCTTGGCCCGCAAACCAGACGCCGGAGAGGTCCGGATGCCCATCGGCCGTGCGTGGAGTGGGGCCGCCCGGCGGTAGCCGAACCGCTTTCTTCGCATTCAGGGGAGCGGCTGTTTCGCCAGCCGCATTTTGCGCGGCGGCGGGGTTGGATTTCACCCACAGCCCTGCCAGGACGACGAGGCAACAACTGAATCGGCGTCTCATAACGCTCAATACTCCTGCCGGCCGCCCCGCTCGACTTCCTGACCGACAATGCGGACTTGACCATCGCTCATTTTCATCGTCTCGGCGGCGGCCCTGTTCTTCACGCCATTCTTGGCGAGGCAGCCTCTGACGGAGACGTTCTTCCCGATGTTGTCGAGGAAATCCCGCCGCGAGGTTCCACTCCGCTTAAGAGTGATGATGGACACGGTTTGAAACGTCCAGGCTTCCACGGCGCCGCTCGCGTTTTTTACGTCCACGTGAAAATATCCGTGCGGATTCTGCCATTCAATGGCGGTGAGGGTACCAGTGAAGTCGGCGCACTTGGTGGCGTCAAACTCGGCCGCGAAGGAATGATGTGCGTAGGATGGAACGGCCAACAACAGCAGACCGACGGCGGCCACGGCCGCACCTAGAAGCTTACCTATCGTCATGAACTCCTCCCTCTAGAAAGAATACTTTAACGCGAGCTGAATCACACGGGGGCTCACCGATGTGCTGGTGATTTGCCCGAAAGTCGTTTGGGCCGCGCTCAGGTTGGGGTTGCCGAATTGCGCGTGATTGAACAAGTTGAAGAACTCGGAACGGAACTGCAGCGTCTGGCCTTCGCGAATCGTGAAGTTCTTGGCCAGCGACGTGTCAAAATTGACCTGGCCCGGGCCAATCACGACTCCTCCGCCCAGATTTCCGAAGCCGAGGCCAATGCCGATCGTAGGCGCCGGACAAATCACGCCGGTTTTGTTGAAGTAGCCCGTGCCGCCTGTCAATCCGCTGGTCACCCGGGCTTCCAAGCTGCCGCTAGAGAGCAGATCGACGTGCGTTACTCCGGGACAGAGATTTGTTGTGCCGCCAATCCATGAAGTGGAGTTGGCGCCGTTTCCGCCGAGGAAAATATTTCCGGCGGTATTGGTAATCGACATGTGCTGTCCGGTCTGGACGGTGGTCACGCCGGATAGCGACCAATCCGAAACGAGGTGGCGCAGCGCGCTCTTGGGATGGCCCGTCGGCAGGTTCCAGACGTAGTTCAGGACAAAGCGCTGCGGGCGGTAGTTGTTGTTGGGCTGATATACGTGAACCAGATACGGAGCCGTGTTGATGCCGAACGGAGTCGTGATGAACGCGCGGCTCCAGGTGTAGGCGCCCTGCACCTGGAATCCGTGCGACATCTGCTTACGCACCGTCACCTCAAGACCGTTGAACTTATAGCTCTCCAGAGTAGACAGCGTCGGATTCTGGGCGCTTACGCCCAACTGCGGCACGCGGAGGACTACGTTCGCTGTTGTATTCGTGGTCACCCCGTAGATCTGGCAACTGGCGCAGCCCGGTCCAGCCAGCGGAGCGATGTTGCTGCCGGTCATATTGGCGATCTGACCTTGCTGTGAGGCCTGCGATTCAAGCCCCTGGTGGACGCCGTGCGAACCGACGTAGCCCACTTCGAGCAGCCAGGTGGGGAGAAATTCCCATTGCGTGTTGATGTTCCACTGGTATGTCACTGGAACGGTGATATTCGGATCGACGGAAGTGAGCGTGAGATCGGAACTGATTGGACCCGTTGGCGTCGTAGGATTTAGCCAGCGCGCTTTGAAGCCGAACTCCCCGGGGCCGGCGGAAATTGCGGGCGAGGCGACCCATGGATTGGCCAGAGTGGACGCACTCAGGCCGTTGATTTGGGGCTGCCCCAAACCCGGAGCGCTGATCGTGATCGGGTTCAGATATGTGCTGCCGGCGATGAGATCGTAAAACATGCCCGCTCCGCCACGGATCACCCACTTGTTGCTGCCGATGGGCTGCCAGGCGAATCCTACGCGTGGCGCAAAATCGTCGAAGGGAGCGCCATTCAAGGCCGGCCCATTATTGTTGGCCCTGGTTACTCCCGAAGGAAGCACGAAGGCGTAATTGTTGGGAACCAATATCCCGGTGAGGGTGCCTGCCGTGGTCGTACAAGAAATTGTGACCAGAACCGGGCAAGTGGGAGGGGCGCCGCTGGCCAGGCTCGGCGCGAAATTGCTGAAATTCCCATGCGCTTCGGTCGGATATCCGTCATACTCCCAGCGCACCCCGAGGTTCACGGTCAATCGCTGCGAGAGCTTGATGTCGTCTTGAACAAAACCGGAAAGGTCCCAGGCGTGGAAAAGGTAGTGGGTGTCGCCCGAGTTCACCGACGTGAAGTTGCCTACGGTGGAGATATTGCTCGCCGCAGCGTTGCCGTTGGTATTGCCGGGGTTGGTGGGGCCGCACGCACCCGTACCTGTGAAGGCCAGGCATGACGCCCTGCCGATGAGGAAATCCGCGAACCGTGTAAAAGTTGGATTGCCGATTGCACGGGCGCCCTGATAAACCTGGGTGAAACGGACCTGCTGCACATCGAAGCCGGCGCGAAGTGTGTGCTTGCCGCGCGTCCAGGAGAGTTGATCGCCGTAAATAAACTGGTTGTCGTGGAAGGTTCCGCCGAATTGATACTGCCCGCCGAAGGCGAAGCCGCTGGTGCCGGCGCCAATCGTAAGAAACGACAGGACGTCCACCTTGGGTTCCAGGTTCGCAATGCCTACTTGCGAGTTCGTGAAGGTTGTGCCAATCGAATTGAGAACGTCGTTACGCTGCCACGCCACGTGGGCGTCATTGACCATGCTGGGGCTCAGAATCGAAGTGAGTTTCAGCATGGACGCGTGATTTCCCTTGGTCGTGGTGATGGGATGACCTGGCAGGAAGTTACCCGATAAATTCGCGTTCAACACCGGGAACGGAGCCTCAAGGGGATCGCGCTCGTACTGGTAACGTCCGATCAATGTGTGCTTATTGCTGAGCAAGTAGTCGAAGCTGCCCATTCCATTGTGGTCTTTGAAAATGGCGGGAATCGAAAAGCTGGTGAATCCAGTCGGATTCGCCGGCGTGGGGATCATGTATCCGCCGCCGGACGACGCCGGTAGCTTAAGCTGAAGAATGCTGATGGCGACCGGATTGATGTTATACAGAGGACCGCCGCCGTTGGCGGGACAAAGGACTCCGATGCCGGCGACGGCGGGTCCCAGCTGCTTACTGCTGCATGGCGCCGTGGGCGACATCGCCGCCGCCAGCGCCGACACGAAGGCTGGTGTAGCCGCGTCGCATTGGGACAAGCTCGACCAGCCTGGAGGGCAGGTGCCGCGATTGCCGCCAGGAATCGGGGGCAGCGTCACGTTCGAGGAGCCATAGCCGGATAAGCCGTTCTTCTGGCCGGTTTCCTGATAGGAGGTAAAGAAGAACAGCTTGTCCTTCTTGACCGGACCTCCGAAAACGCCTCCGTATTGGTTGGAATTGAGCACGCCCCGCGACTGGCCGTTATAGTTGCGGAACCAATCGTTGGCATTCAATTCCGTATTCCGGAAGAATTCGAATCCGGTGCCGTGGAACGCATTGGTTCCCGAGCGAGTGATTACGTTCACACTGGCGCCCGGGCCGCGGCCGTAACCCGCATCGTAATTGGAAGTCTGAATCTTAAATTCCGTGATCGCGTCGGGAGGCGGAAGCACGAACGACCCAAAAGCGACCCCTTCCACGCCGGTGTTGAAGCTGTACCAGTTATTGACCGTCACGCCATCCTGGAGGTAGGTGTTCTGCGACGTTCCGCTTCCGTTCACTGCAATCAGCGGCGAACCTTTCCCCAGAGTGCTGGCGTTACTAACCGAAGAATTCGCCCCGGCCGTCATGGTCAGCAGGTTCGTATAGTTACGAGTGTTCAAAGGGAGTTCGACGATGGTGGTGGCGTTGGCTACCGTGCCCAGAGCTGAACTGGTGGTCTGGACCGTCTCGACGGAACTTTCCACGGTTACGGTCTGCGTTGCGGCGCCCACTTGGAGCGCTTGGTCCAGTACCGCCGTCTCGGTCACATTGACCTTGGCGGCCGGAATTTCCGTGGCCTGGAATCCGGTGGCTTCAAATCTAATCTTGTAATTGCCGGGCGGCAGTAAGTTGAGGCTATAAGTGCCCTCTGCTCCCGTGGTCGCGGTTCGCGTTTGACCGGTGTCCGCACTGGTGGCCGTGACCTTTGCGTCGCGCACGACGGCGCCGGAGGAATCGGTAATCGTGCCGGTCAGCGCTCCAGTACCGCCGGTTTGCGCCATCACGGACGACGCGATTATCATCGCCGCGAGAAACGGAATTAGCTTGGGAGCAGAACGCCCCAAATTTAAGAAGCTGTTAGACATAGCCGACCCCTCTCTTCCTTGCAAACCCGCCTACTGGGTTGAAAAGACTATACTACCCGTGCTGTATGGGAGTCAACCGCCAGACGGTGGTGACCGCAAAACCCTCAAGCGCGCCATAACTCAAGTACCGACAGCTTTGAAGCAACAATCTGTTGAGCCACGTCTGCGGAAGGCGCCTGAGTCACCACCAGGTGACTGGCCCAGCCAAGCACATCCTCAAGCTCATCCATGAGTAAATCCCCGATATGGGGAATCGCGCCCAGTATGAACTCGCGGTTAGACCCGTAGATATTGTTCAAGCGGATGTATTGATCCCAGACCCGAACTCGTTTTCCCTTCCCGATCAGATATTCGAGCAGAGTCACCGCCGGGCTCTCGCGCAGGTCATCGGTGTTCTCCTTGAAGGCGAGGCCGACGATCCCGATCCGGGGGGCGTTCAGGTCCATCACCGCCTGGATGGCACGCTCCAGATGCCGCTGATTGCTTTCGAGGGTGTTCATGAGCAGCGGAAGTTTCAGATCCAGCCGGGCCGCGCGATGCTCGAGCGCCCGCAAGTCTTTCGGCAGACAGGAGCCCCCAAAAGCGAAGCCGGGTTTCAGGTACGCGGGCGAGGCGTTCAGTCTTACGTCACTGCACAGGGTCGCCATCACTTCCTGCGGCGGGATGCCGAGAGTGTGGCACAGCGCTCCAATCTCATTGGCGAAAGAGATCTTTACCGCATGGAACGCGTTGCAGGCATACTTGATCATCTCAGCCGTGCGCAAGGAGACCAGGCAAGGCTCCCCGAGGCCCTCGTAAATTCCAGCCACCCGTTTTACGGCCTCGTGATCCGATCCACCCACTACGATGAGCGAAGGTTCCATAAAGTCCTTCACCGCTGAGCCTTCCCGCAGAAACTCGGGGTTGGAAACCAGCGCGACGTTATGGCCGGCCAGCATTGGGAGCACCACATCTTCAAGCGTGCCCGGGAAAACAGTGCTGCGCATGGCGAAAATCAGGGGCTTGGTGCGCTTCGGCAAGGTGGCGGCAATCTGCTCGACCACGCGCCGCACCTGATCCAGGCCAAGATTTCCATTCCGCTCGGAAGGCGTGCCCACGCAGATCAGTGCGATGTCCGCATCGGCTAGCGCTTGTTCGGGCGAGGTCGTGGCTGAAAGAAGGCCGCTGGCGGCCGCCGATTTCACGATCTCCTCCAGGCCGGTCTCGTAAAAGGGAGCCTTGCCGGCTGAAAGCTGTGAAACTTTGTATTCATCCCGGTCAACGCCGGTGATGCGATGTCCGAGCGAAGCCAGACAGGCCGCTGTTACGGAGCCGACGTAGCCCAGGCCGAATACCGCGATGCGTGAAGGAGTCATGGGTGCGATGACTCTTTCCATCTAAGCACACGGTCGCGCTACCTACTATTGAGACGTTTGATTGATAACCATAGGTGGTCACCTGCCCAGGGGTGGTCAGCGATCCTGGCCTACATTGCGCATCACAACCATGCGTACCGCCGCGGTATCACCTGTTCGGCTTCCTGTCATCCTCGTTTGGAGGATTCTTCTGGTTCCCCCGGTCCGGGCGCTGTTGCTGTTGGCCCGCTGCGGGCCGGGGCTGCTCCGCGGGCGGCCGTGCCACTTCCGGTTGTCGTCCTGGGGGCCCATTCTGACGTTCCGCTGCCGGGGGCGGTGGCTGCGGTGACGCCTGTTGCTGCCGTCGCACGTCCTGCTGTTGCGGTTGGCGTTGAACGTCCTGCTGTTGCCGTAATTGTCCCGGAGGTCCATTCTGCCGCTCGGTTACCGGGGGCTGAGGCCGCGGTGCTTCCTGCTGCTGCGGAGGCCGCGCCACCTCTCGCTGTTGCTGTTGCCGCTGAATGTCCTGCTGTTGCTGCCTTTGAATTTCCTGCTGCTGTTGCCGTTGAACATCTGGTTGACGTTGGATGTCTTGCGGTCGCTGTGATGGTTGCTGTTGTCGTAGTTGTCCCGGAGGTCCACTCTGCCGCTCGATTACCTGGGGCTGTGGCCGGGGTACTTCCAGCTGCTGCGGGGGCCGCGACACTTCCTGCTGTTGCTGCTGCTGCCGTCGGATGTCGTTCTGTTGCTGTTGCCGTTGAACGTCCTGTTGCTGTTGCCGTTGAACATCCTGTTGCTGTTGCCGTTGAACATCTTGTGGCCGTTGGATGTCCTGCGGTTGCTGCTGCTGTCGTAGTTGTCCCGGAGGTCCATTCTGCCGCTCGGTTACCGGGGGCTGCGGAACCCCATTCTGCGGCGGTGCGCCCTGCGGTCCGCCGCCCACCGCTGGTGGTTGAATACGCCTTACCTGGCCCATATCCACCAGCCGAACCGGGGCGCTCGGAGCCGGCGCGCTCTGGCGCATCTGCTGAACCTGAGTTGACGGAAGAGGACGGCCGGGGTTTTGTGACAGCGCCGCCTGCTGCCGCTCGAACGGAACCGGAGCCGGAGGAGGAGCGGTTCGCGCCACCACGGGGCGGCTCAGCACGTCGGCCGGCGGACGCGCGGCGCGGGAGGCGGTATCTGCCCGGGAGCCCAGAACGCTCTCCCTTTGGGGCGTGATGGCCGGAGCGGCGACCACCGGTGCCGAAGCAAGTTGAGCGGCCGGGACCGGGCGCGCCTCTTGCGTCACCCGGCGACCGCTGGCAAAGGTAGTTTGCGGAACTGCCGTGACGCCGTTCTGAACATTCCGGTTCACGTACTGGATGTTGGTAATCGCGGTGTTATTGGAATTCTGGCTGTAGTTGTAATAGTTGTTGATGGTCGTGTTGTTGATCACCGTGTTGGTGTTGTTCACCCGTGTAAAGTAACCCTGGCTCACCCGGTATGACGGAAAATACGGTTCACGTGGTCCGAGCGGGAACCAGCCTACCGCGGGGGCAGTGCCAATGGAGAAACTCAGGCTGAAACCAGAACCGCCTCTTCCTCCACCGACCCACCCCACCAGGGCCGGCGCATACAGGGGGGTTACGCCATATGGTCCGGGTATCCAGCCCCAACGGCCTCCAAAGGAAGCCCAGCGCCCATAGTGATAGGGAGCGAATCCCCACGGCGCTTCATCCACCCAGGTCCAACCCCAGGGGGCGATCCAGGCCCAATGCCCGTCATGATAAGGAGCCCAGCCGGCGTCGACCACAGTGGGCATCCATACCGGACCATAGCCCGGCTGATCCCCCCAGCGGCCATATTGGTCGAGGTCGTCGTAGCCGGCGATTTCGCGCGAAACGTAACGCGCGGACCGCGATTGGTCTTCGCGGCGGTCGCGCGAGGTGCACCACTGGTCGAATTCGTCGGCTCCCCCCGCGGACGCGAGGTTATAGTTGATCTGATCGTAGCCTCTCACGACGACACGTTGGCGCGTGTAAACCGGGAAGGCCTGGCCGCCGCCGGTCACCTCTCCCTCTCCCTCGCGTACCGTTATGACCGTGGTCTGTGAATCAGGATTCGCGTCGATGCGGTATTCGCCGGGACGTTCCAAAGTGAAAGCCAAGTTGGGAGTATCGACCTCGAAAATCTGGTTTTGTGCCAGATAACGCAGACGCACCGTGAGCGTCCCTTCCGACAGGCGGATCTGGACCGTCTGATCGTCCAAGTTCAGAAACTGGAAATCAGAGTACGCGCTCAAGCGCAAAGCCGTCGATCCGATGTGAAATTCGGCCCGCCCTCGGTCGCCGACCCAGATGTTGTCGCCGGTGGTGAGCGGCCGGTTGACGTCGGCATCCACCCATTCATTTACACCGGTCGGCTGAAAAGAAACCGGACCGTCCCGGTAATTGAGGCGGCCGACGCGGCCTGGGGGATCTATCTGCGCAGTCAAGAATGCGGCC
>WNEY01000715.1_pt1 | contig 21653 bp, 18 predicted proteins | sample 5400531 | NCBI WGS metagenome assembly WNEY01 (sample SAMN13153338, study PRJNA577476) | soil metagenome | isolation source: 200 cm saprolite under Douglas fir tree site 1 | place: USA:California | collected 2015-04-18
CCACGCTGCATACCTGGCTGCACCATTGGCAGGACGAAGCCGACGCCGCTTACCTCTACCTGGTGCTGGCCGGCCAGGAGCCGGACCAGAAGCGCAAGGATGTCTACATCAAGCTGGCCGGGGTGGAACAGCGTCACGTCCAGATGTGGGAGCAGCTCCTCGGCGAGCACGGCGTGCGCGTGGGGCGGCCGCGCCCGTCGCTGAACGCGCGTCTCAGGGCCTGGTTCGGGCGCCGCTTCGGACCCAACTACCTGCTGCCGCTGCTGCTGCGCGAGGAGGGGCAGGAGGTCAAGGGATACATGGACCTCCACAAGGAGGCCAGCTTCGAGGATGCCCGGGAGGTTTCGCTCCAGCTCGCCAAGGAATCGGCGGCGCATGCCGAGACCCTGGCGGGTCTCGCCGGTCGGGCGGCGGAGCCCTGGCACAAGACGGGGTCGGGGGGCTTCCTGCGCAACGTGGTCTATGGGTTCAACGATGGGCTGACGGCCAATTTCGGGCTGGTGGCGGGCGTGATCGGCGCCGAGGTCGCGCCGCACATCCTGCTGGTCTCGGGGATTGCGGGAATGTTCGCGGACGCGTTGTCGATGGGCGCTTCGGGCTATCTCGCGGCGAAGAGCGAGCAGGAAGTATACGACCACGAGATCGCGATGGAGAAGGAAGAGATCCGGATCATGCCCGAGGTGGAGGAGGAAGAGCTCGCGCTCGTGTACCAGACGAAGGGCATCGAGGCCGGCATTGCACGCAAGATGGCGGCCGAGGTGATGCGCGACTCGCAACGCGCCCTGGACGAGCAGGTGCGGGAAGAGCTGAAGATCGGTGAAGCCCACGCGACGCCGTTCAAGGAGGGGTGGCTGACCGGCGCGTCGACGGCGATCGGGGCGTTCATCCCCGTGGCGCCGTTCCTGCTGTTCAGCGGTCCCACCGCCGCCTGGACCGCGTTCACGATCGCGATGCTCTCCCACTTCGGTGTCGGCGCTGCCCGCAGCTTTTTCACGGGCCGCGGTGTGATCCGCAGCGGTTTCGACATGTTCGTGGTAGGACTCGGGGTCGCTGGAGTAGGTTACCTGGTGGGTGACTTGGTCGCGAAGATCTTCTAGACGACGAAATTCAGCAGCCGATCCTGCACGTACACCGTCTTCCGAACCGGCTTCCCGTCCACGAACTTCCGCACCGCCTCTTCCTGCATTGCCCGCGCGACGACCTCCGCCTCGCTCGCTCCCCGGCTCACGGTCACGCGCCCCCTGACCTTGCCGTTCACTTGCACCACGACTTCCACGTCGCCCGCGGCGGCGAGCCGCTCGTCGAACCCCGGCCACGGCGCCGTGAAGACCGAGCGCTCATGTCCGAACAGCGACCACAGCTCCTCGGCGAGGTGCGGCGCGTAGGGCGCCACCATTACGATCAGGGGCTCCGTGGATTGCCGCGCCACGACATGCTCGTCGCGCACCGTGTTGAGATACTCCATCATCGCCGAGATGGCCGTGTTGTAGTCGAGTCGCTCCGTGTCGGTCGTCACCCTCTTGATCGTCTGGTGTAGCTTGCGCTCGACTGCCGCAGACAGCTTCGAGGGCGAGCCTGCAGCGACCGCCTCGTGGGCCGCCGTCCAGAGCTTGTCGAGGAATCGCCGCACCCCGATGATGGTTGTGTCGCGGAAGTCACCGCCCTCCCGAAAGGGCCCGAGGAACATCAGATACATGCGCAAGGTGTCGGCGCCCCACTTCTGGATGTAGGCGTCCGGGATGACCACGTTGCCGCGCGACTTGGACATCTTCGCGCCGTCCTTGATGATGAGCCCGTGCGCCCGGAACTTGGGGAACGGCTCCTCGAAGTGCACATGGCCGAGCTCTCGCAGCACCATGGTGACGAACCGCGAGTACAAGAGATGCAGCACGGCGTGCTCGTTGCCGCCGATGTAGCTCGTGGGGGGGAGCCATGTCGTGGTGCGCTTCTGGTCCCACGGCCGGTCGTTGAACTCGGTGGACGGATAGCGGAGGTAGTACCAGGCCGAATCGAGGAACGTGTCCGAGACGTCCGTCTCGCGCCGCCCCTGTGCGCCGCACTGCGGGCACTTGGCGTAGTACCACTCTTTGTGGCGCGCGAGCGGGCTCACGCCGCTCGCATCAGGCCGGAAGTCCTCGATCATCGGCAGCAGGACGGGAAGGTCCCGCTCCGGCACGCCTACGGGACCGCACCGGTCGCAGTAAATGATGGGGATCGGCGGCCCCCAGTAGCGCTGGCGTGAGATGCACCAGTCGTGCAGCCGGTACTGCACCTTAGGCGTAGCGAGACCCTTCGCCTGGAGCCAGGCGACAATGCGCTGCTTGGCCTCACGACACGACAACCCGTCGAACTCGCCCGAGTTGACGAGCACGCCATCTTCCGTCACGCTGGGGAGCGGCTCCCCCTCGCCGCTGCGCACCACTTCGCGGATGGGGAGGTTGAACCGGCCGGCGAACTCGAAGTCGCGCCTGTCGTGCGCTGGCACGATCATGATCGCCCCGGTGCCGTACTCCATGAGCACGAAGTCCGCGATCCAAATGGGAATCGCCTCGCCGGTGGCGGGATTACGAGCATAGGAGCCGAGGAAGACACCGGTCTTGGTCTTGTCGCCGACGCGCCGAGACACGAGGTCCTTCCCCTGCACCTCGCGGCGGTAGGCGTTCACCTGGCGCCGCTGCTCCTCGGCGGTGAGCTGGTCCACGAGCGGGTGCTCGGGCGCCAGCACGAGAGCGGTCGCGCCGAACACGGTGTCGGGGCGCGTCGTGAACACCGGGACCTTGGGGCCGGCCGGGGTTTCGACCACCAGCTCTGCCCCCTCGCTCCGGCCGATCCAGTTGCGCTGCAGCGTGCGCGTCGAGTCGGACCAGTCGAGCCGGTCGAGGTTGTTGAGCAGCCGCTCCGCGTAGCGGGTGATATTGAAGAACCACTGCTCGAGGAACCGCTGCTCGACCTTGGTGTCGGGATGGCGCTCGCAGTAACCGTTGATCACCTGCTCGTTCGCCACCACGCTCATGTCCTTGGGACACCAGTTGACCGCGGCCTTCTTCCGAAACGCGATCCCCGCCTTGAAGAGCTGCAGGAAGATCCACTGCGTCCACTTGTAATAGCGGGGGTCGGTGGTAGAGAGCTCGTGACGCCAGTCGAACATGCCGCCGAAGCGCCTCAGCTGGCGGCGGAACGTCTCGATGTTCTGGGGAATGAGCTTCGCCGGATGCGTGCCGACCGAAAGCGCGTAATTCTCGGAATGAATGCCGAATGCGTCGAATCCGATCGGCTCGAATACATCGTAGCCCTGGAGCCGCTTGAACCGGCCGTAAATATCGGCGCCGGTGAACGCGAACATGTTCCCCACGTGTAGTCCCTCCGCGGAGGGATAGGGGAACATCATGAGGTTGTAGAACGGCCGGCGTGGCTGGTCCAAGTCGGGCTCGTTGGTGCGCTCGCGCGCCCATCGCTCCTGCCACCGCGCCTCGACGACCGCCGGGTCGTAGCTGGGCACCTGAGTCATAAGTGCATGAAATTAAACAGGCTTGCCCCGCCGGGTAACCCTGCGTACCTTCGCTCCCGACCCTCGACATGGCCAGCCGCACCCAGCAGTTCCGGCAGAGCTTCCTCCTCACGGGGGCCGTTGCCCTCGTCCTCGTGACCGGGTTCGCCCTGGTGTCGAGCCGCAGTGTCACCCGCATCGTCGAGCGGCAGGCCAATGAGCGCGGCCGGGACGTGGCCACGCACGCGGCGTCTCTGGTCGGGATGTATCTGCGGGAGCGTCGCCGCGAGGCGGAGGCCCTGGGGCGGTCGCCCGCGGTGGTACGGGCGGCGCTGGACGGGTCGCAGCAGGCGATCACCCAAGGCCTGCCCCGGCTCGACACGCCGACCCTGGAGCGGATGTTCAACCAGCGCCGCATGTTGGGCGGGGATCCCGACCTCGCCGCCTACCTCCGCGACTACGTACAGCGGTCCGAGTTCGCCGAGCTCTCTTTCACCGAAAGCCACGGGTACTCCGTCCTCGCCTCGAACCGGACATCCGACTTCGTGCAGTCGGACAAGGAATGGTGGCGGCGGGCAGTGGCAACCGGTGTGTACGAAGGCGTGCCGCGTTACGACTCATCGGCCGCCGCGGTGTCACTCGAGTACGACGTGGCCATCCAGACGCCACGCCAGGCCGCGCCGGCAGGCGTGCTCAAGGCGGTGTTCGCGCTCGACCGCCTGTCACGGCTGCTCACCCCCGCCGACGTGGGTGACAGAGTCCGGCTGCAGGTGGTGGACGCCCAGGGCGTGTTGATCGTGGGTGGCGGCGGACCGGATCAGGCCGACTTGCTGCATCCGATTCCCGACGCGGCGGCCGTGCCCCGCCGGGAACGCCCTGACACGGCGACAGTCTCCGGGGCAGCCGGCGAGGAGCTGGTGGTGACGGTCCCGGTCGACAACGGTAAGTGGTGGGTCGTGTTCCGCCAGCCCAAGGCGGCGGCGTACGCGGCCGCGCGCACCACGGCGGCCAACATTGTGCTCTGGACCGTCGTGCTGTTCGGCGCGGCTCTCGCGTTGCTGTTCGGCTTCTGGCGTCGGCTCAACCAGCGCGTCACGAACCCGGTAAAGGCCGCGGGCGCGATCGCGAGCCGGGTGGCGGGCGGTGACCTCTCCGTGACGGTCGTGGCCGAGCGGACCGGCACGGCCGAAGTGGGCGACCTCCTGTCCTCAGTGCACACCATGGTCGTGGCGCTGCGCCGCCTGGTCGGCGCCATCCGCACGGCGGCGGACGAGGCGGCGGCGATGGCCACCGAAATCTCGGCGTCCACGGAGGAGATGAGCGCGTCGACCGAGGAGATGTCCGCCACGTGCCAGGATTTGACCAAGCGCGCGGCGGATCAGGCCCAGCTGGTGCGCGCCGCCGCGGACGACGCCGCCAAGATCCTCCAGATCGCCACGATTCTCGCCGCGGGCGCCGACGACTCGGTGCGACGCAACACCGTCGTCGCCGAGGTCGCGCGGCGCAACAAGGAGGTGTTGGATCAGAGCACGACGCATCTCGCGAAGCTGGCGGAAGAGGTGAACCGCGGCGTCGCGGAGGCCGAAGCCCTGGCGCGCGCCTCGTCCGACATCCAGAAGTTCGTGACCCAAGCCAAGTCCGTGGCCACGCAGACGAACATGCTCGCGCTGAACGCGGCGATCGAGGCGGCGCGCGCCGGGCCACAGGGACGCGGCTTTGCCGTGGTGGCCGACGAGGTGCGAAAGCTCGCATCCGTGGCCGCCGCAGCGGCAGGCGACACCGCCGACACGGTGCGCGGCGTGCTGGCTCGCGTGCAGGCGACGCGCGACCGGCTGGCGCAGCTCGCCCAGGGCACTGGCGTCGCGCGGGACGCGGCGCAGACGGCCGCGCAGGGCCTCGGCACCGTGGCCGCGGAAGCTCAGGCGAACGACGTGTGGGGCCGGGAGATCGCCAAGATGGCGGGCGAGATGCGCACCCTGGTGGAGGAGATCAGCGCGCGCCTGGGATCGGTCGCCCACGGCACCGAGACGCTGCTCGCGTCCGCGGAGGAGATCGCCGCCTCGAGCGAAGAGCAGAGCGCGTCGACCGAGGAGATTGCGTCCTCCGCGAACCAGCTCGCCGAGGCGGCTGACAAGCTCACCGGCGCGGTGAAGTCGTTCCGCCTCCTGGCCGACGAGGAGCCGCCCCCGCAGCAGCAGGCGGCGGACTGATGCGGGCCTCGCTGCGCTGCGCACTACTCCTCTGCATCCTGGCCGTCGCGCCGCTGCCGGGACAACAGACCCCGGCTCCGCTGGTTCGCTTCCTCCGGCAGAGCATCGGCTTGGATACGGCGCAGGTCGCGGCAGTGGAGCGAGGGGTGGCGGTCGTGAAGGTCCTGGGCACCAAGAACCAGCGGGACGTCGCGGTGTTCGGCATCATCACCATGGACGTGCCTCGGGCGACGTACATCGGGCACCTTCAAGACTTCCCAAGCTCACTGCGTACGCCGACTCGCGCCCGCTTCGGTATCTTCAGCGACCCGGCGACTGCCGCGGACGTGCAAGACCTGGTGGTCGACCCGCAAGATGTTCCCGAAGTGAAGGACTGCCACCCCAACGATTGCAAGATCAAGCTGCCCGCGACCGCGATGAAGCGGTTGCACGAAGAGATAGACTGGTCGGCCGCCGATGCGCACGCCCAGGTAAACGCCTACGCCCGCCAGCGCCTGGTCGAGTACGTCAACGACTATCGCACTCGCGGAGACACGGCGATGGTGGTGTACGACAACCGTGGGAACGTACGCGCGAGCAGCGCTTTCGCGGCACTGCTCAGTGAGTCTCCCTACGTGTACGAGTACATCCCCTCATTCCACAACTATCTGGCGACGTATCCGCGCGGGAAGCTCGACGGACTGCGTGAGGTGCTCTTCTGGTCGGAAGACCGGTTGCCGCGTCTGAAGCCGATCCTCAGCGTCACCCACCTGGCGGTCTATGCCCCGCCCGAGCTCCCGATGATGACGGTCGTCGCCGGAAAGCAGATCTACGCGAATCACTACTTCGAAGCCGGGCTCGATCTCACGACCGTCGTGGACCGCCCAACCGCCGCAAATCCGGGGATCTACTTGATGCTGCTCCGTCGCTCGCGGTTCGACGACCTGCCGACAGGGCTGTTCAACATTCGCGGTAAGGTCATCGGCAAGCTGCGGGACCAGATGCTCGTCGACTTGGATCGCGAGAAGGCGACGGCGGAACAGCTGCGTTAGTCCCCGAAGTTCACGAGCCGGACCAGTTGGATGTCCGCCACCTTCGCCAGGGTGTCCAGCACGCCGTTGGTGAGCGGCTGATCCACCGTGATGGCTGCGAGGGCATCGTGTCCCGGAAAAGGGACGCGGGCCTGGTGGTAGCTCCCGATATTGATCCCCGCGCCGCCGAGCAGCGTGCCGACGCGGCCGATCACCCCGGGCACGTCGCGATTCCGGATCACGAGCATCCACCCCTCGGGCGCGACGTCGACGTGGTAGTCGTCGATCCGAATCACGCGACCGTGCTCGTTGCCCAATACCGTGCCGGCCACTCTGGCCCGGCCGCGCGCCGCCTCGATCGTGACGCCCACGGTGGTTTCAAAGCCCGGCTCCGGGGTTCCGGTGCGGCGGGCATGTCGGATGCCGCGCTCTTCGGCAATCAGCAGTGAGTTCACCAAGCTCACCGGCTCGACGCTCATCCCAGAGAGCAGGCCCTCGACCGCGGCCATCAGCACGGGTCGCGGCGCCGCGTCGTCCTTTCCACCGTAGTCCACCTCGACCGACTTGACCGGTCCGTCGACGAGCGCCATCGCCAGGCGACCGAGCCGGCGCGCGAGATCCAGCAGGGGCCCGAGTCGCCGCAGCAGATCGCCCGAGATCCCGGGGACGTTGATCGCGAACGAGAGGTCGCCCACGAGCAGCGCATCGCGCACGGCCCCGCAGATCTCGACGCTCACGCGCTCCTGCGCCTCGGCGGTCGACGCCGCGAGGTGCGGCGTGAGAATGACGCGCTCGAGCTTGCGGAGTGGCGCGTCGGCGGGCAGCGGCTCCACCGCGAACACGTCGATCGCCGCGCCGCCGATGCGTTTTTCGCGGATCGCGTCTGCCAGGGCCGCCTCGTCCACGAGCTCGCCCCGCGCGGTGTTCACGAGCACCGCCGTGGGTTTCATGAGCTTCAGGCGCTCGGCGTTGATCAGGTGATGGGTCTGCTCGGTGTGGGCCACGTGGAGCGTGACCACGTCCGCCTGGCCGAGCAGCTGGTCGAGCGGCAGCAGCTTCAGCTGCAGCTCGGCGGCGCGCTCCGGTGACAGATACGGATCGTGCCCCACTACGTGCATCCCGAACGCCCGCGCCAGCTGCGCCACGTGGCTACCGATGCGGCCCAATCCCACGATCCCGATGGTTTTGCCACGGAGCTCCGTCCCCTCGAACCGCTTGCGATCCCACTCCCCACGCCGCATCGCTTCCGCGGCCCCGGGAATGTGGCGGGCCTGGGCGAGTAGCAGCCCCATGGCATGCTCGGCGGCGCTGACGGTATTGGCGCCGGGAGCGTTCATCACGGCAACGCCGCGCCGCGTGGCGGCATGCACGTCGATGTTGTCCACGCCGGTCCCGGCGCGCGCGATCACGCGCAGGTTGGGGCCGCGGGTGAGCAGGTCCGGCGTCACCCGGGTCTCGCTCCGCACGATGAGCGCGTGCGCGCCCGCGAGCGCCCGCTCGAGCTCTTCGCGCGGTTTTCCGGCGCAGTTGACGACCTCGATCTCCGGCGTCGCCGCGAGCAGCTTGAGTCCCGCCTCCGCTACCTTGTCGGCTACAGCCACGCGGTAGGTCATGCCACGAGTCCGGCGAGCCGGTCCAGGAGCTGATCGAGCCCGGCGACGGTGTGGTCGCCCATGTGCCCGATGCGGATGGTGGACTCCTTCAGGGATCCGTACCCCGACCCGACGGTCCAGCCCGCCTGTTTCAGCGCTCCGACGATCTGCTTGGCACTCTTGCCTTCGGGGACCTTGAGACACGACACCGTCCAGCTGCGACGGCCTTCGCGTGGCAGATAGGCGATGCCGTGCTGCTCGCTCCACTCTTCCACGCGGCTGCGCATCGCATCGTGCCGGCGCCAGCGCCCTTCGACGCCGCCCTCGCGCTCGATCCGGCCGAGCTGGGCTTGGAGGGCGAACAGCAGCGATACCGCGGGCGTGTTGGTCGGCTGATGCTTGGTCGTGGCTTCCAGGAAGCTCACGAGATCGAAGTACAACCCCCGCGCGGGCAGGGTGCGGGCCCGCTCGAGCATCCGTTCGGAGGCGGCGGCAAGCGCCAGCCCCGGCGGCAGTGCGAGCGCCTTCTGCGAGCCGGTGAGGACGAAATCGAGCCCCCCTCCCCAGCGATCGGTCTCCACGGGAGAGCCCGCGAGCGAGGTGACCGCGTCCACCAGCAGCAGCACGTCGTCGAACTCGCGCACCACGCTCGAGAGCGCCTCGACGTCCTGGAGGACGCCGGTGGATGTCTCCGAGTGCACCAGGGTCACCGCGTCGACCGGCGTCCGCCGCAGCGTGTCGCGCAGCATGTCGGGCTCGACGGCACAGCCGAGCGGCACATCGAGCCGGACGCACTCCTTGTCGCAGGCGCGCACCAGATTCGCGAAGCGCTCGCTGAACGCGCCGTTCACGAGCGACAGGGCGCGGCGCCGGACGCCATTCCGCACCGCCATCTCCATGAAGCCGGTGGCCGACGTGGTGCCCACGAGCACGGGCCGGGAAGTCCGGAACAGCTGCGCGAGCGGCGCTTCGATGCCGGCCAGCAGCTGCTCCATCGCTCCCGAGCGGTGTCCGATCATCGGCCGCTGCATGGCCGCGAGGACCTCGGGGTGGACGTCGGTGGGACCGGGTAGAAAAAACCGCCCGAACGCGGGCGGCGGCGGGACGGGCGCGGTCATGCGCCGGCGCGGGCGAGATCTTCGACGAGCCCCTCCTCCACGACTTCTTTAGTCTTCACGAGGCGTACCCCTTCGTCTCCCCAATCCTTGAGCAGTTGTTCCGAGACATCCTTGTCGATTCCCCGTACGGCGTCGGTGACCACGAAGAGCCGCGTATGAGGCCGGCGCTCGAGCAGTCCCTCGACGGCAGCCTTGTCGCATACATCGGTCGCCACGCCATACAGCACGATGTCGTCCGGCGCGAGTACGTCGAGCACAGTCGCCACGTTCTCGTTGGTGAACACGTCGAAGCGGTGCTTGTGGAGCAGGACGTCCCCCTGATGCGCCCGCAGCCGCTCGGCCAGCGCCTTCGCGTCGGCCCTCGCCGGCTCGATGACGAGCGGATCCTTGAGCCCGGTCTCGGGAATCTTCTTCTGGCCTGGCGTGCCTCGCATACAGTGTGCCGGGAAGGTACTCTGCCAGTCGGGCTTGTCGGAGATCTCGGGATGGCCCATCACGTGATCGTCCGCGCTCGCCACGATGCGGATGCCGTGGCTATGCGCATAGTCCGTCAGGCGTTTCAGGTTGGCAATGACCCGCTCCGCCTCCGGGACGTACAGCTTGCCGTCGGCGTGCATGAAGTCGTACTGGGTATCGACATCCCAGAAGATGACGCGGGCCATGGCGAGGAATCTCTCCGAGGACACGGGAGCGTGTCAACCGGAGGGAGGACGGGCGAAGGCCTTGCCCGGCCTAAAGTTTGAGCACTACTGCGACCTCGTCACAGCAGTTGTTGCGCGGGCACCGCACGCAGTCGGCCCACACCTTGAGCGGGAAGTGCTCGCGCTCGGCGGGCGCGAACCCGAGCTTCACAAAAAACTCGGGTTTGCGGGTCAACGCGAGGACCTCTGCCAGGCGGTGCGCCCGCGCCTCGGCAATCAGCGCCGCGACCAAGGCCCCCCCGACGCCCGCCCGCTGCCAATCCTCCCGCACCGCGAGCGCGGCGAGCTCCGCCAGGTCGCGGGAGTACACCTTGAGCGACCCGCAGCCGATGATCTCGCCCGTCGCCGCTTCCGCGACTACGTACTCCTTGATATGGCGGCAGAGATCGTAGTTCGAGCGTGGCAGCAGGTCGCCGCTTTGGACGTACGGAGCCATCAGGACTTCCAGCTGCGGCACGTCGGCGAGAGCCGCCCCCCGCACGACCACACCCGGGAGCAGGGAGCACGGAGCGGTACCGTCCGTGGCGCCGGAAGGAACCGCTCCCCGCTCCCCGTAAATCGGCAGCGCGCTCACGCGAGGATCTCCTCGAGAATCGCGACTCCGCGCTCCAGCTCTTCAACCGCGATCACGAGCGGCGGCAGCAGGCGGATGACCTGCGGTCCCGCCGTGACCACCAGCAGGCCGCGCTCCCGCGCCGCCGCGACGAACGGAGCGGCCGGCTCGGTCAGCTCGAGCCCCCACATGAGCCCCCGCCCCCGCGCCTCGCGCACCCGGGGCGTCGCGGCGGCCAGCCGCGCGAGCCGCGCGCCCAGCCACCCGGCCTTGCGGCGAACGTCGGCGAGGAACGCAGGGTCTGCGATCGTGCGCACCACCTCGAGCGCCACACCGGCGACGAGCGGCCCGCCGCCGAACGTGGTGGCGTGGTCGCCCGGCTTGAGCGCCCCGGCTACGGCGTTCGTCACGAGGACCGCCCCCATTGGCAATCCTCCGGCGAGCGGTTTAGCCAGCGTCAGGATGTCGGGAACGACGCCGGCCTGCTCGTAGGCGAACAAGGTCCCCGTCCGGCCCAAGCCGCACTGTACCTCGTCGAATATGACGGCCACGCCGCGGGAGTCGCACAGCTCGCGCACGAAGCCCAGCCACTCGGCGTCCACGGGCCGCACCCCGCCCTCCCCCTGCACCGGCTCGACGATGACCGCCGCCGTGCGGGACGCCGATACGGCGTGATCCACGGCGGCCCACTCCTCCCGCTCGACGATGCGAATGCCCGGGACGAGCGGCTCGAACGGCTTGCGGTAGTCGGGACGGTCGGTGGCCGCGAGGGTTGCGAACAACCGTCCATGAAACGAGCCCGAGAACGCGACGATCTCGCTCTTGCCCGACCACTTGCGGGCGAACTTGAACGCGGCCTCGTTCGCCTCGGCGCCCGAGTTAGAGAAGAAGACGCGGTCGGCAAATGAGCGCGCCACCAGCTCTTCGGCGAGCCGCTCGCCGGCCTCGCTGCGGTACAGGTTCGAGAGATGGATGAGTCCCGAGCCGAGGGCCCGCTCGAGCGCGGCGCGGATGACGGGATGATTGTAGCCGAGCGCGTTGACGCCGATCCCCGCCACGAAGTCGAGGTACCGCGTCCCGTCTTCGGCGATGAGCTCGGCGCCGTCCCCTCCGACAAACAGGGGTCCGACGCGCGCGTAGACGTCGAGCAGGGCAGGCGCGGTCGGCAAGGCCGACGCGCCCGAGGGAAGAGCGGTCACGCCGGCTGGACGGCGGGCGCGAGAATCCGGGTGCCCGCTCCCGCGTCGTCGAGGAGACGCAGGTCGCCGATGCGGACGGCGCGCGCCCCGGCACGGAGCGCGGCGCTCGCCGCGCGGAGCTTGGCCGCCATTCCATCGGTCGCCATGCCCAGCTCGACGAGCGTCTCGACGTCGCCGGCCTCGAGCGCGGGGCGTATCGCCCCGTCCACCTCCACGCCCGGCACGTCGGACACGAACAGCAGCTCGGCCGCCCGGAGCGCACCAGCGACCGCCGCCGCCGCGTCGTCCGCATTCACGTTGAGGGGTGTCCCTCCCGCCCCCGAGGCTTCCGGAGCCATTGGAGCGATCACGGGTGTCAGCCCCGCGAGCAGGAAGCTCTCGAGCAATGCCACCCGCACTTGAGCGATCTCGCCGACATGCCCCAGCTCCCCGGGGATCGGCCGGGCGGTGAGCAATCCACCGTCGACGCCCGACAACCCGACCGCATCGAGTCCCGCGGCGCGCAGCGCCGTCACCACCTGGCGGTTCACGGGACCGCCCATGACCAGCTCGACCACTTCAGCCACCTCCGGACTCGTGACTCGCCGCCCATCGCGCTTCTCGACCGGCAGCCCGAGCCGGCGCGACAAGGCGCTGACGGCCCGACCGCCGCCGTGCACTACCACGACGGGATCGAGCCGCACCAGCGCGCGCGCGCACGCCGCGAGCCACGCAGGGCGATCGAGCTCGTTGCCGCCCAGCTTGACGACCCGAGTGCTCAGCATGTGAGCCCCGCCGTCTCCGGGAGACCGAGCATGACGTTCATGTTTTGAATCGCCTGGCCGGCGGCGCCTTTCACGAGGTTGTCGATCGCGGCGATCACCGTCAGGCGCGGCCGCCGGACGTTCGCCACCGGCGCGACGCCGATGGCCACGCGATTGCGGTACACGACATCTTTGAGCGAGGGCAGCGCGCCGTGCAGCACTGCGACGCACGGCTCGTTGGCATACACCGTTTCGTAGATCCCTTCCGCCGTCGCCCGATCGATCACCCGCGTGAGCGGGACGTGAATGGTCTCGAGGATGCCCCGCTTGATGGGGAGCAAGTGGGGCGTGAAGACCAGGTCGCCCGTGAATCCGCTCTCGCGCGCGAGGGTCGCCTTGAGCTCCGGGAGGTGGCGGTGCTCGTTGCCCGCCGCATAGGCGCGGAAGTCCTCGGCCACCTCACCGAACAGCAGGTCCCGCTTGAGCGCCCGGCCGGCGCCGGTGACGCCGGAGGCGGCATCGATCACCACCTCCCGGGAATCGTCGATCAGGCCGGCTCGAGCGAGCGGGAGCAGGGCGAGCAATGCCGCGGTGGGATAGCAGCCGGGGTTCGCCACCAGGTCCGCCGCCGCGACATGCGGACGGGTGACCTCGGTCAGCCCGTACACCGCGTCGGGGGACAGGCGGAAGTCCGCCGACAAGTCCACCGCGCGCTTGCCGAGGCCCCTGGCCTCCCGGACGTAGCGCGCCGACACGCCGTGCGGCAGCGCCGACAGCACGATCTCGGCCCGGCCCACGGGGGCGTCCTCGATGCGGACGAGCTCGACGCCGTCGCGTCGCTCGCCCGCGGCCGCCTCGGCCGTCGCGAACGCGACCGCGGCCCGCGGATGGCCGGCGAGTAGCCGCAGCAGCTCCTGTCCCACGTAGCCGGACGCCCCGAGCACGCCTACGGGCACTCGTGCATGAATATTCATCGTTTCGGAAAAATATTCACTCTGGCACGAAGTGCAAGACCTGGGTTAGCCTCCCGCATGCACGAAACGCTCATCCCGACCCTCGCCGCGCTGGCGCTCGTGCCGGCACTCGGCGCGCAAGCTCCCACGGCCGTCTCCCACTCCACGCCGCCCCGGCCCTTCTCGCTGGACGACGTGCTTCGCGTGCGGGACGTGCGCGAGCCGCAAATCTCACCGGATGGCGCCTGGGTGGCCTACACCGTCTCGACCGCGGACACGGCCGAGGATCGGAACAAGAGCGCGGTGTGGATGGCGAGCTGGGACGGCACGCGCAACGTCCGACTCACCACGTCGAAGGCGGGCGAAGACGCCCCGCGCTGGAGCCCGGACGGGCGCTGGCTCGCGTTCCTCTCGAGCCGCGACGACGAGCACACCCAGATCTGGCTGCTCGACCGCCAGGGCGGCGAGGGGCGCAAAGTCACCACTTTGCCGAGCGACGTAGCCGACTACGTGTGGGCGCCCGACGGAAAGCGGATCGCGCTGGTCGTGGAGGACGCGGACACAGCCAAGCCCAAGACGCCGCCTCCGATCGTGATCGACCGCTTCCAGTTCAAGCAGGATGAGTCCGGCTATCTCGGCCAGCAGCGCCGGCACCTCTACGTGCTCGACGTGGAGGCGGGGAAAACGACCATACTGACCTCGGGAGCCTACGACGAGCTCCTGCCGGCCTGGTCACCAGACGGCAAGTCCCTCGCGTTCGTGAGCAAGCGGCGTCCCGAGTTCGATCGGGACAGCAATTGGGACCTGTACGTGATCGACGCCGCGCCGGGGGGAAACCCCGTGCCGCGGCAGCTCACGACGTTCGAGGGCCCGGACAACGATCCCGACACCGAGAGTCGCCCGGCGTGGAGTCCCGACGGACGCTCCGTCGCCTACCTCCAAGGCGGACCGCTCAAGCTCGTGTACTACGCCGTTCAGAAGCTCGCCGTCGTGCCGGCCGCCGGAGGCGCGCCCCGCATCCTCACGGCGGCGCTCGACCGCAACGCGACGAATCCCGTGTGGTCGCCCGACGGGTCGTCGATTTACTTCCTGCTGGAAGACGACCGGACGATCGGGCTCGCGCGCGTGCCGGCGGCAGGCGGCACGATCGAGCGAATCGTTTCGGGCCCACGGGTCCTGAGCGCGTTCACTGCTGCCGGCGGCAAGGTCGCCGTGCTCGCGTCCACGCCGCTCGAGCCCGCCGAAGTGTTCGCCCTGGACGGCACGACGCTGCGGCCGCTCTCACGTCAGAACGACGCGTGGCTGTCGCGGGTCAAGCTCGGCGCCGTGGAGCCGATCAGCTTCAAGAGCCGGGACGGCACGGCGATCAACGGCTTTGTGGTGAAGCCGCCCGACTTCGTGGCCGGAAAACGTTACCCGATGGTCCTGCGCATTCACGGCGGGCCCGTGTCGCAGTACCAGCAGGAGTTCGACTTCCAACTGCAGACCCTGGCCGGGCACGGCTATCTCGTGATCGTGGCGAACCCGCGCGGTAGCTCCGGCCGGGGAGAGCGGTTTGCCGCGGCGATCTATGCGGACTGGGGGAACAAGGATGCCCAGGATGTGCTCGCCGCGGTGGACTACGCGGTCGCGCAGGGACTCGCCGATCCCGCGCGGCTGGGCGTCGGCGGGTGGAGCTACGGCGGGATCCTCACGAACTACGTGATCGCGCAGGATCATCGCTTCAAGGCGGCGGTGAGCGGGGCGAGCATCTCCAACGTGCTCGCCGGCTACGGCACCGATCAGTATGTGCGGGAATACGAAGGCGAGCTGGGCGTGCCGTGGAAGGCCGCCGACACCTGGGTCAGGCTGTCATCCCCGTTCTTGCACGCCGACCGGATCAACACGCCGACGCTGTTTCTGTGCGGGGACAAGGACTTCAACGTACCGCTGCTCAACTCGGAGCAGATGTACCAAGCGCTCAGGAGCCTCGGCGTGGAGACTCAGCTGGTGATTTATCCGGGCCAGCACCACGCTATCAACAAGCCGACCTACCGGCGCGACCGGCTCCAACGGTATCTGGCGTGGTACGACAAATATCTCAGGCCGTAGGGGCGCAGCATGCTGCGCCCCTACCTCATTCAACCCGTTCGAGCCGTGGGTTGGGCCGGTAGCTCCGGCCCACCTTGGCCAGCGGTTTCCCCTCGACCCGCACCACGTCCGCAGTGAAGTCGAAGCGCCCCTGGAACAGGCTCGACCCCACGCCGTACATGTCCACCGGCACTTCCTGCTCTTCGAACTGCCGGATCTTTTCGACGGTGAACCCGCCCGACACGACGATCTTCACGTGCTGGAACCCCTCCCCGTCGAGCGCCCGGCGCACGTTCCAGACCAGCTGCGGGTTGACGCCCGTCGGCTTGAAGGTGCCCATTTGCGGAATCACCGACTTATCCACGAGGGTCTCCGACGTGTCGATCCGCACGCCATAGAGCCGCTCGCCCAGCGCGCGCGCCACTTTGAGCGCGGTCCCGACACAGTCGTTCTCGAAGTCGACGAGGGTGATGAGACGCATGCCGCCGTCCATGAGCTCGGCGAACTTTTTTGAGGCGAGCACGGTGTCCCCGCCGTAGGCGGCGATGAGCGCGTGTGGCACCGTGCCGACGCCTTCGGAGCCCCACCAGGACGCCTGCGCGTCGGTCGAGACGCCGATCGCGCCCGCAATGTGCGCGGCGTAACCGTCCCCCGTCTGGACCAGCCAGTGGTCGTGCCGGGCGGGGAAGAACATCACCTGCTTCGGCCGCGCCGCCTCCACGACGCGGCGGGTGTTGGTCCCGACCTTCGTGCGGCGCGCGAGGACGCCCAGGTACAGGGTCTCGAGGTGGGCGAACGCGTCGTACGGACCCTCGACGAGGAGCACGGTCTCCCACGACGCGATCTCGTCGCCGTCGTACAGCGCGTATACCTCCAGCTCCGGCCACTCCATGCTGCACAGCTTGAGAATCGCGATCGCCTCGTCGATGCCGCCGAGGAACGCGGGCGCCTTGCCAAACACCTGCATCGTCACGCACGGGCGGTGGCCGTCCTTGAGCAGCAGCTCGCGCGTGCGGACGAAGTATTTATCGGAGTAGTAGCCCTCCCGCATCTTCTCGACGGGGAGGTGGAAGATCGCAGGGTCGAGCCGCGGCCTCCGGGCCATCGGTGGATAATACCGCGCTCAGCGCGCCGGTGGCCAGCCGAACGTGGCCATCAGCGTGTCACCGCCGACCAGGGCCACGCGGCGGGCGATATCGTCGAGCCGGCCGCAACGGACGCGAGCCGACTCAGGCGACTCCGGCGCGACGACCCGCAGGCACACGACGTCCACGCCAACGGCGAGCGCGCTGTCGCGCCCGGTCCGGGGCGCCTCTGTGCGCTCCAGCGCGACATCGAAGTCCAGCTTCTCACGGCCCAGCCTGAAGCTGACGCGCCGCCCGGTCGTTTCCGGAACGAGGTCCATGGCCTGTCGGCTGGACGCGGTGTCGCCCCGCACCAGCCACATGCGAACGGTCACGCGGCGCGGGGGAATCACCGCCTGGGCGCTGAATGCGATGGAACTGTCCATGACGGTCACTTCCTCGCTCGCGCGCGTCTCTCCCGCCGCGAACCCGCGGCTGACGGTGATCTCCACCCAAACCACGCGCCGCTGGCCCACGGCGGGCGGGCCGAAGGGATACAACAGGGTCGTCTCCCCCCATGGAATCCGGGACCACCGCCGGTAGGTGTCTTCCTCCCACAACGGCAGCCCGCGACGCGACCGGCCGACCAGGCGACGCGTGAAGAACACCCCTCCGAGGCTCACAGTGTCCGGCTCGGGCAGGGTGCTGAGCAGGCTCTGCAGCTCGGTCGCCCTGGCCCGCAACGCGAGCCGCAAGTCCGTCTCCCGCGGGCCACTGACCGCGGCGCTGGCGAGCAGCCGCGTTTCGCCCGCTGCCCGCTCGACCACCCGCAGGTGGTAAGTCAGGCGGTAATTCGGGGCCTGGGCGGCGACTCCAAGCGACACGCCGATGCCTAGCGCCGCGACGACCGAACTAGCGCGCCAGGAAAGTCGCACGAGTGGTCTCGATTGATTCCGACCCAGGCCCGCCCCAACGGATATGACCCAGCCAGCCCGCCGCCCCGCCGGCGACGAGGCTCGCCGCCATCCACAGCGCCAGTGTCCGCCCGCGGATCCGCGGACGCGGTACGGTGCGCGCATGGGGCTCGCCGGCGGAGCGCGCGAACGCGACCCGCAGCTCGAGATGGCTCACGCGCGCCTCGGCGCAGTGCCGGCAGCCCGCGAGGTGACGCGCCAGCCCGGCGCGCTCGGGAAGACTCAGCTCGCCGTCCAACTCGAGGTCGATCTGCTGCACCCATTCTTCGTGGTTCACGGCAGCTCCTCCCGCACCTGGTAGCGCAACGCCCGGCGCTGCATCCAGCGCACCGCGAGCGCGTCCACCAGGGCGCGGAATACGCGGTTCCACATCCCGTACTTCGTCTTCCCGAAGCGGCGCGGCCGGTGGTGTACCGGCACTTCCGTCACCCCACCGCCTCGCATCCTGACGAGTGTCGGCAGGAAGCGGTGCATCCCGTTGAACAGCGGCAGCGCCCGCAACGCCTCGGCGCGAAACGCCTTGAGGGAGCAGCCGGTATCGCGAATCGTCTCACGGTTGAGCCGGTTGCGCACACCATTGGCGATCCGGCTCTGCAGCCGCTTCCAGCCCGAGTCCTGCCGATCCACCCGGTACCCCGCGACCGCCGCCGCCCCGCTGCGCTCGAGCTCCGCCAGCAGCACGGGAATGTCGGCCGGGTCGTTCTGGAGATCCGCGTCGAGCGTGACGATCACGCGCCCGCGGGCCGCGCCGAAGCCTGCGGCGAAGGCGGCCGTCTGCCCGGCATTCGCGGCGAACGCCACGATATGAATCTCGGGGTGCTCGCGCTTCAGCGCCTTGAGGACGTCGAGCGAGCCGTCGGTCGAGCCGTCGTCTACGGCCACGATCTCGTAGCGCCCCTCCTCCCCCCGGCCGGCAAGCGCCCGGCCGATCTCCTCAACCAGGATCGGTAGATTGTCGCGCTCGTTGTACACCGGAACGACCAGCGAAAGCTCAAGCGGGGCGGACATACTTGAGCTCGGGCGCGTCGGGGTACCGGCTGACGAGCCGGGCGATGACGGCCTCCGCTTTGGCAGCATCGTGCTGGTGCGTGCGGTAGATCTCGGCGAGGCGGATGCCGGCGAGCACGACCCGATGTTGCGGTGGTGGGGGATCGGCGTCGATCAGGTGCTCGAGCATGGCCGTCTCTTCGTCCATGGTGATCACCGTGCCACCCGGCATCGACCCACCCGTCAGCGCGTTGCTCACGAACTGGCCGAGCGGCTCGACCACCGAGCCGAACAGCGAGTCCAGGAACCCCCACGCGCCCCACAATGCGAGCATCAGGGCGGCGAGCCGCCATTCGATGTGCCCCGCATCGATCGATACCACGATCAGGGCGAGGCCGACCAGCACCATGGCAGCGCCCAACATTCCGCGCACCACCGTGCGCACGCTCGGCGGATCCGTGACGTCCACGGGAGCAAGTTGACAGAGCCCGCCCGGCGGCGCAACCTACGCACGCACATTTCATCCGGAGTCGCACGTGTCCGACTTGCTCTCGCGTCGTGAGTTCCTCGCCTCCGCCGCGGTCGGCGTCGCGGCCACGCGGGCGCGCGACATTCCGTTCCCGATGCGGGCGCCGCGGCCGCTCCCGCCCCGGAGTCGCTGGGCGGCGAAGCCGGTCGCGGTCTCGAGCGCCAACGGGTTACGGGCGGTACAAAAAGCGTTCGACATGCTGCTCCAGGGAGCGGACACCCTCGACGCCGTTATCGAAGGGGTGAAGATCCAGGAGCTCGACCCGAACGACGACTCGGTGGGCTACGGCGGCCTGCCCAACGCCGACGGCGTAGTGCAGCTCGACGCCTCGTGCATGCACGGACCCACCAAACGGGCCGGCGCGGTGGGCGCTCTCGAGGGGATCAAGACGCCGTCCGAGGTCGCGAAGCTGGTGCTCAAGTACACGAACCACATCTTCCTGGTGGGGGAGGGTGCAAAGCGGTTCGCCCTTCAGTACGGCTTCAAGGAAGAGGACCTGCTCACCCCGCACGCGCGCGAGGTGTGGCTGCACTGGCGGGCGAATCTGAATCCGAACGACGACTACCTGGACGTGCCCGAGACCCAGGACATGTCCGTGCGGCCCACCGGAACCATCAACTGCAATGCCGTCACCCCGCAAGGCGATATCTCCTCGGTGACGACGACGAGCGGCCTGGCGTTCAAGATCCCGGGCCGGGTGGGCGACAGCCCGATCATCGGCGCCGGCCAGTACACCGACAATGAAGTCGGTGCCGCGGGCTCGACCGGCCGCGGCGAATCGAACATCAAGGTGTGCGGCGGGTTTCTGACGGTCGAATTCATGCGCCGCGGGATGAAGCCCACCGATGCGTGTCTCGAAACATTGAAGCGCGTGGTGCAGGCCACCGAGCCGCGCCTGCTGGGCCCCGACCGTAAGCCGAAGTTTGACCTCAAGTTCTACGCGGTGAACAAACGGGGTGACTTCGGCGCCGCCTCCCTCTATCCAGCGAATTACGCGGCGCACGACGGCGCCGAGGCCAAGCTCCGGGACATGGCCTATCTCTACGAGCGGCCCGCTGCGAGCCGCTAGCGTCGCGCTCGCGCTGCTCGCGCTGGCCGTGCCGGCGGTCTCGGCGCAGCGCTACTGGCGCAGCAACTTCTATCCCTACCTCTCCCACAGCACGGGCGACGGGCTGTGGTTCGCGCTCCACTACGGGCGGTACAGCCCCGTGGGCTTCGTCGAGCGACCGGAGGCGAACTTCGCGTCCATCAATCTCGATGCCGGTGCCAGCACACAGGGCAGTTACGCGTTCCTGGTGGACGCGCAAGCACCTGCGTGGTGGGCAGGTTGGCGGGCCGGACTCACCCTCGGCGCCGTGCGCGCGAACCGACTCGGCTATTACGGCCTGGGGAACGACACGCGCTACGACAGGGATAGCCTCACGACCGCCGGCTCTTACTTCTACAAGGTCAGCCGCACCACCTGGCTGGCGCGCGCCACCGTGCAGCGCCGGGTGGTCGGACCGCTCCGCTTCCTGGCCGGCGCGTCCGTCGAGCGCACCGACTTCCGCGCCCTCCCGGGACGGAACGTGTTCGGCAAGGATCTCGCCGCCGGGGTGGTCGATCCCGGCAGGATCCCGTTCACCGACAAGGTGCTCCGCGCCGGCCTCGTGCTCGATACGCGGGACAACGAAATCGACCCCCATCATGGCATCGCCGCGGAGGCCTTGTTCGCGAGCGGCACCGGTTACACGCGTACCACGTCGAGTGCTCGGGTCTTCGTGCATCCGTTCCGGCGGCTGGTTCTGGCGGGTCGGCTCGCGGCCGAGGGTACCGGGGGGAACCCGCCCCTCGCGGCGATGGAGCTGATGGAGTCGTCGGAGCGGCCCTTCGTGGCTGTAGGCGGTTACCACTCGCTCCGGGCTTACTACAACGGCCGCTTCACAGGACCTGGCAAGCTGCTCGGGGGGGTGGAGGCGCGCTACGCAGTGCTGCTGGTGCCGAGCCTGGTGGAGGTCAAGCTGGTCGCGTTCTACGAAGCGGGTCGGGTGTTCGCGCCGGGCGAGGGTGTGCGGCTCACCACCACCGGCCTGCACCGCGCCGGCGGCGCCGAAGTCGCGGTGCGCCTGCTGCGCAACTCACTCCTGGTGGTGGGCTACGGCCACGGGAGCGATGGAGGACGCTTCGTGTTTGGGACCGGTTGGTGCTATTGATGCGCCCCGGATGACGTCGAAGGCAACAGGGATAGAATCTCTCGTAGTGTCGACTCACCCTTGTCCTTAGCGTACCAACGGCGGACCTGCGGGTATAGCTGATCCTTGGGCAGGGTCTTGCGCGCCTCCATCACCCATGCCTGAAGCTCCGTCGGCCGCGACCCCCAGTGGCCGATCTCGTGCCACCCGTCGTCGAGCGCGATCACAATGGGAATGGCGCGTGCCGCGCCCGTGAGATAGCGGTCCATCACCTCCGAATGCTCGTCACGCC
>WNEY01001883.1_pt1 | contig 21634 bp, 26 predicted proteins | sample 5400531 | NCBI WGS metagenome assembly WNEY01 (sample SAMN13153338, study PRJNA577476) | soil metagenome | isolation source: 200 cm saprolite under Douglas fir tree site 1 | place: USA:California | collected 2015-04-18
GGTTCGTCCCGACGGCCACCGTCCGTGCGCGAGCTGCGCCGTGAAGAACGGCGAGGACTGGAAGAAGATCCGCCCGCTGGACCCGTCGACCGCAACCGGCTACGCCCAGCAGCTCGAGGTCGTCATCCGGATGGGATTCGACAAGCGCGTCGGCGACGCGCCGGTGGTACCTACGCTGTTCTCGCCTCTCTCACTCGCGCGCAAGCTCTCGGGCGGCCGCCTCAACACCGATCTGCGCGAGCGACCCGCCGCCGTTCGTGCCGCGCTGGAGGCGATCACCGAGACGCTCGTACGATTCGCCGAGCGTGCGCTGACCGAAGGCGTCTCCGGGATCTTCTACTCGATCCAGGCCGCCAGTCGCAGCCTGCACACGGAGGACGAGTACGCCGAGTTCGGGGAGCCCCACGATCGCCGATTCCTGGAATCGATCCGTGACCGATCCAAGCTGATCATCATCCACTGCCACGGCGACCAGCTGATGTTCGAGCGGTTGGCCCGGCTCCCGGGTCACGCCTGGAACTGGGACGATCGCGCGACGCCGCCGTCGCTCCGCGAGGGCCAGGCGCTGGTGTCGGGCGCCGTCATCGGTGGCCTGAATCAGTGGAAGACGCTCCGCGACGGCACGCCCGAGCAATCCGTCGCGGAGGTCGACGACGCGATCGCCCAGACCGGCGGACGTGGGCTGATCATCGGCACGGGCTGCGTGCTGCCCTCGAACACGCCCGACCCGAACGTGGCAGCGGTGGTGAAGCACCTGGGCGGGCCGCTCAAGCGCGTGCCCGGCGCGACGGTGTGACGAGCGGAGCTACTTGCCGACGTTGAAGCGGAAGTGGCAGATCTCGCCGTCGCGGACCATATAGTCCTTGCCCTCGAGTCTCAACTGGCCCTTGGCCCGGATGTCAGCGAACGAGCCCTCGACCGCGATCAGCTCCTCGTAGGCGGTCACCTCGGCGCGGATGAAACCCCGCGCAATGTCCGAGTGCACCGCGCCGGCCGCGTCCTGGGCACGCGTCTGTTGCCGGATCGACCACGCCCGCACTTCGTCGTCGCCGACGGTAAAGAACGAGATCAGCCCGAGCAGCGCGTAGCAGTCCTTCAGCACGCGCCGGATCGCGGGCTCCTGCAGGCCCAGATCGGCGAGGAACGCCGCCTGCTCGTCACCGGTGAGCTGGGCGACCTCCATCTCGATGACGGCCGACACCCAGCCGATCCGCGTGTGGGCCCGCGCCGCGATGGCGCCGAGCCCGTAGGTGGCCGTCACGCGCTCACCCTCGGCGACGGCCTTCTCGTCCACGTTCACGCAGTGGAGGATCGGCTTCTGCGACAGGAACGTGAAGCCGCGGATGGCCTTGACGTCGTCGTCCGCGAGCGTCACCGCGCGCAGCGGTGTCTCCGTCTCCAGGGCTGTCTTCAGGCGCAGCAGGACCTCCTGCTCGCGCACCTCGACGTCCGTCCGGCGCTTCTTGATCGAGGCCTCCAGCCGCTCGAGCCGCCGCTCCACCACCTCGAGGTCGGCCAGGATCAGCTCGGTCTCGAGGTCCTCGATGTCGCGGCGAGGCTCGGGCGCGCCCAGCGCGGGCTCGGCGAAGGCGCGCGTCACGTGAAGCAGCGCGTCGGCGTTCCGGAACTCCTTGGTGTCGAGGCCGGCCCGCTCGCCCTTGGCGATCCCGGCCAGATCGACCACGTCGAACGTCGCGTAGGTCGTCTTCTTCGGCTTGAACAACGCGCTGAGACGATCGACGCGCCCATCGGGCACCCGCGCGACGCCCGTGTTCAGCTCGACGCGCCCGGTGTCGTAACGCGAGGTGGCGACGTGGGCGCCGGTGAGGAGGTTGAAGAGTGTGGTCTTGCCGCTGCGGGGCAACCCGATCAGGCCGATCTTCATGAGTCCATTATCACGCGTGCTAGATTGAGGGCGCGACGAAATGCCTGCCTCCGGTCCTGCCCCTCCCTACCGACCGATCGATCTGCGCGGCGCCACCGTGGCCCTGCTCGCCTCGATCTTCTGGGGTGTCAACCCGGTAGCGATCAAAGCCGGGCTCGAGGACGCGCCCCCGTTCAGGCTCGCCGCGCTGCGCTTCCTCGTCGGCGGCACCGTCATCCTGGCATGGGCGGCCAGCACCGGCCGCTTGCGTGGCTTTCGCATCGCGCGGGACGAGTGGCGTCCGCTCACCGGCCTCGGCCTGCTCCTGGCGGTGCAGATGGGGACCATGAACGTCGCCACGGCGATGACGACCGCCGCCCACGCCGCCGTCATCCTGAATCTCTACGCGGTCCACACGGTCGTCCTCGCCCACTTCCTGATTCCCGGCGACCGGCTCACGCCCCGCCGGCTGGCCGGTGTCGTCGTGGCCTACGCCGGCATCGTCGTCCTCTTCGGCCGCGGCTTCGCGCTCGGCGGTCCCACGATGGTGGGCGATGCCATCATGTTCGGGAGCGCGCTGATCCTGGCCGAGCGGACCGTGTACCTGGCCAAAGCGGTCCACCACCAGGATCCCGTGAAGCTCTTGCTCGCTCAGGCCGTGGTGGGCATCGCGGTCTTCCTGGTCCTGTCGGGGATCTTCGAGCCGGCCGCGACGCGGTGGACGGGACGGCTGGCGACCGCCATCGCCTTCCAGGGCATCGTCGTCACCGGCTTCAACTTCATCGTCAACCTGTGGCTGCTCAAGCGCCATCGCCCGAGCGCGCTCTCGGCGTTCTTCCTGACCCAGCCGATCTTCGGCGTCGTCGCCGCCGCGATCTTCCGCGGCGAGCCCCTCACCGTCGAGGTGCTGATGGCCACGATCGCCGTGATCATCGGGATCGCGTTGACGAACCGATGACGGCTCTATAATCGACCCATGCCGACGCGCCCCTCGAAGTCGCTGGACGTCGTGCCCAACCCCCACCCGGATCGTGATTATGAAGTCGCGATGACGGCGCCCGAGTTCACCTGCGTGTGTCCGATGACGGGCCAGCCCGACTTCGCCACCATCCGCATCCGCTACGTGCCTGACCAGCACCTCGTCGAGCTGAAGTCGCTGAAGCTCTACCTGTGGTCGTATCGCGATGAGGGCATCTTTCACGAGGACGCGACGAACCGCATCCTGAACGATTTCGTCGCGGCGGCCCGCCCGCGCTACGTCGAGGTGGTCGGCGACTTCAGCGCGAGGGGCGGGATCAAGACCGAGGTGCGGGCGACCTACGGCAAGCGGCCCGAGATCTAGCCGCTCGGGCGCGCGCCGAGCGCGATCGTCACCTTGATCGACGCCGGGTCCTCGTGGGCGGCGAAGGCCGCCCCGATGGCGTCGAGGTCGAAGCGGTGTGTGACGAGCGGTCGCGCCTGGACGGCGCCGCTCTCGAGGAGGCGGAGCGCGTCGCCGAACTCGTCCTGGTAGACCATCGAGCCCGTGATCGTCACCTCGCGGCGCACGACGGAGAAGAAGGCGACCGGCGTCGGCTCGTGAGGCAGGCCGGTCAGCACGACGCGCCCGCCCGGGCGCACCAGCGTGAGCGCGTGCTCCACCGCCGGCGCCGTTCCGGCCGTCTCGATCACGAGATCAACGCCCTCGCGGCCGGAAAACCTGTGCGCCGCCTCGTCCAGTGGGCCGGCGGACACGAGGAGCGTCTCGGCGGCGCCAAGCTCACGCGCCATCTCGAATCGCCGAGGCGTGCGGCCCACGACGAGCACGCGCACCCCCTGCGCGGTGAGAATCTGCAGCGCCAGCAATCCAAGCGTCCCCGCCCCCACGACGGCCGCCGTCTCCCCGGCACGCGCAGCGCTGCGCTTCACGGCGCGGGCCACGACGGCCAGCGGCTCGGCCAGCAGCGCATCGTCGTCGGCCACCCGGGCCGGCACCTTCCAGCAGCAGCGCTCGGGAACACGCGTCAGCTCCGCGAAGGCGCCGTCCACGTCGATCCCGACCGCGGTGCGCTGGAAGCAGAGATTGCGGTTACCCTCGCGGCACAGCGGGCACCGCCCACAGGAGTAATTCGGCTCGACGACGACACGATCGCCGGCGCGCACGCTCTGCACGTCGCGACCGACGGCGTCCACGCGCCCGACGAACTCATGCCCCATGACCCGCGGGTAGACGACGGCGCGGTCGCCCGTCCAGATCCGGTAGTCGGTCCCACAGAGGCCAGCCAGGCTGACCCGCACCAGGACTTCGGTGGGCCCGGGCTCCGGAGCCGGCGTGGGCTCGACCCGGAGGTCGCGTGGAGCGTGCAGGACCGCAGCTTTCACAGCCTAGAACCTACTGGAACGGACGCGACGGGACAACGTCTATCCCGCGGTGTGACCGCCGTCCAGGAACAGCGTCTGGCCGGTCATGAAGTCCGACGCCGACGACGCGAGGTAGACCGCCAGTGGCCCGATCTCCTCGGGACGGCCGGTACGGCGCGCGGGAATGTCGCGAAGGAGGCGCTCGGCGACCTTCGGATTCTCCGCGCCGAAGGCGGGCGCCGACATGTCGGTGGCAAACCAACCGGGGGCGATCGCGTTGACCTGAACGTGATGGCGCGCCCACTCGACGCCGAGCGTGCGGGTGAAGGCGATGATGGCCCCCTTGGTCGCCGAGTAGATCGTGTAGCCGGACAGGCCCACCGCGGCCAGCATCGAGGAGATGTTGATGACCTTGCCGGCCCGCTGGGCGATGAAGTGGGGGGCGGCCGCCCGGCAGCCGTTGAACACGCCGATCAGGTTGACGTCGACGACCGTTCGCCAGTCCTCGGGACGCCACTCGACCAGCGGCTGGACCTTCGCGACTCCGGAGTTGTTCACCAGAACGTCGAGGCGACCGAACGTCGAGCGTGTCGCCTCGATCAAACGCTCGACCTCCGCGTAGCTCGTCACGTCGGTCGGCACGGCGAGGGCCCGGCGGCCGGCGCGCTCGACGAGATCGGCCGTCTCCTCCAGATCGGCCTTGGAGCGGGCGGCCACGGCGACGTCGGCGCCGGCCGTGGCCAGGGCCAGCGCGATCGAGCGCCCCAGGCCCCGGCTCCCGCCTGTGACGATGGCGACCTTGCCGGCCAGCGCCGGCGCCGCCGTCACCGGTAGAGTTCCTCGAGCTCGCGGCGGTATTTCTCCGTGACGACTTTGCGTTTGACCTTCAGCGTGGGCGTCAGCTCACCGCCGTCCTGCGTGAAGTCCTCGGCCAGGACCCGGAATTTCTTGATCTTGGCGTACGACTGGAGCCTGGAGTTCTTCTCTTCCACCGTCCGCTCGACGCGCTCGACGACCTTGGGGTGCTTGACGAGCACTGCGGCGTCGCTGGCGATGATCCCCTGGTCTTGCGCGAACTTCTTCAGCTCGTCCGGATTGACCGTGATCAGCGCCACCGGGTACGGCCGCCGGTCGCCGTACACCATCACCTGGCTGATGAACGGATCGGCCTTCAGGAGATTCTCGATGTTCTGGGGCGCAATGTTCATCCCGCCGGCGGTGACGATGAGGTCCTTCTTCCGGTCGGTGATGAAGAGGAAGCCGTCGTCGTCGACACGGCCGATGTCGCCGGTGTGGAACCAGCCGTCGGGCTCGAACGCCTCGCGGGTCGCCTCGGGCTGCTTGTAGTACCCGCGCGTCGCGACGTTGGCGCCGCGGCCCAGGATCTCTCCGTCGGGGGCGATCTTCAGCTCGACGCCGGGCAGCGCCTGCCCCACCGAGCCGAACTTGAAGCGCGCGGGACGATTGAACGTCAGCACCGGACACGTCTCGGTGAGGCCGTAGCCTTCGAGAATCAGGATGCCGGCGGAATGGAAGAACTCGGCGATGTCACGCGCGAGCGGAGCTCCACCCGACACCGCCCACCGCAGTTTCCCGCCGAGGGCCGCGTGGAGCTTGGAGAACACCAGCTTGTGGGCGAGCCGGTGCTGGAGGGCGAGGGCGCGCGGGATCCGCTTGTTCTCTTGCTGCAGGCGACTCACCTTTGATCCGACGTCCACCGCCCAGTGGAAGATCCGTTTCTTGATGGGGGAGCCGGCCTCCACGCCGGCCAGGATCTTCGCGTAAACCTTCTCGTAGACGCGCGGCACGCTGCAGATGAAGTGCGGCTGGACCTCTTTGAGGTTGTCGCCGACCTTGTCGAGATTCTCCGCGAACGCCGTGACCAGGCCTTCGTGCGGCCCCAGAAACGACTCGAAGCGCGCGAACGAGTGGGCGAGCGGCAGGAAGAGGAGATGCGTCCACCCCTCCTCGGTCGGCGTCGCCTGGCCGCCGGCGGTGAGCGCCGCGATGTGGTTGCCGTGCGTCTGTACGACGCCCTTCGGCGGTCCGGTGGTACCGGACGTGTAGACGATCGTCGCCACGTCGTCGGGCGTGGTGCTTCCCACCCGCTCGACCAGCGTCGACTTCAAGGCCTCGCGCCGCTCCCGCCCCATGCGTCGCAACATCTCCCACGTCAGCACCATCGCCGGCGGCTGGGTCGGCTCGTAACCCGCCATGACGACGATCTGCTCGAGGCGTTCCATCTTCGGTCGCGCCTCGAGCGCCTTGGCGAGCTGCGCGGAATCCTCGACGATCAGCGTGCGCGCCTGCGAGTCGTTGACCACGTAGGCGATCAGCTCCGGCGGATAGCTCGGGTAGACGGGCACGGTGATGCAGCCGACGCTCAGAATCGCCATGTCGGCGTGAGCCCACTCCACGCGACTGGCCGACAGGAGCGCGACCGCGTCACCCTTCTGGCGGCCGAGAGCGAGGAGACCGAGCGCCAGCTCCTCGATGACGTCCCCGGCTTGCCGCCACGTCAGCGTATGCCAGCGGCCGTCGCGCTTGAACTGCTGCGCTGGACGGTTGCCGCTGCGGTCGACCCGGCTCCACAACATCCGCGCGAGTGTGTCCTGGGCCATGCCGCACCTCCAGACAGATATGACGGACGTGACCAAGGCCCAGGAGCTCTTCACCCAGTTCGCGGGCAAGACCATCGAAGCGATGGCCCTCTGGGCCGAAGCCAACCAGCGCGTGCTGCGTGAGCTTGTCGAGCTCGGTTCGACGACGGCCAAGGAGAGCGTACGGCTCTGCGGCGATCTGCAGCGCGCCGGCCTCGAGTCGCTGCGCGAGGGCCAGGCGTGGACACTGCGCTGCCAGGGTGCCTGGAAGGACGCGAGCGATCCCGCCGCCTGGTACCAGAAGCTGATGGCCGAGGGCGTCAGCGGGACGCAGCAGGCGTTCCGTCTCGCCGACGAGAGCGCGCAGGCGTTGACGCGCGCCACCGAGCGAGTGCACGCGACCACGGAGCAGGCCGGCAAGGGCATTCAGGAAACGTACGCGGGCACGGTGTCGAAGGTGAAGGAGATCTACGCGGGCGTCTGAGCACGATCCCGCTCGCTGTCGAACGATGGCCCGGTGGGGATCCCGCCGGGCCGTCGGCATCCTGGCTACTTCGTTTCCCCTCGCCGCTTCTCGAGACGGTCCTCGAGTGCCCGCAGCCGCTCGCGGAGCGTGGCCACCTCGTCCCGCAATCGCTCCGCGTCGGGCTCGGCCGCGTCGCGCTTGGCCGGCTCGGCCTCGCGTCGCGTCTCGGCGCGCGGCACTGGTCCCCACCCCGATCGGGTCGACCACTCGCGAAAGACGCGGTCCATCTCGCGCTGACTGGAGACGACGCCTTCCAGGCTCGATTTCATCGAGCGCTGGATGAAGTCCTGCCAGGACTCGCCGTGCTTCACGAGCTGATGGAGGAACGCGGCCGGCAGCGCGCTGCGGTGGTTGCGCTCGTTCTCGAGGATGATCTGCGTGAGCGTGACCGACGTCAGATCTTCGCCGCTGGCCGCGTCGACGACGGAGATCTCCTTGCCGTTCCGGATCATCTCCTCGATCTCTTCGAGGGTGACGTACCGGCTTTCCTGGGTGTCGTACAGCTTCCGGTTGGAGTACCGCTTGATGACGTACGCCATGGAAGACCTTTCCGTCGATGTCACTATGAGGCCTAGTAACACTTCGCGTCAAGCCCCGGCCGGAGCCGATGCTACACTGACGCTCCGCACACGCAGGAGGAGCACATGAAGCTCAAAGGGCGCACCGCCCTGGTGACCGGCGGTTCTCGTGGTATCGGACGCGCGGTGGCCGTCGCCCTCGCCGAGGAGGGCGCCGACGTCGCCGTCAACTACGTGTCCAGCGAGTCGGCCGCGATCGACGTCGCCCAGAACATCACCAAGATGGGCCGGCGGGCGATTCTCGCCCGGGCCGACGTGAGCGATTACCCTGACACGTTCCGCATGGCGCAGGACGTGCTGGCCGAGTTCGGCCACCTCGACATCCTGGTCAACAATGCCGGCGTCAACTCCGACAAGACGTTCGTGAAGATGGACCACGCCTCGTGGCGCAAGGTGCTCGCCATCAATCTCGACGGCGCCTTCAACTGCACCAAGGTCTTCATCGACCAGATGCTCAAGCAGAGCTACGGGCGCGTCGTGAACATCACGTCGGTGATCGGCCAGATCGGCAACTTCGGCCAGGCCAACTACGCCGCCTCCAAGGCCGGCGTGGCGGCGTTCACCAAGTCGCTGGCCAAGGAGCTGGCCGGCAAGGGGATCACGGTGAACGCGGTGGCGCCCGGCTTCATCGAGACGGAAATGATCTCGGGCATTCCCGAGAAGGTCCGCACGCGTCTGCTCGAGCAGATCCCGCTGCGGCGCTTCGGGACGGCGGAAGAGGTGGGCCGGGCCGTCGTCTACATCGTCTCGTCCGACGGCGACTACATCACGGGCGCCGAGCTCTCCATCAACGGCGGGCTATTAATGTAGTGCGAGCCGCAGGCCGCTCGGCGGCCGAGGCGAGCGGTGAAATGGCTCGAGCACGTGCGAGCCGAGACGCGCCCGAGTTGCCGCAGGCACGAGCGCGCTCAGTCGCGGCGCTGACTGGCGGCGGAGAGCAACGACCCGCCGACCTTGCTCCAGAGCGCCATGGTCTGCGCCGCCCACGTCCACGGCGCCAGCGCGAGCCGGACCGCGGCCCCCGACGAGGCCGGCCGCTCGTAGGTGACGCGCGTCTTCGACGGCATCACCCACGCCTCCCCCGAGAGCACGTCTTCGCCGTGCTGATTGCGGCACAGCGTGCTCAGCCGCACGCGGTTCCGCTCGGTCAGCACCTCCAGGACCTCGACGCGCGCGGTGATGGTGTCGCCGGGCTTCACGGGCTTCATGAACTTGAGGCTCTGCGAGAGGTAGATGGCGCCGGGGCCAGGAAGCTGGGTGCCGATGACGGCGGAGATGAGGCCGGCGGTGAAGACACCAGGCGCGATGGGCTCGCGGAAGCTGGTGGCGGCGGCGTACGTGGGATCGCTGTGGATCGGGTTGTAGTCACCGACCGCATTGATGAACTCGGCGATCGCCCCCATCTCCACGTGCCGCTCGATCTCCGCGTAATCGCCCGGCCTGAGCTCCGCGATCGTCCTTCCGATCATCACCGCTCCTTCGATGACACCTCGTGGCCACCGCCGGCGGGCCGCTTCTGCACGGCCCGCAGCACATCGTCCAGTTTCCGTGAGACCGCGCCCACGGCGTCTTCCACACGCTCGATGCGCTCCTCCAGCTCGACGATCTGACGCGCGACCGCCGTGACCTGCGTTCGGGAGGCCATGTTCAGCGTCTGCAGCGCGGACTCGATCTGCTGGTCGGCGACCTTCTTCACCGGCGCCGCCGCCGCCAGCCACTGGTCGAGATAGCGCCCGAGGTGCTGGGCGAAGGCGTCGGTGTTCATGGCCTGGCCGAGCGCACGCGACCAGGCCTCGATCGAGTGGTCGAGGAACTGCTTCCACTGCGCGGCGACGTCCGGACTCACCGGCGACGCCGCGATGGTGCGGGCCCACGCCTGGACCCACTGCTCGACGACCGGCTTCCAGAACGCCGTGGGATCAGGCGGCGCCGCCGGCGACTGCGTCAGCAGTCTGGCCCAGGCCTGTGTGCTGTCCTCGAGCCCTTTCTTCCACAGATCGAAGAGCGGCTGGGTCGGCATCGAATCAACCATCACTCACCTCGATCGTAGTCCATGTGACGCTTTGCGGCAAGCGTCCCTCGCGGCGCGTCACGATGACCGCGGAGCGAGCCACCCGGAGACCTTGGGCCAGCAGTGCACGGAGGCGCCGCGGCCGGCGATCAGCGAGATGTGGCCGCCCGGCAACTCGACGTATTCCTTGTCCCGGCTGCCCACGGCGTCGATGAGAGCGCGCACGCAGTCGGGGGGCGCGATGTAGTCCTCCTTGGCCCCGACCACGAAGGTCGGGCACGTGATCGAGCGGAGCTGAACCGGGCGGCCGCCCACGCGCAGCTCGCCCCGGTAGAGCTTGTTGTCCTGATAGAAGTCGCGCACCCATTGCCGGAAGAACTCGCCCGGGAACGCGACGTACTCGTTGGCCCACTTGTTGAGCGCGGTGAAGCCCTCGACGTACTTGTCGTTCCACAGATTCCACCAGAGATTGATGTTGGTGGAGAGATCCATCGTCGGCTTGAGCAGCTTGAAGCCGGCCTTGACCAGGTCGGCCGGGATCGCGCCGAGGGTGTCGACGAACCGATCGACGTTGAAGTACTTCTTGTCGAGCCACAGCCCGAACAATCCGACCCGAGCGAAGTCGATCGGCCCCGCCATGTTGACGAAGTTCTTCACGGGCACCTCGGGATGGGAGCCCACGAACGCCGCCGACAGCGGGGCGCCCATGCAATAGCCGAGGACCGAGAGCTGATCGGCGCCGGAGGACTCGAGGACCTTCTGCGCCATGCGCGGGAGGATCTTCACCACGCACTCCTCGAGCGTGAGACCGTTGTCCTCGGGGCCGAACACGCCCCAGTCGAGCAGGTAGAAGTCGAAGCCCTCGCGCGTCATGTGCTCGACGAAGCTGCCGCCGGCAAGCAGGTCGAAGATGTACGGCCGGCTGATCCCGAGGTTGGGCACGAAGAGGACCGGCGTGCGGTGGGTGCGCGAGGACTGGTAGCGGTAGAGCCGCGACTTGTTCCGCTTGTAGATCTCCTCGCGCGGCGTCACGCCCGTTCGCGGCTCGACCGGGTTGGTGACCATCTCGCCCAGGTTGCGGAACCGCCGCAGCGTGCGGTCGAGCTCCTCCTGCCATTGCCGGACGGATTCGGCCGAGGCGTCCGGACGTCCGTCGGTGTAGCCGTTGGTGAACCGCTCGACGATGTCGGCGAACCGTTCCTGACCCATCCTGGCGAGGACTCCTTTCTGCCTGTCCCTACATCGAGAACATGGAGCCGAGCTTCATGGCGAGCCCCATGTCACCCTTGAGCTTCAGCTTGCCCGACATGAACAGCATCTGAGGATTCTGCTTGCCCGTCGACATGTCGATCCAGTCCTGGGCGCCGATCTGCAGCGTGAGATTCGGACTCGTGGCCGGTCCCGCGCTCACCGTGCAGGCCCCGTCCTTGATGACGGCGTTCCAGGTGCCGCCGCCGTCGCCGGAGACGTCGTACTGGACGGTCGCGTTCGTCCCGGCGGCTCGATCGGCCCGGAAGCGCGAAGGCATCTGATCGAACGTGTCCTTGACTGTCGGCATCGCCCGCCTCCTTCAGAAGGTGAAGAGATCCATTCCGCCGGTCACGCTGAGGACCGCCCCGGTGATGTAGCGCGCCCGCTCCGAGCACAGAAAGGCGATCGCATCGGCGACCTCCTCCGGCTCCCCTTCCCGCTGCATGGCCACCCGCTTCACCATGCGGTCGTACAGGGGCGACAGCTTCGCGTTCGGCCCGACGATACCGGGCGCGATCACGTTGCACGTGACATTGTACCGGGCGCCTTCGAGCGCGACCGACTTCGCGAAGCCGATCAGGCCCATCTTCGTGGTCGCGTAGGCCGTCTGGCCGAAGCCGCCCATGAGCCCGGCGATCGAGGCCATGCACACCACGCGCCCCCAGCGGCGCTCCCGCATTCCCGGGAACACGGCCTTGGTCACGTTGAAGGTGCCGGTGAGGTTCACCCCGAGGTTCAGCTCCCAGTCCTCGACGCGGGTGTCCTTGAGCTGACCCATCGTGTAGATGATGCCGGCGTTGTTGACGCAGATGTCCACCGGGCCGAGGTCGCGCTCGACCGCCGCCACGACCGTCGCCACCTGCGTGGCGTCGCGCACGTCGCACTCGTAGCCGCGCGCCCGCCCGATGGCCTGGGCCGTCTCCTCGGCGCCCTCGCGATTGAGGTCGAGGATCGCCACCTTGCAGCCTTCAGCAGACAGCGCCTCGGCGTCAGCGCGACCGAGGCTGCGCGCGCCACCGGTGACGAGGGCGACCTTGTCGCGGATCCCGAGATCCATCGCCGTCAGCGGCCCTTGAACTGCGGCTCGCGCTTGCCGAAGAACGCCTGGATCCCCTCGCCGGCGTCCTCGGTGCGCAGCGACTTGATGAAGGCGCGCGTCTCCATCTCGAGGGCCTGATCGATGGGCGCCTCGAGCCCATCGTCCACCGCTTCCAGGATCAACCGGGTCGCGATGGGCGGTCGCTGGCAGATCTGTCGGGCCAGCGCCCGGGCGTCGTTCAGCGTCTCGCCCTCCTTGCACAGACGATTCACCAGCCCGAGGGCCAGACACTCCGCGGCGGGAATCTGCGTGCCCAGGATCATGAACTCGAGCGCCTTGGTGCGCCCGATGAGGCGCGGCATGCGCTGGGTGCCGCCGAAGCCGGGGATGATGCCCAGGTTCGACTCCGTCTGGCCCATGCGCGCCGTCTCCTTCAGGAGGCGCAGGTGGCACGCCATCGCGATCTCGCAGCCCCCTCCCAGCGCGTGGCCGTTCAGGGCGGCGATGACGGGCTTGGGAAAGCGCTCGATCTTCCTGAGCACGCCGTTGCCGAAGCGGATGAAGGCGTCGACGCTGTCGCCGGCGAACGCCGAGCCCAGATCGGCGCCGGCGCAGAAGATCCGGTCGCCGCTGCCGGTGATGATGAGGCAGCGCACGCTGTCGTCGCTCTCGAAGCCGCTCACCGCCGCGTTCAACTCCCGCACCAGCGTCTCGCTGATCGCGTTGGCCGGGGGTCGATTCAGCGTGATGACGGCGTACGCTTCCTCGCGCGTGACGACGAGTGTCTCAAACCCCATGCGCCGAGACTCCTCTGAGAAAGATGGAGGCGACCGCCTCGGCCGTCTCGGTCAGGCGATACCCGCGCTTGCCGAGCACCCAGGACGTCGCCATCTGGTCCATCGCGCCGAAGAGCATCTTCGTCGCGATCTTCACGGGCAGGTCGGGACGGATCTGGCCGGCCGCGATGCCCTCCTGCAGCACGGATCCGATGAGATCGAAGTACGCGGACACCTCGTGAGCGGAGGCGCCGCGGAAGAATTTCTGTCCCTGGCGGAGCTCCACCTGCACGACTTCGGCGAGGTCGGGATCGCCTTCGAGGACCGCGAAGTGCAGCGCCACCAGCTTCCGGATCTTCGCCTCCGCCCCGCGCTCCGCCGCGATCTCGCGGCGGACGAGGGCCACCCACTGCGCCATCTTCTCGCGGAAGAGCGTGACGAGGATCTCGTCCTTGGTCGGGAAGTAGAGATAGATGGTCCCGCTGGCGATCCCCGCTTCGCGGGCGATGTCGGACACGCGCGAGTTGTAGTAGCCGGTGCGCGCGAACACCCGGATGGCCGCGTCGATGATCTGCTGGGGCTTGGCCGAATCGCGCATGGGATAGCGCTGAACCGTGATTCATTTTAGAGGCTCACAACGCAGGGAGTCAAATCGGCGTGGTACGATCCCGGCCATGCGCCTCAAATATCGCGTCGGCACGATGCCCGGGCCGTGGCCCACCGGCCCCGGCGGCGTCGATCAGCTCTGGCGTCTCGTCGATCTCTGCGAGACGTCGGGCATCGATTCGCTGTGGTTTTCGGATCGCCTGTCGTCTCCGCTCCACGTGCTCGAGCCGCTGACGACGATGGCCGCCGTGGCGGCGCGCACGCAACGCCTCAAGTTCGGTCCCAGCGTCATCGTCACGCCGTTCCGCTCGCCGGTGCTCCTCGCTCGCGAGATGGCCATGATCGATTACCTCTCCGGCGGCCGCATGCTGCCCGCGGTCGGTATCGGCGTCGAGCAGGAGGGCGAGTTCCGGGCGGCCGGCGTGCCGTTCAAGGAGCGCGGCCGGCGGACCGACGAGGCGATCGCCATCATGCGCCGCTGCTGGGCCGAAGATGCGGTGACGTTCGCCGGCGAGTTCTGGCAGCTCGAGCGCATCACCGTCCTGCCCCGGCCGATCCAGCAGCCCTTCCCACTGTGGATCGGCGGCAACAGCGAGGCGGCTATGCGCCGGGCCGGCCGTTTGGGTGATGGCTGGATCCCGTCGTTCATTCCGCCCGAGCGCTTCCGCGTGGGCGTCGAGAAGATCCAGGCGTTCGCCGGCGAGGCCGGCCGCGAGGTCCCGGCCGACCACTTCGGCGTGCTCGTCTACTTCTGCTTCGCCGCCGATCGCGCCACCGGCCATGCCACCGCCGCGCCCTTCATCCCACGCGGCCGGGTCGACGACGAGACGCTCGCCCAGTGCACGGCGTTCGGGCCTCCGGAGATCCTCATCGAGCGCCTGGACGAGTACGTGCGCGGCGGCGGCTCCAAGTTCATCGCGCGGCCGATGTGCCCTCCGGCCATGATGGAGGAGCAGATCGCGCGCCTCGCGCACGAGGTCGTTCCCCTCTTTCACGCGCGCTGACGGCGCCGGTCAGGTCGTCTGTAGGATTTCGCTGAGGAGCGGCGGGTCGATGTTGCCGCCGGACAGAATCACGCCCACGCGCGCGCCGCGCTCGAGCGGGACCTTGCCGGTGAGCACGGCCGCCGCCGCCACCGCCCCGGTCGGCTCCACCACGACGTGGGCGCGCAGCACGAGATAGCGGAGCGCGGCGCGGATCTCGTCGTCGGTCACGAGCGCGACGTCGGACAGGGTCTGCTGGAGGATCGGGAAGGTCAGCGCCCCGGGCGTCGTGAGGCGCACGCCGTCGGCGATCGTGGGCGGCGGCGGGATGGTGACCCGCTCGCCTTTCTGGATCGAGAGCCACGTGTCGTTGGCGGTGTCGGGCTCGACGCCGATGATCTGCATGCCCGGAAAGAGGGTGCGCGCCACCGTGCCGCAGCCGGCCATCAGGCCTCCACCACCGACGGGGGCCACCAGCGCGTCGAGTGAAGGCACCTCCTGCAGGAACTCGAGCGCAACCGTCCCCTGCCCGGCCATGATGGCGTCGTCGTCGAACGGCGGCACCACGGCCCGGCCCGTCTCGGATGCGATGCGCCGGGCCAGCGCCTCCCGGTCCTCGGTGTGGCGGTCGTAGACGACGATCTCGGCGCCGTAGCCGCGCGTCGCCTGGACCTTCAGCAGCGGCGCGTCCTTCGGCATGCAGATGACGGCGGTCGTTCCCACCAGGCGCGCGGCCAGCGCCACGCCCTGGGCGTGGTTGCCCGACGAAAACGCGACGACACCGCGCCGCCGGTCCTCGGCGCTAAGCGTGAGCAGCTTGTTGAGGGCGCCGCGGATCTTGAACGAGCCGGCGCGCTGGAGATTCTCGCACTTGAAGAAGACGCTGAAGCCGCTGGCGTCGTCCCACGACTGGGACGTGATCACCGGCGTGCGCGTGATGCGATTGAGCAGTCGCCGCGCGGCGGCGTGAACGTCGTCGAGCGTGAGACCGCCCACGGCGGCGGATTATCCCGCACGCTCTCCCGCCCCGCAAGGGCGCGTCCGGTATACTCCGAGCATGCGGGCCGTCGCGCGTCTCCTCGTTACCCTCGCGTGCGTCCTCGGCGTGGCCGGCTGCTCCGTCCTCTCGGTCGACCTCACGCCCCGCGTGCGGCCGCTCGAGGAGGAGACCGTCGAGGGGCGCGGCGACGCCAAGATCGTCCTCATCGAGCTGGCCGGCCTCCTCAGCGACGCCGAGACGGGGCCGATCCTCAGCGTCGGCAACACACCCGCGCGCGTCCCGCTGCTCGTGCGGCTGCGCGAAGAGCTCAAGAAGGCGAGCGACGATTCGAAGGTCCGCGCGCTCGTGCTGCGCATCAACAGCCCCGGCGGCACGGTGACGGCGTCGGACATCATCTATCGTGAGCTGATGTTCTTCCGCGAGCGGGCCCACGTGCCCATCGTGGCCGTGTTCATGGACGTCGCCGCGTCCGGCGGCTACTACGCGGCGCTGGCCGCCGACGTCATCGTCGCCCACCCGACCACGGTCACCGGCTCCATCGGGACGATCATGATCACCGTCAACGCCCAGGGCCTGATGGACAAGCTCGGCCTGGCCGCCGTCACCGTGAAGTCGGGCGAGCACAAGGACATGGGCAGCCCGTTCCGGACGCTCACCGCGAACGAGCGGCAGATCTTCCAGTCGGTGATCAACGATCTGCACGGACAGTTCGTGAAGCTCGTCGCCGAGCGCCGGCGCCTGCCGCGCGAGACGGCGGCCCAGCTCGCCGACGGAAGGATCTACACCGCCGAGCAGGCCCTCCAGCACAAGCTCATCGACGCCATCGGCTACATGCCCGACGCGCTGGCCCGGGCGCGGAATGCGGCCGGCGTCGAGGAAGCGCGCGTCGTCGTCTACAAGCGTCCGCGGCAATACCGGGCGACGTATTACGCCAAGGCCGAGGCCGAAGGGAGCGCGGTGGAGATGGCCTTGGCCCCCCTGGCCACGCTCGGGGCCTCGGGGCCCCGCTTCCTTTATTTATGGTGGCCCTGAGGGGGACTCGACGGGGGAGCGTGCCTCGTAGCCCTCGCAGCGCAGGACCGGAAGCCGCGGATACTTCGGAAAGCGCGCGTCCGTCGCGCTGAGCCCGCACAACCAGAACGTCGATTCACGCGCCGACTCGATCCGGCGAGCGTGCCGGCACGTCAGGCACAATCCGACGGTGCTCAGCGCCCTTTCCATTCCGCCTGCCGCTTGTCGAAGAACGCGCTGATGCCCTCGCGCGCGTCGTCCGACATGAAGACCAGCGTCGTCAGCTCGCGCAGGTAGCGCAGCGCCTTCGCGTACTCCATGTCCTGAATCGTGGAAGACGCCTCCTTGGCGATCGCCACCGCCGTCGGGCTGAAGGCCGCCACTCGTCGCGCCAGCGTCATCGTCGCGCGCTCGAGCTCGGCGCGCGGGACCACGCGGCTCACCAGCCCGATCTCGAAGGCCTCGCGCGCGGTGATGCTCTCGCCCGACAGGACGAGGGGCAAGCCGCGCTTGAGCCCGGCGGCTCTGAGCACCGGCGCCATCACGATCAACGGCAGGAGGCCGAGCTTGATCTCGGGCAGTCCGAAAGTCGCGTCCTCCGACGCGATGACGACGTCGCTGCCGACGGCCAGGCCGCAGCCGCCGGCCAGGGCAAAGCCGTGCACCTGAGCGATCACCGGCGTTCGCATCCGCGCCATCGATTCGAGGATGCGCGCCAAGCCGCCGAACGATTCACGCGCCTGGAGCGTCGTCCGCGATCACCGGCACCCTTGAGGTCGGCGCCCGCGCAGAATGCCGTGTCGCCGGCGCCGGCCAGCACGATCACGCGCGCGCCCGCATCGGCTTCGTACGCCGCCAGCGCCTGCTCGAGCTCGCTCACCATCGCTCGCGAGAGCGCGTTGCGGACCTCGGGCCGGTTCAGCGTGATGCGGGCGACGCCGTCGGTCACGCTCGTGAGTAGCGTCTCGTAGCTCACGGGGCCTCGGTGATCAGATCCAGATAGTGCTTGAGGATCCGGGCCGTCGCGCCCCAGATCGTCTCACCCTGGTAGTCGAAGAAGTACACCGGCCGCTTGTCGCCCGCGCGCTCCCACATCTCCACGCGAAAGTTGCCGTCCTCGAGCAGCGCGGCCAGCGGCACCTCGATCACCCTCTCGATCTCCTCGCCGTCGGGCCGCCACTCCGGGGGCTCGCGGATCAGGCCGACGAAGGGCGTGATGATGAACTGGGTGGCCACGGTTTCCGTGTCGTCGAGGGCGCCCAGCGGCTCGACCGCGCGTGGAACCAGCCCGACTTCCTCCTCGCATTCCCGCAGCGCGGCGTCGAGCAGCGAGGGATCGTCCGGCCGCACGACGCCCCCGGGAAACGAGATCTGACCCTTGTGGTGACCGACGCGCTCGGTGCGCTTGGCGAACAGCAGAGACGGCTCGCCGCGATCGAGGATCGGCACCAGCACGGCCGCCCTCACGAGCGGCCCGGGCGGGACCTCGCGGCGCTCGCGGCCGCCCAGGCGCGCGCGGGTACGCGCGACCAGATCCTCGAGCGTCATCGGCGGAGCGTCACCGGGCCTTGAAGGTCGGCTTGCGCTTCTCGGCGAAGGCCTTGGGGCCCTCCGCGGCGTCCTCGGTCCCGCGGAGCGTTCCCGCCAGGAACGCTTCGAGCCGGAGCCCATCGTCGAGCGGCAGCGAGAGCCCGCGGATCACCGCCTCCTTGGCCGCGCGCAGGGCCAGCGGGCCGCGCTCGCAGAGCGTCTCGGCCAGCGCGCGCGCCGCCGGGATCAGCTCGGGCATCGGCACGACCTTGTTGATGAGGCCGAGGCGCAACGCCTCGTCGGCGGTGATCGGCTCCGCGGTGAGGATCATCTCCATCGCCCGCGCCAGCGGGACGGCGCGGGGCAGCCGCTGCGTCCCGCCCGCGCCCGGCATGATGGCCCAGCGCACCTCGGTGAGGCCGAAGCGCGCGTGGGGCGCCGCGATCCGGAGATCACAGGCGAGCGCCTGCTCGAGGCCGCCGGCCAGGCAGAAGCCGTTGATGGCGGCGATCATCGGCTTCCAGATCTCGAGGCCGCGTGTGATGCCGCCCAGGCCGAGGCTTCCGTGCGAGACCGGGTTGTAGCCGCGGCCGCCCGTGAACGCGCCCGGAATCATCTTCTTCAGATCGGCGCCCGCCGAGAACGCTTTGTCGCCGGTTCCCGTCAGGATCGCCACCCAGGCGGAGTCGTCGTCGCGAAAGCGCGTCCAGGCGGCGACGAGCGCCTCGTGTGTCTCCGGATCGATGGCGTTCATCGCCTCCGGACGGTTCATCGTGATCGTGACGATCCTGTCCTTGTGCTCGTACAGCACGGTCGACATCGCGTCCTCCTCAGTCCTGGTCGCTCACGACATCACGAAGCCGCCGTCGACGTTCAGGGTCTGCCCGGTGATGGCGCCGGAATCGGGCAGAGCCAGGAAGACGGCGGCGGATCCGATCTCCTCGGGCTCCACCATGCGGCGGAGCGGGACCTGGCGCTTGAAGTGCCGCTCGAAGATCTCGGCGCCCGAGACCGGGCCCGCCTTCGTGCGTTGCATGCGAATGCCCATGCCCGCCCGGACGTACCCGGGACACACGGCGTTGACGGTGATGCCGGGGTAGCCCTGCGCGCCGAGCTCGGCGGCGAGCGCGCGCGTGAGCCCGATCACGCCGTGCTTGGACGCCGTGTACGCCGTGATGTAGCCGTACCCGCCGTGCTTGCCGAAGATCGACGCGATCGTGACGATGCGGCCGCTCCGGCGGGCCATCATGTGCGGCAGCGCGGCCTTGATGGCGCGATAGGTGCCGTTGAGGTTGACGTCGATCACCCGCGTCCACGTCGCGTCATCCTGCTCGGCGAGCAGCCCTGGGCCGTCGACGCCCGCGCAGGTGACGAGCACGTCGAGCCGTCCCAGCTCGTCGACCGCCCGCGCCGCCAGCGTCACCATGTCGGTGGCGCGGGCGACGTCGCCACGGACCGCGAGCGCCTTGACGCCGGCGCGCCGCGCCTCCTCGGCGACGCCGTCGAGGCTGTCGGCAAGATCACCGAGGACGAGGTCGGCGCCCTCGGCGGCGAAGGCGAGCGCGATGGAGCGCCCGATGCCGCCGCCGGCCCCGGTGATGACGGCGACGCGCCCGGGCAACCGCATCAGGCGATGCGGACGCCCACCGAGCCGAGCCGCGTGAACGTCGCTCTGACCGTGTCGCCCGCCTTCGGTTTCAAGAGCGCGGAGACCGAGCCCGACATCACGACGTCGCCGGCGCGCAGCGAGAGGCCGCGGGCACCCAGGTGATTGGCGAGCCAGGCCAGCGAGTTGGCCGGGCTGCCCATCACCTCGGCCGCCGTGTTGGTCGCCGCGATGACGCCACTCAGCTCGTAGACGAGCCCTTCCAGCGCCAGGTCGAGGTGGGTCACGGAGGTCAGCGCATTGCCGAGGACGATGGCGTTCGCGAACACGCCGTCGGCGATCATGTCGGTGCCCAGGGTCTTGCCCGCGAAACGGAAGTCGACCAGCTCGAGCGCCGGCAGCGCGCCTTCGACGGCGAGGAGCGCGCGCGCAGGGGTCACGCCGGGGCCGGCGAGGGCGTGCCGCATTACGAACGCGATCTCGGCCTCGACGGCGAGCCCGACGAAGCGCGCGGCGGGAATTTCCGCGCCGCTACTGAAGACGCCGCTGGCCAGGAGAAACGCGCAGACCGGCTCGTCCACCTCGAACTGCTTCTGCCCCTTGGCGTTCGTCAAGCCCGCCTTCCATCCGATGAGACGCTCACCCCGATCGAGCAACGCTTCGCGCAGCCGGTCCTGGACGGCGTAGGCCTCGGCGACCGACAACCGGCGAACGGCGCTGGGAGGCTCGATGAGTCGTGGCTCCCGCCGGTTGGCGATGAGCGGTTCGATCGCGACGTCGCTCATACGGGCGCCGTCACCGGCCGCGCTTCTTGCGCTTGGGCGGGCGCCGGGCGTGCCCGCGCGGCTTGCGGCGCGAGGCGTGCGGCGAGGCGCTGCGCTTCGGCGCCACGCTGGCCTTGGCGTAGGGCTCGTTGCGGCGGCCCACGTCGCCGCGCACCGCCGTCCCCTCGCTGATCACCTGGATCCAGCCGTTGATGTCGCGGGCCAGCTCCGGGTAACAGTGATCGCGATACGCCTGGAGAGCGCGCAGCGCGGCCGGGTCCTTCCACGGCTTGAGCACGAAGGCGCCGTCGGGATCGCGAGGATCGAAGGGCGCGTCCGTGGCCAGCGGCCTCACGACATACCTTCGCGTCAGCTCAGCCATGAGATCTCCCGTTGGCTCCGACCGTCAGGGTTGGGACAGGACGGCGACGGCCGAGACGGCGCCGGGGCCGCCGAGGTTGTGGGCCAGCCCCATGCGCGCGTCCTTCACTTGCATCTTGCCGGCGCGCCCGAGGAGCTGATCGTGGATGTTGGCGATCATGCGCACGCCCGACGAGCCGATCGGGTGGCCGCACGACTTGAGCCCGCCCGACGTGTTCACCGGCAGATCGCCGCCGAGCTTCGTGACGCCGTCTTGAACGTAGCGCCAACCCGCACCCGGCTCGGCGAAGCCGAGGTCTTCGTAGTTCACGATCTCGGTGATGGTGAAGCAGTCGTGGCACTCCGCGACGTCGATCTCCCGGGCGGGATTGCTGATCCCGGCCATCGCGTAGGCGGCCTTGGCCGCTTCGCGCGTGGCGCGGAACGACGTGAAGTTCCACGAGGGATCGAACTGGGTGTTCCAGTAGCCGGCGGTCACCGCGTAGGCGATGCCGCGGATGACGGAGTAGCGGTCGGTGAACGTCGGCGCCAGGTCGGCGCGCGTGAGGATGACCGCGGCCGCACCGTCGGTCGTCGGGCAGCAGTCGAACAGCCCGAGCGGCTCGGCCACCTTGGGCGCCTTGAGGTGCTGCTCGGCGGTGATCTCTTTCTGGAAGTGGGCCTTGGGGTTGAGGGAGCCGTGGTAATGGTTCTTCGTCGCCACCGCACAGAGCGCCTCTTCGTTCGCGCCGTACTCCTTGAAGTAGCGCGTGGCCAGGAGCGCGAACA
>WNEY01000716.1_pt1 | contig 21630 bp, 19 predicted proteins | sample 5400531 | NCBI WGS metagenome assembly WNEY01 (sample SAMN13153338, study PRJNA577476) | soil metagenome | isolation source: 200 cm saprolite under Douglas fir tree site 1 | place: USA:California | collected 2015-04-18
GGGATCCACGGCGAGCTGAGCGGCACGGTTCGCGCCTTCCAGGTTCAGGGAGACGGGAACGAGCTGCTCGCGGGCACGCTCCGCAGCGGCGACCACGTCGACCTGGTGGCGACCTTCAAGTACCACATCACCGGAAACACGTCGGACACTTACTTCGCCACGCGCACAGTCCTTCGCAATCTGAAGGTGCTGCGCGCGCCGTCCGGCGCGGTCGCCAACGGCAAGCTCACGACCGGCTTCAACGACCACTACTCGGTCGTCCTCGCCGTGACCGACTCGCAGGCGCAGAAGCTGGACTTCGTGCTCACGAACGCCGGCAACAGCAGCGGTGGCGGCGGCGGTACCGGCTGGTCGCTCTCGCTCCGCTCGCCGGTGAAGGCTCAGGACAGCCCCGAGAGCGTCACGACGCTCGGCTCCGTCCTGCGTGACGGCCTGCGCCCGGCGCAGCTCACCCAGCTCTACGGCAAGTACGGAGGTGGACAGTGATGGAAGAGCGTCCGCGCATCTTTCTGAGCGGCTCGTGCGAAGGCTTCGACCGGGTTTGCGAGAGTCTCTCGTCGCAGCCCGAACTCGACACCGTCGGCTGGGCCGAGACCGTCGCCGAGGGCAGCTCCGTGCTTGCCGGCGGTCACCTCGACGTCGTCCTCCACGCGACGCGCTCCACGGAGCTGCCGGGTGACGAGCTCGCGCAGATCCGCGAGCACACGCAGGCGCCGATCATCGTGGTCGCGTCGGGCGAGTCGTCGCGGCTGCTCGAGCAGGCGCTCGACGCCGACGTCGCCGACGTCATGCTGCTTCCGCAGCTCGTCGAGAACGTCGTCTTCACGGTCCGCAAGGCGTGCCACGCCGGCCGCCGGCTCCACGCCGAAGGCGGCGAAGGCCGCCGCGGCCGGATCGTGACGGTGTTCTCGCCGAAGGGCGGCACCGGCAAGACGGTGACGGCAACGAACTTCGCCGCAGCCGTCGCGAAGCACGCCAGCAAGCGCACGCTCCTGCTCGACCTCGACCTGCAGTTCGGCGACGCCGCGATCATGTTGGGGATCGAGCCGGAGAAGACGATCCACGACCTCGTCGTGGCGCCGGGCGAGCTCGATTCGGAGAAGCTCGCCGGCTACACGACGCGGCATTCGTCCGGCCTCGACGTTCTTCCGGCGCCGCTGCGCCCGGAGGACGCGGAGCTCGTGACCGAGAGCAAGCTCGCACGCCTGCTCGAGGTCGCGCGCGGGTCGTACGACGTGATCGTCGTCGACACGTCGCCGTTCTTCCACGGGCCGATGCTCGCCACGCTGGACCGCACGGACGAGCTGTTGATGCTGTGCGGCCTCGATGTGCCGACGCTCAAGAACGTGCGCATCAGCCTGCAGACCCTCGAGCTCCTCTCGTTCCCGCAGTCGCGCATTCGCTTCGTCCTCAACCGCGCGAACTCGAAGGTGGGAATGAAGAAGAACGAGGTCGAGGGAGCGCTCGGGATGAAGATCGAGTTCGAGATCCCGTCCGACCGCGCCGTCCCGCTCGCCGTGAACCGCGGCGCGCCGGCGGTGATCTCGGATCCGGGCGCCGAGTTCTCGAAGGCGATCCGCTCGATGAGCAAGAGCCTGCTCGCCCCGCCGAAGCAGGAGAAGAAGCGCCGCTTCCTGCCCAGCCTGGCACGAGCCTAGAGCCATGGGTCTCCACGATCGCCTCAAGACCCAGCAGTCCAACGGCAACGGCGCCGGACCCGAGACGGCAGTCGCGAACGGGCAGCCTGCACCCCAGCCGCAAGCGGCCGCTCCCGCGGATCCGTACGGCGAGCTGAAGACGCGGGTTCACCACGCCGTCATCGCGAAGCTCGGTCCCGAGCTGTTCAAGCGCGAGACGACGGAAGATCTGTCCGACCGCGTCTACCACGCCGTCACGGAGCAGCTCGCGCTCGACCGGACTCCGCTGACGCGCGAGGAGCGCAGGCAGGTCGTCCGCGACATCACCGACGACATCCTCGGCTACGGACCGCTCGAGCTCTTCTTGCGCGACGACTCCGTGACCGAAGTGATGGTCAACAACTTCGACCGGATCTACATCGAGCGCGCAGGCAAGATCGAGGGAACGCGCGCGACCTTCGTCGACAACGCTCACGTGCTGCGCATCATCGACAAGATCGTGTCGCAGGTCGGCCGCCGCGTGGACGAAGCGAGCCCGATGGTGGACGCGCGCCTGCCGGACGGCAGCCGCGTGAACGCGATCATCCCGCCGCTCGCCCTCAAGGGCCCGACGCTCACGATCCGGAAGTTCTCGCGCGACCCATACACGATCGACGACCTGATCAACTTCGGGTCGCTGACACCGAAGGCGGCGCAGTTCCTGGCCGCCTGCGTGAAGGGCAAGCTCAACGTGCTCATCTCCGGCGGTACCGGCACCGGTAAGACGACGACGCTCAACGCCGTCTCGGCATTCATCCCGGGCGACGAGCGCATCGTCACGATCGAGGACGCCGCCGAGCTGCAGCTGCAGCAGGAGCACGTGATCACGCTCGAATCGCGCCCGCCGAACATCGAGGGCAAGGGCGAGGTACGGATCCGTGAGCTCGTGCGAAACGCATTGCGCATGCGCCCCGATCGGATCATCGTCGGCGAGGTCCGCGGCCCGGAGACGCTCGACATGCTCCAGGCGATGAACACGGGCCACGAGGGCTCGCTGACGACGATCCACGCGAACTCCCCGCGTGACGCGCTCTCCCGGCTCGAGACGCTCGTCCTCACGGCCGGCGTCGACCTCCCGTTGCGCGCGATCCGCGAGCAGACCTCGAGCGCCTTCGACGTGCTCGTGCAGATCTCGCGCCTGGTCGACGGCTCCCGCCGCCTCACACACGTCACCGAGGTGCTGCGGATGGAGTCGGACGTGATCACGCTGCAGGACATCTTCCTCGCGCGGCCGCCGGACGAGGAGTCCGCCGCCGCCTCGCACGCGACGAAGCTGCTCCTGCCGCTCGCGTGCACGGGTCTCAAGCCGCACTTCCTCGAGAAGCTGGCGGCGAACGGCGTCGTGCTGCCGCCGAACTTCTTCGAAGCCGAAACCCCCGGGCTGCGGCCCGCGCTCGCCGGGGGATTTTCGTGAAGAGAATCCTCGTCGCCCTGACGCTCACCCTTGCGGCGGCACTTCCTGCGGTCGCCGCCGCGAGTGTGCGCATCGCAAGCGTGGACACGAGCGGCTATCCGACGCTCCGCGTAACGGTCGTCACGTCGAGCCCGTCGGCGAAGACACCGTTGCTGCGCGAGAACGGCACGCCGGTCGAGGGACTAGATGCGGAGAACCTGGGCCACGGCGCGAACGTCGTCGCGGCTATCGACCGCTCGCAGTCGATGAAGGGCCGGGCGCTTGCCGACGCAACCGCGGCGGCCCGCAGCTTCGTCGGCAGCAAGCCGTACGACACGCATGTCGAGGTGGTCGCCTTCGGCCACCGCGCCGTCGCGCTCACGGGGATGGAGCAATCGACGATCGACGCCGACCAGGCGCTGCGGACGATCGCGGTCGACTCCGTCCCGGGCACCGCGATGTGGGACACCGTCGTGCTCGCCTCGCGCGCGCTCGCCGCACAGCAATCAGGCGGCCGCGTCCTCGTCCTCCTCACCGACGGCCAGGCAACCGTCAACGCAAACAAGGCGTCGCTCGACAACGCGATCGCAGCGGCCCGCGACGCAGGTGTCGCGGTCTACCCGATCGGCATCGAGAGCGCCCAGTTCAACCCCGCACCCCTCCGCCGCCTCGCGGCGGAGACCGGCGGCAGCTACCACGCGGCGTCCTCAACGGCGCTGCTCTCACAGGTGTACTCGGACGTCGCGCGCGAGCTCGAGCGCACCTGGCGGATCTCGTATCCGACCGCGGCACGACCCGGAGACAATCCGATGCTCGACGCGACCGTCCCCGGGCTCGGCGGCGCGCAGCAGCGGCTAGAACTTCCCGCCTCGCTCGGCGCCACGGCCGCGCCGGTCGAGTCGCCGCTCGTTCCGCGCGTCGCCTACTCAGGCGGGCTCGGAACCCTCGCCGTGATGCTGCTGGTCGGCCTCGCTGTGCTCTGTGCCGTCGGACTCATCTTCGCAACGACGGGCAGCGGACGCCTCAAGCGGCGGATCGATCCTCACGTCGGGGTGCCCAAGGCTCAGCTCAAGCCAAAGGCGCGCAACCGCCTGGCAGCAGCGAGCGGGCTGATGACCGCCACCGAGAACGCCTTCTCGCGTTTCAGCCTCTTCACCAGGCTGCAGACGCTGATCGACCGCGCCGACCTGCCGTTGCGGGCCGTCGAGCTGTTCTACATGTGCGCCGGCGCTGGGTTCGTGCCGTCGCTGCTGCTCGCCGTCGGCGGCGCGCCGACGATCCTGCTCATGCTCACGATGGCGATCGGCGGAATGCTGCCGGTGGGCGTCGTCTGGTTCAAGGCCCGGAAGCGGCTCGCGCAGATCGACGACGCGCTGCCCGACCTGCTCGTCGCCATGGCAGCGTCGCTCAAGGCCGGCCACAGCTTCCGTCAGGGCATCCAGGCCGCCGCGAACGAAGACCAGGGGCCGCTGTCGAAGGAGCTGAAGCGCGTCCTCACCGATACGAGCCTCGGCCGCCCGATGGACGAAGCGCTGCAGGAAATGGCCGCGCGGATCGGCTCGAAGGATGTCGAGTTCGTCATTACCGCCGTCACGATCCAGCGCCAGGTCGGCGGCTCGCTCGCGGGCATCTTCGACCTCGTCGCCGACACCGTTCGCCAGCGGCAGCAGTTTGTCCGCAAGATCAATTCGCTGACCGCGATGGGACGCATGTCGGCCTACGTGCTGATCGGCCTGCCGTTCTTCCTCGCATTCGCGCTGACGGCGATCAATCCGCAGTTCATGAGCCCGCTCTACAACACGGGAACCGGCCACAAGCTGATCTACGGCGGCCTCCTGATGATGGCCATGGGCTCGCTCATCCTCAAGAAAATCGTCTCCTTCAAAGGCTGATCAACATGCTGCTCTTCTTCGCCCTAACCTGTCTCGCCGCCGCCGCCTACTTCGTCGGAGAGGTCGCCACGCAGCCGGCGCGGGACCGGCGCCACTCACTGCGTCGCGCGTCGGACTACGGGCACGTTCATGTTCCGGGCGCGCAGCGCGTGCGCTTCCGCGAGCGCGTCGTGTTGCCGATGATGGCCCGCCTCGCCGCGCTCGCGCTGAGGGTCAACCCGCGTGTCAACGCGGAGACGATCAACGCGCGGCTGATGTCCGCGGGACTCGGACGCAGGATCACGGTGCAGGGCTTCCTGGCCGCCAAGGGCGCGGCCGCATGCGGCGGCGTCCTACTCGGCTTCATGCTCGGCGGTGTAGCCGGCGGTTTCGGCGGCGCGTTCATCTTCGCGCCGATGCTCGGTGCGCTCGGCTTCGTCCTGCCCGGGATGGTCGTCTCGATGCGGATGCGGTCGCGTCGCGAGGATCTCCGTGCGCAGCTTCCCGACGCACTCGACCTGCTCGCCGTCTCCGTCGAGGCCGGCCTCGGGTTCGACGGCGCGATCACGAAGCTCACCGAGCACATGGACGGCGCGCTCATCGAGGAGCTCTCGTTGACGCTCAACGAGATGCGCATCGGCGAGAGCCGGCACGAGGCGCTCAAGAAGCTCGCAGACAGAGCGCCTGCGCCGGAGGTGGGCAACTTCGCCCGGGCAATCATCCAGGCGGATCAGCTCGGCATCTCGCTGGGCCGGATCCTCCGCGTGCAGGCGACGGACACGCGCCTGCGCCGGCAGGCCGCGGCCGAGGAGCGCGCGATGAAGGCGCCGATCAAGATGCTGTTCCCGACGGTCGCGTTCATCTTCCCCGCGATGTTCCTCGTGATCCTCGGGCCTGCGTTCCTCAATCTCTCGAAATTGTTCTAGGGAGGCGTCATGAGCGACGAGCATCACGTCGAGACCGAGGGCGGCTTCGGGACGGGGCTGCGCGCACAGCTGGCGAAGCGCCAGGACTCGGCCGAGGGTGCGGAGGCGCAGCAGCCGAACGCGCCGCAGGCGCCGCAGGTCCGCGCCGTAGAGGTCGAGGTGCGCGCCGCGGACGGCGCGACGTTCGCCGAGCTCGAGTCGCTGCGGGTCGAGCTGTCGTCGGCGCTCACGCGCGAGCGCGAGCTGCGGACGACGCTCGAATCCCGCCTCGCGACGGAGCCGCAGGGGCCGCCGGCGTTCGCCGCCGATCTCGAGCACCGCTCGGCCGCGCTCGCCGAGCGCGAGCGCGAGCTGGAAGCGCAGGCGGAAGCACTGGCGACAGAGCAGAGCCGGCTCGCCGAGACGAAGTCGGAGATCAGCGCGGACGAGTCGCGCGTCTCCGATCGCGAGCGCCAGATCAACGCGAAGTTCCGCGAGCTTTCGGCGGCCGACCGCGAACGCACCGAAGCAGCGGCCGTGCTCGCGAAGCAGGAAGCCGCGCTCGCAGAGCGCGAGCGCTCGCTCGAGCGAATCCAGGCACAGCTCTCCGCGCAGGAGCAGGAGGCCGGCGGGCGCGCCGAGGCACACGAGAGCGCGCTTGCGGTCCGCGAGGCGGCGCTCCGCGATCGCGAGAACGAGTTCAACGACCGCGACCGCAGTACGGCGGGTCGCGAGCGCGAGCTCGCGAAGGCCGAGGCGGCCATGGTCGTCGTCGAGGAGAAGCTCCACGCGCGCGAGGCGGAAGTCCAGGCGAAGGAGCGCAAGCTCTGGGCCGAGGGCCAGCGCATCGAGCGCGATAAGCGCGGCCGCGGCGAGGTCGACCAGCAAGCGCTTGCCCGCCTTTCCGAGCTCGACGAGCTCGAGGGACGGCTGGCTGCCCGCGAGGCGGAGCTCAACCGGCGTGCCGCCGAGCTCCGGCGCGAGGAGCGCGAGGGCGACGAGGTCCGTAACCTCGACGAGCTCGCGGCGAAGCTCGAGGAGCGCGAGCGAGAGCTCGCCGCACGCCACTCCGAGCTTGTCTCGAGCGAGGCGCTGTTCGACTCACAGCGCTCACGCCTCGAGCGGCTCGAGCAGCGCCTGAACAAGTCGCAGGAGGAGCTCTCGGCTCACATTCGCGACCTCGACGAGCGCGAGGCGGACGTCGAGGCGCGCGAGGCACGCGCCGAGGCCGACGTCGAGCTCCGGCTCGAAAAGCTGGAGCGTCGCGAGCATGCCGTCGACGAGCTCGAGCGGCGGCTGGCGAAGAAGGAGGGCGACCTCTCCACCTACGTCGGCCAGGTGCAGGCCGAGCTCGACCGCCGCGAGACCGACTGGTGGGAAAAACAACTGGGCTCGGCTAGTCCCTCGCTTCGCTAACGCTCACGCTCGGGGCTCGCGCCTTTCGGCGCTCGCATTGGCTGGCGGGCTGGGGAGCTCTGCTCCGGCGAGTGGTGATGAGCAGCGCGGTCAAGCCGCGCTGCCGGCGAGAAGTCCTGTAGCTCTCACTTCTTCTTGAAAGTTGCTTTGACCGCCGTGTCCGCGGTCATCGTCACCGAGCAGCTTCCCTTGCCGCGGCAGGCGCCGCTCCAGCCGGTGAACTTGTGGCCCTTCGCCGGAACTGCCTTCAGCGAGACGACGCCGTCGGCCTCGAACGAGAAGGCGCAGCGGCCGGGGCATGCGATGCCCCTCGGCGACGAGAGGACCTTGCCCTTGCCGGAGACCGACGCAGCGAGCTGGTGCGTCGCGGGACCGAACGTGGCGGTCACGGTCGTCGCCTGCGAAAGCGTCACGCTGCAGTCCCCGCGTCCGTTGCAGGCCCCGCCCCACGCCTCAAGCCGGGAGCCGGTGCCCGGGTGGGCGACGAGCTTCACTACCTGATCCTTGTCGTAGCTCGCCGTACAGCTGCCCGGGCAGTTGATGCTCGCCGGCTCGCTGACGACGGTGCCGGAGCCGCGGCTCGCGTCGACGCTCACCGTCAGCGGCTCCTGCGCCGCGAAGGTCGCGGTCACGGTCTTCGCCGCATCGAACGTGACGACGCAGGTGCCGGTGCCGGTGCACGCTCCGCTCCAGCCGGAAAAGCGGCTACCCGAGGTTGCCGCCGCGGTCAGGGTCATCTTCGATCCCTGAACCTGGGACGAGCTGCAGGCGCCGGGGCAATTGATCGCGCCGACGTCGCTGATGACGGTTCCCGTTCCGCTGCCCGCCGTGTTTACGGTGAGCGCGAACGACGGCAGATCGAGATGCACCAGCCACGCCGAGTTGCGGATGTCGAACTGGCCGCCGTTGCCGTAGTAGTCGTCACGGTTGACGTCCAGCACCTCGTTGTCGAACACGCTGTTGGCCGACAAGAAGGGATAAAGGATGTCGATCATGCTGTCGCACACGTGGCCGTCGTTCGGCGGCGCGCACTCGTGCGGCGCGCCGGGGCCGACCGCTCCGAGCGAATGGATCAGTTCGTGGGTGACGACGTGCGCCGCGTGGTTTCCATCGCCGACATTGAGGTTGCACGTGCTCTGCAAGTAGATGACCGCCCAGCTCGGGCCGCTCGTGTAGAGATTCGAGTAACCGCCGCCCTGCCCGCAGACGACGGTGTCGGAGACCGGAGCGTCGTAGTAGATGATGTATTTGCGCGTCGGATCGTTGACGTTGTACGGGGGCCCGTCGAGGTCGTTGAGGATCCGGTTGAAGCGCGTGTCGAGCGAGTAGTAGTACGAGGAAGGCTGCGGGAGCGTCATGTCCGCGAGATCGAGGTCCCCGTACGTCGAGCCGCAGCCCGGGAACCCGAAGAGGTCGAACCGAGGCGTGCGGGTCGGATCCTGTTTCCGCCACCATGCGTCGATCGTCGCGACGTCCGTCGCGATCGGCGAGGCGAGCTGCCCGAAGTGGTCGGGCACGTCGTTCGGGCGCGCGTAGATGACGTTGACCTGGTTCCCGACGACCAGATCGGGCTTCCGGTCGGTCTGGGCGATGCTCGCACCGCCGCACCACGTCGTGGGGACCGGGGCCGCATGCGCCGCCGAGGAGCCGAAGCCCGAAAAAGCCAGCACAGAAAGGACCGCTGCAATGCGGACGACCCGATTCACGCTCTCACAGTAGTCGCGATTTCGCTTAAATGGTGAGTCCGTCGCAAAGAACGCCCACGACGGCCCGCTCCGCTTGGGCCACGTCCTCTTCGCCGTCCGGCAGCTGGCCCAGCACCCAGCCGGTGAGGATCTCCTCCAGCGCCCCGTAGACGATCCACGCGGCGAGCCGCGGGTTCACGTCCGTCCGGAAGGCCCCGGCCTCCTGGCCCCGCGTCACGATCCGCTGCAGGGCCTCGAACGCGAGCGAGATCTCCCCCACCTCGCGCTGCAGCTGCTCGCCCCGCCGCGTGACCTCGCGGACGAGCACGCGTACGAGGTCCGGGTCGTGGCGCCAGGTGCGAAGAACGATCGCCGCCGTCTTCCGGAGCTGCTCGCGCGGCGAGGACTCCGTCTCCTCGACGGCCCGGATCGCCTCGAGCATCATCCCCCACGTATCACGGAAGATCGCCTCGAGCACGGCCTCCTTCGACTCGAAATAGTGGTACACGAGCCCGTACGCGACGCCCGCTTCCTCGGCGATGTCGCTGACGCGGGACGCGTGGTAGCCCTTCTGCGCGAAGGCACGGACCGCGGCATCGAGAATCTGCCGGCGCCTCCCCTCCTGCGACACGGCTCGAGTAGCCAAGGTGCCGCAGTGTAGCGACGCCGGCGCTAACTCTCTCGTTCATTTCGGGTCCTAACGGCTTGAGTTCCCATTGGATTAGGGTCGGAGCAGGCTCCCTCGCATGGAACAGCCCACGCCCACGCGTTCGTCCCGCCCACGGCTCACGTCGCCGGGAGGGCTGCTGGCGCTCGGAGTCGGGTTGCTCGTCCTGCTCGGCCTCGTCGTCGCAGCGAGCCGCGCGCACCACACGCCGGGCGGGCATGCAGGCGTACACCAGCCGCCGTCCGGCGTCGGCGACTACGTGTTCAGCGTCTTCGCGGTGCTCGTCGTCTCGGGCGCGCTGTTTCTCATTTATCTCTGGTTCTCCGAGCGGGAGCTGCTGGCGCAGAACCGGCGCCGGCGGCAGGGCAAGGGCACGTACAAGGCGATGTTTCTCCTGTTGCTCCTCGGGCTGATCGCAGCGCTCGCGGCGCGCTTCGGGTTCCACTGGCACCTCCCCTTTAGGAACAGCACCCAACTCGGCCCTTCGCACATGGGTGCGCGTGCGAAGTCGCATCGCCACACGCCGTCCGGCCGCCTCGCCGAGCGCCCGCCGAAGTTCGAGTGGCTGCCGGTCTTCATCGCGACCGCCACCGGTGTGACGCTGCTCGGGTTCATCGGTGCGCGCACGCTGCGCCGTGCGCGCGGGGATCTGGCGCGGCAATTCGTCCTCGAGCAGGAACTGGAGTCGCTGCTCGACGACACGCTGGACGATTTGTACGCGCAAAAGGACGCGCGCGCGGCGATCATCGCGGCGTACGCGCGCATGGAGCGGATCTTCGAGGCCTACGGCGTCCCGCGTCGACCGGCCGAGGCGCCGATGGAGTACCTCCGCAGGGCTCTCGGAGAGCTCGACGCAACCGGCGCAGCGCTCGGCCGGCTGACGGGTCTCTTCCAGTGGGCGAAGTTCAGCTCGCACGAGGTGACCTGGACGATGCGCGAGGAAGCGATCACCGCGTTGACGCAGGTGCGGGACGAACTGCGCGCGAAGCGCACGGAGGACGCGCTGCGGCACGCCGAGGCTGCACGCTTCGAACGCGACCGAAGCGCGAAGCTCGAGCGCGAGCCCGAAGACGAGCGCACGTTCGGTGAGGACCCCTTTGCCGCCGCCGAGGAGAAGATGAAGGGCAGCCTCGAAGGGCGGCGCGGGGTTTGAAGCGGCTCGCCTCCGGCTGGACGGCGCTCGTCGTGTTCGCGACGATCGTGCTGCTCGTCGCCGCCGTCATCCTTCCCGGCCGGCGGCAAGTCGCGCTCGACGCGTACGTCCTCTTCCTCGGCGCGGTCGGGCTCGCAATCGCCGTGCGCGCAACGCGCGCGGCGTCCCCGGACGTGCACGAGCCGACGCTCGCGGACGAGCTCCACGATCCGATCGACGCGCTCCCGGAGCGGCCGCGCGAGCTGGAACGCCTCGAGCGCGAGGTCTACCTCTCGCTCGGCAGCGGCTTCTACCTGCATCACCGGCTGCGCCCCATCCTGCGCGAGGTGGCGTCGCACCGCCTGCTGCTTCGTCACGGGATCGATCTCGACAGCAGACCGGCCGCTGCCGAGGCGATGCTCGGCGAGCCCGCGTGGTCGTGGCTGCGTCCGGACCGCGAGGCGCCGGACGACCGCTGGGCGCAGGGTCCCCCGCTCTCCGAGCTGCGCGCGATCGTCGACGCGCTCGAGAGGATCTAGCACTAGTGGCGTCGGCGACGTTGACGATCGACGAGGTCGGCGCGCTGGCGGCGCGCGTGCTCGACGAGGTCGAGCGCGCGATCGTCGGCAAGCGCGACGCGCTCGAGCTGATCCTCCTCGGCGTGCTCGCCGACGGGCACGTGCTGCTCGAGGACTACCCCGGCCTCGCGAAGACGCTGATCGCGCGCTCTTTCGCGCAGGCGACGACGCTCCAGTTCTCGCGCATCCAGTTCACGCCCGACCTGATGCCCTCCGACGTCACGGGCTCCTCGATCTTCAATCAGCGCAACGCGGAGTTCGAGTTCCGGCCCGGGCCGGTCTTCACGAACCTCCTCCTCTCCGACGAGATCAACCGCGCTCCGCCCAAGACGCAGGCCGCGCTGCTCGAGGCGATGCAGGAGCGGCAGGTGACGATCGAAGGAACGACGCATGCGCTCGATCGGCCGTTCATCGTGCTCGCGACGCAGAACCCGATCGAGTACGAGGGCACCTACCCCCTGCCGGAGGCGCAGCTCGATCGCTTCATCCTCCGGCTCGGCGTCGGCTATCCCGAGCGTGAAGACGAGTGGCAGGTGCTCGTGCGGCGAATCGAGCGCGAGGTCGACGAGATCGAGCTCACGCCGGTCGTGGACGGCGACACGCTGCTCGCCATGCAGCGCGCGCTCGAGCAGGTGCACGTGTCGGAGCAGGTCGGCTTGTACATGGTCGACCTCGTCGGCGCGACGCGCAAGTCGAGTCGCGTCCAGGTCGGGTCGTCGCCGCGCGGCACGCTCGCGCTGCTGAAGCTCGCGCGCGGCAAGGCGGCGCTGAAGGGCCGCGACTTCGTCACGCCGGACGACGTGAAAGCGGTCGCCGTGCCGGCGCTCGCCCACCGCCTGACGCTGCGGCCGGAGCTGTGGGTGCAGCGCGTGAGCGGCGAGGACCTCGTGCGCGAGGCACTCGAGTCGGTGCCGACACCGCCAACGGAGGCCTAGCGCCGTGGTTGACACCGGTGTCTGACACCAGGACGTGTCCGGCTTCGCAGCTGCAGTCCGGCGCAGAGAGCCGGTTTACTGACTTTCGTCACAGTGTCGTCACAGGTCTTGCGTTGGTGTCTGACACCAGGACGTGTCCGTGAAGCGCACGGCCGCTCCGAAGCTCGGCGCGTACGCGGGCCTCGCTGCGCTGGGGCTGCTCGCCTCGCTCGTCCTCGGCCGCCCCGAGCTCGCAGTGCTCGCCGCGCCGTTTGCGCTGTTGCTCTTCACCGGACTCGCCGCGGCGCGCGAACCACAGTTCCTCGTCTCCCTCGCCCTCGACCGCGACCGCGCGGTCGAGGGCGACGAGTTCCTGATCACGATCGACCTCGAAGCGCGAACGCCGGTCGAGCGCCTCGAGCTGCACATTCCCCTCCGCGACGGGCTCGAGATCGTCGACGGCGCCAGCCCGCTCACGCTGCACCTCGATTACGGAGAGGAACGAACTGTCGAGCTGCGGGTCCGCTGCAAGCGCTGGGGCGCGTATGTCGTCGGCGAGCTGACGCTGCGCGCTCACGACCGGCTCGACCTCTTCGGGTATCAGGGCACGCTCGACCGCCGCACGCCGCTGAAGGTCTATCCGCGCGCTGAGGAGCTGCGCTCGCTGGTCGCGCCGCTCGAGACGCAGGTGCACACCGGCAACCAGGTCGCGAGAGCGAAGGGAGAAGGAATCGAGTTCGCCGACCTGCGGCCGTTCGAGACCGGCGACACCCTGCGGCGGATCAACTGGCGCGCGACCGCGCGGCGCGGCGAGGTCTGGGTGAACGAGAGTCACCCGGAGCGCAACACCGACGTGATCATCTTCCTCGACACCTTCGTCGAGGCGCGCGAGGAGGCGGAGTCGACGCTCGACATCGCTGTGCGCGCCGCCGCGTCGCTCGCCGACCGCTACCTCGAGCGCAAGGACCGCGTCGGGCTCGTGAGCTTCGGCGGCTACCTCAACTGGTTGCTGCCTTCCTCGGGGATCGTCCAGCTCTACCGCATCGTCGACTCGCTGCTCGACACGGAGATCATCCTCAGCTACGCGTGGAAGGACGTCGACGTGATCCCTACGCGAACGCTGCCGCCGAAGGCGCTCGTGCTCGCCGTATCGCCCCTCCTGGACGAGCGTGCGATGAAGACGCTGCTCGACCTGCGTGCGCGGGGCTTCGATCTCGCCGTGATCGAGGTCTCGCCGGTTCCGTTCGCGTCGGCGGCGGAAGGCGAGCGCGAACAACTCGCGTACCGGCTGTGGCAGCTGAAGCGCGAGGCGCTGCGCGGGCGCTACCAGCGCGTCGGCGTGCCGGTCGTGGAATGGCGTGACGGAATGCCGCTCGAGGCGGCGCTTGCAGAGGTGGGAGCATTCAGGCGACAAGCCAGATACGCACGCGCATAGCCGCTGCGCTCACGGCGGTGCTCGGCGCCGGAGGTGTTGCGGCCGTCGTCGCGCTGACGGCGGATTCCTACGTGCCGGAGCTCGGCCTGATCGGCATCGCCGCGGTGCTGCTCCTCGCGCTCGCGGTCGCAACCGGACTCCCGTCGCTGATTCCCTGGCCGCTCGTCCTCCTCGCGGCCGAGTACGCGCTGAAGCTCGGCGGCGGCCCGGTCGACCAGTGGGCGCCGGTGTACGCGGGCGCGCTGGTCGGGATCGCGGAGCTCGCGTACTGGTCGCTCGAGCTGCGCGGCCGTGCGCAGGACGCAGAACGGCTGACGGAACGCCGCGCCGGGCTGATCGTGTCACTCGCCGTCGGCGCCGTTGCCGTCGGCGGGCTGGTACTCGCGGCGACCTCGCTGCGGATCGGCAGTGGCATCGCGGTGGACGTCGTCGGCGCACTGGCCGCGATCGGCGCGATCGCAGTCCTCGCGGCCGTCGCGCGCCCGCGACCCTAGTCCGAGTCGTCCTGCGGCGCGCCGCCCGGCCCGCTCATGACGGCGCCGCCCTCCTCGACGATCTCCGTCGGAGCGGCGTGCCGGTACGCGTCGCTCTGCAGACCGCCGCGCGGATCGCCCTCGCGGTCAAGGGCGGCGGCGCGCTGCGTCCTTCCCGTTCGCGGCTACACTAACCGGCGTCGCGCGGCGCATTCGTCTAGTGGCCTAGGACACCGCCCTCTCACGGCGGCGGCACGGGTTCGAATCCCGTATGCGCCTCTTTTCGTACTCCACTGCACCGCCGGCGGCCGGGCCGTACGGAATGTCGTGTGCTCCCGAAAAGGCGGGGCCCCACTAACGAGCCCGTATCCAAACCGTGGGTTACCTCGTTTGCCACCCGTACGAAGGGCACGTCCAAACAAGGCTTATTCGGGAGACAAATGGTACGGGCGCTGGCGGCGGCACCGTCCGGCAAGCATCCTTGCGGCGACCTCTCGGGCTCTGCAGCACCGGGGCGGGGCGGGGCGGCGGCGTACACGCTCGCGCGACTCGAGACGCTCTACAGGCGGCGCGGCGGCGAGTTCCCGGGGCGCCGAGACGAGTGGCGCTACCACCTTGTCTACCTCCGCAACTACGCGGACATCGACGGGCGGCTTCCGGAGGCGTTCGACGAGCTCCTCGCCGAGGTGTTCGCGCCGCTCGTCGCGGTGGTTCGGCCGGGTGCCGCGGAAGCGGCGAGCCTCCCGGACCGCCGCGGCCGCGTCCTGGTGCTCATCCCGGCGCACGACGAGGAAGAGCAGATCGCTGAGACGATTGCCTCCGTGCTCGGCCAGACGCGCAGCGCGGACCGGATCGTCGTGATCGCCGACAACTGCGCGGACCGCACGGCGGACATCGCCCGCTCGAAAGGGGTGAACGTCTTCGAGACGGTCGGCAACCGCGCGCGCAAGGCCGGGGCGCTGAACCAGGCGTACGTGCGATTCGAAGCGGAGTTCGAGTACGTGCTCCAGATGGACGCCGACACGACGCTCCACGCGCGGTGCCTCGAGGAGGCGCTCGCGGAGATCGAAGCGGACGCTCGGCTGGGCGGCGTGTGCGCCCGCTTCTTCGCGAAGCCGGCGCCGGGTCTCCTGCGACGGCTCCAGGCGATGGAGTACGTGCGCTACGAGAATCTCTGCGACCGCTGGCACGGACGCGTGAGCGTTCTCTCGGGGTCGGCGACGCTGCTGCGGACGTCCGCCCTCCCGGAGAAGCCGTGGCGCGAGGGAAGCCTCGTGGAGGACTACGCGCTGACGCTCTCCCTCCGCCGCAGCGGATTCGAGGTCAGGGCCGCGAAGCGGGCCTTCGCGTACACAGACACGATGCCGACGGTCCGCGACCTGTGGCGTCAGCGGCTGCGATGGGAGCGCGGAACGCTCGACGAGCTCCGCCGAGAGGGGTGGAGGCCGTACACGCGTCGCGACGTCTACGCCCGGGCGGCGACCTTCGGGTACATGTCGCTTCGGTGTCTCTGGGTGTCGGCGATCGGCACCGCGATCTGGCTCGGAGCGCACGTGTCGTTCCAGACGATCTGGCTCGTTCCGGTCGCCGTCATGGCTGCGGAGCGGGTCCTCACGACCTGGTCGCTCGGATGGAAAGAGCGGGTGATCGCTGCGTCCTTGGTGCCGGACGAGCTCTACGGCCTGCTGCGCGAGGGCTGGATCGTGCGCTCGGCATGGCTGTCGCTCCGGGGCGCAAGGTGCGGGTGGTAACGAAGAGAGAAAGGGGGGTCTATGTACATGCAAGTTCTAGGAGCGCGAGCGGTCGTCGCGGCGGCCGGCACCGCGGTGGCCGGCACCACCGTGGGCGGCACCCTGCCGTTCACCGGGCTGTCGCTCGTGTGGTGGGTTCTGCTGGCGGCGACGCTGATCTCGATCGGGGCGTCGCTCGTACGCACGAGCCACGTCATCCGCCGCAGCCGCCGGGGCGATCAGCCCGAAGTGGTCCCGACCGGAACCGCCGGGACGCGCTAGCCTCGGACGAGGGGCGACTGCAGCCGCGCCCGGAAGTAGGGGTCGGCCGCAAGCGCCCGGAACGCGCGAAGCGCCGACGCTGAAGAGTCGATGCGCCAGTCCGCTTCCTTGTCGATGTTGAACCAGACAACGGCGCGCACCGCCGGGAACCGTGTCTTCAACGTGCGCGCCGCGGAGGCGATCCACGCCGCCTTGCTCCCGCCCTCCTCCGCGGACGACACCTCCGAGATCATGATCGGCTTGCGGCCCGCAAAGCCGCGATATAGGGGGTCGAAGATCGAGGCGAAGCTCTGCCAGGACGACCACTCCCTCGTCGTTCCCCAGTTGTACCCGTCGACTCCGACCCAGTCGACGTACGCGTCCCCCGGGTAGTAGCGGGTGAAGCTGTTCCACGGCTCGCGCGGGACGTCGGCGCTGTTCACGCACCAGACCCAGATCGCGTTCGACGCACCCTCTTCGCCGAAGATCGAGTGCACTCGGCGCCACGCGAGGACGTACTCGTCCGGGTCGCGACCGTTTGCGACTCCGCTCCACGGCAGCCAGTCGCCGTTCATCTCGGCCGCGAATCGGAGGAAGAGCGGCGCGCGGAAGGCCCTCACCGCCCGCGCGCGGGCGCGGATGAGCGCGTCCGCCCGGCCGGACACGATCTCGTCCAGCGACGCTCCGTCCCAGGTCACCATCGGGATGCGCCCCTGAGCCGCGTCCCAGCGTTCCCAATCGCCGGGGAAGGTCGAGGACCAGCCGTAGTAGTGGTTGTCGATCTGGAGCTTCCGGCCGATGAGTGCCTCGAACGCGACCACGTTCGCGTACGGCGCTTCCTCCCAGCCGTCGATGAAGGCGCCGAGGTAGATCCCCGCCTGCGGAACGAGAATGGTGCGCGACGCGTGCTCGTGCATCGTTACTCCCTGGGCACCCGGCGCCACGGCAGCGGCCACGGCGACGAGCACAACCAGCCGGCGCGTCAGGGCTGAAGGACGCTGCATACCCTCTTGACGCCCAATCGCGCCCCGATGTTCCACCAAGTGCCCCCCATGTCTAAAGGGAGATATCGGCGCGCGGAGGCCGTGTCCATAGGCCGAGTGGCCGATTCTCGGCGCGACGGGTCCTACGGGCTTAGGTCAATAACGCGGGAAAAGGAGAGGAGCCGAGGGTGAAGATGACGCGGGCGCGGCGTCGGCCCGGAGCTCGGACGCTTCGACACCGTCGTCCTGTTCTAGCGCGAGGACAACTCGGCGACGAGCGCTGACGTGTCGAGCGGCTCGAAGCCGAGGCGCTCGGCGATCTCCTCGCTCGACGGCCGGGTTCCTTCGAAGAACAGCGACCGCAGCCGCTCGCCGGTCTCCGCGTTCCGCCACCAGTCCTCGCCGACTTCGCGGCGCAGGTACGCGCGCAGCTGCGCGCTCCGGATCCACGCGCGCAGGTAGTCGGCAGAGTAGAAGCCGGGATCCATGTCCGTGATGAATCCGTCTTCGCGGTAGCGCAGGCCCGTCGCCTTCGTCAGCCGGTCGGCGTAGGTCTGTGGCGCCCCGCTGACGTCGGGGTAGTTCGTCCAGAGGTCCAGCTCGTACTGCAGCTTCGCAACGTAGCGACGGAAAAGCAGCGTCTCGAGGAAGAGCGTCGCCTCGGCGTTCTTACGAGCTTGCTCGTCCGAGAGGCCGAAATACTTCGCGTGCCAGCCGGCCTCGCGGGTGATCGACTCGAGAATGTACGAGTAGATCTCGGTCAGCGCGTGGTCGCGCGACAGCTTGCGGAACGTGTACGAGAGCGACGGATCGCAGCCGGCGTAGTGCAGCGCGTGCCCGGCTTCGTGCATGAACGCCTGGTAGTCGTGCAGCCCGCCCTGCGCGCGGGTGATCAGGTGGACGACCTTCGGCGGATCGGAAGCGATCACGCAAGCGCGCGGCGACTTCTGCGGACGATCGTCGAGGTCGAGGCGGATGTTCTCGTCGCGCTCCAGGTCGAAGCCGAGCTGCTTGAGCGTGTCCATGCAGATCTCGACCGAGCGCTCCTTTGTGTAGGTGGATTCGAGCGGCGAGAGCCGGCGCATGTACGCGCTGTGGTACGAGTAAGGCGGCGTCTCGGCACGCTCGTCGCCGAGCAAACGCGCGAACCACTCCTCGCGCAGCCGCGCGTACGGCTCGTCGGCCGCCGCGCTCGCCTGTGCGAGGGTGCGCTCGAGCTCGTGGAACGACACCTGCTTCTCGTGCTCGTTGCGCTCGACGGGATCGGCGATGCCGGAGAGCTCGCCCTCGAGCGCCTCCCACTTCGCGAGCAGGTCGAGTCGGTCCTGGTTGAACTCGGCGTTACGGTCTGCCTGAAGCGTCCCGAGCTCCTCGCGGTCCGCATAGGCGTCGAGTACGGCGAGCCGTGCCTGCGCGGTGCGGAGCGGCAGCTCCTCACCCTGCCACGAGACGCGTGCGGCGAGGATCCGGTTCTCGAGCTCATCGTCCTCCTCGGCGAGCTCCATCGTCGCGAGGCCGGCCTCACACGTCTTGCGCAGCCGGTACAGGCGCTCGCGCTCGTCCTCGTCGGACGCCTCGTCCTCGCAGCCCCGCAGCAGCTCGAGCTGGGGGCGTGTGAACAGATCCTCGTAGCGGGCGACGATCGCAGCCTGCTCCGACGTCTCCTTTTCGCCCACGCGCACGGCGCGGCCCTCCTCCGAGCGCTCGTACAGGTAGCGCTGGAGGCGCTCCTCGTACTCCGCAGGGCTCCGGACGGCAGTGACGCTCACTTCATCTTCGAATCTACATCACCGGCGAGCCGCTGGACCGTGGAGAGGAGCTCGACGAGCGTGAACGGCTTTTCGATCAGCGCTTCGGCCCCGGCACGCTCGTCCTCGTGCAACTCATCCGTCCCGGTCAGAAGGGCGATCCGCGGCGCGCCGCCGCGCTCGACGAGCTCGCGCACGAGGTCGCGGCCGTCGCCGTCGGCGACATGGACGTCCACGAGCAGGACCGCGACGGGCTCCGTGTCGAGGACGCGCCGCGCGTCGGCCAGGCTGCCGGCGTCGAGCACGCGGAATCCGTCCAGCTCGAGGTTGAGGCGGCAGAGCATTCGGATCGCCGGCTCGTCGTCGACCACCAGCACCGTCTTGCCGATCGGCGAAGTCACTGAGTCGGAGACACTAGCGATGCTGCACCGAGCTATGATCGCCGGGTCCTTGAGGCAGACGCTCGGTACCGGTTCGCCGCGTGCGTACGCGGCCGCGATGGCCGGTCTCTGGATCGACCTTCGCTTGACGCTGTCGCGTCTCGACGCGCTCGCCGCCGATCCCGACGTTCTCCTCGACGACGCGGACGCGCTGCCGTCCCTTCAGTACGAGCTGCACAGCGCCGGCGAGCTCGTCGCCGGCCTCGAGCCGCCGACCGAGACGGAGCAGCTGCACGAGGAGCTCACCGACGCGCTGGCCGAGGCGAGGGACCTCACCGCGGAGATCGCGGAGGCGCTCGATCAAGGCGGTATCGAGGCGGCGATGCCGCTCCTGTGGGAATGGCGCGGCACCCTGTTTCGCGTCCGCTTCGCACGGCTCCGCTTCGACCGTCCTCGCATTGCGCCAACGCCTACGGCCGCGGTGCAGACGCCGCAGTCGCGCACGCCGCCGCCCGTCGCCGCCGTGATCGTCGCGCTGGGCTCCGTGCTCGTCCTCCTCGCGGCTCTGCTCGGAATCTGGCTCCTGGTCGGAATCACGCTCGCAGGCACGCTCGCTGCGTCGATTCTGCTCCGTCCGTAACCCCCATCCTCCGGGGCCCGTTTTACTATTGTAAATGGGAAAATTCGGCGGGAACCCAAGGGCGGGGAGCCGCGATCCCCAGCACCGGTGGCCCCTGCCCGCACCGACGACGGCCTTCCGCCGTCGCGCTTGGCGCGAGTTCCAACGCGCCCTCGATCCGCTCGCGCAGCCTAAGCCCTTGCGCCGACCGCGCGGCTCAGGCGCCTGAGGGACTCGTCCCTGCCGAGCAGCTCCAGGCTTTCGAACAGGCCCGGTGAGATCTTCGATCCCGTGACCGCGACGCGGATCGGCTGGAAGGCCTTCGCCGGCTTCAGCTCGAGCCGTTCGGCCAGGCCGCGGAGCGTCTCTTCGATCGTGGCCGCGTCCCAGCCGTCGACCGCCTCGAGCGCCGCGCGCGCTGCGGCGAGCACCTCGGGATCGAGCAGGGACGGGTCCGGGTCGACCTCGTCCTGGAAGAAGAAGCTCGCGTAGGCGGGGAACTCGCTCAGCCTCGTCAGCTTTTCCTGGACGAGCGGCGCGATCCGGCGCACCTTCTGCTCGTCCCACTCCGGCCCGAGGTACTCGACGAGGACATCCGCGTACTCATCGGGCGAGAGCGCGCGCAGGTAGACGCCGTTCATCCAGTCGAGCTTCTTGTAGTCGAACGTCGCCGGGCTCGGCTGGACGCGGTCGAACGAGAACCGGGCGATCAACTCGTCGCGCGACATGATCGTCGTCTTGTCGTCGTAGCTCCAGCCGAGGAGCGCAAGGAAGTTCATCAGCGCAGGCGCGTAGTAACCCGCGCGCATGAAATCGTCGAGCGCCGTCGCGCCGTGACGCTTCGAGAGCTTCTTGCCGTCGTCGCCGAGCACGTCGGGCAGATGCGCGTATCGCGGAACCTCCGCGCCGAGCGCGCGCAGGATGTTGATCTGCTTCGGCGTGTTCGTGATGTGGTCCCGGCCGCGGATCACGTGCGTGATCTCGTCGAGCCAATCCTCGACCGGTGATGCGAAGTTGTACGTCGGCCGTCCGTCCGAGCGGAGGAGCACGACGTCCTCGAGATCCTTGTTCGGAGTCTCGATCCGCCCGAGCACGAGATCGTCGTACGCGGTGGTTCCTTCGTCGGGCATCCGGAACCGGATCGCGCCCTCGGCCTCATACGCCGTCCCCTCCCCCACCAGCCTGTGCGCCTCCTGCCGGCAGCGCTCCATGCGGTCGAGCTGGAAGCTCGGCGGGCCGTCCCAGTCGATCCCGAGCCAGCGGAGCGACGACTGGATCTGCTCCACCGACTCGACGACCTCACGGCTCGTGTCGGTGTTCTCGATTCGCAGCAGGATGACGCCGCCCTGCTGCCGCGCGAACAGCCAGTTGAAGAGGAACGTGCGCGCCGTGCCGACATGGAGAAAGCCGGTCGGAGAAGGCGCCATGCGCACTCGCACGGGGGAAACCATGTTTCCCCCATGAGCCCCCTTCTTCTCGCTCAAGGTAGCCCCCGGGCGAGGTGATTCGAAAGGCAGCCGGTCGTCAGAGGCTCGCGTAGCGGAACCGCGGGCAAAGCCCGCAGCTCCGTCCGAGCTCGCAAGGGCCAAAGGCAGACGCGGAGGGACACTCCGGCAAGGCTAACGACCCGCGTGCGGCTGCCGCATGATCGCGTCATTGCCATCGCGCGCGGCGTCACGCGCGCCCGTCGATACGCTCAACACGATGTATTTCGGGGCTCATGTTTCCTCCGCGGGCGGCATCCACACGACGCTCGACCGCGCG
>WNEY01000718.1_pt1 | contig 21627 bp, 20 predicted proteins | sample 5400531 | NCBI WGS metagenome assembly WNEY01 (sample SAMN13153338, study PRJNA577476) | soil metagenome | isolation source: 200 cm saprolite under Douglas fir tree site 1 | place: USA:California | collected 2015-04-18
GTCGTGCATCAGCGCCACGGCACCGACGAGGGCCGCGAGGGTGGTCATGAGCCGCACGTCGAGGTTCTTCACGTGACCGAGCTCGTGCCCGATCACCGCCTGCAGCTCGTCGCGCGTGCACAGGTCGAGCAGGCCCTGCGTGACCGCGATGTGCGCGTGCAGCGGCTCGGTGCCGGTGGCGAAGGCGTTGGGATCGGGGTCGTCGACGATCCAGATGCGGGGTCGCGGCACGCCGGCGGCGATCGCCATCTCTTCCACGACGTTGACGAGCTGCCGCTCCTTCGGGTCGGTGGCGTCGACGACCTCGCGGGCGCCGGTCGACCACAGCACCTTCTCGGGTCCCGTCGCGTAGGCGTACCAGGCCATCACGGCCGCGACCAAGGACAGCGCGATCCCGAACCACGGGAAGGTGTGGTGGTACGCCGTGGGCGGCTCGGCGAGGGTGTAGAGGTGGTAGATGTAGTCGCCACCGAACCCGAGCCAGGCGAAGAAAACCACGAAGCCAATCATCAGCAGCGCGGTGCGCCGGCGATTGGCTTCTTGTTGTTGAAACAGGTTCAGCGCGATCTCGTCACTCACGGCTTCGGCTTCATCGACAGGTCGACCTGCGGCACGGCCCGGTCGGCCTGTTCCTCGATCTCCCACAGGTCGGCGGGCTGCGCCCGGGCGACCCCGGCGACGAGGTTGGTGGGAAACTGCTGCTGCTTGGTGTTGTACTGCGTGGCCGTGTCGTTGTAGAGCTGGCGCGCGAAGGCCACCTTGTTCTCCGTGGAGGTGAGCTCCTCCTGCAGTTGGCCGACGTTCCCCGTCGCCTTGAGCTGTGGATACTGCTCCACCACGACCATCAGGCGCTGCAGCGCCGACGACAGGGCGTTCTCCGCCTGGCTGATCTGCTTGATCCCCTCGGGGCCGGCCGCGTTCACCTTCACCGCCTGGTTGCGCGCCTGAATCACCGCCTCGAGCGTCGACTTCTCGAAGTCCATCGCCCCCCGCACCGCGTTCACGAGATTGGGGATCAGGTCGTGACGCCGCTTCAGCTGGACGTCGATCTGCTTGAAGGCGTTGAGCGTCTGGTTCTTGAGGGAGACGAGCCCGTTGTAGGCCCCCACCATCCACAGCGCGACCACGACGACGAGCACGAGGAGAATCAGCGAACCACCCATGGGGGCTCCCGGTTGAAGGGGTCTCTGCCCGAGCCTCTACGCGCCCGCGTGCGGCAGGAGTTTCGCGATCGCCTGGCGCACCGCCTCCGCGACGGCCGTCTCGTCGGGTCCGAGACGGGCGAGCGGGTGGGCCGTCTCGACGTGCAGCTCGACGCCGCGCCCGACGGGGATGCGCCGCCAGGAGCTGGGACTCTCGGGGTCGCGCCCGGCGTCGCGCGCGATCCAGGCGGTGAGGGCGCGGCCGGACTTGCCGCGCGGCGGCGCGCCCTTGCTGCGGAGCGGGAGTCGGTCGGGCACGGGCAGCGAGACCCCGAGCGCCTGCGCCGCGCGTCGCTCGAGCACGTCGCCCGTCTGTTCCTGCATTTCCTTGGTGATCGCCGCGAGCGTGCCGCCCTCCATCTGCCGCAGCTTGATCCACAGCAGCTGCAGAAAGTGCCGATAGGAGTACGTCGCCGCCGTGCCGCGTCCTTCGGGCGGGCTCACGAGACCCTTGGTCACGTAGAACCGGATGGTCCGCTCGCTCGGTTGGGCCCGCGCGGCCGCGTTGATCGGCGTGACCGCGGAGGCATCCAGCACCGCCCCCACCAGCGCCGCCAGGTCCCGGAGGTTCCACGGCGCCAGGTTGCGGTACTCCCGCAGGGTGTGGAGCGGTTCCGGCTGGGCGGCGCCCGTCACGCTCCGGCCTTTCCGCGCTCGCGTTCTGGCCGGCGCCGCAGCACGTCGCCCAGCCAGTCGGCCACCTCGCGCAGGGTGAAGGGCTTGCGGATCAGCGTGCAGGGGTGGCGCTCGAGCCAGGTGCGCACGTCGTCGGCCTCGGCGTCTCCGGTCATGATCGCGATCCGCCCCTCGAGCGAGGGCCAGCGATGGACGATGGCCAGGTACAGCGCCAGCCCCGACATGGTGGGGAGCTGGATGTCGAGCAGCACCGCGTCGGCGGGCTCCGAGGCGAGCAGGTCGTACGCCGTCTCCGCGCTGGCGGCGCCGATCACGCGGAAGCCGAACTGGCCGAGCGAGCGCTCCAGCACCCGACGCAGCGACGGCTCGTCGTCCACGACGAGGAGCGTGGGAAGGGGGGGGCGGGGGAGGGGAAGCGGTCCCGGTTCGGTCATGAGCTCAAAGCTTCCACGCGCGGCGGCGTGAGGAAGCGCTGCACGACCCGCTCCAGCGCCTCTTCGGGACTGAGCGACAGCCGCATCTCGCCCGCGGTGAGTCCCAGGTAGGCCCGGGCGTGCAGCTGCAGCGTCTTGGCCTGCGCGTAGCCGAGACGCTTCGCCACGTCCTCGATCGTGAACCCCGGGTCCTGCAGCAGCCGGTGGGCGTACAGCACGCGGGCCGCGGCGAGGAAGTGCCGCGGCGACGGGAGGCCGACGCGCATGAACCAGCGCTCGCAGGTGCGCCGGTCCACACGCGCGCGCGCGGCGACCTGGGTGACCGTCTGCACGTCGCCCGGCGAGCGCAGCGCCTCCTCCAGCACCCAGCGCAGCTGGCTGGGGAGCGGAGCGAGCGCACCCGCCAGCTGGTCGAGCAGCTGCCGCGACGACGACCGCGCTTCCTCTTGCGCCAGCACCTCGCGCAGCCGCACCGGGTGATCATCGTAGTGCGCGAACACTACGTGCTGGATGCCGCGCTGGCCCAACGCGAGCAGCACGCCGGCGGAGCGGGGGGTGAGCGTCGTGTACAGGATCAACGGGAGGGAGGGGAACAGCACGCGCAGCCGCTCGATCTCCTGGGACCGCGCTTCGCCCGACAGCAGCGGATCGACCACGGCCAGCTCCACCGGACGGCTGCGGATGGCGGCGAGCACCTCGTCCCAGTTGGGAGCGCGGGCGACCGTGAACCGCGCCCCTGCGGCGCGGCGCACCTTGTGGTACTCCAGATCGGGAACGGCGGCTAGAACGAGCATAATGTCGCAAAATCGCCCTACGATGCCGCAAAAACGCCCTAAAAATCGTCGCCGACCGCAGCCAAGTTGGACCCCGTTCGTGCGGTCCTCATCCAACCCCGGTCTGCGGAGGTCTCCATGTCCCGTCCGATTCGCGCGCTACTCGCCCTTGTTCTCGTCTCGTTCGCCCTCGCGGCCGCCGCGTGTGCCGATGCTACCGCTCCGCGGCCCACGACGTCGTGCGACATCAGCAACAGCAATACCTGTCACTAACGCGCTCACCCGGCGAGCCGGGCTAGCGAGGCCGACACTTCGCGCAGCTCTTCAGTGTCGAACACAGGCTCCGCGGGCACGGCAGGCTCTACTCGAAGCGCCTGCTCGCACTCGCGGAGTCCGTTCTTTATCCGCTCGATCCGGAACTCGGATTCGTGCAGGCCGGCGGCCGTCGCCACGCGCAGCGCCTCTTCCATCAGCGCCTCGGCTCGGCGATACTGGCCGAACCGCGCCTGCCCGATCCCCTGCTTGAGATAGAAATCGGCCAGAATGTTCGGCGGCATGTCCGCAACGCGTGCCTCGCAGCGCTCCCGCCAGCGCGCGAACCCAACCCGGTCGCGTCGATAGGACGCACAGTGCATCAGCTCGATGAGCGCGTTGGTCAAATTGTCCTGGTTACCACCCCGGTGCACGACCTCGGACAACGCGTGTTCCGCCCCTGTGGCATCGCCTAACATGAGGAGAGTGACGCCGAGGTCGTTCAGGGCGCGCAGCCGCGAGTCTTCTTCCTCGTACAGCTCGAACGCCCGCCAGAAGCGCGGCACCGCTTCGTCGGGCTGGCCCCGGTAGAACGCCGTCGCGCCGATACCATGCTCCGCCCGCGCCTCCGCGTCGTGGAGGTCCGCGGCACGGGCGTCCGCGAGGATCGCCCGCAGACTGCGATCCGCCTCGGCCAGGTTGCCCCGCCCCAGCACCGTGTTCGCGCGCCCGATCCGGCTCAACAGCTCCGAGTAGCGGTCGCCGCGCGCCGCCGCCAGTTCGCCGGCCTCCGCGTACGCCGCCTCCGCCTCGTCGAATCGGTTCAGCTTGCGGCTCACGCGCGCGATGCGCAGCCGCGCCGCCACCGCGTCGCTCGCCGCGAGGCGCTCGCCGCCCACCTCCAGCAGCGTGGCGAGCACATCGAGCGCCTCGTCCAGGCGCAGCTCGTCCTCGAGGAAGTGCGCGTAGGCGAGGAGCGCGGGGACGACCTGGCGTACGTCGCCCAGCCGATAGGCGTCCGCCGCACTTGTCGTCGTGCCGTGCACATGAGCGCCCTCGGGCGACGTCCCGCGCAACTCGCGGCAGAACCGGTCGGTCGCGACGCACTGGTAGTGGAACGCGTCCGGCGACACCGGCTCCCGGCCCGGCGCCAGCAGATCCACGAGGCGCAAAGCCAGGAACGCCCCCTGGCCCAACCGTGCTTCCAGGGACGTCGGCGACGCGTTGCCCGATACTCTCTGTAGGAAGATCGCGTGGGGCAGCGATTCGACCCGTGTCTGCGAAACCGGCATCCGGTTCTCTCCCCTAAGCCGTGGCACAGCCGCCCCCCGCTGGCAGCCTCTGTGCCTCGCTGCAAGGCATGGTAGGCTCACAACATAGCGCTTTCCGGACCGGCGCGTTAGGTCGCAGTTTCCGCATTTTCAGGCTTTTCGCCGCGTGGTTTCGGTGCCGGAGCCAGGGGCGCTGCTGCCCTAATTGGCGCCATGCGCCGGGGCCTGTCCCTCGCCGAGCTGGTGGTCGCGCTGGCCATCGTCGCCGTCGTGACGGCCGTCACGCTCCCCAGCGTCGGCGGCCTCCTCGACTGGATCGCGGTCAACACGGCCGCGCAGGATGTCGCCACGGCCCTGGCGGCCGCGCGGAACGCCGCGGTGATGCAAGGGTCGCGCACCCGGCTCACGATCGCCCCCGACACTCTCCGCATCGACCGCTGGCGCGGCGACTCGTGGGACGCGGTGCTGCGGTGGCCGGGGCCGCTGGCCCACGGCGTGACCCTGGAGGTGTCGAACCCCGAGGTGGTGTTCGACCCGATCGGGCTGGGGTGGGGCGTCTCGAACACCAGCGTCGTGATGCGGCGCGGGTCGCGGATCGAAACGCTGACGGTGTCGCGAGTCGGCAGGGTGAAACGCTGGTAGCCGGCGCTGCAACCAAACCGGTGGGGTGTGCGTCTAATAAACCGGGAGGGGGCACGGAGGACGCGGTAAGGGTGAAACCTTCTGGGCCCCGTCCCGTACAAAGGGAGACACTGGTCGCGGCCGAAGTGTGACGGCCACTTCGCCCGACCGCCAACCCGGGGAGGAGTAAGCCCCGGGTTTGGTTTTCTAGGGCGCGGTCTGCGCCACGCCGACCGCCTCGAAGTCGAGCGTCACGCGATCCGCGACGCGCACCGTTCCAGCCGGCCCGCCTCGGTATGGCTTGATCCCGAAGTCGGTCTGCTTTACGGAAAAGCCGCCCGCGGCCCGCAGCGTGTCCGCCCCGAGCTCGACTCTGACGTCCACGGTCACACTCCGGGTCTGGGCGGCGAGCGTGAGATTCCCGTGCACCCGGAACCCCCCCCCTTCCTCCATGGGCGTCACGCTGTCCGACACGAAGCTGATCTCGCGGTACTGGTCCACGTGGAGGACCTCGGTGCGCATCGCCTCGGTCACCTTGCGGATCTCCGCCGTGTCGGGGGGCGTGAGCACCTCGAGGCTGTCGGCGGGCACGATAATCGTGACGCGGGAGCTCGAGGGAACCGCCGGATGGTAGACGATGCGTCCGGAAACGGCGCGCGCGCGAATCACGTGGGCGTGGCCGGCGAAACCGAGCAAGCCGGCCTTGCCGGTCTTCACCTCGAACCGGCTCGCCGCCGAGAGCACGTAGATGACGGAGTCCGGCGTACCGCTCTGGGCCGATCCGAGCGCCGGGAGCAGCACGAGCCCGAGCCAAAGCATTCGGGACACCGTTACACCCGACCCGGGCTCAAGAAGCTCTTCAGTCCCGCCTCGAAGGGCAGCGGCCGGATCCCGAACACGGACTCGATCGCGCTGGCGGGGGTGGCACTACCTTCCACCAGCATCTGGAGCTGGTCGCTCGTGAGCGGCGCCGCCCGGCCGAGCAGGTCGAACACTCGCGCGGCCGCCCGCGCCGTGGCGAGCGGCAGGTGGACCAACGGGCGCGGGGCGCCCGCCGCCCTGCCGATCGCCAGCACGAAATCTTCGTACGTGAGGACGGTGGGGCCGCCCAGCTCGTAAGCGCCGACCAACCCCGGATCCTCGGCGGCCCGGGCGAACGCGAGCGCGACGTCCTCGATCCAAACGGGCTGCATCGCGTAGCGGCCGTCCCCGAACACCGGGACCACGGGAGACCAGCGGTGCAGCCGGGCGATGACGCGGATCGGCACATTCTCCGGCCCGCTGATGAGCGAAGGGCGAAAGATCGCGTGGGACAGTCCCGAATCGCGCACCAGGTCTTCGGCCCGCCGTTTGGTGCGGTGGTAGCGGGTGGCGCCGGGCTCGTCGCGCGCGCCCACCGCGCTCATGTGCACGAAGCGGCGCACGCCGGCCGCGCGCGCGGCGGCGAGCACGCGGCGGGTTCCTTCCACGTGTACGGCGTCGAAGGTCGCGGGCCCCGCTTCCACGATGATCCCGACGAGGTGAATCACGGCGTCGCTGCTGCGGACGAGCGCGGCGAGCGTTGCGGCATCCGCCAGGTCGCCCGGCACCAGTTCCGGGGCCGGCCCGAGCAGCAGGCGCGCCGGCTCGGGACGACGCACCAACGCCCGGACGCGGTGTCCCCGGCCCGTGAGCGTGGCGGCCACGTGCCGACCTACGAATCCTGTCGCTCCGGTGACCGCGATCTGCATGGGTGCGACGAGCTCAGTCCGTGCCGACGCTGCCCTCGTCGAGGAACACGAGCGTGCGGCGGCGGGCCACGACCGTGGTCAGCGCCTCGAACACCTTGGGATCGAGCACCGTGCCGGCCAGGTCGGTCATGCGCTCGACCGCCTGCTCGGCATTCATCTTCTCCTGGTAGGACCGCGACGTGTTGAGTGCGTCGAACACCTCGGCGGTGCCGATGATGCGGGCCGCCAGCGGAATGTCCTCGCCGCGCAGGCCGTCCGGGTAGCCGGTGCCGTCCCAGCGCTCGTGGTGTCCCCGCACTGCCGGAATGATGTCGCCAAGGTGCGCGAGCGGCGCCAGGATCTGGGAGCCGATGAGGACGTGCTGCTTCACGTGCTCGAACTCCTCGGGAGTGAGCGGACCCTGTTTGTTGAGCACCGCCTCGCGGGTGCCGATCTTCCCGATGTCGTGCAGCCGCCCCGCGACGCGGACGGCCTCCACGGCCTCTTCCGACAGTCCCAGCTGGTGCGCGATCGTGGCCGAGAGGTCGGCGACGCGGGCCGAGTGCCCCCGCATGTACGGATCCTTCGCCTCCAGCGCGTTCACCAGGGCTTCGAGCGTCGCGACCGAGATGCGCTCGAGCTTCAGGCGCTCCCGGTGCAGCTCGGCGGTGCGGGTTGTGACCTCCTCCTTGAGCCACTGGCTCAGGTGCCGGGTCTCGAGCAGCATCTCGCGGCGCTTCAGCGCGCGCTGCACCGCGCGGCCGAGGTCGGCGAGCTCGATCGGCTTGGTCAGGTAGTCCAGGGCCCCGCGCTGCATGCACAGCGCGGCGCTGGTGGCGTCGTTGACGGCGGTGAGCATGAGGATCGCGAGCTCCGGCTCGATCTCGATCGCCTGCGGCACCAGGTCCACCCCGCTCGTGCCCGGCATGCGGATGTCGCACAACATCAGCGCGATGCGGTGGCGGCGCAGCTGCTGCAGCGCCTCCTCGCCCGATCCGGCCGCGTAGACCTCGAACTGCTGCTGCGCCAGGAACTTTTTGAGGGCGTTCCGAATCGGTTCCTCGTCGTCCACGACCAGGATCTGGGCGGGGCCCGTCGTGTCGGCCACTCAGGACTCCTTGGTTGATGCACTCAGAAGATCACGCCGCCGGGTCGGCCTGGATAGGCCCCGACGGGACGCGGCGGCGGGCCTCAAGACTCCGCCGCCACGAAGGCTACATCGACCGTTCCCGGGAGCAGACCCGCCTGGTGCGCCCGCGCCAGCAACTCGTTCACCGCCCGGCGGCCGGTGGGGCCGCAGTCCACCGTGTAGGCGTTCACGTACATCCCCACGAAGCGGTCGGTGCGCGAGTCGTCGAGGCCGCGGCTGTAGCCTCGCGCGTGCGCCAGCGCTTCGCGCCGGTGTGCGAGGCCGTACTCGATGCTGGCTTTCAGATCGCGCGCAATGTCGCGCATGAGCTCGGGCCCGAGGTCCCGGCGCACCACGTTGCCGCCGAGCGGGAGGGGGAGCCCGGTCTCCGCACGCCACCAGTCCCCCAGATCCGCCCACAGGTGGAGGCCCCGGTCGGCGTACGTGAGCTGGCCTTCATGGATGAGCAAGCCGGCGGCGGCCCGCCCGTCCGCCACGTAGTCCTCGATCCGATCGAACGGCACGACGACGTGGCGGACCGCGGGCTGGTACAGCTTGAGGGCGAGAAACGCCGTGGTGAGCTCACCCGGGACCGCGATGGGCGTGCCGCTGGCACCGAGCGCGACCCGCGGGTCGGTGGGGCGGGGTCCGCGCGCGACGATGCGGGGCCCGTAACCGTCACCAAAGCTCGCGCCGTGCGCCAGCAAGGCGTAGCGGTCGGCGAGGTAGGCGTAGGCGTGGAACGACACCGCCGTCACCTCGAGCTCGCCCTGCAACGCGCGGCGGTTCAGCGACTCGATGTCCGAGAGCTCGTGGAGGTAGCGCCGGTCGCCCGTGTCGATCTTCCCGGTCGCGAGCGCCCAGAACATGAAGGCGTCGTCCGCGTCCGGGCTGTGCGCCAGCCGGATCGTGCGGATCGAGCTAGCGGCCCTGCCGGGGGGCGCCACTCGTCTTCCCGCTGGTAACTTCGGTCGCCTGCTCGTGAAACGCGTCGAGGTTCTGGCCGTGCTCGGCGTACTCGGGGCGCTGCTTGGCGCGTTCGCCCTTCTCCTTGCGCAAGAAGTCGCGATAGGCGCGGAGCGCGCCGGCGGGGTCGCGCTCGAGCTCCAGGGCGCGAGCCCTGAGCATGAAGGCGAACAGGTGAGTCGGGACCGCGCGGCGGATCGTATCCGCCTGCGCCAGCGCCGCGGCCGCGTGCCCGCCGGTCAGGTCGAGCACGCCAATGTGATAGCGCGCGTCTACATCGAGGGCCGGCAGCATGGCATACGCCTGCAGCGCCATCGGGAGGAAGAACTCGGCGCTGTCGGGCTTCCCCTGGGAGTGCAGAGACATGACGCGGTTGTAGAGTCGGGTCGCCCGTTCCTCGGGGGACATCTGCGAAATATCGGGAGCAGGGAGCGCGGAGCGTGGAGCGGTACCTTCCGAGGCGCCGTCGGGAACCGCTCCCCGCTCCCCGCTCCCCGAAAGCCGTAGCGCTACTATCGTGAGCAGGGCGCCGAGCGCCACACCGGCCACCCCCCAGGGCAAACCGGCGCGCCAACCGGTCGCTTCCGACGTTCCCACGTGGGCGCCGCACTTGTGACAAAACCTGGCCGTCCCGGCCAGCTGGGCGCCGCATGCGTGACAGTTCATGGCAGCGGGAATCTAACTGGCACGATTGGGGGGGGCAGCGCATAGTGTAGCCATGAGCGCCGCCTTCCCCGGCCAGGACCGCGCCAAGCACATGGGTGAACTGAAGCGTGGCGACGAGCGCTGGGACGTGTTCATCGAGATGCAGCCGGACGCCGAGGTCGCCGCCGGCGCGGTGCGCGGGCGGCTGCACTTCGTGAGCGGGGAGCGCCGGCGCACGACCGGGTGGATTTTCCTTGAGCTGTCGGAGCGGGAGATCCAAGAGCGCTTCGGGGAATTTTCGGCCATCGAGCTGTGGCACTTCGTGGCGGCGCTCGAGGGCTGACATGGTGTGTTGAAAACCATGCACGCCGTGCATGATTTCGGTGACAGCGTGCATGTTAGGCGCGCCGGGGCCCGGACTGCGGCGGCGGTTGTTGCAGAGCCGACACAGAATGGTTGACGCCGCGCAACGGCCCCTGTACCTTCCCGTATGCCTGCGGTAGCCCAGCCATACGAGATCGTCGAGCGCCTGGCGCCTCGAGCTCGGTGCCGGGCTCTCGTCGTTTCATGGCATCAACCCTGCACGCCGACTCACCAGAGCCTGCCGAGGAGAGAGACCTTATGACCGCGACGCTGGAGCCGACGTCCACGCCCCAGGCGACGAAGCCCACGACCGGCGCCGCCCCCGCCGACGTCATCCGCAAGGCGCGGGACGCCGGGGTGCAGGTGGTCGACGTGCGGTTCACGGATCTGCCGGGGACGTGGCAGCACTTCTCGATTCCCTTGAAGGAGCTGACCGAAGAGCTGTTCACGGAGGGGATCGGGTTCGACGGCTCCTCGATCCGCGGGTTCCAGGCGATCAACGAGAGCGACATGCTGCTGGTGGCGGACCCCGCGTCGGCGTTCGTGGATCCGTGTCTCGAGGTGCCGACGCTGTCGCTCACGTGCGACGTGGTGGACCCGGTGACGGGGGCGCGCTACTCGCGCGATCCACGCTACGTGGCGCAGAAGGCCGAACAGCATCTCGTAAAGACGGGCATCGCGACGACCGCGTACTACGGGCCCGAGGCCGAGTTCTACATCTTCAACTCGGTACGGTTCGACCAGAACGCGCACGAGGGCTACTACCACATCGATTCGGAAGAGGGCATCTGGAATTCGGGCGCGAACGGCGGGGGTCCGAACCTGGGCCACCGGCCGCGGCACAAGGAGGGCTACTTCCCGGTGCCGCCGGTGGACAAGCTGCAGGACCTGCGCTCCAAGATCATGCTGGCGATGATCGCCGCGGGGATCGACGTCGAGGTGCATCATCACGAGGTGGGGACCGCGGGGCAGACGGAGATCGACATGCGGTTCACCACGCTCACACGCATGGCCGACCAGCTGATGATGTACAAGTACATCGTCAAGAACGTGTGCGCCCAGCACGGCTACACGGCGACCTTCATGCCCAAGCCACTGTTCGGGGACAACGGCTCGGGGATGCACGTCCACATGAGCCTGTGGAAGGACGCGAAGAACCTGTTCTTCGACGCGAAGGGGTACGGATTGATCTCGGAGACCGCGCGGTGGTACATCGGGGGGCTCATCCACCACTCGCCGGCGCTGCTCGCATTCGCGGCGCCGACCACCAATAGCTACCGGCGACTGGTGCCGGGCTTCGAGGCGCCGATCAACCTGATCTACTCGCAGCGCAACCGCTCGGCGATCTGCCGCATTCCGGTCTACTCCAAGTCGGCGAAGGCGAAGCGCATCGAGTATCGGGCGCCCGATCCTTCCTGCAACCCGTACTTGACGTTCGCGGCGTTGCTCATGGCGGGCCTCGACGGCGTCAAGAAGAAGATCGAGCCGCCGGAGCCAATGGACGTGGATCTCTACGACCTTGAGCCCGAAGAGCGCCAGCACGTGAAGAACACGCCGGGCTCGCTGTCGGAGACGCTGGCGGCGCTCGAGGCGGACCGCGCCTTCCTGCTCGAGGGCGGGGTGTTCACGCCGGATCTGATCGACACGTGGCTCGCCTACAAGCGCGCCAGAGAAGTGGACCCGGTGGCTCTGCGGCCGCACCCGTACGAGTTCTTCCTGTACTACGACGTGTAGGTCGAGGGCGGTAACGGGCGGCAACGGGCGGCAGGGGGGACGGAACCCCGCCGCCTTTTTGCCGCCTTCTGCCGCCTTCTGCCGCCCTCTATCTTAGTGCCCATGACCGCCACCGCCGCCGACACGCGCGACATCCTCGACGAGCTGAAGAAGCGCCGCGTCCGGTTCCTGCTGCTCCAGTTCACCGACCTGTTGGGCGTCAACAAGGCCGTGGAGGTGCCCGCCTCCCAGTTCGAGAAAGCGTTGGCCGGCGAGGTGACGTTCGACGGCTCGGCGCTCGAGGGGTTCGCGCGCGTGGAGGAGGCCGACGCCCTGCTGGTGCCGGATCTCCCGAGCTTCCGCGTGTTCCCCTGGGAGGGCGCGGGCTCGGATGGCACCGATGGGACGGCCGGGGGTGGCGGGGGGGGCGGGGGGGGCGGGGGGGGCGTCGTGGCGCGGCTCATCTGCGATATCCGCTATCCCGACGGGCGGCCGTTCGAGGGGTGTCCCCGCACGACCTTGAAGCGACAGATCGAGCGGGCCGCCAAGCTGGGCTTCACGATGCGCGTCGGGTGCGAGGTGGAGTTCTTCATCTTCGAGCAGAGCGAGCGTGGCGAGCCGACGACTCGGACGCTCGATGCCGGCAGCTACTTCGATCTCGTCCCGGTGGACCGCGGAGAGCAGGCGCGGCGCGTCATCGTGGCGGCGCTGGAGGAGATGAAGCTGAGTTCGGAGGCGTCCCATCACGAGGTGGCCCGCGGCCAGCACGAGATCGACCTGGGTTACGCGGACCCGCTCACGATGGCCGACCATCTGGCGAGCCTGCGCTTCGTGGTGCGGACCATCGCGGTGCGGCACGGCCTCGTGGCGACCTTCATGCCCAAGCCGCTGTACGGCCGCAATGGGTCGGGGATGCACACGCATCAGTCCCTGTTCGCCAAAGGGAAGAACGCCTTCTTCGACTCCCAGGGGCCGATTCAGCTCTCCGAGGTCGGCCGCTGGTACATCGGAGGGCTGCTGCGGCACGCGCGCGGCTACTGCGCCGTGACAAATCCGCTGGTGAACTCCTACAAGCGGCTCGTCCCCGGCTACGAGGCTCCCGTGAACGTCTCGTGGTCCACCCAGAACGTGTCTCCCCTCATCCGAGTGCCGGCGCAACGCGGGGAGGCGACGCGCTGCGAGAACCGTATGCCCGACCCCTCGGCCAATCCCTACCTCGCGCTCGGCGTGCAGCTCGCGGCCGGCCTGGACGGCGTCCAGGAGCGGACCGATCCCGGTGAGCCCGTGAACAAGAACATCGCCCGCATGTCGTACCGCGAGCGCCGCCGGTTTCGCATCGACGACCTGCCGCGCGACCTGCACGAAGCGCTCGACTATCTGGAGAAGGACGCGGTGATCCGCGAGGCGCTGGGCGACCACATCTACGAGCGCTACCTCGACGCCAAGCGCGAGGAATGGCAAGAGTACATCGGGCAGGTCAGTGAATGGGAGCTTAATCGGTATCTGGGGCAGTACTGAACTCGGGCACAAGGCGTAAGGCAAAGGCGTAGGGTCGACGGCGTACCGTTGAAGGCGTAGCGCCGCTCGGACAAGCTGGTGGCCGCGCTCGGCAGCCCCCGGTCCGCGGAAGCGGCGTGCCAATGCCACAGCTTCTACAGCAACCTCGCTCGCGGCTTGGTGTACCCGTAGCTTCCCGACGTGAGCATGAATCGCCATGAAGCAACGGTAAGAGGTTGTGCCTCTTGAACCGGTATCATCTTTACGCCTCCCCTCTACGTTTTTGCTCTACGGGGTTACGCCTTACGGTTTCCCTCCTTACGGCGTGCGGTCTTGTGGCATGCGACGTGTCGAAGCCCGGCGACACGCTCGGCCTGCAGACCTCCGCCCGCTGGGAGTGGCACGCGCGCCTGGTCGTGGAGCGCGACCCCACGCTCACGCTCGTGCGCCTGCGCATCGACACGACGCAGGGAGGCGGGGACGTGGGGCTCGCGCGCTACGACTTCAATCCCTCCGCTGCCGAGGGAGATGAGTACGAGCTCGCGCTCGGGCTCGACTTCGGCCGGGTGCGGGATTTGCGTCAGGACGTGCCGTACACCCTCGGCCCCCCCCCCGCCGCCCGCATCCCGGCGTACGCGACCGTGACGTGCTTCTGCCGCCCGCTCCGGCCGGATTCGGTGCGGGGCACGTTTCGAGTGGCGACCCGCGGGCTCCGCCAGATCACGGGCCGGGTCGACGCGACGCTGTATTTTACGGAGTGGAACGATCCCGCTCGTCACGTGACCTACTCGCTCCATCAGCGCATTGATCTGGTCAAGTAAGCCGGATAGACGGATAGGCGGACCGGCACTCGCCGTGGCGGTGGCGTTTCTATCCGTCTATCCGTCTATCCGGCTATCCGCCCAGACCATCGACACGATCATCGTGGTGAACCGCAACGTGTTCAACCTCGCGGACGATGCGCCGGGCTTCCTCGCGCACGCGGCCAACGCGCTGCACGTGACGACACGCGCGGGCGTGATCCGGCGCGCGCTGCTCGTCAACCCGGGGGATCGCTACGACTCCGCCCGGGTGGCGGAAAGCGAGCGGGCGCTCCGGAGCCTGTACGTCTTCAGCCGAGTGCGGATGGACACCACGCGCCTGGACGGGCGCCTCGCGCTGCGGGTCGCGACCACCGATGGCTGGAGCACCAAACCGCAGCTCGGCTACTCCGCCGCCGGCGGGGACGTGACGTGGCTCGCGGGGCTCGTCGAGGACAACCTGCTCGGCACCGCCACGTCCTTGATCGCGGTATACAACCACACGCCGGACCGGAACATCTTCACCCTCGGGTATGTGAGCCCCCACTTCTTCTCGCGCCGCGTCCGGCTCCAGGCGCTGTACAGCGCCAAGACGGACGGGAAGCGGGGGGACTGGCTCGTCGGCGTGCCGTTCTACGAGACGGCGGCCCGGCACGCGCTCAGCATCGATGGCCAGGCGGCGTCGGAGCGCGTCCTGGTGTTCCGCGACGGCCTGCGCATCGATTCAATCGAGCGGCGCGCGCTGCGGTTCGGCGTCACCGCCGGCCTCGCGCCCCACGCGACGAGCCGGGACTACCTGCGACTCTGGGTGAGCGGGCGGTGGCGGCGCGAGGACTTCGCGCCGGAAGTGCCAGCGCCGACCGTGTTTCCCCGCTCGACGTTTGGGACCGTGGGCGCTGGGCTCGACGTCGGGCACGTGCGCTTCCAAGTGCTGGAGCGGTTCAACTCCTACGCCCGGCGCGAGGACGTGGACCTGTCGCAGCTGTTCCACTTCGGCGTGTGGGCGGCGCCCCGCGCGTGGGGCTATCCGTCCGACCGCGCCGGCATCGGGACGGAGGTGGGCGCGCAGCTCTCCGCCCTGTGGCCGGGCGGGTTCGCGGTGCTGAATGGGGCGGGCAACGGGGTCTTCACCGCGGGAATGCCCGACTCGGGTCGCGTGGCGGGCGCGCTCACGGTCGCGAGCCAAAACCTGCGCGGCCAGACCCTGATCGTCCACCTCGAGGGCGCCCGCCTCCGTCGGCCGGCGCCGGATGCGCTGTTCGATCTCTGGAACGACCACAAGGGACCGCGCGTGTTCGGCATCCACCAGTTCACGGGTACCCGCATGGCCTGGCTTGCCGTCGAGGATCGGGTGCTGGTGGCGGACGACGTGTGGGGGCTGATGGGCGTGGGTGTCGCGCCGTTCTTCGACTACGGTGGTGCCTGGTACGTGGACGAGCCGGCGCGGTTGGGAGGGGACCTCGGCGTGTCGCTGCGCATCGGCCCGACGCGCGCCGTCCGCGGCGACGTGGCGGAGTTCGCCATCGGCTATCGCTTCGGGAAGGGTTTCTCGGGCAGTCGCTGGGGGTTCGCGATCCGCAAGGGTGTGACTTACTGAGCGTGGGAAAGGAGGACCCATGGAGATGCAGTCACAGGGCGCTGGTACGGGAGAGGCGACACTATGGGCGGCCCGTGTCGGCCTGGGCCTCGCGCTGATCGGGCTGATCATGGAGGTCGCCTCGGGTTGGGGCTACCGGCACGGGTGGTGGGGCCTGCGGGTGGCCCTGCGCTACCTGTTCGCCTACGGGGGCGTGGTCGCGATCGTCGCCTGTGTCGTCTCCCTCGTCGTGCTGGCGCTCGCCATCGGCACGAAGTCGCGCGGGGCCGCACTCGCGCTGCTGGGCGTGGTCGCCGGCGCGGTGCCCGGCGTGCTGTTCTATCGCCAGTATCGGCTGGCGCGGAGCGTGCCGCCCATCAACGACGTCGCGACCGACCTCACCAACCCCCCCGGCTATGTCACCGCCGCGACGAACGATTTCTGGAAAGGGAAGGACATGAGCTATCCCGCCGGATTCGCCGACTCGGTGCGCCGCGGCTATCCCGACCTGGGCTCGCTGGTGCTCCCGGTCTCCGCGGCGAAGGCCTACGGCCTCGCGCACGCGACCGCGATGGGCATGTCGGGCTGGGAGGTGACGGGCAGGGACTCGGCCGGGGGGGGCGGGGGGGGCCGGGGGAGCGGGGGGGGCCGCATCGAGGCGACGGCTACGACCGCGTGGTTCGGCTTCAAGGACGACGTGGTGATCCGGGTGACACCGCGCGGGGCGGACAGCGCGGTGGTGGACATGCGCTCCAAGTCGCGCGTGGGGAAGAGCGACGTAGGGGCGAACGCGGCGCGCATCCGGGACTACTTCGCCGCGCTCAAGCAGGCAGCGCGCTAGCGACCGCGTCTCTGCTTCGTCTGCTTCAGCTTCGCCGTCTCCCGCTGCATCAGGGCCTCCGCCCGGCTGAAAAAGTCGAGCAGGAAGGCCAGCTGCGCGTCGCTGTACTCGGCAAATCCCTCGGTCGAGGCGCGGGCGAGCGATTGGAACAGCGCCGTCGCCCGGCGCATGATCGCCGAATGGTGGATCAGGTGCACCATGACCCGCCGCCGGTCGTGCGGGTCGCGCTCGCGCCGGACCCACCCCGCCCGCTCCAGGCGGTCGAGCACGCCCGTGATGGCCCCCGTCGTGAGTCCCGCCCGATCGGCGAGCTCGCCGGCGGTCATCGGTCCCTGGCGGGCGATCAAGTCCGCGTACTTGTGATCGGTGGCGGAGAGCCCCAGGCGCTCCGCCACGGCGGCGTGGAACAGGACCGTGGCGGTGCTCTGGCGCCGCGCCGCCTCGTTCAGGGCGGCGAGGAGCTCCGCGCGCGTGGTCGGGGGCTTGACGGCGGCGGTCGACATTCCCTAATCAACTAAAAGTCTCATATACTTAGTTAATTACCGGCCAAACTACACTAATCCCCCCGGCGATCCGCGGCAAGAGACCCGGTGAACTTCGGGCGTCTGATCGGTGTTATCCGGCTCATGGTGCTCGCAACGAAGCCGGCGGACCGACGGTGCTGAGACGCCTGATGATCGTGGGCGGCCTGTGGGCGCTGTTCCACGTGTACGTGGGGCAGCGCCTGCTGGCGCACGCTCCGCTCGCCCTGGGGTGGCGGGCGCTCGGGTGGGGGGTGATCGCCCTGCTCGCGCTCGCGCCATTCGCCGCGTTCTTCGCCGCGCGCTCGCGACGCGTCCCGCTCACGGGCGCGCTCGAGCGGGTCGGCTTCACGGCGATGGGGCTGTCGTCCCTGCTCATCGTGTTCGTCCTCGCGGGCGACCTGCTGCACCTGCGAGCGTGGGTGGGAGCCGGGATGTTCGCCGCCGGCGTCGTGGGCGGCGCGCTCGTGGTGCTGTTGCTCGGCTCGTGGCGCGCGCGGCGGCCGGGGGTGGTGCGCGTGGAGGTGCCCATCGCCGGACTCCCCCAGGACCTTCAGGGGTTCCGGATCGTGCAGCTCTCCGACCTCCACGTGGGTCCGACCCTGAAGCGCGACTTCGTGGAGCGCATCGTCGAGACGGCGAACCGGCTCCACCCGGACCTGATCGCGCTGACGGGCGACGTGGCGGACGGCTTGCCGCCCGCGCTGCGCGAGGAAGTCGCGCCGCTGGGGCGGCTCACGGCTCCGCACGGGAAGTTCTTCGTCACCGGCAACCACGAGTACTACTGGGACGCCGCGGGCTGGGTGCGCGAGCTCGAGCACCTGGGCTTCGACGCGCTCGTGAACTCCCATCGCGTGATCAGTCAGGGCGCGGGGCGGCTCCTGCTCGCGGGCGTGACCGACCACTCGGCGAGCCGGCTCGTGCCGGGCCACGCGTCGGATCCGTTCGCGGCGATGGCCGGCGCGCCCGAGAGCGACGTGCGCGTGCTGCTCGCGCACCAGCCGAAGAGCGCGTTCGCCGCGCGCGCGGCGGGCTTCGATCTCCAGCTGTCGGGGCACACGCACGGCGGCCAGTACTTCCCGTTCAACCTGCTCGTGCGGCTGTTCCAGCCGTTCGTCGCGGGGCTGCACCGGCTCGAGGAGATGTGGCTGTACGTGAGCCGCGGGACGGGCTACTGGGGGCCGCCGCTGCGGCTCGGCGCACCGGCCGAGATCACGCTCATCCAATTGACGCGGGCCTGACAACGCCCGCCTTCCCTGGCGTCGTGTTCTTCACCGCGTTGGAAATCATCGGCGCGCCGCTCTTTATTTACTGGCAGGACCGTGTAGCCCAGGCTGCCGTCACGCCGTAAGGAGCTCCCATGAGCCGGCTTCTCGCCTCGCGTAGGCGCGTGTTCTTCGCAGCGCTGGGTCTCCTGCTGGTGCTGGACGTCGGACGCTCGATCCTCGGCCGGCTGGGCTACGCGCACCCCACGGCCACGTGGCAACCCGATCCGGCCGTCTACGCCGATCTCACCTGGCCGCCCGGCGCCGACCTCGCAGCCGACGTGCCGCTCGGCCGCCGCGTCTACGCGCAGCGCTGCGCCGTGTGCCACGGGCCGGATGGGCGAGGCAACGGGCCCGCCGCTCCCTCACTGATCCCGCGCCCGCGCGACTTCACCCTCGGCCAGTTCAAGTACAAGTCCACCGCTGCGGGCCAGCCGCCCACGGAAGCCGACTTGCTGCACGTCGTGGCGAACGGCTTGCCGGCGAGCGCCATGCCCTACTGGCGCGACATCCTCGACTCGGTTGAGACCCGCGCGGTGGTGGCGTACGTGAAGAGCATGTCCCGAGGGTTCGAGCGGCCGGCACCCGCGCCCCTCGCCGTGCCGCCGCGTGCCGCGCCGACGGCGGCGAGCATCGCGCGCGGTAGAGCGTTGTTCACCACCAAGGGGTGCATCGCCTGTCACGGGTCCGATGGGCGGGCGCGCCTGGTCCAGAAAGACGCGAAGGGCTACCCGGTCGTGTCCCGCGATCTGACGGCCCCGTGGACGTTCCGCGGCGGCAGCGAGCCGGAGCAGATCTGGCTGCGTCTCACGACAGGCCTCGCCCCCGGTCCGATGCCCTCGTTCGCCGCGACCACGACGGCGGCCGAGCGGTGGGACCTGGTGAACTACGTCGGCTCGCTCGCCCGCATCCCGCCGTGGGCACCCGGTGGCAGGCTCGACGGTCCGGGCCAGCAGGCCGATCGCGTGCAGCGGGGGGAGTACCTCGTACACGCGGAGATGTGCGGCCTGTGTCACACGGCCATCAACCGCACCGGCATCTACCGTGCGGACGACTTCTATCTCGCCGGTGGGATGCGGGTGGGGATCTACCCGCACGGGATGTACGTCAGCCGCAACCTCACGTCCGACCGAGCGACCGGGCTCGGCATGTGGACCGAGGAGCAGATCGCCAGCGCCATCCGCAACGGTCGCTCGCCGAAGCGGGTGCTCAGTCCGCACGCGATGCCGTGGATCTTCCTGCACGCCCTCACCCAGGACGACGCCCTCGCGATCGCGAGCTACCTGAAGGCGTTGCCCCCCGTGCGGAACGAGGTGCCGGCGCCGCTGCACTACGGCGTCGTCGAGACCGTCGTCGCGAAGGTGGTGGCGGGGTTGCCCGCGGCGGGCCCCAAGCTGCTCTCGTACGCCGATGGCAACTTCGGCCAGACGAGCGCGGGCGGGCCGCGCGACCTGGGACAGCGGATTCTGGTGGGCGCGCAGTGGCTCACGCTGCTGCTCGGCGCGGTGTTGTTCTTCCTCGCGGGGCCTCCAGAGCGCCGCCTGCCGCACGGAGTGCGTGGCTGGCTCAAGCTTGTAGGCGTGGTTGGGGGGATCATCCTCCTGGGCGTGTTCGGCGGGGTGCTGTACGCGACCCCCACGTTGCGGATCATTCCGCCGGAGCAGATCGCCGGGGGCATTGACCGGACGATCCCGCAGCTCAACCCGGCCCGGTTCGGGAGCCCCGAGCGGGCGGCCCTCGCCGCCCGCGGCCGCTACGTGTTCAGCGTGGCCTCGTGTGCCATGTGCCACGGATCGGACGGCAGCGGCGGGTTGAAGATCAGCTGGAAGCCGTTCGGCACCTTGTGGGTGCGGAACATCACACCGGACTCGGCGACCGGGATCGGCGCCTGGAGCGATGCGGAGATCGCCCGCGCGATCCGCGCCGGCGTCAGCCGCGACGGCCGGGCGCTCCACTGGCAGGGGATGATCTGGGACCACGCCTCGAACTGGGACGAGGAGGACATCCGCGCGGTGATCGCTTACTTGCGCGTCATCCCTCCCGTGCGCCACGCCGTCCCCGCGCCGCGCGCGCCGGCGCCGGACGATTGCGCGGTGTACAGCTTCTGGGTGACGCCGAGCGCAGTGCCGGGGTGTCGTTGATCAGGATTGAACTCTGACGGCCACCTGAACGCGTACACGGTGCGCCGACTCACCCTCCACGAGGTGAACATGCACATGCTATTTCCCGCGCTCCTGCGATTCACGGATGTCGGCTTACTCCTCCTGCGCCTCATGGTCGCCGTCGTGTTCTTGGATAGCGGATGGAACCACCTCAAGAACCCGGTCGAGCGGTCGAAGAGCATCGGTGCGAGCCCCCGCTTCACGGTATTCCTGGGCAGCGCGGAAGTGGCCGGTAGCATCGGCGTCGCCCTCGGACTCCTCACACAGCTCGCCGCCATGGGGCTGATCTTGATCATGCTCGGCGCGATCCAGAAGAAGATCTTCGTGTGGAAGACGGGGTTCTGGGGCGGCCGAGCCTACGGCTGGCACTACGATCTGATGCTGGTCGTGATGAATCTCGTCATCGTCACGACCGGCGGCGGCAAGCTCGTCATACTCTAGGGAGGATCGCATGCACCAGCGCCTCTGGGTCGTGGCCCCGCTGCTCGTCGCCGTCACCGCTCCGGCGCAGGCGCCGCAGCAGCCGGCCTTCGCCTTTCAGGAGGTGATGATCCCGGTGCGCGACGGCGTGCACCTGCAGACCGTGATCCTGACGCCGACCGACAAGACCGGGCCCCTGCCGATCCTGTTCCGGCGCACGCCGTACGGCGTGCCGGACGGACCGCTGGCGATGGTGCCGCCCAGCATCAAGGAGCTGGCGCGGGACGGCTACATCTTCGTGATCCAGAACCTGCGGGGCCGGTTCAAGTCCGAAGGCGTCTTCAAGCTGACGTCACAGGTGGACCTCGCGGACTCGACGTCCACGAACGAGACCACGGACGCCTACGACAGTATCGACTGGCTCGTGAAGCACGTGCCGAACAACGGCAACGTCGGCATGTTCGGGGTGTCGTACGACGGGCTCACGACGGCACTGGCCTTGTTGCATCCCCACCCTGCGCTCAAGGCGATCAGCGAGCAGGCGTCTCCGGTGGACCAGTGGATGAACGATGACGACCATCGCTACGGTGCGCTGCGTGAGAGCTATGCGTTCGAGTACGCGGTGCTCGAGCAGGCGGACAAGTACAAGAACACGCACTTCGGGTTCGAGACGTACGACACCTATTCGTGGTATCTGGCGCTGGGCCCGCTCTCGAACATCAACGCCCGGTACCTGCACGGCTCTATTCTCTACTGGAACGACGTCGTGGCGCACCCCGACTACGACGACTTCTGGAAGAAGGAAGCGTGGGTGCGCCAGCTGGACGCCTC
>WNEY01000719.1_pt1 | contig 21571 bp, 35 predicted proteins | sample 5400531 | NCBI WGS metagenome assembly WNEY01 (sample SAMN13153338, study PRJNA577476) | soil metagenome | isolation source: 200 cm saprolite under Douglas fir tree site 1 | place: USA:California | collected 2015-04-18
ACCCCGAGTCCATCCTGACGGGACAGGGCAAAGCCCTGCTCCGGAACTTCCTCGAGCTGCCCGTGCCCATCGCGCGATGAAGAGCTCAACCGCTGCGCTCCTCGCGGGACTGGCCGCGCTCGGATTGTTCGCGACCGCGCCGCAGGCCGATGCCCAGCAGGCGGCCGCCCCACGCCGGATCGGCATCCTCGAATCCGGCTGGGCGCCCGCCGCACCGGCGCGCGGGTCCCTGATCGAGGCCCTGGGCGCCCTCGGCTGGGTCGAGGGGCAGAACCTCGTCGTCGAGCGCCGCTACGCACAGGACAGGTACAACCGCCTCGCCATTCTGGCCACTGAGCTGCTCCAGGCCAAGGTAGAGGTCCTCGTGCCCCTGGGTGCCGACGCTGCGCGGGCAGCGCGCCAGGTGACGGGGACAGTTCCGATCGTCTTCGTGGCGGTGCCTGCTCCCGCCCAGATCCTGCCGATCCGGAGCTTCGCCAAGCCGGGAGGAAACGTGACGGGCTCCTCTTTCGATTTGCCGCAGTCGGAGTTCGCAAAGCTACCCCGATTGCTCCATGAAGTCGCGCCCCAGGTCTTCCGTCAGGGCATCCTGTGGGATCCGACCTCGCCCGGGATGAGCCAAGCCGTCCTGGCCGCCTACTACAGCCAGGAGGAGGCGAGGCTGAACTTCCGCGCGTTCGAGATTCGCTCGGCGCCGGATCTGGAGATGGCCTTCGAGAAGATTCGGGCGGAGCGGGTCCGCGCGGTCTTCATCCTGCCGAGTCCGGCCACGGTCACGTATCGCGCGCGCATCGTGGACTTCATGACGAAAAGCCAGATCCCCGCCCTGTATCCGAGCCGCGAGTTCGTCGAGGCGGGCGGCCTCATGGCATATGGCCCGAGCATGCCGGACGCCCAGGGTCAAGCCGCGGCGCTGGTGGATCAGATTCTCAAAGGCGCGAGCCCCGGCGACCTGCCGATCCGGCTTCCTGTACGCTTCCAGCCCGTCATCAACCTTCGGGCAGCCCGCGCCATCGAGCTCATCCTGCCCCAGTCGCTGTTGGACCGCTCGGAGAAGATCGACGAATGACCCTGCGGCATCTGGGCGAGCTCGGCCTGATCCGCCGCATCCGGGATCGCGTCGGCCCCGCAGGGGCGTCCGTGCAAACGGGGATCGGTGACGACGCCGCGGTTCTGGACGTCGCACCCGGCGCGGCGCTGCTCGCCACCACGGACCTGCTCATCGAGGACGTGCACTTCCGCCGGAAGTGGGCCGCGCCGCGGGACATCGGCTGGAAGGCCATGGCGGTCAATCTCTCCGACGTCGCGGCCATGGGCGGGACGCCGCGTTGGGCGCTGGTGGCGCTGGCCGTGCCCGAGAAGACGGAGCCCGCGGAGGTAGACGCGCTTTATGCGGGAATGCAGGAGGCGGCGGCTCCACATGGTGTCTCCATCGTGGGCGGCGACACCTGCGCCTCGCGCGGGGGCTGGACGATCAACGTGACCCTGCTGGGCGAGCACGCCGGCAGCCCGCGCCTCCGCTCGGCGGCCAAGCCCGGCGATGCCGTCGCCGTCACCGGCAGCCTCGGGCGTGCGGCCGGCGGCCTCGCGGTCCTCGAGATGGGCCGCCAGCGTGCCCAGTCCGCCGGCGTGACCGCGCCGCAGTGGGAAACCCTCGCGAGCGCTCACCTGAGGCCCACAGCGCGCGTCGCCGAGGGCCGCTGGCTGGGCGCGGCCCCCGGCGTCCACGCCATGCTGGACTGCTCGGATGGGCTCAGCACCGACCTCGGGCATGTCTGTCGCGAGAGCGGCGTGGGCGCGCGCGTGGTGCTGGACCGCGTGCCCGTGGCCCCTGAGGCCCAGGCTGCGGCGAAGGCGTTGAAGGCTGACGCCACGCGCTGGGCCGTCTCGGGTGGCGAGGACTATGAGCTGCTCGTGACCTGCGATCCGGCGGCGGTGGAGGCGCTCACGGCCGGGCTCGCGCGCGCCACCGGCACGCGCCTCACCGTCATCGGGGAGATCGAGGGACTCAAGGAGGGTGTGGTCTTCGTAGACTCCGGGGGCGTGCCCGTGGCAATGCCCGGCGGGTACGACCACTTCAATGCCGACGCCGACGGCAGCAATGGATAACCAGACGTCGTTCGAGCTGATGGGGCTCGGCGTCCTGCTCCTCTGCTCGGCCCTGCTTACCGGAGCTGAGGCGGCCTACTTCTCCCTGGGGCGCGCGCGGCTCAAGGAGCTGGCCGAGGAGGAGGGCAGGGAGCCGGGACCGCTGGCGCCACTCCTCAAACAGCCGCACGAGCTGCTCGTGACGCTCCTGGTTGGCATCACGCTGGTCAATATCGCCGCCTCCGCGATGGCCGCGTCGGTCGCGGGCAGGCTCTTCGGCGCTTCGGGACTGGCCGTGGCCATCCCCGCGATGATCTTCCTGCTTACGGTGATCGGCGAGGTGCTACCCATGACCCTGGCCGTCGAGCATCCGCGCCGCTTCTCGGCCTGGGTCAACCGTCCGGTGGGATGGCTCTCCGTCCTCCTGTCGCCGGTCCGGGTCGGGCTGGGCGCCTTCACGGCGCTGACGCTCCGCCTGGTGGGATCCGAACGACGCGCGGGCGAGCCGGCGATCTCCGAGGAGGAGCTCCGCACGCTGGTGGATGTGGGCGCGCGCGAAGGTATCGTGGACCGCACCGAGCGCGAGATGATCCACAAGGTCTTCGAGCTCGAGGAAACGCTCGTGCGCGCGGTGATGGTGCCGCGCCCCGACATGTTCTGTCTCGACGTCACCACGCCGCCCGTGGCGCTGCTCGACCTGCTCCGGGAGAATCTGCACTCGCGAGTGCCCGTCTTCGAGGAGAACATCGACCAGATCGTGGGCGTGCTCCACACCAAGGACCTGCTGCCCTACCTGCGCGGGCTGCCACCCGACTTCGACCTGCGCGCCCGGCTGCACCCGCCCTACTTCATCCCGGAATCCAAGCGCGCCGATGCGCTCCTGCGCGAGTTCCAGGCAAAGAAGCTGCACTTGGCGATCGTCGTGGACGAGTACGGCGGCACGGCCGGGCTGGTGACGCTCGAGGACCTCCTGGAAGAGCTGGTCGGCGAGATCCGCGACGAGTTCGACGAAGAAGAACGGCTCATCCAGAAGATAGACCGCCGGAGCTTCCGGGTCTCGGGCAAGCTCCCCATCGACGAGCTCAACGCGGCCGCGGGCCTCGACATCCCCAAGGCCTCCTTCGACACGGTGGGCGGCTGGGTGCTCGACCGCTTCGGCCGCGTCCCGCACAAGGGCGAGCGCAAGCAGACCGACGGCGTGACGGTGACGGTGGAAAAGGTCGAGCGCACCAGGGTCGTGGAGGTGCTGGTCACGCTTCGAGACGGCGCGCACCGCGGCGAGGCGGCATGATCTACGTCTGGATCATCGCCCTGGCGCTGCTGGTGACCGCGCTCTTCTCCGCGGCGGAAATGGCCTTCATCGCCGCCAACCGGGTGCGCCTCCGCCATCTGGCCGAGGGTGGCAACCGCACGGCCGCGCGGTATCTGGAGTCCTTTCACCAGCCGGAGCACCTCCTCTCGACGGCCATGATGGGCGTGACCATCGCGCATATCACGGCCTCGACCGTGGCGACCTGGGCTCTGCTGCCGCTGGCGGGCGGTGCGGCGGCACTCGTCGTCACTGTGGCGCTCACGCCGATCATGCTGGTCTTCGGCGAAGTCATCCCCAAGGCGGTGGCGCGGGAGTGGGCCACCGCGCTGATTCTGAGGCTGTTCCGCGTCATCGAGCTGGCGGCCATGATCCTGGCGCCGCTGACATGGGGCGCCAATATGGTGGTCGGCGGCGCCCTGGCGCTCTTCGGGCGTCGGCGGACGAGCACGCGGCAGTTCGTCTCTCGCGAAGAGCTCAAGCTGCTGCTCCAGATGGAGCCCCAGGAGGCGGATGTGACCACCTCCGAGGCCGAGATGATCGACAAGATCTTCGACCTGGGCGAGACCGCGGTCCGCGAGGTAATGGTGCCGATGGTGGACGTGGTGGCGCTGCCCGAGACGGCGACGCCAGATGACGCCGTCCGCCTGATCAGCGAGCGGGGCTTCTCCCGGATCCCCGTGTTCGCCGACCGCATCCTGAACGTGGTCGGCGTGGTCACGGCCATGGACCTCCTTCGCCGCGGCGCACAGGCGGCCGACGTGCGCGCCCTGATGCGGCCCGCGACCTACGTGCCTGAGACCAAGCGCATCGACGAGCTGCTGACCGAGATGCAGAAGGCCCGGGTGCAGCTGGTGGTGGTCGTGGACGAGTACGGCGCCGCGGTCGGCATCGTGACCATCGAAGACATCGTCGAGCAGATCGTCGGCGAGATCCAGGACGAGCACGACCGGACGCCGGACTCGGTCGAGCGGCTGCCCGACGGCAGCTACCGGGTCGCCGGGCGCGCCGCCATCGACGAGCTGAACGAGGCGCTCGAGTGGGACCTGCCCAAGGGCGATTTCGAGACCGTCGCGGGGCTGGTGCTGGCCACCGTCCACCGCATCCCGCTCGTGGGCGAGGTATTCCAGGTCGGCCGCTACGCGTTCACGGTGCTGGAGGCCGACAGCCGCCGCGTCCTCACCGTCCGCATCACCCCCGGAACGCCAAAACCAAATCCCTAGTTCCTAAATCTCGCGGGAGCGCAGTTCGGATGAGCGCTTGCGCGAAGGAGGCAAACCGCAACCCGTGAAGGCTCACGTTCAAGCGAGACGAAAGACGAGCGCTTGCGCGAAGGAGCCCGGCCACACAACCAAAACCCTCTTCCTGGAATCTCGCGGGAGTGCAGTTCGGATGAGCGCTTGCGCGAAGGAGCCCAACCGCACAACCAAAGTCCTCCACGTTCAACCTAGCTAAAAGGAGTCAAGCATGCCAGGCAAGATGGTGGAGTTCCCGAGCAACGGACAGACGACGAAGGGCTATCTCGCCACGCCGGCCTCGGGCAAGGGGCCGGGCGTGATCGTGATCCAGGAGTGGTGGGGCCTGGTCGGCCACATCAAGAAGGTCTGCGACCGCTTCGCGGCGGCCGGCTTCTCCGCCCTCGCGCCCGACATGTACCAAGGCAAGACGACCACCGAGCCCGACGAGGCCGGCAAGCTGTTCATGGCGCTCAACATCGCCCAGGCCGAGAAGGACCTGCGCGGCGCCGCCAAATACCTGATAGGCCATTCCTCGACGGCCAAGCTCGGCACGGTGGGGTTCTGCATGGGAGGCCAGCTGGCGCTCTTCACCGCCACGCTCAACCCTGCCGTCGGCGCCTGCGTCAATTTCTACGGCATCCATCCCAACGTGAAGCCCGATTATTCGAAGCTCTCGGGCCCGGTGCTCGGCCTCTTCGCTGAGAAGGACGGCTTCGTCAATCCGGACGTGGCGCGAGGCGTGGACGCGGCGATCAAGAAGGCGGGCAAGCAGTCGGAGATCCACATCTATCCGGGCGCGGATCACGCGTTTTTCAACGACGAGCGGCCGGACGCGTACAACAAGGCCGCGGCCGAGGACGCCTGGAAGCGCACGCTGGACTTCTTCCGAAAGCATCTGAAGTAGCATCAGACGGAAAAACAGAACCGGGGAGCCTTGGGGCTCCCCGGTCGGATGTTCGCTCGAAGCGGCGGCTGCGGCATCAGCCGGCCGCGGCGGCGGCCTTCTTCTTTCGGCCCTTCCGGGCGGGTGCGGCGGCCTCACCCTTCTCGCCCTGGCCCTTCTTCTCGGCCTTGGCGTCCTTCTTCGATTTCTCCTTCGGCACCTCAGGCCGATCCACCAGCTCCAGGATCACCACCGGGGCGCGGTCACCCGGCCGGGTGCCGGCTTTGATAATTCGCGTATAACCTCCGTTGCGCTCGCTGAAGCGCGCCGCGATGGTGTCGAACAGCTTCTTCACTACGGTCGTGTCGGGCACCATCGCCAGCACCTGCCGGCGCGCGTGGAGGGTGTCACGCTTGGCCAGGGTGACCATCTGGTCGGCCAGGCCGCGGATGGCCTTGGCCTTGGCTTCGGTGGTCATGATGCGCTCATGACGGAAGAGCGCCACCAGCAGGTTCCGGAACAGCGCCCACCGGTGGGCCGTGACGCGCCCGAGCTTGAAGCCCGCGACGCCGTGCCTCATTTCGTCCCCCCGCGCCCCAGCGCGCCCAGCAGGTTCGGGTCGATGCGCATCCCGAGCGACAGACCCAGCGCCGCGAGCGCGGTCTTGATCTCGTCGATGGATTTCTCGCCGAGGTTCTTCACACTCTCGAGGTCCTCGTCCGTCTTCTGGACGAGATCGGCCACGACGGCGATCTCGGCGTTCTTGAGCGCATTGACCGCTCGGGCCGGCAGCGGCAGCTCCTCGATGGGCTTGGCCAGGCTTTCCTGCAGGAAGCCCTGGCCGGTCGCGGCGGCCTCCTCTTCTTCTTCCTCGCGACCCGGCGGAGCCAGGTGCTTGAAGTGGTCCCGCATGTGGCCGGCGGCCTTGGTCAGCGCTTCGTCGGGCGAGACGGCGCCGTTGGTCCAGACCTCGAGAACGAGTTTCTCGTAGTCGGTGACCTTGCCGAGCCGCGCCGGCTCCACGCCGTACGATACGCGCTGGATCGGCGAGTAGGCGGCGTCGAGTGGAATGGCGCCCGCCGGGACGATCCCGGCCGGGTGCTTGTCGGCGGCACGGTAGCCGCGGGCGACCTCGATGCCGAGCTCGATGGAGAGCGCCCCGCCCTTCTCGAGCGTCGCGATGTGCAGCTCGGGGTTGAGCACCTCGAGGCCGGTGCCTTCAGTGACGTCGGCGCCGGTCACCTCCTTGGGCCCCTTGGCCTCGAGCTGGGTTTGCAGCGACTCCCCCGACGGCACGTTGACCGCGAGCTTCTTGATGTTGAGCAGGACGTCCTCGGTCGTTTCCTGCACGCCCGGAATGCGCGCCGCGACGTCCTTGACGCCCTTGATCCGCACCCAGGTCACGGCCGAGCCGGGGATGATGGACAGCAGGGTGCGCCGCAGGGAGTTGCCCACGGTGAGGGCGTAGCCCTTCTCGAACGGCTCGGCCACGAGGCGACCGTACCGGTCCGAGAGGATCTCCCACTGGATCTGCTTCGGCTTCTGGAACGGAATCCTCGCCATATGCCCCTTCTTGCGGCCCGGATACGCCGCTTACTTCGAGAACAGCTCGACGATGAGCTGCTCCTGCACCGGGATCTGGATGTCCTCCCGGATGGGGAGCCCGCGCACCGTACCTTTCTTTTCGTTGACGTCCAGGTCGAGCCACGTCGGCACGGGCGACCGGCCGGCCGCCAGATTGTCGGCGACCCGCGCCTGCATCTTCGACGTGGGGCGCAGCTGCACCACCTCGCCCACCTTGACGATGTACGAGGGGATCGACACCTTGTGCCCGTTGACCTGCACATGGCCGTGGGCGATCATCTGCCGGCCTTCGCGACGCGAGGCGGCCATGCCCAGGCGGAAGACCACATTGTCGAGGCGCCGCTCGAGGAGCTTGAGCAGGTTCTCGCCCGTGATGCCCTTCTCGGACTCGGCCCATGCGAAGTAGCGCCGGAACTGGGTCTCCAGGACGCCGTAGATCCGCTTGGCCTTCTGCTTCTCGCGGAGCTGAACGCCATAGGGTGTCAGCTTCGTGCGGCCCAGGCCGTGCTGGCCCGGCGGATAGTTCCGACGCTCGATGGCGCACTTCTCCGTGAAGCAGCGCGCGCCTTTCAGGAACAGCTTGATGCCCTCGCGCCGGCACTGCCGGCAAGCCGCGGCTCGATATCGTGCCACTAGTCTCCTCCCTACACCCGACGCCGCTTCGGCGGCCGGCAGCCGTTGTGCGGAATCGGCGTTACGTCACGGATTGCGGTGATCTCCAGTCCTACGGCCTGCAGCGACCGGATCGCGGCTTCGCGACCGGCGCCCGGCCCGCGCACGAACACTTCGACCTGCTTGAGCCCCTGGTCCATGGCCTTGCGTGCCGCGTTCTCGGCCGCCGTCTGGGCGGCGAAAGGCGTGCTCTTGCGCGAGCCCTTGAAGCCCACGCTGCCGGCGCTGGCCCACGACACCACGTTGCCCATCTTGTCGGTGAGGGTGACGATGGTGTTGTTGAAGGTTGCCTGGACGTGGGCGATGCCCACGCGGACGTCCTTGCGCTCCTTCTTGCGGCCGCCCTTTCGGGGCGCTGCCGCCTTCTCGTCCGGCTTCTGATCCGACTTCGCTTCCGACGCGTCTGCCATTGGCTCGGCTCCTTACCGTTTCGGCGCCGGGGCGGCGACGGCTGCTGCTGCGGGAGCAGGGGCGGCGACCGCGGGTGCCGCTGCCACGGGCTTCCTCTTGATCATGGCGCCACGGTTCTTGCCCTTGCGCGTGCGGGCATTGGTGTGGGTGCGCTGCCCGCGAACCGGCAGGCCCTTGCGGTGCCGGATGCCGCGATACGAGCCGATGTCCATGAGCCGCTTGACGCTCATGGACACTTCGCGCCGGAGGTCGCCCTCGACCTTGTACTCGCGCTCGATGATGTCCCGGAGGCGGGCGGTTTCTTCGTCCGTCCAGCTCTTCACCCGTTTGTTCGGGTCCACTCGGGCGTCAGCGAAAATCCTCTTCGACGAGGGGATGCCGATCCCGTAGATGTACTGGATCGCCACCTCGCCGCGCTTGTCACGGGGCAAATCCACTCCGGCAATTCGTGCCATAGTCACTCCTTTCGAACCATTTCACCGCTCGCGATCAACTCAGCACTCGGCTCGTGCCTTGGGCCCTCACCTCGAACTGCCACACGCGCGGGCCTGCGGCAACGCGGCCGTCCCTCAGCTCCGTCTGCTCGAACCATTTCACCGCTCGCCTCGGGACGCGCGGGCCTGCGGCAACGCGGCCGTCCCTCAGCTCGCACGACGCGCTAACCCTGTCTCTGCTTGTGGCGCGGGTTCTTGCAGATGATCCGCACCACGCCCGCGCGGCGTACCACCTTGCAGTGCTCGCACCGCACCTTGATCGACGGTCTGACTTTCATCTCCGCTCCTGGGTCGCTACTTGAACCGATACGTGATCCGGCCGCGGGTCAGGTCGTAGGGCGACAGCTCGACCTTGACCTTGTCCCCCGGCAGGATGCGGATGAAGTTCATCCGCATCTTGCCCGAGACATGGGCCAGCACCTTGTGGCCGTTTTCCAGCTCGACGCGGAACATCGCGTTCGGGAGTGGTTCGACCACCGTTCCCTCGACCTCGATCGCGTCTTCTTTCGTCATGCCTATGCCGCCTGCGGCAGCCGGGTCAGGATCTCCGGGCCGTTCTCGGTGATCGCGATCGTGTCCTCGAAGTGGGCGGCGAGGCTGCCGTCGGCGGTGACCGCCGTCCAGTGGTCCTCGAGCACACGCACCTCCCAGGATCCCATGGTCACCATGGGCTCGATGGCCAGCACCATCCCCGCCTTGAGCACGGGGCCGCGCCCGGCCTCCCCGAAATTCGGGATCTGAGGCTCCTCGTGCAGCTGGCGGCCGATGCCGTGCCCGACGAAGGCCCGCACGACCCCGAAGCCGTGGCTCTCGCAATGCGCCTGGACGGCGTGGGAGATGTCTCCGAGCCGGTTCCCGACGCGGCACTGGACGATGGCCTTGTCCAGGCTTTCGCGGGTGACATCGATCAGTTCCTGGGCTCTCGCGGAGACGGGCCCGACCGGCAGCGTAATCGCGCAGTCGGCGTAGTACCCCTCGACGATGCAGCCCAGGTCCAGGCCAATGATGTCGCCAAGGCTCAACTTGCGCTTGGCCGACGGGATGCCGTGGACGATCTCCTCGTTGATCGACGTGCACACCGTGGCCGGAAAGCCCCGGTAGCCCTTGAACGCCGACCGGGCTCCGCGTGCCAGGATGAAGCCCTCCACGTCCTCGTCGATCTCCTTGGTGGACACGCCGGCCTTGACCACCGCCTTGAGCCGCTCCTTGACGTCGGCGAGGATCCGGCCAGCCGCGCGCATGTGCTGGAGCTCCCGCGCGGACTTGAGCACGATCATCGTGCCGCGCTCTCCTTCACCGATCGCCGGATCGCCGCCGCCACGCTCTCCACCTTGCCCTCGCCCTGGATCGCGGTCAGCAGGCCGCGCTCGCGGTAGTAGTCGAGGAGCGGCACCGTCTGCGTCTGGTAGACGTCGAGGCGCTTCGCCACGGTCGCCTCGGAGTCGTCTTCGCGCTGGTAGAGCTCCCCGCCGCACTTGTCGCACTTCCCCGCCGCCTTCGGTGGGGCCGAGACCAGATGATACGCGGTGCCGCATTGGCGGCAGACCCGGCGCCCGGTGAGCCGGCGCAGGAGCTCGGACCGCGACACCTCGAAGAAGATCACCCGCTGCAGGGCCTCGCCCCGGCGCTGGAGCAGAGCGTCCAGCGCTTCGGCCTGAGCAACCGTCCGCGGGAAGCCGTCCAGCACGCAGCCGTCCTTGGCGTCGGGCTGGTCGAGCCGCTCGCCCACGAGTCCGATCACCACCTGGTCGGGTACGAGCCCGCCCGAGTCCATGTAGCGCTTGGCCTCGAGGCCCAGCGAGGTCTTGTTCGCCACCGCCTCGCGGAGCATGTCGCCCGTGGCGATCTGGGGAACTCCCCACTCGGCCGCCAGCGTCCGAGCCTGAGTGCCCTTGCCCGCGCCGGGCGGACCCAGGAAAATGATGCGCAGGCTCATGCGTTGACCCTGGCCTTCCTCCGCAGGAAGCCCTCGTAGTTGCGCATCAGGAGATGCGACTCCATCTGCCGGACCGTGTCGAGCGCCACCCCGACCACGATCAGGAGGCTCGTGCCGCCGAAGTAAAAGGGCGTGTTGAACCAGCGGATGAGAAAGTCCGGCAGCACCGAGATCAGCGCCAGGAACACCGCGCCCGGCAGCGTGATGCGCGTGAGCGTCTTGTCGATGTACTCGGCGGTCTTCTTGCCCGGGCGCACGCCCGGGATGAAGCCCCCGTACTTCTTCATGTTGTCGGCCAGGTCGATCGGATTGAACACGATGGCCGTGTAGAAGTAGGCGAAGAAGATGATCAGCGCGCAGTAGAGGACCGTGTAGGTGAAATGGCCCGGCGACAGCGCCTCGGAGATGTACTGCATCCACGGGTGGTGGATGAAGCGCGTCAGCGTGGCCGGGAAGAGGATCAGCGACGAGGCGAAGATCACCGGGATGACGCCCGCCGTGTTGATGCGCAGTGGGATGTGGGTGGACTGCCCGCCGTACATCCGGCGGCCCACGACGCGCTTGGCGTACTGGACCGGGATCTTCCGCTGCCCCTCCTGCATGAGGATGACCGCCGCGGTCACCAGCACCATCATGATCACGAGTCCGATGAACACGAACAGCTTGAGCTCGCCGGTAGCGATCAGGGTATAGGAGGACACGATGGCCGAGGGCAGCCGCACGACGATGCCGGCGAAGATGATGAGCGAGATGCCGTTGCCGATGCCCTTCTCCGAGATCTGCTCGCCCAGCCACATGATCAGGGCGGTCCCGGTGGTGAGGGTCAGCATCGTGAGCAGCCGGAAGCCCCAGCCCGCCTCCGGCACCAGCACCGCGCCGCTATTGCTGTGCATGCTTTCCAGCCCCACCGCGATGCCGAAGGACTGGACCAGCGAGAGCACGATGGTGCCGTAGCGCGTGTACTGGGTGATCTTCTTCTTGCCGGCCTCGCCTTCCTTGGCGAGGCGCTCCAGGGCCGGGATCACCACGGTGAGCAGCTGGAGGATAATGGAGGCCGAGATGTACGGCATGATTCCCAGCGCGAAGACGGTCAACCGCCTGAGGTTCCCGCCGGAGAAGAGATCCACCATGCCGAGCAGCGTGCCCTGCACCTGGTTGAAGAACTCCGCCAGCGCGACCGCGTCGATGCCGGGCGTCGGCACGTGGGCGCCCAGGCGATAGGCGGCGAGCAGGCCCAGCGTCACGAGCACACGGCGCTTGAGCTCCGGAATCTTGAAGATGTTCTGGAAGCTCAGGAGGCCTTCGATCACTTCTTGGCTACCTCGGGCCGCGTGGGCAGCACCTCGACCCGGCCGCCGGCCGTCTCGAGCTTTTGCCGGGCGGACCCGCTGATCCTGTGGGCCTTGACGGTGAGCGCGTGGGCCACGACGCCGTCGCCCAGCACCTTGACCGCGCCGCGCCCGGACTTGCGGATCAGCCGGGCGCCGACCAGCGCGTCGGGATCCACGACACTCCCCGCGGGGAAGCGGGCCGACAGATCCTTGACGTTGACGATGGCGAAGTCGGTCTTGCCCCCGTAGGGCAGAAAGCCGCGCTTGGGCAGGCGGCGATAGAGCGGCATCTGGCCGCCCTCGTAACCCGGGCGGACGCCGCCGCCAGACCTGGCGTTTTGTCCCTTGTGACCCTTGCCCGAGGTCTTGCCCTGACCCGAGGAGGGGCCCCGGCCGATGCGCTTTCGGCGCGTGACGGCGCCGGCCGCCGGACGCAGGTCTTCGAGTCTCATTTCGCGCTCCTCGTTCCCTTGGCCCCGGCTCGCTTCGCAGGCTTCGGCTCGGCTGCAGCCCCTTCCGCGGCCGGCGCCGTGGAAACGGCGGCTTCCTCTTCTGCCACCGTCAGGCAGAACGGCACCAGGCGGATCATCCCCCGGATGGTCGGCGTGTCGTCGTGCTCCACGCTCTGCCGGATATGGCGCAGCCCGAGGGCCTTCACGGTGGCCTCTTGCTTCGGGTTGAGGCCGATGAGGCTCTTGACCAAAGTGATCCTGAGCTTATGAGGCACCCGGCGTCTCCGGGCCGTCGCCGTCGCTCGATTTCCGCCGCGCGGCGAACGTGGACTGCAGGTGCTTCAGGCGACGGAAGGCGTCCATCGTGGCCTTGAGCACGTTGTGGGGATTATTGGTGCCCAGCGTTTTGGTCAGGATGTCCTGCACTCCGGCCGCCTCCAACACCGGGCGCACCGCCCCGCCGGCGATGACGCCTGTGCCCTGGGAGGCCGGCTTGAGATACACCCGCGCCGCGCCGAAATGGCCCGTGATCTCGCAGGGGATCGTCGTGTCCTTGAGGGGCACCTGGATCAGGTCCTTCTTGGCGTGCTCCACCGACTTGCGGATCGCCTCGGGGACCTCCCGTGCCTTGCCCAAACCCACACCCACGTGGCCGCGGCCGTCCCCCACGACGACCAGCGCCGTAAAGGAGAACCGCCGGCCGCCCTTGACGACCTTGGCGACCCGGTTGATGGCAACCACCCGGTCCGTGAGATCCAGCGCGTTCGCGTCGATCTTCGCTTCAGCCACTCACTGCCTCCTGTTCGATACCCTGGCGGGCCTAGAAGCCCAGGCCGGCGGCGCGCGCCGCCTCGGCCAGAGCCTTGACGCGCCCGTGGTACTGGTAACCGCCGCGATCGAACACGACCTTGGTGATGCCGTGGGCCTTGGCCCGCTGCGCCACCAGCTCGCCGACCACCTTGGCGGCGGCGACATTGCCGCCGACCTTGAGCTTCTGCTGGAAATCGGGCGATCGGCTGTCCACCGACACCAGCGTCCGCCCGGCCGTGTCGTCGATGAGCTGGGCGTAGATGTGATTCAGGCTCCGATACACGGCGAGGCGGGGCCGCTCGGCAGTGCCCCGGACGGCCTGCCGGATGCGGAGATGCCGGATCTTCCGCCCTTCGATCTTGTTGCCCGTGAGCATTATTTCGCCCCTGCCTTCTTGCCAACCTTGCGACGGATGTACTCGTCCGCGTACTTGATGCCCTTGCCCTTGTAGGGGTCCGGCGAGCGCAGCCCTCTCAGCTTGGCCGCCGTCTGTCCGAGCAGCGCTTTGTCGGCGCCCCGCAGCGTGATGGATACCTGCTTTTCCACCTCGGCCTGGATGCCGTCGGGCAGCGGGAAGATCACGGGATGCGAGTAGCCGAGCGCCAGCTGGAGGCTCTTGCCCTGCAGCTGCGCGCGATAGCCGATCCCGACAATCTCGAGCTTGCGCTCAAAGCCTTCCTTGACTCCGTGGACCATGTTGGCCAGCAGCGAGCGGGCCAGTCCGTGCAGTGCCCGGACGTTGCGGTGGTCCGAGGGACGCTCGACGGTGAGCACGCTGCCCTCGAGCTTGACCGACAGCGGGGTCGGGACGGCCTGGGCCAGCTTGCCCTTGGGCCCCTCGGCCCGCACCGTGTTGCCGTCCACGGCGACCTTCACGCCCTGGGGCACCGGAATGGGTTTCTTGCCGATTCTGGACATGGCGCTCCGCTCCTACCAGACGTAGGCCAGGACTTCGCCGCCGAGCTTCTGCTTGCGGACGTCCCGGTCCGTCATGACCCCGCGGGAAGTCGAAAGAATGGCGACCCCCATGCCGCCCAGGATGGACGGGATCTTGTCTTTGGCCACGTACACGCGCCGGCCGGGACGCGAGACGCGGACCAGGCCGGAGATGATCCGCTCATTGCCCGCCCCGTACTTGAGGTACACGCGCAGGGTCCCCTGTTTGTTGTCCTCGATGAAGCGGAAGTTCTTGATGAACCCTTCCTCCTTCAGGATCTCGGCGATCTTGACCTTCAGCTTGGACGAGGGGATGTCCACCTTCTCGTGCTCCGCGCGGCTCGCGTTGCGGATACGGGTCAGCAGGTCGGCGACCGGATCGCTCATCATGTCTGGGCGGCTCCTACCAGCTGGCCTTGACGATGCCGGGCACCTCGCCCTTGAGGGCGAGCTCGCGGAAGCAGATGCGGCACGTCTGGAACTTCCGCAGATAGCCCCGGGGCCGGCCGCAGATCTTGCAGCGGGTATAGGCCCGCGATTTGAACTTCGGCGGACGCTGCTGCTTCATGATCAACGCGGTCTTCGCCATGCTTAAGACTCCTTCGAAGTGGTGGCGCCATTGCCGTGCCGGCGCCGGGACAAATGACGAGCCAGGCGAGGCCCGAGGGAGCCGCGGACCGCAGGCGTAAGTGGCAGTTCGAGCTGAGCGGCGCCGTCGCGAGGCGAGGGCTGAGTCGACCGTACGTCGAGGATCCGCGGCGACCGAGAACGAAGCATGGCGAAGTCAGTTGGCACGGCGCTAAGACTCCCTGAAGGGCATGCCCAAGTGCGTCAGGAGCGCTTTCGCCTCTTCGTCCGTCCGGGCCGTGGTCACCATCGAGACGTCCATGCCCCGAACCTTGTCCACCTTGTCGTATACGATCTCCGGGAAGATCACCTGCTCCTTCAAGCCGAGGTTGTAGTTGCCGCGGCCGTCGAAGCCCTTGGGCGGCACGCCCTTGAAGTCCCGGACCCGCGGCAGCGCCACGTTGACCAGCCGGTCGAGGAACTCGTACATCCGCGGGCCGCGCAGCGTCACCTTGCAGCCGATGGGCACATTCTCGCGCAGCTTGAAGTTCGCGATGGACTTCTTCGCCCGGGTGATTATGGGCTTCTGCCCCGTGATCGCCTGCAGGTCCCCCGTCGCGAAGTCCAGCACCTTCGCGTTCTCTTTCCCCTCGCCCACGCCCATGTTGATGACGATCTTTTCGAGGCGCGGAACCTGGAACGGGTTCGTGTAGCCCCGCTCCTTCATCAGGGCCGGGACCACCGCGGTCTTGAAGCGGTCGCGCAGCCGCGGCGGGACGTCGCCGCTGACCTTGGCCCGCTTGGCCGGCGCTCCGGGCTCGGCAGCCGGCGCGCCCTTGCCGGGCTTCGCCTTGGCCCCGGGCTGCGGCGCCTTCCCGCCCTGGGGGCCTTTCGGCGCCTGCGGCTTGTCCGACTTCTTCGCCTCAGCCATGGCTCCTACGCCTTGTCGATGTGTTCGCCGGACTTCTTGGCGACCCGGACCTTCTTGCCGTCGGCCAGCGTCTTCACGCCGGTCCGGGTAGGTTTGTCGCTCGCGGGATCCACCAGCATGACGTTGGACAGGTGAATCGCCCCTTCCCGCTCGATGATGCCGCCCTGCCGGAGCTTCTGCGTCGGGCGCTGGTGCTTCTTGATCATGTTGATCCGCTCGATGAGGACACGGTTCTTCTCCGGGAGCACGCGGAGCACCTTGCCCCGCTTGCCGCGCTCTTTCCCCGCCACCACCATCACCGTGTCGCCCTTCCGCACGTGCGCGATCGCCATGGCTGTCTCAGATGACCTCGGGGGCGAGCGAAATGATCTTCGTGAACTGCTTGTCCCTGAGCTCGCGCGCCACCGGCCCGAAGATCCGGGTGCCCACGGGGTTGTCGTCGGGCTTGAGCAGCACCACGGCGTTCCGGTCGAAGCGGATGTACGAGCCGTCCTTCCGGCCGACCTCTTTCACCGTGCGCACCACCACCGCCCGCGCGACCTCCCCCTTCTTGACCGTGCCGTCGGGCACCGCTTCCTTGACGGCGACGATCACCACGTCCCCCAGGGACGCATACCGCTTGTTCGAGCCACCCATCACCCGGATGCACTGGGCCTTCTTGGCCCCCGAGTTGTCGGCGACGTCGAGCATGGATCTCGGCTGGATCATGGTCGGGCTCCCGGTCCGCTAGGACGCGCTCGCCAGGATCTGACGGATGCGCCACCGCTTTTCCTTGGACAGCGGCCGCGCCTCCTCGATCAGCACCCGGTCGCCCACTTTGCTCGCATTCGTCTCGTCGTGCGCCTTGAGCCGTTTCGAGCGCCGCACCACGCGCTCGTAACGGGGATGGCGGTAGACGCGCTCGATGAGGACGACGCGCGTCTTCATCATCTTGTCGCTCACCACCACGCCCTCTCGGGTCTTCGTCTCTGACACGGTTCTCTCCCTAGCGCTTCGAGCCGGTGAGCTCGCGCTCACGAAGGACGGTCTTCGCCCGGGCCAGGTCGCGGCGCGCCTGGCCGACGCGCGAGGGGTTCTTCGCGACGCCCATCGACAGCTGGAATCTCAGGTTGAAGAGCTCCTCGCTCAGCTCCTTGACTTTCTGCTGGAGCTCTTCGCCGGACATCTCGCGCCACTTTTCCGCCTTCATGGTCTCTGTGTTCTGGGGGGGAGCGACCGCCGCTCCCTTTGTTCCGCTCGCCTCGTGACTGGCGGGGCCCAGCCCGCCGGAGTCCTTCGGCTCGCCCTGCACCCCAGACCCCCCCACCGGACCGCCGCGCACAGGATCCGATGGGCTGTCATTCCGGCGCTCTGGCTCCCGCTGCCGTGCGGCACTACAGCGCCCGCGTGCGGGACACGAACTTGGTCTTGATGCCGATCTTTTGGGCGGCGAGCCGGAAGCCCTCGCGGGCCGTCGCCTCGTCCACGCCCTCCATCTCGTACATGATCCGACCCGGCTTCACGACGGCCACCCAGAACTCCGGGTTGCCCTTGCCCTTGCCCATCCGCGTCTCAGCCGGCTTCTTGGTCACCGGCTTGTCCGGGAAGATCCGGATGAAAATCTTCCCTCCGCGCTTCACCGAGCGCGCCAGCGACACCCGGGCGGCCTCGATCTGGCGGTTGGTCACCCATCCGGGCTCGAGCGCCTTGAGCCCGTAATCGCCGAATGACAGGCTCGAGCCGCGCTGGGCCTTGCCCTTCATGCGGCCGCGCTGGGCCTTGCGGTACTTGACGCGCTTGGGCATCAGCATCGCGGTCTATGCCTCGACGATCTTCTGCGCCGGGAGCACCTCGCCCTTGAAGATCCAGACCTTGACGCCGATGGCGCCGTAGGTCGTGTGAGCCTCCGCGAGGCCGTAGTCGATGTCGGCGCGGATCGTGTGCAGCGGCACCCGCCCGTCGCGGTACCATTCCCGCCGCGCGATCTCCGCGCCGCCCAGCCGGCCGGCGCAGGCGATCCGGATCCCATCGGCTCCCAGCCGCAGCGCCGAGGTCACGGCCTTCTTCATCGCCCGGCGGAACGCGACGCGCTTCTGCAGCTGCAGGGCCACGTTCTCGGCCACCAGCTGGGCGTCAAGCTCGGGATGGACCACTTCCTCGATGTTCAGGTACACCTCTTTGTTCGTCCGGGCCTGGATCTCGTTCTTCAGCTTCTCCACCTCGGCGCCCTTGCGGCCGATGATAATGCCGGGCCGCGCCGTGAAGATCGTGATGCGGGCCGAGCTGGCCTTGCGGTCGATGTCGATCCGCGAGATCCCTGCGTGATAGAGCGAGGACTTGATGAACCGGCGGATCTTGTGGTCCTCGTGCAGCAGCGCGGCGTAACCCTTGGTGGCGAACCACCGTGAGCTCCACGTGCGCGTGGCTCCGAGGCGGAAGCCGATCGGATGCGTCTTCTGGCCCATGGCTATCCTTTTGCCTGCCGCGGCGCTGGCGCAGGCCGCGGAGCCGGGGCCTGCCGCCGCGCCGCTGGCGGCCGCGTCCCGGCCGGCGTCTCGTCGCTCAGCTCGATGGTGAGATGACTGGTCCGGTGCTTGATAAAGTACGCGCGGCCCATGGCCCGCGGAGACACCCGCTTCATCGACGGCCCGCCGTCGGCAACCGCTTTGACGACGCGGAGGTCGTCGAGGTCCCGCACCTGGTGGTTGTGCTCGGCGTTCGCGATCGCCGATCGCAGCACTTTCTCGATGAGCCGCGCCGCGGCCTTCTGGGTGAACTGGAGCACGGCCAGTGCCTCACCCACGGACTTGCCCCGGATGTGCGCGAGCACCAGCCGGGCCTTGGAGGCCGGCACCCGGATGAATCGCGCCCTGGCTTGCGTCCGCATGTCCCTAGGACTTCCCCGTCGGAGAGGTCGCGGCCTTCTCGGCCTGCCCGTGCGCCTTGAAGGTGCGCGTGAGGGCGAACTCTCCCAGCCGGTGCCCGACCATGTTCTCGGTGATGTAGACCGGGATGAACTTCTTGCCGTTGTGCACCGCGAGCGTGTGACCGACGAACTCCGGGATGATGGTCGAGCGGCGCGACCAGGTCTTCAGCACCTTCTTCTGGCGCGACCGGTTGAGCTCGGCGATCCGGCCCTCGAGCCGTTCCTCGATGTATGGTCCCTTCTTCGTCGAGCGTCCCATATCTGCCCCTATTTGGTCCGACGGCTGACGATGTAGCGGTCCGACGGTCGCGCCCCGCGCCGCGTCTTGTATCCCTTGGTCGGCTTGCCCCACGGCGTCATCGGGTGGTTGCCCTTCCCCTTGCCTTCGCCGCCACCCATCGGGTGATCGACGGGATTCATCACGGTGCCGCGCACCGTGGGCCTGAATCCCTTCCACCGCACCCGTCCGGCCTTGCCGATGGAGACGTTCTCATGGTCCAGATTGCCGACCTGTCCCACCGTGGCCATGCACTCGAGCTTCACCTGCCTGACCTCGCCCGACGGGAGCTTGATATTGGCGTGGTCGCCTTCTTTCGCTAACAGCTGCGCCATGGTGCCGGCGCTGCGGCAGAGCTGGCCGCCCTTACCGGGCTGCAGCTCCACGTTGTGCACCATCGTGCCCAGCGGCATGTTACGCAGGGGCAGGGCATTGCCCGGCAGGATGTCGGCCTGGGGCCCGGACATCACCACGTCGCCGGGCTTGAGCCCGAGCGGGGCGATGATGTAGCGCTTCTCGCCGTCCCGGTAGTGCAGCAGCGCGATCCGGGCGGACCGGTTCGGGTCGTACTCGACGCCCGCCACCACGGCCGGGATGCCGTACTTCTCGCGGCGGAAGTCGATCTCCCGCAGCATGCGCTTGTGCCCGCCGCCCCGGTGCCGCACCGTGATGCGCCCGTAGACGTTGCGGCCGTTCGTCCGCTTCTTCGGGCTGAGCAGGCTCTTTTCCGGCGTCTTCTTGGTGATGTCCTCGTTGGTCACGTACGTCAAGTACCGGCGCGCCGGTGACGTGGGCTTCTGAGTGCGGATTCCCATGGACCTTACGCCCCCTCGACCAATTCGATCTTGTGGCCGGGTTGCAGCGTCACCACGGCCTTCTTCCAGCTGCGCCGCCGGCCCTCGAATTTCCCCATCCGCTTCCACTTGCCCTCGTGGAACGCGGTGCGGACCTCGGCCACCTTGACATTGAAGACCTTTTCCACCGCCTGGCGGATCTCCACCTTGTTGGCGTCGGGTGAGACCTCGAAGGTCACGGCGTTGAGCGCTTCCTTCTGCTGCATGCTCTTCTCGGTCATCAGCGGCCGCACCAGCACGGTCCGGGGATCCCTCACGGCCGGCTCCTCCGCGCGGCCTTGGCCTGGCGCGTCTTCGGCTGCGGCGATTCCGAGCGGGCCGCCGCCGTCCGGCCGCTCTTCGCAAGCGCCTCGGTCAGGCCGAGCAGCGCGGCCTTCTCGAACACCACGCGGTGGCTTCTCAGCACCTGATAGACGGAGGTGTGACTCGCCGTCTCCACCTGCAACCACGGCAGGTTGCGGGCGGCGCGATCCAGCGCCTGGTCGCGCTCTGCGACCACGAGCAGCGTGGGCCCGGGGAGCACGCCCAAGCCCTTCAGCCGGGCCGCCAGCGCTTTCGTCTTTGGCTCGCTCACTCCCAGACGGTCCACCACCGACACCTCGCCAGAGGCGACTTTGGCCGCGATGGCCTCGCGGAGCGCGGCGCGCCGCATCTCCGTCGGCATGCGCTGGGTGTACGTATGCGGCGTGGGCCCGAAGGGCTTGCCGCCGCCCTTCCACTGCACGGCGCGGATGGAGCCCTGGCGCGCCCGCCCCGTCCCCTTCTGCCGCCACGGCTTGCGGCCGCCGCCCGAGACCTCGCTGCGGCCCTTGGTATCGTGGGTGCCCACGTGGCGCGCGGCGAGCTCGCGGAGCACTGCCTGGTGGAGCAGCGGGACGCGCGGAGTGGCGCCGAAAACCTCGGGCGACAGCTCGAAGGTCTCCTGCGTCTTGCCCTTTTCGCCGAGCACCGGAACGCTCGCCATGCTCACTTCGCCTCTTTCGCCTTCTGCTGCTGGGCCTTGGTCTGCTTGACGCTCTTGCGCACCACGAGCAGGCCGCCGATCGGCCCGGGAACCGCGCCGCGGACCAGGAGCATGTTCTGCTCCGGGAGCACCCGCACCACCGGCAGGTTGAGCACGGTGCGGCGGTCGCCGCCCATGCGGCCCGGCAGGTGATGGCCCGGCCAGACGCGGGACGGGTCGGACGAGGCGCCGATCGAGCCCGGCGCCCGATGGAACATGGAGCCGTGGGTGGCGTCACCGCCGTGCCAGCCGAAGCGCCTGACGCCGCCCTGAAAGCCCTTGCCCTTGCTCTCGCCCACCACGTCCACCAGCTCGCCGGGCGCGAAGATCTCCACGGTCAGCGTCTGGCCCACCTGGTAGCCCGCGACGGCCTCAGTCTTCTGGAGCCGGATCTCGCGCAGCACCTTCATGGGCGCGGTGATCCCCGCCTTCTTATAGTGGCCCGCCATAGCCTTGGTGGCGTTCTTCTTCTTCGGCTCGAAGCCGAGCTGGAGAGCGTCATAGCCGTCCTTGGGCGTGGTGCGCACGCTCACCACGGTGCACGGCCCCAGCTCGACCACGGTCACGGGGACGAGATTGCCGTCCTCACCGAAGACCTGGGTCATGCCCCTTTTCCGGCCGATCAGCCCTTCCTTCATCGCCATGGCGGATTGCTCTCGGGTCTCCCGGGTCCTACAGCTTGATCTCGACGTCCACACCCGACGGTAGATCGAGCTTCATCAGCGCGTCCACCGTCTGGGGCGTCGGATCGTGGATGTCGATGAGGCGCTTGTGCGTCCGCATCTCGAACTGCTCGCGGGAGGTCTTGTCCACGTGGGGCGACCGCAGCACCGTCCACCGGTTGATGATTGTCGGCAGCAGGACCGGTCCCGTCACGCGCGCGCCGGTCC
>WNEY01000720.1_pt1 | contig 21560 bp, 21 predicted proteins | sample 5400531 | NCBI WGS metagenome assembly WNEY01 (sample SAMN13153338, study PRJNA577476) | soil metagenome | isolation source: 200 cm saprolite under Douglas fir tree site 1 | place: USA:California | collected 2015-04-18
CTCGTCGACATTCCGGGTGCCTACCCGGGTGTTGCCGCCGAGCAGCACGGTCAGGGAGGTGCAATCGCACGCTCGCAGTCGGTCATGGCGCGGCTCGGCGTTCCGGTGGTCGCCTGCGTGATCGGCGAGGGCGGCTCCGGCGGCGCGATCGCGACGGCGCTTGCGGACCGGGTGCTGATGCAGGAGAACTCGATCTACACGGTCATCTCGCCGGAGGGGTGCGCCGCGATCCTCTGGCGCGACGCCGGCGAGGCGAAGAAGGCGGCCGCGGCTTTCAAGCCTGACGCCGTCCACTGCTTCGAACTCGGTGTGATCGACGGGATCGTCCCGGAGCCCGAGGGCGGCGCTCACACCGACCCGGACGGGGCGGCCCGCCTGCTCGGGGAGGCCCTGCGAGAAGCGCTCGAAGAGCTGGAATCCGTCCCGCCGGATGAGCTCAAGCGCAGGCGGCGAGCCAAATTCCGCTCTTTGGGCGTTTACGCCTGAGTCAACGCTCCACCCTGTGGATAGCTGCGAGCTTTCGCTGAGCTTTCAGCAGATTCGAGGCCGTTACGGCTGTCGCCTCTCCACAACATCCACAGCCTTTTCCCCCGACCCGAGAACGACTTCGGGTCGGAAAACCGGCCCGAAGAGTCGACCCCCGCTGGGTGGAGAAGCTTTTTGGAGGGTACGAGCCCTCCCTTGAACTCATACGTTGGCGGGCTTGCCGGGGTTGAAATACCTGCTCAGGCGGGCCTACGCCGCCATGTGGCCGATCTGGAGCGGCCGGTGCGGTATTCCCCGCCACAAGTCGAAGGAGCCGCGTTTCCACTTCCTCCACAAGGAGAACGTCACGCGCAGACAGGCTCGAAGCGCAAAGCTTCCTAGGTGGCCCAGAAGCTCTCCGAGTACAACCGCAAGCGCGACCCCACGACGACGCCTGAGCCCTTCGGCGGAAGTAAGGGAAAGGGCAAGGCTCCGATCTTCGTCGTTCAGCGACACGACGCGCGCAGGCTGCACTACGACTTCCGGCTCGAGCGGGACGGCGCGCTCGCGAGCTGGGCCCTGCCGAAGGGCGTGCCGCTCGAGCCGGGTCAGCACAACCTCGCCGTCCATGTCGAGGACCATCCGCTCGAGTATGCGACCTTCGAGGGCGAGATCCCGAAGGGTCAGTACGGGGCCGGCACTGTCGAGATCTGGGACAGCGGGACGTACGAGCTGGTCGACGAGAAGAAGGACGGGGGCCTCACCGTCCGGCTGAAGGGAAAGCGGCTGAACGGGACGTGGGCGCTCGTCCCGGCGAAGCTCGGGGGAGACGAGAAGAACTGGCTGATCATCCGCAAGCGCGACGACAGTGCGCCCGGGCCGCAGCCGCGCGGCCGCCGGACGTACATGCCGATGCTGGCGACGCTGGCCGAGGAGATTCCGCGGGGCGCCGGCTGGGTCTTCGAGGTCAAGTGGGACGGCTACCGGGCGATCGCCACCGTCGCGGGCAGCGAGGTGACGCTGACCAGCCGCAACGGCAACGATCTGACCGGACGCTTTTCCCAGGTCGCCAGGGAGATCGCCAAGGCCGTCAAGACGCCCGACTGCGTCCTGGACGGCGAGGTGTGCGCGCTCGACGAATCGGGACGGTCGAGCTTCTCTGCGATGCAGCAGGGGAAACCGGGGACGCCGATCGTCTACTACGTGTTCGACCTCCTAGAGGTTGAAGGCGAGCCGCTGGTCGACCTGCCTCTAGTCGAGCGACGGAAGCGCCTCGAGCAGCTCCTGGACAAGCGCAACAAGACGGTGCGCCTGTCGGAGACGTTCGACGACGGCGCGGCGCTCTTCCAGGCCGCGAAGGAGCAACACCTCGAGGGGATCATCGCCAAGCGTCTCGACTCGAGGCACATCCAGGGCAAGCGGACGCGCGACTGGCTGAAGATCAAGACGCATGGCGAGCAGGAGTTCGTCGTCGCGGGCTACACGAAGGGAACTGGGAGGCGTGCGTCGAGCTTCGGCTCCCTCGTCCTTGGCTACTACACCGGCGACGAGCTCGTGTATGCGGGGAACGTCGGGACGGGGTTCAATAGCAAGGAGATCGAGAAGCTGCTCGACAAGCTCCGGCCGCTGAAACGCTCGACTCCTCCGTTCCGCGAGGTGCCCAAGATGCCGAAGGTGCGGAAGAGCGACGTGATCTGGGTCGAGCCAAAGCACGTGGTCCAGGTCGAGTTCGCGGAGTGGACGCACGACGGGCGGCTGCGGGCGCCCTCGTACAAGGGGCTGCGTGAGGACAAGTCCGCCGACGAGGTGCGCCGCGAAGAGCCGATCACCGACCGCATCAGGAAGGGCTCACGTGAGCTGAAGCTCTCCAATCTCGACAAGGCCTTCTTCCCCGAGGAGGGGATCACGAAGGGCGACCTGCTCGAGTATTACCGGGCCGTCGCCCCGGTACTCGTTCCGCATCTGAAGGACCGCCCGTTCACGATGGTGCGCTGGCCCGACGGGATCGTGGGCAAGAAGTTCTTCCAGAAGGACGCGCCCTCGCACATGCCGGAGTGGATCCCGACGTTTCGCGCGCTCGTCTCGACGCGCCAGTCGCCCCGCCAGAAAAGGTGGGTGAACTTCCCGCTCGTCAACGACGAGCTTGCGCTCCTCTGGATGGTGAACATGGGCTGCATCGACATGAACACGTGGTATTCGCGCATCGACAAACCCGACCGTCCGGATTGGGTGCTCTTCGACCTCGACCCGTCACCGGACGTCGGTTTCAAGGAGACGGTCCAGGTAGCGCTGCTGGTGAAGCAGGCCCTGGATGCATTCGGTCTCGTCGGCTTCCCGAAGACGTCCAGCGCCGAGGGGATGCACATCCTCGTCCCGGTCGAGCGGCGCCATACGTACAGCGACACGCGCCAGTTCGCGGAGGTCGTCGCCGGCGCGATCGCGCGCACGCATCGGGGGCTGGCGACGACGGAGTGGACGAAGGCGAAGCGGCGGGGCGTGCTCATCGATGCGAACCAGAACGGCGAGGGGAAGACGATTGCTTCGGTGTATTCGGTGCGGCCGCGACCGGGCGCGCCCGTGTCGACGCCGTTGCGGTGGTCGGAGGTCACGGAGGACCTGGATCCCCTCGCCTTCACGATGCCGGTTGTGCTCGACCGGGTGCGCAAGCAGGGCGATCTCTTCGAGGGCGTGCTGACGACGAAGCAGCGGCTAACGGCCGCTGTGAAGGCTCTGAGCTAGCGCACCAGAGACGACGAGTCCCACAGAGTCACGGCCGGGTGTCGGACACCGTGCCGTTCGCGTGCCACGGTGTCCACAGGACGTTGGTGCCATGCGGCTTTCCGGCGTGACCGGACCGGTCCGCGCGGCCCACGGCCTGGTGTCGGACACCGTGTCGGAAGTGTGACGTTTTATCCACAGGGACAGGACCGCTCACGACGAGCCGAGCCGAGGAGGATGTCCGAGCGTGCCGAGCTCGGCGATGTCGCGGCGGAAGAAGAGGGCGGTGGTCCAGTCGGCGACGACCCGCAGCTTCCGGGTCAGCAGCGGGAGCTGGTACAGGTGGTACGTGCGCGTCACGAACCAGCCCGGGAAGCCACGGAGCCGGACGCCGAGCACCTCGGCGATGCCCTTGTAGCGTCCGAGCGTGGCGACCTGCCCCAGCATTCGGTAGCGGTACGCCTTCGGCTCGCCTGTCAGGTTCTTCGCGAGGCGACGCGCCTGGCGCAGCGCGTGCTGGCACGTCGGTGGGTCGAACCGGCCGGGTGTCGCTTCGTTGGGAACGCGTGCGCCGTCGCCCAGCGCGCAGACGTGCGGTACTCCCACGACGCGCAACGTCGAGTCGACCACCACGCGACCGCGCTCGTCGATCGGTAGCCCGAGGCGCTCGTTCAGCGGATTCGCGCGGACGCCCGCAGTCCAGACGACGGTGCCGGTCAGGATCCGCTCACCGTCCGAGAGCACCGCGGCGTGCGGCTCCACCGACTCGAGCGTCGTCGCGACGCGGATATCGACGCCGCGCTCCTCGAGCTGCTGCGCCGCGTAGTCGCCCAGCTTGCTGGGGATCTCCGGAAGGATCTTCGGCGCCGCGTCCACCAGCACCCAGCGTTGGGGCTCGCTTCTCAGGGTCGTGTAGTACCGGAGTGCGTCCCGGACGAGGTCGGCCAGCTCGGCGAGCGCCTCCACACCGGCGTACCCGGCCCCGACGAAGACGAAGGTCAGCTCGCGCCGGCGCTGGCCCTCGCTGGGCGCCGAGGCGGCGGCCTCGAGCCGGCGCAGGACGTGATTGCGTAGGTGAATCGCGTCGGCGAGGGTCTTGAAACCGAGTGCATGGTCGGCGAGGCCGGGGATCGGCAAGGTGCGCGAGACTGCGCCGAGCGCGACGACGAGCTCGTCGTAGCGCACCGTCAGCAGCCCTTCCTCGGTCTGGACCTGCACGCGTTGTCGCTGTGTGTCTACGTCCGTCGCGCGCCCGAGCAACAGCTCCGCGTGGGGACACATCATTCGCAGCGGCACGACGACATGCCGCGGCTCGAGCGTTCCCGACGCCGCCTCCGGCAGCATCGGCGTGTAGAGCATGAAGTTCTCCGGGGAGACAATCGTTGCGCCACGTTTCCCCAGCAGCCGCGCGACGTAGCCGCCGGCAAAACCGCCGCCGAGCACGAGCGTCCCCCCGATAGCCTCGCGATCCGCCATGCGCTTACGATCGCATGGTGGCGCAGATCCAAGTGTCCGTGATCGGCAGCGGCGCCGAGCACGAAGGGCGGGCGGAGGCAGTCGGGCGGCTCCTGGCCGAGCGCGGGGTCACGCTCGTCTGCGGCGGCAAGGGCGAGGTGATGGCCGCTGCCGCCCGCGGCGCGAAGTCTACGGGTGGCACGACGATCGGAATCCTTCCCGGTGAATCCCGAGCCGACGCGAACGAGTGGATCGACCACGTCGTCGTGACCGGGATCGGGCACGCGCGCAACCTTGCTGTCGTCGCGAGCGCCGACGCGGTGATTGCGGTCGGTGGCCGCTACGGAACGTTGGCCGAGATCGGCTTCGCGCTCACCCTCGGCCGGCGTGTCGTGATTCTCGAGCCGGGGTGGGACGTCGAGGGCACGCTGCGTGCCGCTACGCCGGCAGAAGCGGTCGAGCTCGCGCTCGCCTAGCCGCCGATGTCCTTCACCAGGTAGATGAGTGTGTCATCGACCTCGACCGGGGCTCCGCGGATGAGCATCGTGCCTGGACACCGTCAGCAAGCTGTCGCCACCATCCGCCGAAGGAGCTTGAGCGCCCCGTCTTTGTCGAGCATTTCGTTCAGGTTGCCGCACTTCGGGCTCTGGACGCACGAGGGACAGCCGTCCGAGCACGGGCAGCCCTCGAGCATCTTGGCCGTGTCCTCTACCCAGCCCTCGAAGGCGTTGAAGCCGCGCTCGGTGATGCCGACGCCACCGGGATGGCCGTCGTAGATGAAGACGGTCGGACGATCGGTCTGGAAGTGGATGTTCGTCGAGAGGCCGCCGATGTCCCAGCGGTCGCACATCGCCCAGAGCGGCAGCAACGCGATCATCGAGTGCTCCGCGGCGTGCAGCGTGCCGAGGAGCTTCGGCATCTTCTCGAGTCCTTCGAGCTGCTCCAGCTCCGGTACGTACCAGATCGCCTCGGTCTCGAAGCTCGTCTCCGGGAGGTCGAGCGCCACGGTCTCGAGCGTGGACTGGTCGCGCACTGACTTCTTCTGGTACGCGACGACGCGCTCGGTGACCGAGATGCGGCCGAAGCAGAGATCGAGGCCACAGCGCCGCTCGGTGCGGAGCGTCTCCTCGATCGAGGTGGCCGTCTCCTTCTTGGCTTGGGTGTAGTAGTCGCCCTTGTAGGGCGTGACGACCGCTGTGCGCGCCTGCAGGTCGAGCTCGCGCACGAGGTAACTCTCGCCGAGGTGCAAGTAGACGGCTCCCTCGTGGACGGTCGAGTACGCTCGCTCGCGCTCGACGAGTCCGAGCACCGTGCCGGTCTGGGCCTCTACCACGGCAAACGTGTCCGGCGTCGTGCTGCGGAGACCGAACTGCGCGGCCGGGTAGTCGCGGCCGGCCCAGACGTAGCCGGTCTTCGTCAACTTCAGGTCGGGGAGCAGTGCCGCGCGCTCGAGCGCTTCGTCGCCGAGTGTGGCCCGGTCGTCGTCGTCCAGCGGCGCCTCGAAGGCAGCCGCGCGGACGTGTCCGTCGAGGACCCGCGGGTTCGCATGGTCGAGGATCGCAGCCTCGACCCTGCGGTCGAGGAGGGTCTCCGGCTCGCGCATGAAGTACTGGTCGAGCGCATCCTGACTTGCGACGAGCACCGCGAGCCCATGGCCACGGCGCCCTGCCCGTCCCCATTGCTGGCGCAGGGATGCGACGGTCCCCGGGAAGCCGACGGAGATGGCGCAGTCGAGGAGGCCGATGTCGATCCCGAGCTCGAGTGCGTCTGTCGCGGACACGCCGAGAAGCTCGCCTTCGACGAGGCGACGCTCGATGTCCCGGCGCTGCGCGGGCGTGTAGCCGGCACGATACGGAGCGAGCCGAGCTGCGGTCTCGGAGTCGACGCGGTCAACGGTGAACTTGTGGATCAGCTCCGCCGACTTGCGGGACTTCGCGAAGCAGATCGTCCGCAGTCCGCGGGAGACGAGGCCGGCCATCAGCCGCGAGGCGTCGCCCAGCGCGCTGGCCCGCAGACCGAGCTCCGCATCGATCAGCTCGGGATTCCAAAGGGCGATGGTCCGCTCGGCACGCGGCGCTCGGTCCTCGTCGACGACCTTTGCCTCGATCCCTGCAAGCGACTTCGCGAGCTCGCCCGGGTTGGCGATCGTCGCCGACGCGAGCAGGAACTGTGGCTCGGCGCCGTAGACCCGTGCCAGGCGGAACAGGCGGCGCAACACGTTGCCGACGTGCGAGCCGAAGACGCCGCGGTACACGTGCGCCTCGTCCACGACGATGTAGCGCAGGTTGTGCAGGACGTCCGCCCAGCGGTCGTGATGCGGCAGCACGCCGACGTGGAGCATGTCGGGATTCGTGAGGATGACGTTCGCCCATTTGCGTATCTGCCAGCGCCGCTCGCCCGGCGTGTCCCCGTCGTAGATCGCCGCTCGCACGTTCGGCGCGTGGAGTGCGGCCAGCGCGCGCGCCTGGTCCTGCGCCAGCGCCTTGGTGGGATAGAGGTAGAGCGCGCGGTTCTTCGGCTCGCGCGCGATCGCGTCGAGCACGGGGAGGTTGAACGCGAGTGACTTTCCGGACGCCGTCCCGGTGGAGAGGATCAGATGCTCGCCGCGTGCAGCCGCTTCCCAGGCTTCCCGCTGGTGGACATAGAGCGCGTCGAACGGAAGCGCGTCGCGCAGGTGCGGGTGAAGATCGTCCGGGAGGGGGGCCGTGCGCGCGTCAACCGGCGGAACGGTCTCGACGTGAGCGACCTCTTCGCCCTCGAACAGGTCCTCCCAGAGCGCTGCACGAACGGCCATTTCGCGATGGTAGCCTGGGGTCACCGGGGTGCCCTTCGGGGCTGAGATCACACCCGTCGAACCTGATCCGGTTAGCACCGGCGAAGGGAGTGAGTTGATTCCACGTTGTCTGACGATTGCCGGATCGGACTCCGGCGGCGGAGCAGGGATTCAGGCCGACCTCAAGGCCTTCGCGGCCGCGGGCTGCCACGGCATGAGCGCGATCGTGGCCCTTACCGCGCAGAACACGATGGGAGTCACGGCCGTTCACGAACCACCGGCCGAGTTCGTCCGTGCGCAGATCGAGGCCGTCTTCGATGACATCGGCGTCGACTCCGCGAAGACGGGAATGCTGTTCTCGCGCCAGGTGATCGAGACCGTCGCGGGATCCCTCGAGGGCCGGCGCGTGCCGCTCGTGGTCGATCCGGTCATGGTGGCGAGCTCGGGTGCGAAGCTCCTGCAGGACGACGCGGTCGAGACGCTTGTTTTGCGGCTCTTCCCGCTGGCCACCGTGGTGACGCCGAATCTGCAGGAGGCCGAGGTTCTGGCCGGCGCTTCCGGCTCTCGGCGTGAGCTCGCGGAGCGGATCCACGAGCGCGGCGCAGCGGCGGTCGTCGTCACGGGCGGCCACGGCAACGAGGCGGTCGACCACCTCTTCGACGGCGAACGCCACGTCGAGATCGCAGTGGAGCGCTACGACGTCGCGGCGACGCACGGTGCCGGCTGCACCCATTCGGCGACGCTCGCTGCGTATCTGGCGCACGCATGGCCGCTCGAAGACGCCGCCCGTGCCGCGGCCGCCGCCGCAGCCGCTGCGGTACGCGACGGTCTCGCCGAGCTAGGGGCGGGCGAGGGGCCCGTCGACGTCCTCCACTTGAGAGGAGCGGCGTGAGTCTGTCTCCTGGTCAAACGCTGCGTGAGCTGCGCGAGCGCAAGCCGCTCGTCCACCAGATCACCAACTACGTCGTCATGAACGAGACCGCGAACGCCACGCTCGCACTCGGAGCGCTGCCGGTCATGGCGCACGCGCGCGAAGAGGTCGAGGAGATGGTCGCGCTGGCGGGTGCGCTCGTGATCAACATCGGGACGCTCTCGCCGCATTGGGTCGAGGCGATGCTCATCGCGGGGAAGGCGGCGAATGCGGGTGGAGTTCCCGTGGTGCTCGATCCGGTGGGCGCCGGTGCGACGCGGTACCGCACCGACACGGCGCGACGGATCCTCGACGAGGTGAAGGTGGCGGTCCTGCGTGGAAACCAGGGTGAGGTGGCGACGCTGGTTGGGGTTCAGGCCGAGGTGCGCGGGGTCGAATCGATTGGAGCGGGCGGCGAGCCGGCGGAGCTCGCACGGGCAGCCGCACGCAGTCTCGGAATCGTAGCCTCGGTGACGGGCGTGGTGGATCACGTTTCGGCCGGCGACCGCGTGCTGGCCGTGGCCAACGGCCACGAGCTGCTCGCCGCCGTGTCGGGAACGGGCTGCATGTCGAGCGCGATCACCGGCTGCTTTCTGGCGGCGAAGCGCGAGGCGCCGCTCGAGGCGGCTGCCGAGGCGCTGGCGGCGTTCGGCGTCGCGGGCGAAGACGCGGCTCGCGACGCCAAGGGGCCGGGGTCCTTCCACGTCGGTCTCTACGATGCGCTCGCGGCGCTCGAGCCGGAGACGCTCGACTCCCGCGCGAAGATCACGTGAAGCTGCACGCACTCGTCGACGATCTCAAGACGGCGCGGATCGCGGTCGAGGGCGGTGCCACCGTCGTGCAGTGGCGATTGAAGGGCTTGCCGAAGGTCGAGGTCGTCGAGCGCGGGCGCGCGACTCGGAGTCTCTGCGCGCGCCACGGCGTGACGTTCGTCGTCAACGACGACGTCGAGGCCGCCCTGATGCTCGGCGCCGACGGCGTGCATCTCGGTCGCAACGACGACGGCGCCGAGCGTGCGAAGGATCAGGGTCTCCTGCTCGGGCTTTCGGCGGCAAATCTCGAGGAGGCGCGAGCGGCGGATGGAAGGGCCGACTACATCGGCGCAGGTCCGGTCTGGCCCACGCCTTCCAAAAATGATGCCGACCCTCCGATCGGTCTCCAAGGCTTGAGCGAGATCTGCGAGGCGGTGTCCGTCCCGGTCGTCGCGATCGGCGGCGTCGACGAGTCGAACGCCGCCGAGTGCATCCGCGCAGGGGCTGCGGGTGTGGCGGTCATCCGCGCTGCGCGTCACGCGGCGAAGCTCCGAGCGGCGATCGATGCGGCTCTCTGAGCTCGGCGAGCTCGGGCTACTCGCGGAGCTCGAGCGGCGCGGCTTGGCGCAGCACATCGAGCACGATGCCGCGCAGCTCGAGGGAGGCGTGGTCGTCACGCAGGACGCGCTCGTCGAGGGAGTTCATTTCCGGCTCGACTGGATCTCCTGGCGTGACCTCGGCTGGCGCGCGGCCGCCGTGAATCTCAGCGATCTCGCCGCCTCCGGAGCCGAGCCAGAAGGGTTGATCGTCGCACTGGCCGCACCGGGCGACACGGGTGTCGAGGACGTACTGGAGCTCTACGAGGGAATCGCGGAGACACGAGTTGCGGTTCTCGGCGGCGATACGACGGACGCGGAGCGACTCGTTCTCAGCGTCACCGCCGTCGGCCGTTCCGGTCGCGTCCCCGGCCGGGCGGGTGCGCGCCCGGGAGATCAGCTGATCGTGACCGGACCGCTCGGGGCGGCGGGCGCGGCCTTTCGTCGTGAGACATTCCTGCGTCCTCCCCTGCGACTCGAGGAGGGGAAGGAGCTCGCCGTGCACGCGCACGCGATGCTCGATCTGTCCGACGGTCTTGCGGTCGACGCGGCCCATATTGCGGCCCGGTCGCGCTGTCGACTGGTGGTTGAGCTGGAACGCGTTCCGCTGGCAAACGGAGCGGAGCTCGACGACCTCGGCTTTGGGGAGGACTACGAGTTGCTTGCCGCGGTCGCAGATCCGGGCCGGCTCGCGGTCATCGGCCGCTGCGAAGAGGGTGAAGGGGTGTTGCTGACGCTGAACGGCGAGCCGTACGAGCTAGGCGGCTGGCAGCACTTCCGCTAGCGCCCGCTCGTAGTGCGAACGCGGGCGCGCGCCGATGAGCGTCGCCTTCGGTTCTCCGCCGTCGAAGAGGATCGCCGTCGGGATCGAGAGCACGTCGTAGCGCGCAGCCGTGAGCGGGTTCTCGTCGATGTTCAGCTTGGCGAACTCGACGCGGCCTCGCGTCTCTGCCTCGAGCTGCGCGAAGATCGGCTCGACGGCCTTGCACGGCCCGCACCACGGCGCCCAGAAGTCGAGCACGACCGGCGCGTCGGCCTGCAGAACGTCCCGGTCGAAGGTGTCATCGGTGACCTCGAACACATCAGCAGAGTAGCGGGCGCCGACCTCTCCGCCCACGTCTTCTCGGCCAAGTCCCCTGGGCCATTACCCGGTGACAGGCACCGATACGAAACTGTGACGGAAGTGTCACGGGAGTGTGACTCCGGCCCCTTTTCCCCTGCTTGGAGGAGTCTCTTCCGAGGGACATGTCCTGTGCCAGGCACCGTGACGAGAGTGCCACGTAAGGCAAAAGGTTCTTTAGAGACGGCCTCGAAGTGCGGCGAGGCGGAGCGCGGGCACTCTCCAGACGGCTTCGGCAACGATCACTTTGGACATCTTCGAACCGCCAATCTCCCGGTCGACGAACGTGATCGGGATCTCCATCACCTTGAAGCCTGCGCGCAGTGCGCGGTACGTCGTCTCGATCTGGAACGCGTAGCCCTTGGAATGAATCGCGTCGAGGTCGATCGCTTCGAGCACGCGTCGGCGGTAGCACTTGAATCCACCGGTGAGGTCATGCACCCGCACGCCCAGCAGTACCCGGGCGTAGAGCGAGCCGCCCGCCGAGACGAACCGCCGGAGCAGCCCCCAGTTGCGGACCGCTCCTCCCTCGACATAGCGCGACCCGAGGACGAGGTCGGCTTCGGCCTCGGCCGCCGCAATGAGGCGCGGGACGTCGTCCGGGTCGTGCGAGAAGTCGCAGTCCATCTCCAACACGAGCTCTGCCCCGTCCGCCAGCGCCCGCCGAAAGCCGGCGAGGTAGGCCGGGCCCAATCCCTCCTTGCGCTGACGGTGGAGCACGTCCACGTAGCGGAGCTCACCGGCGAGTCGATTGGCCAGCTCACCGGTTCCGTCCGGCGAGTTGTCGTCGATGACCAGGACGCGGACATCCTTGTCTCCGAGCGCGCGCAGCATCGGCTCGAGGTTCTCGCGCTCGTTGTAGGTCGGGAGGCAGACGGTCGCGCGCAATCCGCTATGGAAACACGAGCGGCACCGTCGCTGTCGCGGCAGCCAGGAGCGCAGTGGAGATGACGGCCAGCGGCACGAACACCCTGCGATCGCGGCAAATCCACGCAAGGCCCCAATACGCGGGCAGGGCCAGCAATCCGAAGCGGCCCTCGGACTCGAACGACGAGCTGCCGAGCGGAAGCAGGACGATGAGCGTGCCGAGCGCGATCCAGGTGCGCGGGAAGCCAATCCTCCACGCCACGCCTAGGAGCAGCAACGTAGCGATGAAAAACGCGACGTCTCGCATACCCCACGCGCTTCGCGAGAGATGGGCGCCGAGATGCGTGAAGGTGCTCAAGAAGCCGTCAAGCCGGAACGACCGGCCCCAGGCTTTTTGAGCCTCGCTCCACGCGAACACGTTGCGCAGTGCCCAAGCGAGGTAGAGCACGAACGAAAGTGCGGCCGCTGGAGCCGCCAGCGCAGCCGCAAACGCGCGGCCTCGCTCATTGTCGGCGAGCACTCGCCAGTGCGCCACCACGTAGCCGCCGATCGGGAGGACGAGCAGGGCTCCCTCGGGCCGCGCGAGTCCGGCGACGGCCGCGAACGCGGCGCAGCCAAGCCATTCCCGCCGTACTGCGCACAGCCCTGCAAGTGAGAACGTGAGCAGGACGAGGCTCTCCGGGTAGACCATCGAGCAGACATACGAGGTGGGGAAGACGGCGAGAAGGAGTGTTGCCCGTCGTGCGAGCATCGGATCGACCAGCTCCTGGCCGAGCGCGTCGAACGCGAGCAGGGCGCCAAGGAAGAGCACCGTGGAGAGGACGACCCCCCCGAAGCTGGCCGAGATCCCCGTCGCGCCGATGATCTTCAAGAGCAGGGGATAGAGAGGAAAGAACGCGGGATCGCTCTGTTGGCCCGGCAGGAGGAGGTATCCGTGCCCGGCGACGTGGCGATACCACAGCCCGTCCCACGCTTCGAGAATGCCGAGCGGCTGCGCAAAGAGCGCGTGGCCGAAGTATCCGCGTGGCCTGTGAAGCCAGTGGACGGTGAGCGCGCAGACGACGACGAGCATGCGCGACGTCGCCCACCAGACGATGATCGCGCGTCGATCCGCGAGCGAAGCTGCGAGCACGCGCCCGCGCTTGGTCGCCGAGACCAATAAGCGCTCAGACACCGCGAATCTTCGCTTGGCGGCCCAGATCGAATGCGCGCCGAACGCGCATGATCGCCGCTTCGCTTGCGCCGAGCTCGAGTCGACTCGAGCCGCGTACGCGGCCACCGAGGGTGACGGCCACCGGACGGAACGATCGCGCCCTGACGAGAAGGTGGATCGGCCTGTAGCTGGGGCCGAAATCGATCGCCAAGTCCTGCGCCCGATGCGTCCGTACCGGATCCGCGTCGACGGGGATGTCGTAGACGAGGCTGGTGATCACGCCCTGGCCGAGGAAGCTCGGGCAGCCGGCGAGCACAAAGCGGGCACGATCGACCGGCCCAACGGGCCCTCTCCGGCCGGCTCGCCGGATCCCGTTCCCTAGGTTGTAGAGGCGCTCGCCGTCTCCGAGCAGCACGAACGCGCCGCGGAGGGGTCGCCGGCGCGCTGGCACCCGGAACGAGCCGTCGACGCACGTGCTCGCGACCGACCGCCGGCCGATCTGCTCGATCCCCTGCATCACGTGGTAGCGCAGAAGCGCGCGCAGGGCATCGGTGGCGACGAGCGTCTCCGAAGCCGGCCGCGGAAACGCGGCGGCCTGGACGGCGATGCCCAGTGCGACGATGCAGAGCGGGATCCCGAATGCGGGCAACACCCAACGAAAGCGGCTGACCGCTCGCACGGCCTGCATTGTGCGCGGCCCCGGTTCGAGGGCAAGCGTCTGCCGCGCTCCTTAACGCATGCATAACGCTACGTGAACGTCCATATGATCGAGCCGTGGCAAAGGCTCTCCCTCGTAACGTGGACGTGGCGGAGCAGCTGGAGCTCCTCGCCGACCTGCTGGAGCTGGAGGGAGAAGCGTCCTTCCGCGTTCTCGCGTACCGCCGCGCGGCCACGCGCATCCGCGAGACTGCCGGCTCGGTCGCCGAGCTGGCCCTGGCAGGCCGCGCCAAGGAGCTCTCGGGGGTCGGAAAGACGATCGAGGAGAAGATCGTCCAGGTCGTCGAGGACGGCGAGATGCACGCGCTGACGAAGCGCAAGAAGATCATCCCTCCTGAGGTCGTCCACTTCATGCGGCTGCCCGGCCTGGGTCCGAAGACGGCGGCCCGCATCTGGCGAGAGCTCGGTGTCACGACGGTCGACGAGTTGAAGCGCGCCGCCGAGCAGGAGCAGCTGCGCACGCTTACCGGCCTCGGCGCGAAGACGGAAGAGCGGATCCTCAAGGCGCTCGCCGAGAAGAAGCAGGAACCCTCCGACCGCAGGCTTCTCGGCGACGGTCTCGGCGCGCTCCTGGCGGTGGTCTCGGTCCTCCGTGAGCATCCGGCCGCGGTGAAGGTGTCGGAGGCGGGCAGCGCGCGCCGGCGCAAGGAGACGTTCCGCGACCTCGACATCATCGCCACCGCCAAGGATCCAGAGGCGCTCATCGACTACTTCACGAAGCTCAGGTGGGTGATCGAGGTCGTCGCCAAGGGTCCGACGAAGGCAACGGTCCTGTCGAACGAAGGCCTACGCTTCGACCTGCGCGTCGTGCCGCCGGAGTCGTACGGCAACCTGCTTCAGCACTTCACCGGCTCGAAGGACCACAACGTCGCGCTGCGCGAGCGTGCCGTGAAGGACGGCCTCTCCGTCTCCGAGTACTCCATCACGGTCGTCGAGACCGAGGAAGAGCTGAGATTCGCCGACGAGGCGAAGGTGTACGAGCGGCTCGGCTACCAGTTCATCCCGCCAGAGCTACGGGAGGACGCCGGCGAGCTCGAGGCGGCGCGCAAGGGAGAGCTGCCGAAGCTCGTGGAGCTGAAGGACGTCACGGGTGACCTCCACTGTCACACGACCTGGTCGGACGGTCGCGACACGCTGGTGCAGATGGCGCTCGCCGCCCGCGCCCGGGGCTACAAGTACCTCGCGGTCACCGATCACCCGCGCGGCACGCTCGCCGAGCAGGACCTCGAGATCGACGCGCTCAACGAGCGGCTGAAGCCGTTCCGGATCCTGAAGGGCATCGAGGTCAACATCCGCATCGACGGCTCGCTCTCGCTGCCCGACGAGGCGCTTGCCGAGCGGGACTGGGTGATGGCCTCCCTCCACGCGGCGTTCGACCGCAACGGCACAGAGCGCGTCCTGGCGGCGATGGACAACCCGCACGTCGACTGCATCGGCCACCTCACCGCGCGCAAGATCAACATCCGCCCGCCCGCCGACGTCGATGTCGAGCGCGTGGTCGCCAAGGCGGTCGAGACAGGCACCTTTCTCGAGATCAACTCGCAGCCGAACCGGCTCGACGTGCGGGATACGCATGCGCGGCTCGCCGGCGAAGCGGGAGTGAAAATCGTCGTCAACACCGACGCGCACCGGCTGAGCGCACTCGAGCACATGGATATGGGCGTCGCGCAGGCGCGCCGCGCGTGGCTGACGAAGGAGCAGGTGCTGAACACGCGGACGTGGCCGCAGATCGAGAAGCTGCTCAAATGAGCGTCGCTCGCCTGCGGCTCGCTCGCACTCATAGGCCGAAGATCGGCCTATGAGCTTCCGCGAGGACGGCGCCGCGGCGCTGGACTGGGCGGCGCGCTACCTCGAGCGCGTCGGCGAGCTGCCCGTTCTGGCGCAGGTAAAGCCCGGCGAGATCCGCGCGCGGCTCCCGGCTTCGCCGCCCGACCGCGCCGAGCCGTTCGCGGACGTCCTGCGCGACCTCGACGAGATCCTCCTCCCCGGGATCACGCACTGGCAGAGCCCGCGTTTCTTCGCGTACATCTCGGTCAGCGCCTCCGAGCCCGGGATCGTCGCCGAGCTGCTCGCGGCGACGCTCAATCCCGTCGCGTTTCTCTGGCGCACCTCTCCGGCCTCGACCGAGCTCGAGGCGCTGACGCTTGACTGGACCGCCCAGCTCCTCGGCCTCCCGGACGGCTGGCACGGGCACATCGAGGACACCGCGTCCGTGTCGACGCTCGCCGCGCTGGCCGCCGCGCGGGAGGCGACCGGCGGCCGCGTCGTCGTGTGCTCGGAGGAGGCGCACTCGTCGGTGGAGCGCGCGGCGCGACTGCTCGGCCTCGAGACGCGCAAGGCGCCGGTCGACGAAGAGTTCCGGATGCGGGCGGATGCGGTGGATCTGACGGATGCCGTCGCGGTGGTCGCGACCGTCGGGACGACGTCGACGACCTCCGTCGACCCGGTCGCTGAGCTCGCTGACGCATGCGCCAAGTTAGGGGTCTGGCTGCACGTCGACGCGGCCTACGCGGGGTCTTCGTGGGTGTGCCCCGAGCTGCGCTGGTCGCAGGCGGGCGTCGGCCGCGCGGACTCGCTCGTCGTCAACGCGCACAAGTGGTTGTTCACGCCGATGGACTGCTCGCTCCTCTGGACGCGAAAGCCGGAGGCGCTTCGCGCGGCCTTCAGTCTCGTGCCCGAATACCTTCGCACCAGCGACGAGGCGGAGAGCCTCTCGGACTACGGGCCGGCGCTCGGACGCCGCTTCCGGTCGCTCAAGCTGTGGGCCGTCCTCCGCTGCTACGGCCGCGAGGGACTGCAGGAGCGGATCCGGGAAGCGATCCGCCTCGCCGAGCTCTTCGAGGGCTGGGTGCGGGACGAGCCCGGTTGGGAGCTCTGCGCGCCGCGGCCGTTCTCGGTGGTCTGCTTTCGGCGTGAAGGCACGGACGAGAAGAACGAGGCGATCGTGGATCGCGTCAACCGGAGCGGCGAGCTCTTCCTCTCGCACACGCGACTGAACGGCCGTTATGTCATCCGTCTCGCCGTCGGGAACGAGCGGACGACCGAGTCGGACGTCCGCCGCGCCTGGGACGCGCTCAGAGCCGCCGCAGAAGGCTGAGGAACTCCTCAGGGTCGGCGACCACGGCATCCGCCGCTTCGCTCAGCGCGGGCGGGCTCTCGTTCGACGAGACGGCGACACGGATCGCCACTTCGAGCCCGTCGAGGGCGTGAAAGGCGTCGAGATCGGTTGTGTCGTCCCCGGCGACCAGCGCACGCTCGAGACCGGCTCGCGCGAGCAGCGACCGGATTGCGGTTCCCTTGTCGCCGCGGATCGGCGGCACGATCTCGAGCACCTTCCTCCCGAACCGTGCGACGAACCCGGCTCTCCGGGCCCCGTCGGCGATCTCCTCCAGCTCGGCACGCGCGGCGGTCTCGTCCGGGAGGCCGCGGTAGTGAAGTGCAGCCGTCAGGCCCTTGTCCTCGAGCAACGGCCACTCGATCTGGGCGAGGAGGTCTCGCAGCCGCGTCTTCCATTCCTCCGACTCCGGCTCGAGCTCGAGTCCGTGATTGCCGACGTAGACGAGCTCGGCAACGCCGACGATCTGCCTCGCATCCTCGCCGGACCGCCCCGAGATGCAGGCGACGAGCGCGTAGCGGTCGTTCAGCCGGCGGAGCTCGGCGCGCGTCTCGTCGGGCACGCGCGCGTCTTCGGGCCGCGGGACGATCGGAGCGAGCACGCCGTCGACGTCGAGGAAGAGCGCAGCCCGTGACGGATCCTCGGTGAGGCGGGCCAGGCTGTTCGCGGGGTTCACGATGACTTCACTTGGGTCGACCGGTCAGTTCAGACGGACGCACGAGCAAAGCCCGCGCGTCCTGATAGCGGCACCGCGAGCGGCGCCTTTGACGTTGCAAGAATAGGAGCGTGCGGCTCGTCCTCATCGGCCTCGCGGCGGGCTTCTTCAGCGCGCTGTTCGGGGTCGGAGGGGGGATCGTGATCGTCCCCCTGCTTCTCCTCCTCTGCGCCTGGGAGGCGCACGCGGCGACCGCAACCTCGCTCGCGGCGATCGGGATCACCGCCGTCTCGGGCGTAATCGGGTACGCGATCCACGGCGACGTGCGGGTCGAATACGCCGCGCTCGTGGGATTGCCGGCGGGCGTCTCCGTGATCGGCGCTACGGCCCTGCAGCAGCGGTTGCACACCCGCACGATCGAGCTGTTCTTCGCGGCGTTTCTCGTCGGCGTTGCCGTCTGGCTCTTCGTCAAATGACGTACGTGCTCGCTGTCGTGCTCGGTCTCGCCGCAGGCGTGCTCGCAGGCATGTTCGGAGTGGGCGGCGGGATCCTGTTCGTGCCGACGCTGGTTGCCCTCGGGCTCGACTATCACGACGCCATCGGCACGTCGCTTCTCGCGATCCTCCCCACCGTCCTTGCCGGAACCTGGCGTCAGTCGCGCTACGGCAACGTTCGCTGGCGCGCTGCGGCCGTGCTCGGCGTGGCAGCCGCGGCGTCCGCCCAGGGCGGAGTCGCTCTGGCCGAAGCTCTCTCGGACGCAACGCTGAGACGTCTCTTCGCGGGCCTGCTCGTGCTGGTCGCCGCACAAATCGCCTGGCGAGCGCGTCGCACAGAGTCCGTCTAACCCCGAACTCATGGACACACTCTCATCGGACCGATTTCTTCGGCCCGACTATCCTGTGAATGTGGCGGGCCCCGGCCCCGAGGAGATCTGGCTTCCACTCGTCGACGAGCCCGTCGGCGACATCGTCGCGCAGATTCAGGCCGAGGATCCCGAGATCGACCGCCTCGTCGGCTCACCGCACCGGATCCTCGCCTTTCGCACCTTTGCCTACATCCGCGTCGGCATCCTCCTTGGCGAGCTGCTCTTCGAGCAGGACCTCTCGGCCGCTGATGCGGACGAGACGTGGGTCGAAGCCCTCCTGCGCGATCCGAAGCACCACGAGGCCCTGCACCGAGAGGTGCGGGCGGTTGCGGAGGAGATCGCCGGAGATCCGAAGTACGCGGACGAAGGCCCGATCGGCCCAGACGACGCCGCGCGCGACCGCTTCCGGGAATTTGCGCGCAAGCAGCTCGCCGGCGACTGAAGCGACTCGCCGGTATTCCTAGGCGCGGGGGCGCGGACCGCGCTGTCTCTAGTTGTCTGGCCGGGCCAGGTTTGCGCCGACCGGGAAGGCTGCATAATGGAGTGTTCGTGCTGAAGCGCGCGTCTGTCGGCGTCCTCGTCGCCCTGTTGCTGCTGACCGCTGCGGCTGCCGATGCGGGCTGGAAGCGCGTCGGGGCGTCGGGTGCGACCGCGCGTGCGTACGCGATCCAGGTCGTCGTCCCCGAGCAGACGGGTGCCGCCACACCCACGGTCTCGGCGCCTGAGGACTCGGTGGTGTTCAGTGGCAGCTTCGACTACAACCACCTCGTCACGACGGGCTCCGCCAACGCGAGCGCCTCGGCGACGTCGGGAGTCTCGGCGAATGCGAGCGCCTCGGCGGAGGTCAACAACCTCGTCGTCTTCGGCGGTGAGATTACGGCGACGAGCGTCGTCGCGCAGGCTCATGCGGAAGCGCACTTAGGAGCAGCCAAGGGCGACATCTCCGGTTCCGCGGTGACCGGACTCGTAGCGCTCGGACAGCCTGTACAGCCTGTGGCGAACAACGGCACGATTCCGCTCGCGGACTGGGGCTCCCTGACCTCGGTTGCCGGTGGCGCAAGCGGCTCGCCCGTGACCGGCTACCGCGGCAGCGTGACGGCCCTCCAGATCAGGCTCACCGCCGACCACGGCGGGCTTCCCGCCGGGACCACGATTCTGGTCGGGTACGCCGAGGTCGCCGCGCAGGCGGCTCCGCCGGAGCCGCCGGAGCAGCTGCCGGCGCCGAGCGGTAAGCGCGGACCGAAATCGCGGGCGCCCGAGCCGGCGCCGGGGTTCCCGCCGATTCGCCAGCCGCCGGAAGTGACGCCCAAGCTCACCGCCGGGGGATATGTCTTCCCCGTCTACGGCCCGTCATCGTTCGTCGACACGTTTGGCGCACTGCGCGGCGACATCTCGAGCGGCTGGCACCACGGCGACGACATCTTCGCGCCGCTCGGCGCGCCCCTGCTCGCCGTCGCCTCCGGGACCGTCTTCTCGGTCGGCTGGAACAAGGTCGGTGGGAACCGGCTTTGGTTACGCGACGGGCAGGGGAACCTCTTCTATTACGCGCATCTGTCCGCGTTCTCTCCTCTCGCGGTGAACGGGAACAAGGTGAATGCGGGCGACGTGATCGGCTTCGTCGGCAATACGGGCGACGCTCAGGGTACGCCCTACCACCTCCACTTCGAGATTCATCCCGTGGGTTTGCTCGGGCTGGGCTATGACGGGGCCGTCAATCCGAGCTCGTACCTGTTCGCCTGGAAGCACCTGCAGGACGTGAGCTTCGCCGGCGGGGACGCGTGGGCGCCGTTGCACAGCATCGGGAACGCGCCGAAGCCCGGCGCGATCCTGCTGTCCGCGACCGACATCTCGGCCGCCGACGGCCTGGATCCCGGCTCGCTGCAGCGTGCGATCAGGCCTCAGATCGTACGGGGCGACTACTTCAACTCGAAGCCGAAGAAATCGAAATAGCTAGGCGCTAGCTCGCACTGGAACCAGAGCTAGGGCTCGCGTCCGATTGAACTAAGCCTCTAGGTTGAGTGACGCGCGAACCCTACGACCCGGCGCCTGAGTTTCCACCCTGGTAGGTGAAGTCGTCGCTCGGACCGAAGAGCTTGTCGGACAGCCATTTGCGAGTTTTTGCACCTGAGACCGGATTGAAGAGGATCCCGAGCGTGATGCCCGTTAGGAGCAGCATCGTGTTGCGTGCCCCGTGGTCCTTCTTGCCCTGGACGCGGTCGGCCGCCTGGCGGAGCTCGTCGACCGCTTCCTTCAGGCGCTCCTGGATGTCCTTGTCGGTGGCCACGCGTGTGGCGACCGGAATCGCGCCGCGACCCCCGATCAACTCGTTGTAGACCTCGCGCGCCGACTCGAAGGCGTTGCGCACGTTGTCCCGCAAGTCTTCATCCTTGATGGCGCGCTCGATGTAGGGCCTTGCGCTACCTGCCCTGTCCAATACCTTGTCTCTCGTCTTGGTCATGCCTGACGTGTCCTTTCGCTGGTGTGCCTTCCGGGTCGTACCCCGCCGCAATCCTTGCAAACAAGCGGTTCTCGGGGTCGCGGTACTGCTCGCCGCGGGGTGTGGGGGCGGCGGTGGTGGGATGAAGGAGCGCCTTGTGCGGGGAACAGGCTACGCCTTCTCCGCTCCGGCCGACTGGGCGGTCGTTCGCAGCGGGCGCGAGGTTCGTCTATCGAAGGGCCTGGCAGTCGTTTCGGTGGCGCGGTTCCCGCTCCTGCGCGCCTTCCGGCCGAAGCTCTGGCCGAAGGTCGTGCCCGAGCTCGACCGGGCGGCGGCCGCGGTAGCCGAGCAGCAGAAAGGCGCCGTCACCGATCGCCGGACGGTGACGATCGCGGGTCGGCCGGCGCGACGTTACGACATCAACTACCAAGGTGAAGGTAAGCAACTCGTCGAGCGGATCGCCTTCGTCCTCAGCGGAAGGACCGAGTACCTGCTGCTCTGCCGCTACGAGCGCGGCGGCGACACCGGTGCCTGCGAGCGCCTGCTGACGTCCTTCAGGCTCGCGGCGGCCTGACGGCGGCGAACCGCCGACGGCTTCGGGTGCGCCGCGCTCTTTTCGTCGAAGGCCGCGTCGAAGACCTGGTCGATCGAGTCGACGAGGACGAACTCAAGCTCCCGCTTCGTCTCGGCGGGGAGCTCTTCGAGGTCGGGCTCGTTGTCGCGCGGAAGGATGACGCGCTTCAGTCCTGCGCGCTGCGCGGCCAGCGTCTTCTCGCGCACGCCGCCGATCGGGAGCACCTGGCCGGTGAGCGTGATCTCGCCTGTCATGCCGACGTCCTCCGAGACGGGCTGGTTGCGCACGAGCGAGGCGATCGCGGTCGCCATCGTGATGCCCGCCGAAGGACCGTCTTTCGGCACGGCGCCCGCCGGAACGTGGAGGTGGATGTCGTGCTGGCGGAACC
>WNEY01000721.1_pt1 | contig 21553 bp, 15 predicted proteins | sample 5400531 | NCBI WGS metagenome assembly WNEY01 (sample SAMN13153338, study PRJNA577476) | soil metagenome | isolation source: 200 cm saprolite under Douglas fir tree site 1 | place: USA:California | collected 2015-04-18
CTGCGAGAGCGTGCACGGGATTGGTCTTAATCGGGTCGTAGGGGGCGAGCAGGGGAGCAAAGAGGGCGCAGAGGATGGCTCCCGTCAGCATCACGAGTGAGAAGATGGGCACCCCGCGCCAGGCCTGGCGCAGCCGCTGTATAATGAGGGTGGGTTGCCCTCTGAGGGCGAGTGGGACTGTAAGGGCGAGCTTGCCACTCAGCGAATACGTTCCTGCCATGCCTGCGTCCTCCTACCCGGCGACCCGGATGCGCGGGTCCAGCCAGACGTACATCAGATCCACCAGGATGTTGACCACCACGATGACCATAGCGGCAAAAAACACCACTGTCTGCACCACGGCGTAATCCCGTGCCAGAATCGATTCCACGAGCAACCTGCCAATCCCTGGCCAGGCAAAGATCGTTTCGGTGACCACCGCTCCGGACACGAGATGGGCAAAGTTGACGGCAAAGAGCGTGAAGACAGGAATGGCAGCATTTTTCAGGGCGTGCTTCCAGAGCACAAGGCGCCAGGGCAGCCCCTTCACGTGTGCCATCTTGATGTAGTCCGCATCCAGGACGTCGAGGACGCTCGACCGCACCATACGCATATGGGAGGCCACCAACAACCAACCGAGGGAGATGGCAGGCATGATGAGTCCCAGCAGGCCCAACCGGTCGACTCCACCAGCGCTTGGGAGCCACCCGAGGTACACGGTAAACACGAGGATAAGCAGCAACCCAACCCAGAAAACCGGCATGGACTGGCCAGCAATCGCAATGACCTTGCCAATGCGATCATAGATCGAATTAGGCCGCGCTGCCGACACTACCCCCGCCCCAATGCCCAGCACGATAGAAAAGAGCAACGCTGCCGCGGTCAGTTGCATCGTAGCTGGCACGCGTTCTAGTAGCACATTGAGGGCTGCGTCCTGGTTCCCACGGAGCGATTTGCCAAAATCCCCCCTGATGAGGCTCTTGTTAAATAGCAGATACTGTTGCCACACCGGCTTGTCCAGGCCATAGGCTTCCCGCAGATAGGCCCTATCGGTCCAGGGCATATCTGGAGGCGCGAGAAAATCGACCGGATTCCCGGTGATACGCAGCAGGGCAAACACGACCAGAGTTACTATCCAGATAGTGGCGGCTCCTTCGCAGAGACGTTTCGCCATATAGAGTTTCATCGTCACACTCCTCAGTCGAGGCCCGGTGTCCTGGACGATCTCCAGCCCTGTGTGTCTGCACGGGCTGGGGCATTACTTTTTGAGGATGATGCGGTGCAGATCCAGGAAGTGTGCCCCAAATTCCGGCATGGGATGGGCTGCTACCCGGTCCGTGTAGCCAAACACTGTGCTGGCATCATAGAGCGGGATGATCCAATGATTCCGCAGGACCTCGTCCTCGATCTCAGCCATGAAGCGTAGCCGCTGCGCCTCGTCGAGAGTATTGGCAAGTTCCTTCTGTAAGGCATTGGTACGCTCGTTATACACCGCCCTGCCCCCGACGTCTGAGGCCGCTTGCTCCGCGAGATATTCGCCGTTTTCCTGCCGGCCCCAGGTCACCAGCGTCATGGGCCTGTAGGCCCGATCCGGCCGATTGAGCCTGGTGTAGAACTCAGTAGGGTCGTGTTGCACAATCGTCAGATTGACTCCAATGTCTTGCCAATAACTGGCGATGGCTTCCAGGGCCTCTGGCTGTCCTGGGCGGCCGGTAAACACGCCAAAATGGATTGTGGTAGAGAAACCATCCGGATATCCTGCCTCGCGGAGCAGCTCCCTGGCCCGCTTGGGATCATAGGGCGAGTTTTTCTCTCCCTGCTCGCGACGCCAGCCGAAGGACCCCAGGCTGTAGAGGGATTGGTTCAGCGCGGTGAAACCGTAGTGAAAATGGTCCACGATAGCGCGTTTATCGATGGCTAGTTCCAGGGCTTCGCGGACTTTGGGGTTGAGCGTCGGCTCCTGTTGCAGGGCTTCCCAGCCGGCTAATTGCTCCTTGACCACAAACTCAGCGTCGAAGGTGATCTGCATCTTCCCACTCGCTTTCATGGTCTGCGTCCACAGCACACCCTTCTGCGGATTCACGCCCCGCTGGCCTGCCTCGGAGCGTGGGAGAGCCTTGGCGATGGCGTAAGGGATATTGACCACCATATCCACCTGTTTGCCCTTGATCATGGCAAAGCGCGACGCATCATCAGGCACCTGAATCCACTCCATGCTGCGATGCTGGGGCTTCTTCCAATAGGGCATCTGGCCCCAAAAGTCCTCCCAACGCTCCCATACGATGCGGTCACCGGCCTTGAATTCCTTGATCTTGTACGGTCCACCCCCGAGCGGTTGCTTGACGTAGCCCTCGTGCCCTACCTGCTTGAGGTAGGCGCTGGGACCGAACCAGACGAGGTGGTAATTGGCCCCCCCTATGGCGGGGAGAAATGTTGGGTCAGACGACCTGGTCTTGATAAAGACGTGGGTGGGATCAATGACCTGGACTTCCTCGACTGCCTTTTTCATATAGGCCAATCTGGGTGTCCCTTTGAATGCCGGAGCATACTGCCCCATGAGGGCCTCGATATTCGCCTTGACGTCGTCGGCTGTCGCTGGAGTCCCATCCTGCCATGTGGCCTTCGGATCGAGCGTCAGGAACACACCTTCGGGCGTCTGCTTCCAGTCGGTCGCCCACAGGGGGACCACCTGCATGTTCTCGTCCCGGTGCATCAGACGCAGGTTCAGGTAGCTCTGCAGCAGACCGGTCCCGAGGTATTGCCACGGATCGAGTACATCGCCCCCCCAGCCGTCGAAGGCGATGACCAGCTTGTCGACTGTCACAGGAATATTGCCCGTCCCGGCCTCGGGCCATGCGCCTGCTGCTCCTGCTCGGGGCATACCAGCGCCCCAGCAAGCAACCAGCACCAGCACAACGTATACCAACATCTGCGACCGCAGGAATGGCTGACTACGCATGATTACCCCACCTGTGTCATGGACAGATTCCCAGCAGCATCGATGGGAGCTCCATTGGTACATTTGGCGTTGGGACGTAAGGACACGGGTCGTTTTAATACGACCGACGATAGATCTGGATGCGATACTTACAGCTGTCGACAAGGCACGTATGTGCCCTGATGACGCAGTACCAAAGCAAATCTTGTACCACAAACCCCAATGCTGGATGTGCATGCTGAGTAGCAGGAGGGGAAGGCATACACCACAGAGGGCGCACGGCGTGTGCAACCAGAGCAGAAACGCGCCATGCCGCCGCACTGGTGACACTCCAGGATATGGGCAGGGGAGGCGGTGTGAGGAAAGCTCCGCACGCGCTGACAGGAGACATATCTGTCGCTTTGTTTTTGGGAGCAGACAAAAATGGCCGGACAAGGACTGCGCGACAGGGAGCAGGCGCACGGGCGCTAGCCGTTGTGATGCGCAAAAATTGGCCCTTCGCATTTTTCCACTACTCAAGAGACAGCCTGGCGAGATTAGGGGTCACGTCAGGATAATAGACATAGCCCTGTACATGCTCCCGCATCGTAATGTTGTCAAATTGGTTAAAGAGGGGAACCAGCCCGATATCCCCATTGACAATTTCCTGAAAGCGCCGCAGTTTGGCATTGCGCTCCGGTGAGTCGACAGCCATGGTGATGGCCTCATTGCCGAGCGTCTGCGCCTCGGGATTGGCATAGCTCCAATAGTTGGTGAAGCTGTCCGGCAGCCAGTTAAAGTAGATGAAGTAGCCAGCATCCGGCACCCAGGGCCGCCAGTCATAGACGGCCATATCAACTTGCTTCTGCGTTAAGAGGGATCTTTTTTGGCCCATCGGCATTTTCTGGAGGGTGATCTTGAGGCCGAGTTGGACCAGGCTCTCCCTGAGCAGGACGTTCGTTTCTTCATCAAATGGGTCGTTGGCATAGACGGGCATCGTCAGCGAGAAGCCATCGGGTACCTGGGCCTGGGCCAATTCCTCTCGGGCTTTTGCCAGATCGGTTTCATAGGGCCAGAAATCCCCCACATACCCACTCACATTCTTTGGCACACAGCTGCGTAGCCGCTCTGATAGCCCATGCGTAACGACTTGCATCAGCGTTTCGTAGGGCATCGCCCACGCCATGGCGCGGCGGAAGTGGATATTATTGAACGGTTCTTTGCGCCACGTCATCCCTAACCACCACCCCCGGGCACTCGGGTACGAGGCCACCTTCACGCCAGAGACCTTGCGCAAGTCTGCGATATCCTTGGGGGCAATGTACACAGCAAAATCCACGTCCCCACGCTCCAGGACAATGCGCCGCGTGGACGCATCAGGGACGACTTGCAGGATAATACGCTCAAGTTTCGAAGGCTGGAACGAGTGCGGATTGGGTACCAAGCTCATCATCGTGCCTTTTTGCCAGGTCTCGATGACAAACGGCCCCGATTCGATCACCTTTGTCTCTGCCCACTTGGTCCCAAAGGGATCGTCAGCCGTGGTGTGCTTCAGGATCTCCTTGGCGTGCACAATGCTACTACTGCTCATGAGCGCATTGCCAATGAGCCCCCAGGCTACCGGGCGGTCGAGATGCAGCCGCACCGTCACGTCATCGACCACCTCGATGCGATCGGCACTGGGCAAGCCGTTGACCCGGAGCTGTCCGGAGCCCTTGGCTCCCAGGAACCAGGCATACGACTCCTTGAGTGCCTGCGCATTGAGCGGATCCCCATTGGCAAATTTGGCATTGTTCCGTAAGGTAAACTCGATCATCTGCCGATCCTCAGACACCTTGTAGGCAGTGGCGAGCACCATCTCAAGGGTGTCCGTATCATAGATGAACAAGCCATCCGGCCGTTGTTTCGTGCCCCAGAGGATCGGCGTCGTATATATCAGCCGCCGCAGCATATTAAAGGTATCACTCACGCCAATGTCTGGTCGGAGCGTCTCGAAATCGCGCTCAATCGCGACCCGCAGGATCTGTTTGCGCTTGGCAGCTTCTGCCAGCAGAGGCAGGAGATCCCCTGCGACCGTCGTCCCTCCAATAACACCCAGGGACTGGAACACGAAACGTCGACGTGTGACTTCTGGTGGCATAGCTCCTCCTCTTATAACGCCACCCGCAGCGTGACCAGATTCTGCCCCGCCGTTACCATGCCACCGCGCACGCAGTGCAGCCGTTCCACAATGCCTTCTGCCGGGGCGACGATCACCACCTCGCTCTTCATCGCCTCCAGCACCACGATGTTCTGCCCGGCCCAGACTCGCTCACCCGCCTCCACAGCTATGTGCCAGACGCTGGCAGTCACCGGTGCGCGCACTGCCGCGCAGCCCTCCGGCAGTGCTGCCGGCCCGATGACCGGCATCTCCTGCGCCGGTTCCATGAAGGCGGCTTGACCGGCGGTAGCCCAGCGCTCGCGCTCTGCCACGAAAGCCATGTGCTGCGTGTGCTTGAACTGGGCAGCCTCGGTAGCGATAGAGGCGAGAAACGCGTGGTAGGCACGCAGGGTGAACTGCTGTGGTTCGATCTGTAATCGATATGTGCCATGTGGGAAGGCATCACGGATTTCGAGCAGTTCCTCGGCCGACACAGGAAAAAACCGGATGTGGTCAAAGCAACGCAAGAGCCACGGCGTACCAGGCAGAAAGGCTACGGTCGTGTGGTACGTATTCCACATTTGCAGGGTGCGTCCGACGAATTGGTATCCACCCGGCCCCTCCATACCGTACACGCAGAGGTACGCGCCGCCAATGCCGACCGCGTTTTCCGGCGTCCAGGTACGCGCCGGATTATACTTCGTGGTCACCAGGCGATGCCGCGGATCGAGGGGCGTCGCCACGGGCGCGCCGAGATAGACATCGCCCAACCCCAGCACGACGTAGCTTGCATCGAAGACGATGCGCTGCACGTCATCTATGGAATGCAGCCCATTGATGCGGCGAATGAACTCGATATTGCTCGGGCACCACGGTGCGTCCGGTCGTACCGACTGCGTGTACTTGCGCATCGCCAGCTGCGTGGCTGGATCGTCCCAGGAGAGCGGGAGATGGAGCACACGCACGGACAGCGCGACATCCTCCAGGACTGGTAACGCCGCCTCGCAGGCGCTGAGACAGTCCAACACCGCCTCGCGTCGCAGGCGTCGGCTGTCGTAGTGGACCTGGAGCGAGCGCATGCCCGGCGTGATGTCGATGACACCGGGTAGGCATGCGCGACGCAGCGCCTCTTCCAGCACATGGACGCGGAGCCGCAGGGTCATATCGAGGACGTGTGGCCCGATTTCGACCAGGAGGTAGCGGTCTCCCGAGGCGCGATAGACCGTCCCGCCGCTTTGACGCAGGACGGCGGGTTCAGGAGTGTCTACCTGTGGCTGCGGCAGGTTACCTCGTAGCGCTGCGATGGCTGCTTCCAACTCGCCATCCATCTGGCGCGCCTGCAGCTCTGAGATCCGCCGAAAGCATACGAGGTCACCGGGACGGAGCTGCCCCATCTTCCACAGCTCGGCGTGCGCGATGACCACCGGGCACACAAAGCCACCCAAACTCGGCCCATCTGGGCCCAGGAGAATCGGCATATCGCCGGTGTAATCTATGGCGCCGATGGCATAGGCATTGTCGTGAATGTTGGAAGGGTGTAAACCCGCCTCGCCGCCGTCCTGACGTGCCCATCGTGGCTTGGGGCCGATGAGACGTACGCCGGTGCGGTCAGAGTGGTAGTGCACCTTCCAGGCAGTGGCAAAGAAGGTCGCAATGTCGTCGGCGAGGAAAAAATCCGGTGCGCCGTGTGGCCCATACAGCACACCAATCTCCCACTGCTGCGCATAGCGCGGGATCACAGACTGCGGGAGCGGCTCTGGGCTCACGGCCACACTGTCCGAGGGGTTCCAGCGGAGCATGTCCCCCACGCGCAGCACCCGCCCGGCGTGGCCGCCGAAGCGACCGAGAATGAAGGTTGACCGGCTCCCTAAATACTCGGGCACAGCAAGGCCACCTCGCACTGCCACATAGGCTCTGGCACCTGCACCTGTGGCAGTGCCAAGCCGGAGCACAGAGCCGGCACGAACGCGCAGGGCAGTCCAACACTGACAGGGTGCGCCATCCAGGCGCGCGTCCATATCTGCTCCAGTGATCGCCACGGCCGCGTCAGCATGGAAGGCGAGGGCCGGGCCGGTCATCGTGCACTCGAGTGCGGCCGCAGTATCGGCATTGCCCACCAATCGATTCGCCAGGCGGAACGCCAGTGGGTCCATGGGGCCGGACGGAGGCACGCCAACGTGCCAATAACCGACCCGCCCCGGGTAGTCCTGCACTGTCGTTTGCATGCCCGCTTCGAGCACTTCCATGGCGTAGAGTCGGTGCACCATACCGTCCAAGAAGCTGGTGGCGACCGCGCCATGGCGGAACTCCGGCGTCGCCACAACCGTGCGCAGATAGTCCAGGTTGGTCTCAAGCCCTGCGCAACATGCCGACTCAAGCGCCTCCTGCAGCTGCATCACCGCTTCTTCCCGTGTCTCACCGCGCACAATAATCTTGGCGAGCAGTGGATCGTAAAACGGCGAGACCTCAGTCCCGCTCTCGACCCAGGATTCGCAACGCACCCCGTGTGGCCAGCGCACCTCGGTGAGGAGACCGGCGCTCGGGCGAAAGTCGTGCACCGGGTCCTCAGCGTAAACGCGGACCTGTATTGCAGCGCCGCGCAGCGCGGGGCGCAGGTGTTCCAGCGCTGGGAGGTCGCCCGCACCCAGCCGCACCATCCACTCCACCAGGTCCACGCCAGCGACCTCCTCGGTCACCCCATGCTCCACTTGCAGACGCGCGTTGACCTCGAGAAAATAGAAGGTCGCGCGGTCCACATCGTAGAGGAACTCGACTGTCCCCACTGACCTATAACGGACGGCCTGGCCCAGACGCACTGCGGCGTCCCACAGCTGACTCCGAACCTCCTGCGAGAATCCAGGTGCGGGAGTTTCTTCGATGACCTTCTGATGGCGCCGCTGTACCGAACAGTCCCGCTCGCCAAGCGCGATAACCCGCCCGGCGCCATCGCCGAAGAGTTGCACCTCGACGTGGCGCGCGCGCGTGATGAAGCGCTCCAGGTAAACGCCGGCCTGGCCGAAATGCGCCGCCCCAAGCCGCGCTACGACAGCAAAGTGCTCTGCCAATTCCTGTGGGCTGTGACACACGCGCATACCGATGCCACCGCCCCCGGCGGTGCTCTTGAGGATCACCGGGTAGCCACAACGCGCCGCTGCCGCCACGGCCTGCCGCGCATCGGCTAACAGACCGCTGCCCGGCAGTAGCGGCACACCGGCGCGTCGGGCAATGTCACGGGCCGTGTGCTTCAGACCAAACGTGCGTAGCTGGGATGGCGTTGGACCAAGAAACGTCAGGCCGGCGTCCTCGCAAGCAGCGGCGAAGTCAGCATTTTCGCTCAAAAACCCATAGCCGGGATGGATGGCCTCAGCGGCAGTATGCCGAGCAGCGGCGATGATGGTTAGCGGATTCAGGTAGCTTTGCGCAGCCGGTACAGGCCCAATCAGGACCGCTTCATCGGCCTGCGCAACGTGCAACGCGTGCCGGTCCACGTCCGAATACACGGCCACTGAGGCCACATTGAGCCGCCGCAAGGTGCGGATGATCCGACACGCGATGGCGCCCCGGTTGGCGATCAGCACCTTGCGAAACATCAGCCCTCCGGCTCCCAGAACAGCATGCGCAGCGGTGTTGGGTTGTAGGCGTTGCAGGGATTGTTCAATTGCGGGCAGTTACTGATGAGTGCGAGGACATCCATCTCGGCGCGCATTTCAACGTACTTACCCGGGCCAGACACGCCATCTGCAAACGTTAACCGCCCATCCGGCGTTACCGGGACGTTCATAAAGAAGTTGATGTTGTGCGTGATGTCGCGTTTCTCCAGGCCGCGGCCCCAATCTATGACGGCCTTGACAAAACTCTGCCGGCAGGCGTGCATGAAGCGTGTCTCGATGCCGTACCGGACCATGTTGCTCTCCGTCGCACACGCACCTCCCAACGTGTCGTGCCGGCCGCAGGTGTCAGCCACGATCGTCAGCAGCACATGACCTTGCGAGGACATCAGCTGCGTCCCAGTGGTCAGGTAGATGTTGCCTTGGGCGCGAATGGTATCTTGCGCGGAGTAGCGCTCCTCGTAGTCGTGGGCGTTGAAGAACAGGGTATCGGCGGCCTGATTGCCCGCCATATCGACAATGCGAAAATACTGCCCCTGGCGGATCTCGTGGATCCAGGGCTCGCCCGCCGGCACGATCTGGTCATAGACGGCTTGCGCGACCTCCAGCGTACTTTCCACCAGGTGCTGCCCTTGCATTCTCGCCTCCGGATCACAGGAAGTAGCGCTCGGTGAGGGTGAAGCCGCGCGCGTTCTCCGGCCGCGACAGACGACAGGGGTCGTCGGGTCCGGGTGGAGTGGTCTGGCGAATGGACAAGTGTACAGGCTTGGGCGCGTACTTCGGGTTGGGATCGAGCGGGTGTTGACACGTGTTCAAAATGGCCAGGACATGCATCTCCGCCCGTAGTTCAACATAGGCGCCGGCCTGTGAGTGCCCAGCAATGAACTGCATGTCACCAGCGTCGTCCAGGACGACTTTGCTAAAGAAGTTCACTGGCGCTGCCATGTCACGCGCGCTCAGGCCGTACTTGGCCAACTCGACGCTCAACCCATCGTAAGCGTTCTTGTAATAGTCGTTACGGTGCTCCTGATAACGCGCTACGCCATACTTGGTCGCGACGAGTGCGGCAGGCGCACAGCCGCTCAGCGGATCGTGCCAGCCGACGGTGTCCGCCGTGATCGAGCAGAGAATCCGCCCCATGTCCGAGTACAGGACACAGCCGCTGGTGAGGCGCGCAATGTGCTGCGCCTTCAGCGTGTCCGGCATGTTGTAGCGTTCGGTCAGATTGTCCCAATTGTAGAAGACGGCGCCGACGTTGGCGCCCCCAGCCATATCAGTGATGCGCAACGCCGAGCCGCGCTTCAGCACGTGCGACCACGTTGCGCCCGGTTGCACCATATCCTGGAAAAGGACAGCGTCCTCTGCTGCCATGGTCTCCTCTGGCCTCCTCGTCTACTTAATGCGCGTGTCGAGCATCTCCGCCAGTTCCTGTTCTTGAAACGCCTTGGTGACTTCGGCGCGCAGGCGCTCGACGAACAAGCCCCGATACCGTTCGAAATCTGCACTGATGACGTGGCGTGGACGTGGCATAGCGATAGAAACGCTGTCCAGGAGCCGGCCGGGACGGGCCGTGAGGATGATCACCCGATCAGCCAGATAGACAGCTTCATCAATGTGGTGCGTCACAAACACCACAGTTTTTCCCGACCCCTGCCAGATGTCGAGCAGAAAACTCTGCATCTGGAAACGCGTTTGCACGTCAAGCGCCGCAAAGGGTTCATCCATCAGTAGGACATCGGCGCCCAGGCACAGGGCCCGCGCGATGGCGGCGCGTTGCTGCATGCCGCCCGAGAGTTCGTGTGGATGTTTATGCGCAAACTCGCGCAAGCCGACCTGGCGCAGGAACTGTTCGGCGCGCTGGCGCCGCTCCTTCCGAGCGACACCCTGTAACTTCAACCCAAAAGCGACGTTGTCGAGCGCAGACAACCAGGGATAGAGCGACGGCTGCTGAAAAATCAACGAACGATCCGCTCCTGGCCCGTTGACGGCCTCGCCATTGGAGGTGATGGTGCCAGAGGTCGGCATCTCCAGACCGGCCAGCATCATGAGGAAGGTGCTCTTGCCGCAGCCGCTTGGGCCAATGACGGCGAGGAATTCGCCGTGGCCTACGGTCAGGCTCACCCGCTCCAGGGCCAGCACTTCCCGTGGCGTGCCAGCCCCCCACACCTTGGTGATGTCCGTACAGATGATTTCGCCCATGCTGCACACCTTATAGTTGCGCCGTGCTCTTCCACCACAGCACACGTCTCTGCACCAGGCCGAAGCTGGCATCGAGGAGATAGCCCACCAGGCCGATCAGCGCCATGCCCAGGAAGGTCAAGTTCATGTTCATCATCTGCCGTCCGACCACCACGATGGCCCCCAGACCAGACCGTACCCCGACCATTTCCGCCGCCAGGACGCCCATCCAGGCGCCGAAGAGATTGATCCGCATGATGACGAAGAGCTGCGGGAGGACAGCGGGAAAGATGACATGTTGGATCACCTGGCGCCGACTTGCGCCCAGGACGCGAGCAGTGTTGATATAGACCTGATCCACATTATGCATATTGTTGACCGTCCCCAGCGTCAGCGTGAACACCACACTGATGAACACGACGAAGATGGCGGCCCGATCACCGACGCCAAAGGCGACGATAGCCAGGGGGATCCAGGCGACTGAGGCGATCGGGGCCAGGAGCGTGATGGTGGGCAACGTCAGCTTACCGAAGATCTCAAAATAAAAGGCCAGGCTTCCCAGGGTGACGGCGCTCACAAAGGCCAGCGCCAGTCCGCTCAGCACGCGTTGCAGGCTGGCCCAGACCGCCGTCAGGGCGGCAAATTTGCCACTAACGGCTGTGGCGCCGACCTGCGGCATCAAGAACTGCGCCTGGTTACGGATTTCAGCCAGGAACAGGTGGGGGGGCGGTAGGATCACAGGATTGACGAGCCGTAGCACTACGGCGAGTTCCCAGATGGCCACCACGATGCCAAGCGACAGCACCCACCACATCACACTGACAGCCATTTGGCTCAGTCGGTTCGGGACCGCCGTTGGCCCCCACCCCGCTGGCGTACCCTGGCGCTTGGCAGACTCGAGACCCGGGCCGCTCTGTGACCGCATAGGTTTCTCCCTTCCCCTGCCCTCCGCCTATGGCGTATGGCATCGCGTCCTTCACAGCTGGGCTGTACTTTTCCACCATAAGACACGCGTCTGGATCAGGCCGAAGCCGACATCGAGGAGATAGCCGACGAGGCCAATCATTGCCATGCCCAAAAAGGTCAGATTCATATTCATCATTTGCCGCCCGACCATGACGATGGTGCCTAAGCCTGTGTTCACCCCCACCATTTCTGCCGCTAGGACCCCTGTCCAAGCCCCAAACAGATTCATGCGCATGATGACAAAGAGGTTGGGCAGGATGGCCGGCAGGATCACATGCTGCATGACCTGCCGTCGACTCGCCCCTAAGACACGAGCGGTATTGATGTAGACCTGGTCTACATGCCTCATATGGTTCACCGTCCCCAGGGTGAGAGTGAAGATACTGCCAATGAAGACGACAAAAATGGCCGCTCCATCACCGATCCCAAACGCCACCAGGGCAAAGGGAATCCAGGCGACCGGGGCTATAGGGGCGAGCAACGTGATGGTGGGCAAGGTCAATTTGCCGATGGGCTTGATATAAAAGGCCAGACTCCCCATCACGAGGGCGCTGACAAAGGCCAGGGCCAGACCGCTCACGACGCGCTGCAGGCTGGCCACGATAGCGGTCAGGGCCACAAAGTTGGCGCCGACACGCCGCACGCCAACCCGAGGCACTAAAAACTGTGCCTGCTGCTGGATCTCAGCGATGAACAGATGGGGTGGCGGCAAGATCATGGGATCAATCAACTGCAACGCCGCGATGAGCTCCCAGAGAGTCACTACCAGGCCAATCGACAAGACCCACCACATGGACTGTGCGGCAAAGAGTCGTAGTCGCTTGGGACCAGCAGGCAGTTTCCAGTGCCACGCAGGCCGTTGCAGCTGCCCAGAGGCCACGTGGACGTCACTTGGCGACAGCATGGTGGACAGCTCCTACACGAGTGGCTTTAGGAGACGGTCGAGTGGATTTTCACGCGCTCCCAGAGTTCGGGGCTCTCCTTGATGACCGCTTCTAGCAGCGTAAAGTTGACCACCTCTTTCTCAGGCTCCTTACTGATATAGTTGAGTTCCCGCATGCTCTGGGCGCGGCTAAACATGAAGTCACGTTGGTCACGGATATCAATGCCCGGTGGTTGCGCCTTGGCTGCTGCCAGTAAACTGGTCATATCAGTCTTGTAGTACTTACCGATAGTCAGTTTGGCGGCCTCCTCGAAGTTATTCTCGATCTCGTATTCCGCTTCAAAGAAGGCGCGAATGACGTTCTTGACCACCTCAGGCTCCTTGGCGATGAGCTCTTTGCGTGCCACCAGGACACAATCGGGGTAGCCCTTGCCGTAGATGTCCGTGCCGTCTCCGAGGATGGTGCCGTTGGTCGCCATTTTGGCCTTGGTCGCATAGGGCTCAATACTGCTGATGGCATCAAGATGCCCGGCGATGAAGGCGTTGGCCAGCTCGAGGCTATCGCCCATATATTGCATCTGCACATCCTGGTAGGTGAAGCCCAGTTTTTTCAGGTAGTCATACACCAGGATGTCAAGCGTGTCGGCTTGAAAGCTGCCGATTTTCTTCCCCTTGAGCTCCTGCAAACTTTTAATCTCGGGCTTAGCGACAATAATCAGGCCCTGGATACCGCTGCCTGCCACCACTGAAAACGTTGGAGAACGTGTGGAGGCGGCCAGCGTATTCGTGTACGGAATGACCCCCATCTCGACCTGCCCAGTGGCCAGCTGGATGGCACTGGTCCCGGCCATTGGCGTCATCACGACGTCAGCGTCGATGGCATATTTCGCAAAGAGATTTTTCTCGGCGGCATAGAAGAGTGGCATGTTACACAGACCGCTCCCATGCGAGAACTTGATGGCCCGCGCGGCAGCCATGGCACGTCGCACTGAGCCATCGAGCAGGGTCGATGTGGCAGCTGCAGCCAGGCCGAACGTGAGGGCTTCGCCGCAAAAGCTCCGCCGCGTCATGGGGCTACCAACATGGCCATGAGCATGGGGACACGCCATGGTCAGTGCAACCTTACGCATCGTTTTCCCTCTCCATGCGATGGCGCTGGCTCCGGAGAGGGAGCCCACAGCACCGGTACACAAAGCTTTTTACATGGCCTCCTCCGCCCGATAATTGCGCATCCTGCAACGATCAAGGCCATACCTGTCCCATGCACATTGCCCTGCAAGGTACGTACCAGACACCTCTCTGTATCCTGTCTGCAGTGGCTTCGTGTGCGAAAACACAAGGGAACGCCCGAGGCACAGGACAGGGAAAAAACCAGCTATCCCGTAGTTTTCGACAAACATGTTTGAAAATGCGCCGGAATAGACAAAGATGTCTGCCTCACCCTGCCACAGGACCATAGCTGGATCAAGCACGGTGCGTGCCACCCCCTCGGCGAGCACCAACGCAGCGACATCTCATTATGGGCCAGGCGTCGCGTCCTGGCCCGCGCAGTTGGAGGTAGACATTTTCGTCGCTGCCCACGCATCTTCCGACAAACGTGTTGGCCCTGGCAGAGCTTTCCCCTCTGGTCTCCCGCATGCGCCCGCTCCCTGCTCCCCTGTGTGCTCACACCAGAGAAGCGGCACACACCGCTGCACATACGTCACCGAAAAGCGCCTGGCACGTGCCTTGCACAAGGGACGTGGCACAGTATAGACGTGGGGCTTGATAGATGTGGGACGCATGGCCCAGTGAGTCATATGCGCGTGCGGGCTGTACTACCGTGATACGGCAACGCTCGCCAGTATTCCAGTGTCGCTGCCCCCGGCCTTTGACACTGAGTCGAGCTGCATAACGCCTTTCTGAGGAGACATCACGGTATGGCAGAATGCGGAGACACTCTTCAAGACCTGGCCACAGACCTCAGCATGGGCACAGCACAGCTTCCGGGACGCGATGTGCTCGACCGGGCAGCCTTGCGGACACTCAACGTCCGTTCTGACTGGCGCGGCGCGGTCCGCTTCCTCAGCCATGGTCTGACCATCCTCGTGACCGGGGGGCTCGTGCATGCGCTGCGTGGGGAACTGGTGTTACTGGTACCAGTGATGCTCCTGCATGGCTTTGCCATTGTGACCCTGTTTGCTCCCATGCACGAATGTGTGCATATGACGGCATTTCGCTCGCGCTGGCTCAAGAGGGTCATTGGCTGGGCCACCGGGGCAGCGTCCTTCTACAACAGTGACTATTATCGTTATTCTCATCACTGGCATCACCGCTTCACCCAGGACCTCGCCCACGATCCGGAGTTAATGCGGCCCAAACCACGCACGGTGGCCGAATATTGTGTGCGCCTCAGCGGGCTGCTGTTCTGGCGCGACAAAGTCCAGGATCTGTACGTGGTCTCCGCCGGCCGCCTCGCCCACCTCCCCTTTGTCCCTGAGTCCGCCAGACACAGGGTGGTCTGGTCCATGCGGGCCCAGGGAGGGCTCTACGTGCTCATCGCCGTCGGTGCCACCGGGCTCGGCAGTGCTGCACCGCTCCTCTACTGGCTGATCCCGGCGCTGCTCGGCCAGCCGCTACTGCGCGCCATTCTCCTGGCGGAGCATACGGGCTGCAGCGAAGACAGCAACGGCCTCACCAATACGCGCACGACCCTGACCTCGTGGCCCATACGCTTGCTGATGTGGAACATGCCGTACCATGCGGAGCACCATCTCTACCCATCGATTCCTTTCCATGCCCTGCCACAGGCGCATGGGCAGATCCGTGCACGCCTGGGCCAGCTTGACACTGGGCACATCGCTGTCAACCGGGCTCTCATCCGCCGTCTGGCGCGCCCGTAGTGGAAGGAGGTGCCGATGACAGGCTCCAATGGCCCCTGCACTCCTCTGCTATGGCCCTAAGCGAGGCATACTGATGCACGCTGGTGTCCACCGCCTCTCTGCCGCTGGACCGTCCGATACGGCGGTGCTCGACGAGGCCATTGCCCACGGGCTCATCCGCCCGGAAACCATTGTCGCCGTGCTGGGCAAGACCGAGGGAAACGGTGGTGTCAATGATTTCACCCGCGGCTTCGCCACGGCGAGCTTCCGCACCTGTCTGGTGCGCCATCTCGGTATACCAGCCGCCGTCGTCGAAGCGCGTGTGCCCCTCGTGATGTCGGGCGGGACGTGAGGGAGGCCTCTCGCCGCATTGGCTCGTGTTCACGGTCGACCGCACGCCGGGTACCACCCCGAGACACGATCGCAAGTCACTCGCTATTGGTATCGCCTTCACCCGCCTGTTCACGCCGGAGGATATCGGCCGGCGTATCCAGGCCGTTGAAACGGCGCGGGCTGTCAAGGCAGCGATGGCAGACGCTGCTATCGCTGATGCCAGCGACGTCCACTTTGTCCAAGTGAAATGTCCGCTCCTCACTACCAGCCGCACGGCAGCGGCCACTGCACGCGGGGGCAGAGTGGTGACTCCCGACACGTACGAGTCCATGGGGTTTTCCCGGGGGGCTTCTGCACTCGGCGTTGCCATGGCGCTGGGTGAGGTCGCGGACGAAGCGGTCCAAGACGAGCGCATATGCCACGATTTTGACCTCTTCTCGAGCCGAGCGAGCACATCGGCGGGGATTGAACTCATGCGCAATGAGATCCTCGTACTTGGTAACAGTGCGGCCTGGTACAGCCACTTCGCCATTGGTCACGCTGTCATGGGAGATGCGCTTGACGCTGCTGCAGTGGATCGTGCGCTCACGATGGCTGACACAGCGCTGGGCGATGCGGTAGGCACGACACAGACCGACCGCCTGGTGGCACTCTTCTGCAAGGCGGAGGCTTCGCGTACGGGGACCATCCGCGGCCACCGGCACATCATGCTGGACGATAGCGATATCAAGGCCACGCGCCATGCGCGGGCCCTGGTCGGCGGGGTGCTTGCCGGAAGGATCGGTGACACGCGCCTTTTCGTGTCCGGCGGTGCCGAGCATCAGGGCCCGGAAGGCGGTGGTCCACTCGCGGTGATCATCGCGCTGCGCTCCTGACGGCACGATCAGCTGTGGTTGGTGCTATCACCATGACCCAAGGCGCAGCCTGGCGAGAGGCTCTGTTGCAAAAACTCCTGGTGACCTGGTCACCCTTTGCGCAGGCGCGGGTCGAGGACATCGCGCAGACCATCACCCAAGACGTTGAGGGCTAACACCGTCACGGTCAGGCTGAGTCCGGGGAACACCATGGTCCATGGCGCATCCCGCAGGTACGCCCGCGCCTCTCCCAGCATATTGCCCCAGCTGGGGATGTAGGGCGGAATACCAGCCCCGAGAAACGACAGGGAGGCCTCGCCCAGCACCGCCTCGGCAAAGAGGAATGTCGTCTGGACAATCAAAGGTGAGAGGCAGCTTGGGAAAATGTGCCGGAGCAGGATCCGCTGATGGGACATCCCCTGGGCGTGCGCCGCCTCGATAAACTGCCTCTCGCGCAGGGTAAGTGTGACACTGCGTACCAGGCGGGCCAGGCGCGGTGTGTAGACCACGGTCAGCGCTGTGACCACGTTGAATGTGCTTGGCCCCAGGGCCGACATCAGCGCGATAGCGAGCAAAATGCCGGGGAACGCCATCATACCATCCATCACCCGCATCACGGGTGTATCCAGGCGACGAAAATAGCCGGCCATGAGCCCCACACACGTCCCGCTCAGGGTGGTGAGGAGCGCGACGAGACAGCCGATCGCTAACGAGAGGCGCGCACCCCACACCGTGCGACTGAATATGTCGCGACCAAAGTTGTCTGTCCCAAACAGATGCATCTGCCCAGGCGGTAGCAGGCGATCACGTGGGTGGAGCGCCATCGGGTCCATGCGGGTCAGCCATGGCGCCAGTAGGGCCATCCCAAGGACCATGATGAGGAGCGTGCCACCAATGGGAATGCCCTTATGCCTGACCAGCAGACGTGTCAGACGGTGGTGCCAGGTGAGGAGGGGCCGCCGCCCAGCCTTATCCGCCTGGAGTGTCTTCACGTGCTGGCGCTTCTGTCTAATCACTGTAGCGCATCCTCGGATCTACCAGGGCATAGGTCAGGTCTACCAGGAGATTGACGCACATATACACGGCAGCGATAATCAGCAGGACACCCTGCACCAGAGGATAATCTCGCCGTGCCACACCCTGGATAAGCAGACGGCCGACGCCAGGAATGTTAAAGATCTGCTCAGAAATCACTGCCCCGCCAAGGAGCAGGGCAAAACTCAAGCCCACAGTCGTGAGCAGGGGAATAACGGCATTGCGCAGTGCATGCCGCAAGAGCACCCAGGACTCTGCCACGCCCTTGGAGCGAGCCGTGCGAATGTACTCCTGAGACAGCACATCGAGCATCATGGAGCGCGTCATCCGCGCCAGGAGTGCTGACTGGGCAAAGCCAATAGTAAAGGCCGGCATCAGCATATAGCGCACATGCTCCCACACGCCGCGGGCGAGTGGCTGATAACCGGCCACCGGTAACCACCCCAGCGTCACGGCGAAGACAAAAATTAAGTTCAGGCCAATCCAGAAGGTCGGCATAGACACGCCCATGATAGCGGTGAGCATCGACGCCGTATCAAACCAGGAGCCATGCAGCTTGGCCGCCAGTATGCCAGCTGGTAAGCCAATCATCACCGAAAACATCAGCGCAAACAGCGTCAGCATCAGGGTAGGCTCCAGGCGTTCCAGAAAGGCCAAAGTCACCTTCTTCTGGAGAAAAATGGAACTCCCCAGGTCCCCTTGCACCAGGCGTCCATACCAGCGCAGCAGTTGCACGGGTGCCGGTTGATCCAGACCCAGGCGTGCCCGGAGTTCAGTTTTCTGTTGCTCCGTGGCCTCCGGACCGAGCATCACCCCCACGGGATCACCCGGGGTGAGATAGAGCAGCAGAAAAACCACGGTTGAGACCACCAGGGCAACGGGGAGCATCAGCACGAGACGACGTATGGTGTATGCGAACATGGCGTCAAGCCGCGTTTAGGTGGCGAAGCCACAGTTCCAGAAATACCAGTTGGGCGGGTTCTCATACCCCACGATCTCCTGGCGTATCGCTCGGAAATTAAAGGTTTCACCACACCGGATCCAGGGCACCTCTTCCCACTGCAACTGCTGGAGCGCGCGGATCAGGGTGTGTTGTTTGTCGGGGTTGAGTTCGGCGAGCATCTGGGAGACGAGGTGATCCTTCTTGTCCGAGGTCCACCAGCCAGGCCAGGTCCCATCCAGGTACACTTGCAGAATCGGGTGCACAAACGTCGAGTGGCCAGTAATAAACACCTCGTGCTGCTCCGGCTTACTCCGTGTGCTCACCAGGGTGGCCCAGTCCATCACTTGCAGGTCGATTTTCATGCCCACCTTGGCAAGCTGGTCTTTGAAGGAGAGACCCATGTTGTACATGTACGCATACTCCTTGGTCGCCAGCCAGCGCACTGGTGCGCCTGTATAGCCCGCTTCCTGCAACAGCTTCTTGGCCTTCTCCGGATTGTACTCGTAGACCTCCTTCCCCACATCGCTATACCAGGGGGTCTCTGGAGCGGCCATCTCTGGCCCCAGGCGAAAGAACTCTTGACGGCCAAAGCCGGCAATCATGATCTGCTCGAGATCCACCGCGTGTAGCACCGCGCGGCGCAGGCGCACGTCAGTGAACAGGCCCTGTTTTTTGTTGAAGTGGGGACCGACCTGGGATGAGGGTTTGACGACAAGCGCCTCAACCCCTGGACTCTCCTTGAGACTGGGGTATTGGTCCGGTTCGAGCGCCTCGGCATAATGGTACTCGCCAGTTGTGACCCCATCCGCACGTACCGACGCTTCCGGCACGGGGATAAACAGGATCTCGTCGAAGTACGCCACCCGTTTGCCCCCTGGACCATTGGGAAGCTCCTCGCGGGCCACATACTTGTCCCAGCGCTGCAGCCGAAGATGCCGATCCACCTTGTGCTCAACGAGCTTGTAGAGCCCGGTGCCAATAGCCATTTCGGCGGTAAGACGCTGTTTGCTGGCTTTGTCGGCAATGTCCCTGGGGAGCATGATCACCTCGCGCTCGGCGAGGAATTCAGGCAGGAGGCCCGTCGGTTCTTTGAAGGTCACGGTGACCGTATAGCGATCGGTCACCTCGATTGTGTCGACCCGACCAAAAATCATCCTGCCGCGGCCCGCCACCACACCCCAACGTTTTAACGAGGCGGCGGCATCAGCCGCGGTATATTCCTGCTCGTTGTGGAAAGGCACACCTCGACGTAAGGAGAAGACGAAGCGTGTACCCTCCCGGTCGACGTCATAGCGCTCGGCGAGATGGGGGATCGGTTCATGCCGGCCACTCCGTGTCAACAGTCCTTCGAAGACGTGCCACATGGTGCTGGCGGTAATCCCCGCCGTCGTGAAACCGGGGTCAAGCGCTGGGGGCTCCCCGATAATGGCCACTTTGAGCGTGCCACCCTTTTTGGGCATCTTGTTGGCTGCCTGACGCGCTCCCGATTGGGCTATGACCGGTGCCGCAGCAGTCAGGACTGTCCCGGCTAAGGCGGAGCCGGTAAAGGTGAGGAAGCGACGACGTGTCACGTCTGGGAAGGCTGTGTTGCTCATGTTTGCCCTACTTCTCCACCCACACAGGGGTCAAATCCTGATACCAGGACTGCGCCTGCACAAACCCCTTCACCTTGGGACTCAAGGCTCGCGGATTGAGGTCATGCACGACAAATATCCACGGGGCATCTTCGACGATGATCTCGTGCACCCGCGCCAGGAGCACATTTTGCTTGGTGAGGTCGAATTCCAACTCGGCCGCTTCAATGAGCCGATCCACCTCGGGATTGATATAGGGCATCACGTTGGTAGATTTGGGCGGCACCATGCCGCTATGAAAGCGGCGCGTGAAACCGGCAAAGGGATCAATGAACCCGTAGGAGACATTCATCGCCCCTAATGTGGCGTTCTCCGGGTCGTGAAACCCCTTGCGCCAGCGCACGATGAGGGCATTCCATTCGATGGGAATGAGTTCTAGATCGATGCCTACGGCGCGCAGATTCTCCTGGATGAACTCGTTCATGGACAGGGGTAACATCTGCCCGGAGCCTGAGGTGGAGATAAGTGCGCTGGTCTTGATCCGCTTGCCCTCGTAGCCCGCCTGTTTGAGCAACGCTTTGGCTCGTTCTGGATTGTATTCATACCGAACCGCGGGGTTCCCAAACCAGGGATGCCCAGGGTACACCTCGGCGATGGCGGGGGCACACGTGCCATTGAGGAGCTCGCGGCAGATCCCCTCCCGATCGATGGCATAATTGGCCGCCTGCCGGACCAGTTTGTTATCCCAGGGCGGTTGGGTCATGTTGAGCGAGTAGGGCCAGACATGTGGGTAGGGACGGAGGATGAGCTGAAAGCCGGCCTGTGTGAGACTGGCGATGCCGTCCGGCGGTGGGACTTCGATCCAGTCCACCTGGCCCGTACGCAACGCCGCCAGCCGTGTGGTGGCTTCTGGCATGGGGAATAAGATGAGGCGCTCGACTTTGGGCTGGCGCTCCGAGTTCCAATAGTCTGGAAAGGGTTCGAGCTCTGCCCGTTCGCGGGGCACCAGGCGCGTGAGCCGAAACGGCCCGGTGCCGGCGGGCTGCATGGCCACCTTGCTCCAATCACGCCCCATCTTCTCCCATTGGGCCGGGCTGCTATACAAGACAAAGCTCAGCTGATAGGGGACAAAACTGGTCGGACGAGTGGTCGTGAACTCCACCGTGTAGTCGTCAAGCTTTCGCCAACTCTTCAGCAAGGGGATATTGAAGTCGACAAAGGTGGCCTGCTTGGGGTCAAACTGCGGCGCGTCCTTATTCCGGATGCGCTCCATGTTCCAGAG
>WNEY01000722.1_pt1 | contig 21546 bp, 12 predicted proteins | sample 5400531 | NCBI WGS metagenome assembly WNEY01 (sample SAMN13153338, study PRJNA577476) | soil metagenome | isolation source: 200 cm saprolite under Douglas fir tree site 1 | place: USA:California | collected 2015-04-18
GCCGAACCAGACGACCTGTTTTCATGTCAGTCCTGAATCACCGGCAATGGTTTTCGAGAGCCGTTCTCACTTTGGCGTAGCAGCAAACGCTCCCGCTTCCTCAGCGTTCCCCGCAATCGCTCGGCCGCTGCACCCCGCCGAGAACGCCCTAGCCTGTCAGGAACGGAGGTCGGGGGGGTGTTCTGTTTGGCACACTCCCGCGATAAGAAAAAGCAACCGGTCGGCGGCCGGAGTGTCGATCGCGTGCTACCCGTCGAGCACTTCACGGACTTTCCGTCCGAGGGTCTCTGAGTTGAATGGTTTGTGCAGAAATGCGATCCCGGGATTGAGCACACCGTGTTCGGCGATGGCGTCCTCAGCGTACCCGGACATGTAGATCACCTTCAGCGCCGGCCACTTCTCGACCAGCCGGCTGGTCAACTCCGGTCCGCTGGCACCTGACATCACGACATCGGTCAGGAGCACGTCGATGGACGCATTCCCCTCGAACAGCCGAAGCGCTTCCTCCGCGTTCGCGGCGACCAGCACGGTGTAGCCCTGTCGTTCCAGGAATCTCTTCGCCAGCGCGCGAAGCCCCTCTGCATCATCAACGACGAGCACCGTCTCCGCCCCGGCACGCGGCCGGGAAACCGGCGGCGGCGCTTCGACTACCATCCGCGCGGCATCCGGCACTCTGGACTCTGCAATCGGAAATCTCAATTACCGCTGCGACCGGATGAGGGCCTCAGGAAGCTTCGCCACGATCGCCGCGCTCCGCGAGACAGCGCGCTCGGTGGACAACGCGATCAAGGCGACGGCGACGGGACGACACATGAAGGCTTCTCCTGGGCGATGCACGGCTGGAGTGCGGGGTCACGGGAGGAAAAGCCAAAACAGTGCCACCTCGACGGTTTGCCGTATCGTGCACTGCATGCGGGTGTTAAGCGGAATCGAGGTCAGCGTGAAGCGATGTGCGCTGTGCCACTGGCGCACACTGTGCGCACACGGCACCCGCACGCTGGAGCCGCGGGCTGACGCACCGGTCAGTCTGGCCGCACCAGGGATTTCGAGACCAACAGCATCGCCGTCTGCGCGGCTCTGTCAATCTCCTGCAGGTCCGCCTTTCGAGGATCGGTGTCGGGCATCCCCGCAAGCAGCATTTCGGTGAACCCGAGAATGATCGAGAGTTGATTGCTCAGATCGTGTCCGAGCCGCTGCGGCGACTGCGATAGTTCCAGTGGAGTCTCCCGGGCAACAGCTTAATGCCCGGGGCCCCCTAACGGCTGTCCACAATTGAACAACCGCCCACGGCTCCGGTGACGATCGCAGCGTAAGAAGCGTTAAACTCACCAGACCTGTGAGGATACCCATGCGCTGGCCGTCACGCCTCATCGGTGCCGGTATCGCCGCGCTACTCGGTGCGGTGGTGTGCGTGCCGCAGCCTGGCGCGCAGGCTGGAGCCGTCACGGCCGCAACCGGCGCGGACCAGTCCGGCGCCTACGTCGGATCGCTGGCGTGCCGGCGATGCCACGAGTCGGAGTACGCTTCCTGGCGCTCCACGCTGCACGTCCAGATGACCCGGCCGATCGGCGAGGCGACGGTCGAAGGAGACTTCCGATCCGGCACACACCTCGAACAGAACGGCCGCGCGCTCACGATGGAGATGCGTGACGGGCGCTACTTCATCTCCGTCTCGAGCCTCGGGCGCCCCGCTGAAACATTCGAGGTCCACTACACGCTCGGCGCGCGCCGTTTTCAAGGCTATCTCTCGAGGCTGCCCGACGGCCGCATCTACGTGCTGCCGGTCTTCTGGCACAACGAGGCGAAGCGCTGGGTCGACTGGAAAGAGATCACTCCTGTTCCCGACGATCCGACCCACGATCTGCGCCAGATCTGGAACATCACCTGCGTGAACTGCCACGCGACCAACCTCGCGCAGCATTTCAACATCTCGACGAACACGTACGCGACGACGTGGACCGAGATGGGCATCGGGTGCGAAGCGTGTCACGGTCCCGGGCAGGCGCACGTCGAGCGGATGGATGAGTGGAAAAGAAATCCTTCCTCGAAGCTCACGTACAGCGTGAGCGCGGCGAGCGACTATGGTCCATTGCTGCGGATCTTTTCGCCGCTCAGCGCGCCGCCGCGTCAGGTGTTCGACATGTGCGGGTACTGCCACGGCAACAAGAACAACGCGTTCTTCGGATTCACCCCGGGGCAGAAGACCGAGGACTACGCGCTCCCGTTCCTCATCAGCGAGCCGATTCCCGCGAACGATCCCCAGGGCGAGTACTGGCCCGACGGCCGCCCGAGCCGCTTCAACCGGCCTCAGGCGCTGACCTTGACCGGTTGCTTCCGGCGTGGTGACGCCACCTGCACGAGCTGCCACACCGCGCACAGTGCCAGGAACACGCACTCGCTGAAAGTCGAGGTCGAGGTGCCTGGACGCGGCCATACGAAACAGAGTGATTCGCTCTGCACGCAGTGCCACGGCGCCACCGGCGCACGCGATCGGGAGCGCGCGATCGCCGACAACAGCCAACCGGTCACGGGCTACGGCGCCGAGCCCGCCGCGCCTCGCGTCATCGCCGACGTCGGCGCGCACACGCACCACGCCCCCGATTCGCAGGGGAGCCGCTGTGTCGAATGCCATATGAGCGACGTGAACTGGCGGCTGATCACCAGGCGCCGCGATCACACGTTTCAGCCGCCCGTGCCCGAGATGACCGCGCGTTTCGGCGTGCCGAATGCCTGCACGACCTGCCACGAGGACAAGACACCCGAGTGGGCCGCTTCGGTGATGGACCGCTGGTATGCCAACGGAGACCGGCGCCGTGCGATCGTGGCCATGTCGGACACGATCTATCGCGCGGGCGCCGGGGACGCGACGGCGCTCCCGGCGGTCGCGCGGCTCGCCGTCGATCGGTCGCACGGCGCGCTGATTCGCGCCAGCGCGGCGGAGCTCGCCGGACGCTTGATCGCGTCGGCGTCGGCCGCGGCAGCCGGCGACCCTGAAAGAGTCCCTCCGAATGGGCGCGCGACGCCCGACGGGCCCGCGCCGCCGGGCGTCGGTTCGACCATCGTCAACTCGCTCATCGGCGCAGCGTCGGACCCTGAACCGATGGTCCGCGTCACCGCGGTCCGGGCGCTCCCAATGGTCCTGGAGACACCCGCGCTCGCTGTGCTTGCCGCGCGTCTGACCGACGAGGCGCGGCTCGTCCGCGTCAGCGCCGCGCAGGCGCTGCTCAGTCGCGGCATCTCTCAGCTCGAGGGCCCCGCCGGTCGGGCGCTCGCGCGCGCGCAGGACGAGTGGGAGGAGAGTCTGCGCACCTTCCCGGACCAGGCGGGCGATCACACTTCGCTTGGCCGGCTTCTGACTGCCCGCGGGCGCGCCGACGAGGCGGCGAAAGCATTGAACGAGGCGGTCGCGCTCGATCCGAAAGACCCGCGGCCCCATGTCTATCTGGGCGTGTTGGCCGCCCGAACCGGTCATTACGACGAGGCGCTGCGCGAGTTCAAGACCGCCAAGACCCTCGCTTCGGTCTCTCAACAGTTCGATCGCCTGACCCTGGATCGCCTGATCGAGGCAGCCGAAAAACGCCGCTAGTCCCGACGCCCACACTAACCGCCGAGATCGCGGAGACCGCAGAGAAGAACTTCGGAATTCTCCGCGATCTCTGCGATCTCTGCGGTAAAACGTGGCATTTCTTCGTGGCGCTTTACGGCTTCGAAAAGACGATCGTGCCCAGGCCGCGCTGCCGGAGACTTGCGTTGAAGGCCTCCACATCGGTCGTGATGATCTGCTGCAGCCGATCGCGAGCGCCCGCGAGGTCGGTCGTGAGCTTGGCGTGGACCTCGAGCTGCTGGTCGGTCGGCGGGAAGTCGGCGAGCGACACGACGTCGGCCAGATGCGACAGCTTTTCGACCAGCTGACTCGGCGTGCGGAGCAGGTCCTGGCCGCGACCGGTCGCGGTCACGTTGAACAGGCGCGACTCGACGTCGGCGATCCGGGCCTCGAGATCGTCGACGCTCGATTTGATCGCCTTCGCGGCGGCGTCATCCGGCAGCACGCCTTTCAGCCGAGCGAGCTGCGCGCGGACCGACTCCGCTTGATTGATCAAATCCGCCGCCGTGTTCATGCTGTCGCGAATCGCCGTCATCACTTTCGTCTGCGCCTGGATGTCGGCTTCACTTCCTGACGTGTTCGGATCTTTGCGTACTGTCAGCGACTGCTTCCCGAGCTCCTGGCCGTTGACGAGCAGCGCGACCGAATAGGTGCCCGGCGGCGCCAGGATTGACAGCGGCCCGGACGTGGGAAACTTGCGCGTCCCGTCAGGCCCGACTTTGAACTCGGGCACATGCAACGGACTCGTGAGCAGCTTGATGTCCCGAGTCGGGTCGTATCGGAGATCCCACCACACGCGATTGATGCCGGCGGCCGCGTCCTTGCCCGCTTCGACCGTTCTCACGGTAACGCCGCTCGTGTCCCTGATCACGAGCGTGACCGCATCCTTCATGATGTTGCCGTCGGCTTCCTTCGGCGGCGCCGACTTCAGGAAGAAGGTGATAGCCGCGCCGTCGGGCGGATTCTTTCCCTCGGTCGCATCGTCGGGCATCATCATCGGCTCGGTGACGGTCCTGAAGCGGTACGCAGCGCGCGGGGTGAAGAGATGCGCCGTGGCGCCGAGCGCCTGCGGCGTGAGCTGACGAAGCGGCGAGACGTCGTCGAGAATCCAGAATCCACGCCCGTAGGTGGCCACTACCAGATCGTTGAAGTGCTCCTGCACGGTGATCCAGTGCACCGGGGCGTGCGGCAGCCCCGACTGCAGCGGCAGCCAGTGCTGACCCTCGTCGAGTGAGAAGTAGAGCGCGTTCTCCGTTCCGAGATAGAGCATCCCCTTCCTGACCGGATCCTCGCGCACGCAGTGTGCGTAGCTGTGGACGCTCTTCGGGAGATCGCCGACCACCGACTTCCAGCTCCTGCCGTAGTCGGTCGTCCTGAACACGAACGGATCGCGGTTATTCACCTGATGGAGATCGACCGTGATGAAAGCCGTTCCCGCGTCGTAGCGCGACGGCTCGATGTTGCTCACCGTTCCCCAGATCGGCAGACCGGGAAGATTTCCCGTCACGTTGGACCAGTGGCCTCCGGAGTCGCGCGTCACCTGCACCTGGCCGTCGTTGGTCCCCGCCCAGATCAGGCCTTTTTCGATCGGCGACTCGGCGATCGCAAACACGACACCCGCGTACTCGACGCCAATGTTGTCGGGCGTGAGGCCGCCGGAACTTTGCTGGCGCGCCTTGTCGTTGAGCGTCAAGTCGGGGCTGATGACCTGCCAGCTCTGGCCCGCGTTGATGGTGCGATGGACGTACTGGCTGCCCGCGTACACCGTATTGCGATCGTGCGGTGACAACGCCAGCGGAAAGGTCCAGTTGAAGCGGTACTTCAAGTCGCCGGCCGGGACGCCGACCGTTGTCTCGGGCCAGATCTCGACTTCGCGCGCCTGACGCGTCCGCTCGTCAAAGCGCTCCACCGTGCCGCCCAGGCTCCCGAATCCGGTGCCGGTGGACCAGACGATGTTGTTGTCGACCGGATCCGGAATCGCCCAACCGCTTTCTCCGCCTGCGACCGAGTGCCAGAGCCCCCGCGGGATCGGCCCGGCGTCCGCTTCGTCGGATTGCTTGCCGATACGGCTGTGGCTCGGTCCGCGTGTCGACGGGCCGTCCTGACGGTTCCCGTACACGTTGTACGGAATCTGGTTGTCCGTCGCGACGTGGTACATCTGCGCCACCGGCAACTGAATCTGATGCCAGCTCCGGCCGCGATTGACTGAAAAGCTCAACCCGTCGTCGTGCGCGACGGCCAGGCGGTCGCCGTCTGTCGGATCGATCCACATGTCGTGATCGTCGCCCGCAGCCGCGAGCCGGCCCGAGAGATCGACGGTCGTTCTGCCGCCGTCGAGCGTCTTGCTGAACTCGGCAGCGAAGAAGTACGCCTCGTTCTCGTTATCGGGCTCGATGGCGAAGCGTGTGTAGTAGTGCGTCCGGCCGCGAAGACGACGGTCGGAGCTGACGAGCTCCCAGTTCTCGCCGCCATCGTCGCTCCGCCACAGCGAGCCGCTCTGAGTCTTCTCACCCTTGTTGGTGGGCATGCCGTCGCCGGTCTCGATGAGGGCGTACACGCGGCCCGGATTGCTCCGCGCGATTTGCGCCGACACTTTGCCGACCGGCGGTGCCGGCAGGCCGTGCCCGTTGAGCCGAGCCCAGGTCACGCCTCCGTCGGCCGATCGGAACAGGCCGCTGCCGGGCCCGCCGCTCGTGCGCCCCCACGTGTGAATCTCGAGCTGCCACATGCCGGCGAACAGGATGCGCGGGTTGGCCGCATCCATCGCAACATCCGAACAGCCGGTGTTCTCGTCGACGAACAGCGTGCGCTGCCAGCTCTTCCCGCCGTCGGCCGTGCGAAAGACGCCGCGTTCCTGCTGCGGTCCGTAGGCGTGTCCCAGCGCGCACGCGAAGACCACGTCCGGATTCTTCGGATCGATGACGACCCGGCCGATGCGTCCCGTGTTCTCCAGGCCCATACGCGTCCACGTGCGTCCGGCGTCAGTCGATCGATAGATCCCGTTCCCTATCGAAATATTGCTGCGGATGAACGACTCGCCCGTGCCCGCCCAGACAACGTTCGGATCGGAGGGCGCGACGGCCAGCGATCCGATCGACGACACGTTCTGATTGTCGAAGACCGCATCCCAATGGGAGCCGGCGTCGGTGGTTTTGAAAAGCCCGCCTGACGCGGCGCCGGCGTAATAGATGTTCGGACGGCCCGGGACGCCGGCGATGGCGATCATCCGGTTGCCGACGGGGCCGATGTAGCGGAACCTGAGCTGCTTGTAGGCCTCGGGGGCTATCGGCGGCGGCGATTGCGCCGAGACCACGCCGCTTGACGCGAGAAGGGCGGAAGCGAGCAGTGCGTGACGAGAGAACATTCCGGCCTCCCGGGCGGACCCTACCACAGCGATCGGCGCCGAACAAACCAGGAGGCAACGTTCCAGGCGCCAGCGGCACATATGTACAAGATGTTGGATTCTCTCGGTTTTTCACTTCTGTTATGTATTTGGGTGTTTACATGGCCCGGCCGCCTGCTTACTATGCGGGCAGCCAAAAAGGCACCTGGAGGGCGCATATGAGATCGCGAAGGCTTTGGGTGGTCATCGGCGCGATGACGTTACTGGGGGTGCTCGGCGCGCTGCCTGCGTCGGCGCAGATTACGCAGGGTCGACTCACGGGAAGTGTGAGCGACGCACAGGGGGCCGTGATGCCGGGCGTGACCGTCACGGCGACGTCACCGGCGCTCATCGGTTCGCAGACGACGGTCACGCAGGCCGACGGCAAGTACATTTTCCCCGCGCTGCCGAGCGGCACGTACAAGCTCGTGTTCGAGCTCTCCGGATTCCAGAAGCTGAACCGCGAGAACGTTCAGGTCGTCCTGGGTCAGACCATCGCCTTCGACGCTCAGCTCGCGGTGGCGACGCTTGCCGAAAGCGTCACCGTGACCGGCGCCTCGCCCGTCGTCGACGTCACGACGACGAAGGTCGGCTCGGATTTCAAGGGCGAGGCGCTCATCGCGGTGCCGAACTCCACCGATGTGTGGAGCGCGCTCTCGGAATCACCGGGCGTCCGCATGAGTGGCTTCGACGTCGGCGGCAGCCACAAGAGCCAGCAGTCGGGCTACGAGGTGTTCGGCATCCAGAATCAGGCGCGCGTGGTCTCCGACGGCGTCGACCACACCGAAGGCGTGGGCGGCACCGGCTTCTACGAGGACTACTTCGCGAACGAGGAGGTGTCGGTCAGCGCGCTGGGCAGCGACGTCGAGATGAACTCGGGCGGCGCCGCGATCGTGACGACGATCAAGAGCGGCGGCAACGTCTTCAAGGGCCTGGAGCATCTGTCGTACGAGCCCGGTAAGTTCGTCGGCTCGAATGGGGCGGCTTCGGATATCTCCGGCCGAGGCTACAACTGCCCGAACAACAGCCTTGGCCAGCCGCAGTGCGCCAACCCGGTTCTCCTGTTTTATGAGGGCCACGCCGAGCTGGGCGGTCCAATCAAGACTGATCGAGCGTGGTTCTACGGTGCGTACAATCACTTCAAGATCAACAAAACCGTTTCCGGTGTGGCCCAGTCCGTGGCCACCGATCTCGGGATCTTCGACAACTACACGGGTAAGGTGACGGCGAAGGGTGGACGGAACGACACCTTCATCGGCTATTTCCAGCAGGGGCGGAAACAGAAGCCGTTCCGCGGCCTATCGACTCTCGTGCCGCCTGAGTCGATCCTCGCGCAGGACAGCTACTCGCGGATGTACAAGGGCGAATGGCAGCGGGTGATCAGCAGCCGGGCGTTCTTCAACGTCAACGTCGGCAACTTCACGCTCGACTGGCCGATGGTGACGGCAGTGGATCCGAAGGTGCGGCCACCAGAGACCTTCCGCGCCACGGGCGCCAGGGATGGCGCTGGGTGGATTCCATTCGCAACGCATCGGAAGAAGCCCCAGGTCAAAGCGCAGTTGACGTATTACGTGCCGGGAAAAGGAGGCAGCCACGACTTCAAGTTCGGCTTCGAGAACCTCTACGACTCGTACCAGTACGGGCACAACGGCACGTCGGGCCCGATCCGTTATTCCTTCGCCGGTGCCGACCCGTCAGCCGCTCCGGACCGCATCCGCTTCATCGACGTGGGCGATCCCGGCACCTACGGCACGGCCTGGACGGTCGGCCCGAACATTGACAAGCACTACAGCGGGTACGTTCAGGATCGCTGGGCTCCCGACAAACGCCTCACTATCACGCTCGGCGTCCGGATCGATTATCAGAGCCTCGGCTACGGCGATGCCACGCGCAAACCAGCGATTACCGATGTCACCGGACCCTTGCAGGCGGGCGATGGGGGGCGCATCTTCCCCGTGTCGAGCAGCGTTACTGCGAAAACGTTCTTTGCCAACACGGACGTCGCTCCGCGGCTTGGCCTGACCTATGACTTGACCGGCAAAGGCCAGACGGTCCTGAAGGCCTTTTTCGGGCGCTACTACAACAACCTCGCCGACGGCTTCTCCGCGGTCAACCCCGGCGACATCACGACGGTGGAGTACTTCTTCAGGGACGTCTACGGCGACCACCGATACCGCGGGCCCGAGAACCTGGGAGGATTTCGTTTCCGGCAGGGCGGGGACTCGACGCCGGTCGATCCCAACTTCAAGACGCCCGTCACCGAGGAGATCAGCGGGTCGTTCGAGACCCAGCTGCCCGGCGAGTCGTCCGCGCGCCTCACGTACGTGCGCAAGAACGTCCGCCAGACGGGGCCGTTCTACGGCACCAACCTCATTCCCGCCTGGGTGGGAAAGATCACGGTGCCGACGCGCGTGACCGTGGGCAGCGAAACATTCAACCTGCTCGACGTTCCCGATTCACTAGGCGGTTCCACCGACGGGCTGTACTCAAATTACCCCGACGGCGATTACCACTACGACACGATCGAGGTCGCCTACAACAAGCGGCTCAGCCAGAAGTTCTTCGTGCAGACCAGCGCAGACTTTCAGTGGAGGAACGATCTCCGATCGGCGCTGGCCGGGGATCGGTCGACGAGTCCGCTGAGTGCAGATCCAATCTCGATCAATTTCGATTTGACGCCCAATCCGGCCGCGCCGAACCGTCAGAAGACCACGACGTATCACCTGCAGTTCCTCGGTCGGTACACGTTCCCGTACGATGTTGGCTTCGCGGCGAACTTCCGCTACCAAAGCGGGTTCCCGTACTCGCGCATCATCCCGGACCCAGGCAGCCTGAACCTGTCGAATTACGGCGCCGATTTCTTCGCGCAAAATCTCGATCAGAACCGATCGGAGAATGTCGGGCTGCTGAATTTCCGCTTGGACAAAGCGTTCCCAATCGGCCGGGCCAAACTGGTCGGAATGCTGGACCTCTACAACGTGTTGAATGCGGACCCGGTGCTCAATTTCAACCTCAACACCGGAGCGTCGTACAAGAGCGTGATCGCCGTCCTCGATCCCAGAGTGTTCCAGGTGGGCATCAGGCTGGAATTCTGAGAGTCTGAAGTTAGAAGTCTGAAGTCTGAAGAAAGGGCGGCCGCGGGCCGCCCTTTCTATTTCCGCGCTCCGAGCCGCTCGAGGTTCTCACGCGCGTCGGCCAGGTCGGGACGCAGCGCCAGCGCCTTGCGCCACTCGTCGGCGGCGCGCTTCGCGTCGCCCTGTCGCGCGTACGCGACGCCCAGACCGTTGTGCGCGTTGGCGAGCGCGGGATCGCGCGCGACCGCGCGCGACAGCGCCTCGATCGCGTCGGCATTGCGGTTTGCCATTAGAAACATCGATCCGAGGTTGTTGTACGTCGTCGGCGAGCTCGGATCGACCGCCAGCACCTGCCGGAACTGCCGCTCTGCATCCGCGAAGCGGCGCATGCGCGTGTAGGTGACGCCCAGCTTCTCGTAGGCGTCGATCTGGGCAGGATTCAGTTTGAGCGCCGCTTCGAGCACCGCGACCGATCGATCGAACCGATTCGCTTCCTGCAGATACCCGCCGAGCGTGGCGAGCGACGCCGCGTCGGTCACACCGGCGTGCGACGCCGATTCGAGCGTCGCAATCGCTTCGTCCAGACGCGACGTTTCGCGGTAGATGAACGCCAATCGGTCGTACGCAGTTGTAAAATCCGGCCGCTCCGCGATAAGTTCTTTGAGCGTACGCTCTGCGACTTCGGGCGATCCGGCCTTCAGGATGTCGAGCGCTTGATCGAGGCGGCGCTGCAGCCCAATCAAGTTCTTCGGATCGTCGCGCGCCGTATAGCTGTGCGCCGGGCGCGCGGCAGGCGCGACCACGTACCCCAGCGATCGCAGCCGCTGCTCGGTCTCCCGGTCGACGGCGCGCGGGGCGGGCGTGGCGCCGCCGGCCGTCATCGCATCGAGGAGCCGCTCGAGCGGCTTCGCGAGGTCAGGGCGGCTGGCGTAGCGATTCGTCTGCTCGCCAGGATCGGCCGCGAGGTCGTAGAGCTCCGGGAGTGGAAGGTCGATCACCTTCAGGCTGTGCTGGACGATTCCCGCGAGCGGCGCCCAGTTGCGCGTCAGGTTCGCGTTGAGCGCTTCGAAATAGGAACCCGCGTCGTCGAACACGCGCTCGCCGCTGATGAACGGACGCAGGCTGCGGCCGTCGAGCGCCGCGGGCACGGTGACGCCGACGAGATCCAGGACCGTCGGCATCACGTCGATGAGCCGTGCGGGCGAGGTCACGACGCCCGGCCGGATGATCGGCGCGGCCCAGATGAGGAGCGGGACGCGGAGAGTCGCGTCGTAGGCGAACAGGCCGTGCGTTCGTTCTCCGTGATCCCCAAGTGACTCGCCGTGGTCGGACATGACGACGATGACCGTGTGCGCGAGCGCTCCGGCGCTCTGGAGCGACGACAGCATCGTGCCTATCGAGGCGTCCGTGTATGCGATTTCGCCGGAATAGGGATCGCTTGCGTAACGTGACTTGTACGGTTCGGGCGGCGCGTACGGGTCATGGGGGTCGTACAGATGCGTCCACACGAACCAGGGCTCTTTCCGGCCCTTGATCCATCGCGTCGTCGGGATCAGGACCTGCTCGGCGGGGCGCTCGAGGACCGATAACTCGCCACCGGCCGGCCGGGAGCCGTAATCATCGTCATAGAGGTCGAACCCGGCGTTGAGCCCGAACCGAGCGTCAACGGGAAACGCGCCCACGAACGCGGCTGTTTCGTACCGCGCCGAGTGGAGCGCGCCCGCCAGCGTCGGGCGCGCGCCGTCGAATCGGAACGAACCGTTGTCGCGCACGCCGTTGGTGAACGGATAGGCGCCCGTCATGATGGTGGTGTGTGACGGCAACGTCAGCGGAACGTGCGCATAGGTCGTCTCGAATCGCAGGCCCTCGGCCGCGAGTCGGTCGAGGGTTGGCGTCATGCCGCCCGTGCTGCCGTACGCCCCGACGTGGTCGGCGCGCAGCGTATCGATCGTCACCAGCAGCACATTGGCGCCCCGCAGCGCGCCGGCGGCGAGCGGTTGCGTCGAGCGCGCGCGGCGGGCTCGCATGGCCCACGTGCCGACCGCCAGCGCCAGGAGCGCGGACGCCACGACCATCCAGACACCGAATCGTTTCATCTAAGGATCTAAGGATCTAAGGATTTAAGGACCTACCTAAGGATCTAACAAATAAATTCTTAGATTCTCAAATCCTTAGATCCTCAAATCTCCCAAATCTCCCTACCTTTCCGGTCTGAACGGGTGCCCACCGGCTCGGTTGATCGCCGCCTCCACCTGCGGGATGTCGCGCCCGTACCGTTCGCGCGGCGCTTCGCGCACGAAGCGCTGCAGGTACGGCAGCGCGCCGGCCGGGCGATCGCTCTCGGCCATGACCATCCCGAGATTGAACAGCAGATCGTAATCCCCGGGCTGCAACCGCTCGGCGTGTTGCCACGCGTCGATCGCAGCCGCGCGATTGCTGTCGATCAGGGCGGCGCCGAGCCACCGCCAGGCTTCGCCGTACGACGGATCGGCGCCCACCGCGCGTTGAAACGCCGCCGCCGCCCGGTCGCGGTGCTGGTGCTCGAGCTCGAACATGCCGAGATTGAACCAGCTGCCCGCGGCGTTCGGAGCGCGGCGGAGCAATTCGTCGAACATCGCCCGGGCGTCGGCCGCGCGGTTCAGCCCCGCGTAGACCACGCCCAGATCGTTGAGCAGCTCGGGATTCTGATCGCCGGCGCGCCGCGCCTGTTCGAGCGCCACGGCGGCGCCGCGCAAATCGCCCGCCTCGCGCAGCGCGGCGCCGAGCTTCGCCAGCAGTTCGGGTGACTGTCTCTGGTCCGCCGGCGCGTCGCGCAGCCACGCCACCGCGGCGGCGGCGCGGCCTTGCGCCAGGAGCACGGTCGCCGCGCTCGTACGTGCCGTGGTGAAGTCGGGGCGCTCGCGGACGATCGCTGTCAAGGCTTCAAGCGCTTCCGCCCCGCCTCCGCGGTTGAAGGCGTCGAGCGCGGTGTTGAACCGCTCGTTGAGGGCGACCAGCCGCTTCGGATCGTCGGCGTCGGTATGGGCCTTTGCCGGCCGGGCGGCAGAGGTGCCGACGTAGCCCAGCGCGCGCATGCGTGCGATGGCATCGGCGTCGGGCGCCGATGGCTGGCCCGCCGTCTGCGGTGACGCCCGGAGCTCGTCGAGCGCGCGCGCCAACACATCGACGCGCGATCGATCGCGATCCGCGAGGTTCGTCTCCTCGACGGGATCCGCGTCGAGGTTGTACAACTCGCGGAGCGGAAGGTCGATGTACTTCCAGTTCTCGCGCACGAGTCCAGTCAGCGGCGCCCATCCGCGCGTCAGGTTGGCGTCCAGCGCTTCGAAGTAGATCGGGCGGCCCGCCGCCGGGCGCACCAGCGACTCGCCGTCAAGGCCTGGCGGCGCGGCGACGCCGGCAAGATCGAGCACCGTCGGCAGGATGTCGGCGTGTCCGACCGGCGTGTTGACGATGCCGGCGCCGATTGTCGGTCCATCCACCAGCAGCGGGACTGCAAGCGTCGCGTCGTACGCGAATAATCCATGCGTCGTCTCGCCGTGCTCGCCGAGCGACTCCCCGTGATCGGCAGTCACGACGATGAGCGTGCGATCGAGGGCGCGGGCGGCGCGAAGGCGTTCGAGAAACAGCCCGAGCATCGCGTCCGTATACGCCACTTCCGCGTCATAGGGCGCGCGAGCGGCGCGAAACTCCTGGGGCGCGTCGTAGGGGGCATGCGGATCGAAGAGATGGACCCAGGCAAACCACGGCGCCTCGAGCGCCGGGCCAGGGGAAAGAATCCAATCGCCCGCCGCCTTCAACACCTCTGCCGCGCGGCGCTCGGTGAAACGGAACGTCGGGGCGCCCGTGCTGTGAGGATATCGGTCGTCGTACGCGTCGAAGCCGCGGTTCAGGCCGAAGCGCGCGTCGAGCACGAAGGCGCCGACGAAGGCGCCGGTCCGGTACCCGGCCTCCTTCAGCAGCGTCGCGAGCGTCGGCACGCGATCGTCGAGCCGGAACGCGAGGTTGTTGTGAACGCCGTGGTGGCGCGGCGTGCGACCGGTGAGGATGGAGGTGTGCGCCGGCAGCGTCATCGGCACGTGCGAGAACGCGCGGGCGTATCGGAGGCCACTCCCGGCCAGGCGATCGAGGGTCGGCGTCAGCCCGCTCGTGCTGCCGTACGCGCCGAGCCTGTCGCGGCGCAAAGTGTCAATTGTGACGAGCAGCACGTTCGCGCCGCGCAACTCTCCGGATTTCAGCCGTGGCGGCGAGGCGGGAGGGCTGCAGCCGGCAACGAGCGCGACGGCGATTGGAATGACGATCGATCGTCTCACGTCCCCTCGAATATAATCCGCCGCGTGCGAATTCGCACGTTCGCTGCGGTGCTCGTCCTGCTAGGCGCCACAGCCGGCGCGCGCAGCTCCGCCGGAGACGGCATCGCAACCGATCGTCTCACTCGCGTCGTGCGTCTTCCGCCGGGCGTGCCGATCAGGGTCGATGCAACGGTTGCCGAGGTGACCATCACCGGGTCCGCGCGAGCCGATGTCGCCGTCGACATCGTTCGCCGCGCGCCGTCGGATGCCGGCCTCGCGGCATATCCCGCGCGCATCGACGAAGGGCCTGACCTGCTGCGGATCAGCGCCGTTCAGCCCGGCGAAGGCCGCGATCCGAATCTCGAGACCAGGATCACTCTGAGCGTTCCGGCGCTGGCAATCATCCAGGCGGTCCGCGTGTTCGAAGGGCGCGTGATGCTGGCGAATCTGAGGGCCGCGTGTGACGTGGACATCAGGCGCGGCACGATCGACGCGACCGGCCTCGCCGGACGAGTCCGCCTCGAGGCGGGAATCGGCAGCATCGATCTCAAAGAGCCCGAGTTGACCGCCGGTGGCATGATGCGCCTGCGCGTGTTCAACGGTCCGCTGCGCGCGCGCTTCGCGCGGATACCCGCCAACGCGCGGATCCTCGCGGTCACCTTGAACGGCCACATCACCTCCGACATTCCGTTGACGATGAAAGACAAGTTCGGGCCGCGGTTTGGCGAGACGACGCTCGGGACCGGTGACCCGGTGATGTCTGCCGATGTCGTCAAGGGCGATATCGTGATCAAGGTCGGATAAGCAACGACGCCTGTGATCGAGCGATGCTGCCGTAACGCACGCGTGGTCGGCCGAGACGGCCTGCAACTCAGCGCGAAGCGCGACGAGCGGGTCGACGATCGACGCGCGGCGGGCGGGAATCCAGCTGGCGATCACCGCGGTCGACAGGAGCAGGAGCGACACCTCGACGAAGGTCGGCAGGTCAATCGCCTTATAGCGGGGTTCGCGCCTGAGTGGCGCGCAGTCGCCGGACTGCGCGCGCTCACGGCAGTCGGAGGGCGCCAGAGGAACGGTTAGAACTTGATCTGGCTCGAGAGCCGCAGCAATCGACCCTGCAGCACCGCCTGCGGCTGGTCGAGCGTCGGCCCGAAATTCTGATTCTGCGACAGCACGACGTTGCTGTTCAGCGCGTTGAACATGTCGAGCGCGCCGTCGAGCCGGTACCTGCCGACCTTGAACACCTTCCGGAAGCTCAGATCGAGCTGGGTCCAGCGATCGAGGTACTTGCTGCCCGGCGGGACGAGGTTCACGGTGACCGACTGCGTGCGGCCGCCGGGGAACAGGTTGGCCGGCACCGCCCAATTCACTGCCAGCGGCAGCCCGGCGTAGCTTTGCAGCATCGCGCCGACCTGCACGCCCCACACGAGTGGATAGCTGCCGGCAAACTTGAAGTCGTGCCGGAACGGGAGGCCGAACTCACTCTGATCGCAATAGCGGAACGTGTTGGGATCGAAGCTCGCGCAGGCGACCGTGATCAGCCGGTCGGCCGACCAGCCGCCGAACATGTTGCCGCCGCGCGGCAGCCGCGCCGTGAAGCTCAGTTCCAGCCCGTTGTAATTGACGCGCGCCTTGGAGCGATCGGTGGCGGTGGTGTCGAGCAGATCCTGTATGCCCTGTTTCGCGCGATTGAGGTTGTAGATCAGCACCGGCTCGCTATTGTTGAGCGGGCTCGGCGTCGTGAACGACGCGTAGTCGGCGACGCTGATCAGCGTGTTGAGCTGCTGCTCGAGATTGTAGGTGTCGCGCCGATACCAGGCGCCTGTCACCGACACACCGGGGACCAGCTCCCGCACGATCCCGAGGCTGTACTCGATGTCGTACGGCCGCTGCAGGTTCGGATCGGCATGTCGCGCCGGCGCGAGACCGAAGTTCAGATTGTTGCTTGGCCCGATCTCGTTGTCCTGCGCGATGCCGTCGCGGTTGGTCGAGAGCACGCGGGTCGAACAGGTCGAGGTGCCCGGCAGGAAATCGCAGTCGGACCAGTTGCGCGTGTCGCTCTGAAGGACCAGCGGGTTGTACCGGTTGGCGAAGTCGGTCGTGAAATTCCGGTTGTACTTGTTGATGCTGCCCTTGAGCGCCGTCTTTGCGTCGCCGGTCAGGTTGTACACTGCGCCGAATCGCGGCGCAAAATTCTTCCAGTTCGGAATGTCGGGGATCTCCGGAAACGAGCGCATCGGGACGAAGCGTCCCCCCTCGACCGCCCTGGCCTGCGCCGACGAATTGAAGTACTCGAAGCGAATCCCCGGATTGATCGTCAGCCGCTTGAGCGTCCATGAATCCTGCAGGTAGATCCCGAGGTCGGCGCCCATGAGCGCGTACAGACGCGTCGGCGTGTTGTAAACGATGACCGAGTCCGGCACGCCGTCCCTGGTCCGCTGCACGAGGTCCGCGTTGGCGTCGGCCGTGTTCCACGTCTGGCCGATGTGCCACTGCAGCCCGGCCTTCACCGCGTGAGACCCGGTCACGTACTGCATGGACGAGATGACCATGTAGCGGAAATTGTACGTGCCCGTCTCCGGCGTGCTCGCCGTCGTCGTCGTGCTGCGGGTGATGTCCTGCCGCCCGGCAGTGGCGAACCACGCCGGCGTGAACGGCTCCTTGAGAACGCCCGGCTGGTACTTCTCGGTGTAGGAGTTCACGCTCGTCCCGAATCCGGCATCGAACACGAACTTGTTGCTGACGGTCGAGGTCCACTTGACCGCATCCGTGTACTTGATCACCGGCGGGCGCCTGCGCGACGCCGTGGCGACGTCGATGCCCGATGTGTACAGGTGGCCGACATATTTCGTCTGATAGTCGTCGTACGCCGTGATCTTGTTCCGCGGGCTGACCTGCCACGTCAGACGCAGCGTGTAGTTCTTGACGCGCTGATCGTAGATGCCCGGGCTGCCGTCCGGATAAAAGCTGTTGGCGACGATGTTGTCGTTGCCGACGTTGCGGTACGACCCGAAGAACCAGAGCTTGTCGGGCCTGATCGGCCCGCCGATGGACGCGTTCGCGTCGAAGATCTTGCTGACCGCGTCGGGCGTCTGCAGCCCGCGCCGGACGAGATCGTCGCTCAGGTTGTCGAACTGGAACGAGCCGTCGGTGTACCCGAAGTAGGTCGCCCCGCTGAAGGTGTTGCCGCCTTCACGCGGGATCAGGTTCAGGTGCGGGCCGCCGGCGGACACCTCGGCGCCCAGCGCCGCGGTCTGCACCGTGACTTCCTGTGTCATCGCGTCGTTGTGATCGGGGTGGCTGTCGCCGCCGCCGACCAGGGTGTTCATTTTCATCCCGTCGACGTCGATCGTCGTGTCCTTCGTCACGCTCATGTGCGCCGTCAGACGCGGGTTCACCGCGCTGCGCGCGCCGCCGACGTTCTGGTCGCTGACCTTGGTGCCGACCGCGAGCGCGCCTTCCGCCTGATACATGCGCGGCACCGGCACGGCGTCGAGCAGCGCCCGCGTCAGGACGGTGGTGCGCTGGGCATTCTGCACGTCGACCACGGGCGACACTCCTGAAACAGTCACCGTTTCTTCGACCGCGCCGACCTTGAGATCGCCGTTCACCGTCGCGGTGAAGTTCGATGGCAGATCGATGCCGCTCTGCACGAACGTCGTGAAGCCGGGCAGCGTGAAGACCACCTTGTACAGGCCGGGACGGAGGTCGACGATCGCAAAACGTCCCTGCGCGTCGGAGACGACGGTCCGGATTTTTTCGATGAGCGCGGGGCTGGAAGCTTCGACCGTGACGCCGGGCAGCACGGCGCCGCTGTCATCTCTGACCAGGCCCGTGATGGCGCTCTGGGCGGACGCGACCGCCGGCGCGAGGATGAAGCAGAAACACGCGACCGCGGTGGCGTTCGCGAGAGTCGACCGAAGCATGACCCCTCCTGTGGCGAATGGCAGCCTGTCTATCATCGTTTGCAGGGGGTGTCAAGAAACGATAAACCTCGTGATACATGGGCGCCAGCGGCACGGCATCGGGTGACGACCACACTGAGATCGCAGCTTGCACAGTCATTTTGGAAAGAACGGATCTGCTCGCAGACTCCGTCGTATTCTCCGATGGTGATACTCACGGACCACAGCCGCGTTCAGCCCGGCTGCCGGTGATGACCTGGCATCTGCTGCCTCGGATGGCCAGGCCACGACTCCGCAGACTCTCAGGGTCTTTGACGCTGGCCTCACTCATGACGACGAGCGCGAATTTGCTCGTTAGTGGACTGCACACCGTTCGATGCCGATAAACGATCAAACCCCTATCCCTCTCCCCAGGCCTGTCTATATGCGTCCACATGCATTTGCGTGCAATCGATGACGTTTCGTGAGCTGCCGCGCGCGGCGCGGATTCACGTCGGCGTCGTGATCGGCGCCGGCGTGGTGGCATGCGTGTGGTCCGTCGCCGCAGGGGCGTTTGCCCAACCGCTCGTGGTCGTCACATTGATGCTCGCCTCGAGCGCGGCGCACACGCTCAAGACCGACCTGCCGTTCAGCACCTCCATTTCCACGCTGTCGATCGGGTACGGGGTCTGCTTCGGCGCGCTGCTTGCGTTCGGCCCGGCCGTCACCGTCTGGGCGATGGCATCAGGCGGGTGGGCCCAATGTACGCTGAACGTGAAACAGCGGAATCCCTGGTACCGCACCGTGTTCAGTATGTCGGCCCTGACGTTATCGATGCTGTCGGCGAGCGCGACGCTCACGCTGACCGGCGGCTCCCTGCTGACCGGCCCGGCCGACGTCGTCCTGCCGGCGATCGTCGCCTCGGCCCTCGTCTATTTTCTGGTCAACGCGACGCTGCTGGCGCTGGCCATCGGCCTTTCGACGCGGCGATCGCCGATCGAGATCTGGGACCGGGAGTTCATCTGGGGAGCGCCGAACTATTTCATCGGCGCGGTGGCTGCGACCGTCGCCGTCCAGGGGCTGAATCGCTTCGGCGTCAAGTCGGTCGTGCTCTTCATCGCACCGGTATTCCTGACCTACCGTCTCTACAAGGTATACCTGGCTCGAATGGACGAAATCGCGCGCGCGAATCGGGAGCTGCACGTCGAGATGGAGCGCGCGCAGGCCGAATCGGTCACCGATCCCCTCACGCAGCTGCCGAATCGGCGCTTCCTCGCGAACCACACGACGCAGGAGATCGCGCGCGCCGAACGCCAGGGCGAGTCGTTCGCTTTCATCATGATCGATCTCAACGGCTTCAAGGCGATCAACGACACGTTCGGCCACCAGAAAGGCGACGAGGCGCTGACGCTCGTGGCGTCGTGCCTGCGTGGCGCGCTCCGCTCGTACGATGTGTGCTGCCGATACGCGGGCGACGAGTTCGCGGTGGTCGTGAGCAACTGCTCGCGCGAACTCGCCGGGCGGCGCGCTGAAGCCATCACGGCCGCGGTAGCCGCGCTGGCATTCGAAATCGCGCCCTCCTGCCCGTTGCCGCTCAGCGCCAGCGCGGGCGTGGCGATCTATCCGGATGACGGGCGCACGTACCACGAGCTGATGGCGTCGGCCGATGCGCGGATGTACGAGCACAAGGGGGCGCACGATTCCCGCGCCGCGTCCATCCGCAAGGATGCTTGAAGGACACGGCGTGAAACGGGTGACTGTTCTCAGAAGGTAAGGTTGGGAAGCTCTGACGCTCGAGACTTCTCAGCGGAGCAGCAGAAAGGCCGCGGCCAGAGCCAGGACGACTGCCGCGCCGGCGCAGATCGCAATCAAGATCTTGCGGCTTTTCTGCCGGCGACGTTCACTGAGCTTCATCTCGGCAATGTGCGTCCAGAGCAGTTTGTTCAGACTGCCGTCCGTCGCCGGGCGATACACTGGCTCTGTCGCCTTGGCGTTCACCGCCACGCGGTCGACCGGCGCCACGAACCGGTATCCGCGCCTGGGAACGGTCTGAATGTAGACGGGGCGATCCGCATCCTCGCCTAGGGCCTCACGGACCTGTTTGATGGCGAAGTTCACACCCTGCTCGAAATCGACGAACGTGTCGGAGTTCCACAGCGCCTTGCGAATGTCCTCGCGGGTCACGAGCGTCCCCGCCTGTCCGGCCAGCAGGCACAACAACTTGAACGGCTTCGGCTGCAGCCGGACAACGCGGCCGTTCTTCACCAGTTGCTCGGCGTCGGTATCGAGCTCGAAGATGCCGAAGCGGAAGATGTGGGGGGCTGACACCCCGGGGGCTCTGGTAGTCACGCATGCACAGCCTATCACTCCGCCTGCCAGCTCATCAAACCTCACAACTGTTCCAGCCAATGAGGTTAGGCCCTCGCCACATGACCTGACGCTGCTCAGGCTTCGCGAACGCTGCTTCCCCGGAATCGAGCGTATATCCCTCAGAGCGGTCGAGCGAACGGCCGACCTGACACGGTGGTGCCTATGACCGAACCAGTAAAACTGGAGACCGACATCAGACTTGCGAGGCGATCCCGGGTTCCAGTTCTGATTACCGCTCCGCCCGACCGCGCCCTTGCTGTCGCGCGCGCAATTGTCGCCGGCAAAAAGAACAGAAAGAAAGCGCCCCCACTCGTGGTGTGCGATGGCGCCGCCATCGTCAGGGCGGCGCTGGGGGACCGCCGGGAAAGCGGAACGACCGACGATGATGTCGTCCTTGTCGTTCGGGAAGTGCACGAGTTGAGCGACACCGAACAGTCTGCGCTGATGCTGCTGTTCTTCAACGGAGAGGAACTTGGAAACCGACGCATCATCGCGACCTCGTCCGTCTGCCTCTTGAATCGTGTCGAGCAGGGCACCTTCAATGAGGGGCTGTTCTACCGACTGAACGCCATTCACATCGTCGGCCACTCATGCAGCGACCGCGCCCGGGTCCGGAAGCCGTGCTGCTCCGAGGAGGCAAACGACTCCTCATGGGGTCAGGAGACCCGATCACTGCCGATCTGCCGTCGCGCGACCCCGGTATCACAAGCCGCGCCGAGGAGCCCGTCTGAGTAATGCCCCGGCGGCTGGGAGCGTGTTCACCATTCTCGGACACGCTCCTGGCCCCAGCCGCAGTATCATCTGCGTCGGCTCGGGAGTTCCCCCAACCAAGCCGGAACCGAACCGAAAGGAGCGCCCGTGATCACCGTGTTGACGCGCGTCCGTATCGCCGTCCTCCTGCTGGCTTTGTCGTTGACGGCGGCGACCCTGCCGGGGGGCAAGC
>WNEY01000724.1_pt1 | contig 21528 bp, 18 predicted proteins | sample 5400531 | NCBI WGS metagenome assembly WNEY01 (sample SAMN13153338, study PRJNA577476) | soil metagenome | isolation source: 200 cm saprolite under Douglas fir tree site 1 | place: USA:California | collected 2015-04-18
CCCGCCGCTGCATCGTCCTAGCTCCCCCCGAAAGTGCGGCCTATATTACCCGCCCTCCGCGGAAGCTGGAAGGCGGGTTCCCGATGCAATTCGAAGCACGGATCGAGCCACTCACGGGCAAGCTGCCCAAGGTCACCTATCGGTGGGACCCGGAGACCGACATCCTCTCCGTGGCCTGTAAGGGCACGGGGAAGGCGACGGGGCTCAATGGGACGGTGGACCTGGAGGGCGGCGACGGCTCGTTCGTGGTGATCGACGTCGCCGGCGGTTGCATCCACGGCGTCGACGTCGTCACCTGGCCGGACGACATCCGCACCCGCGACACGCTCCCGATTCCGGAGCCCGCCAAGGAAGGACGCGTCGTCTTCCCGGGGCGCAGATCGCAGCCGCGCGTGGCGGCGGTCGAGGTGGACACCGCGCTCACGGTGGAAAAGAATGCCAACGAATCCGTGCTCCATATCCGTGTGGGGCGCCAGCGGGTTGCCACCGTGGTGCGCGTGGCCGACCTGTTGCTCGTCGAGGTGGACAAGAACTCGCGCCTGGCGGGGCTGTGGTTCCTCGAGGTGCCGCCGTTCCCCAACGTGGAAGCGACCGCTTGAGCGGAGGTTGTGAAGGATGGTGGAGGTGGGTGGAAGTTGGTGGAGGTCGAAGAGGCGGTGGAAGAGCCCATCGAGCGGCAAAATGGTAAGGTTTGCTGAAACACCCCCCGTACGTTGTCCTGTATGGCCCCATACGAGAAGCTTCACGCATGGCGTGAGTGCCATGAACTCGCGCTCGCAGTCTACCGGGCTACGAAATCCTTCCCGACCGAAGAGCAGTATGGCCTCACCTCGCAGATCCGTCGTGCTGCCTTCTCCTCAGCGGTCAACATCGTAGAAGGTTCTGCCAGGCGCAGTAGGAAAGAATTCCGTCGTTTTCTCGACATCTCCCTATCGTCCCTCACTGAGGTAGGATATGCACTGCGGTTCTCCCGGGAAGCTGGCCTGCTACCCGACGAGGATTGGTCGGCTCTCAACGACCGCCAGTGCCGTGCCCGGTTTCTCACGTGGCAGCTTTACCGGGCCCTCGCCCGGTAGCCACCTCCACCATCCTCCACCAAACCTCCACCATCCTCCACGAAACCTCCACCAACCTCCCCCAACGCCCTAGATTTCTGCCTCATGTCCGACCAGCTCCCCCGCCTCGGCGGCCTGTCCGAACCCGAGAAATACGAGCGCCTGGTCGAGCGGGTCCCCGGTGTGTGGTGGAGCGACGAGGGACCGTTCGCCGGGCTGCACGAGCTGAACGCGGTGCGGGTCGAGTACTTCCGCCGCGTGTTCGGCGGCTTCGGAGGGAAGCGCGTCCTCGACGTGGGCTGCGGGGGAGGCATCCTGGCGGAGACGCTCGCTGCCGAGGGGGCGAGCGTGACGGGAATCGATCCGTCGGAGAAATCTCTTACGGCCGCCCGGGAGCACGCCCGCCGCTCGGGACTCTCGATCGACTATCGCAGCGGCAGCGCCGAGGAACCGGGCGGCGCGGGCCTCGAAGGGACCTTCGACCTGGTGTTCGCCGTGGACGTGCTGGAGCACGTCGACGACCTGGAGCGCACCATCGCGGGGCTTGCCCACGTCCTGGCGCCCGGCGGCGGGCTCGGCTTTCTCACCCACAGCCGCACGATCGCCGGATTCCTGCAGGTCGTGTGGGATGAGGAGTACGTGCAGCACACCATGCCCGAGGGGTTCCACGACTTCGCCCGTTTCATCACGCCCGCCGAATTGACCGAAGCGCTCGCCCGGCATGATATGGTGGTGCAGGAGATGAAAGGCGTGGAGCGAGCGGGTGAGGGTACGGGCCGGCGCGTGCTCACCGACGATTTGAGCGTGACCTACCTCGGCTGGGCGCTGCGGACACGCTGACCGTGTCGCGTTCTTGGGTCGATGCGATCCTCGCCGCGGGGGTGGTGCCGGCCTCCTACGTCCCCGAAGCGAGCCTCGGCCGCACCGATCTCGAGGAGTTCACCGGCGCCGACCCGGTGGAGGACCCGGAGCTCCGGCTTCACCCGCTGACCGGGGCGCACGCGCTCACGCCTGGGGCGGTCGGATTTCTCGACGGGATCGAGCAGTGGCGAGTGGCAGGGTATGCGGGAGTGATTCCGATCGTGCGGGCCTACGTCGCCGCCGCGATCCGTTTCCGGGGGGCCGATCGCCGCCCCCGCACGGTCGGCGAGGACGCCGAGGAGTTCGCGATCACGCGGCTCGACCGTTTGTCCGACGCCGTACGCCGGGCGCTCGAGGGAACCGGAGTCCGGGTCGTCGAGATCTCCGCCGAGGACGTCGGCCAGCCGGCTCGCGCCCTGCCGGCCGCGCGCGTCGAGGTGCAGAAGGCGCGCGCCGCCCTCGAGCGCCGGCTGGCGGAGCGGTGGCTCTCGCGGCTCGGCGCCGACGAATGGCTCGTGACAGACGGCGTCCTCTCCGATTCTCCGGAGCTGTCGGCGCACCCGCGCGCGCTGGGGGTCGTGAAGAGTCACGGCGCGGAGTACTTCGAGGGCCCGGAGCTCGAGCGGGCGCTGACGTTGCCCGCGACGCACCGCACCAGCGTGTTCCGGCCCAAGCGCCGCGGCGCGCGGCGCGAGATCTATTCCTGGTATCTCCGGTTGTGGCCGTGGGAAGGGAACGACCTGTTGTACGGGCTGCTGCGGGTGGAGGCGCGCGCTCATCCGGACACAGTCGCGCTCGCGTCGCGCATCTCCGCGTGGCTCGTGACCGAACGTGCCCCGCTCGCGACCCCCGACCGTCGGTGGGATCGGTTACTTTATCCTATCCATGACGTGGAGACCTACTTGAGAGCGCGCGCGCCGCGCGACCTCTTCTCGCCGCTCGGCTCCCGCCTCCCTCTCCCGCGGACCGGATCGTGATCGAGCGACGCGATCCCGCCCCGCCGCCGGTCGGTCGCGTCGTCGCCACCGAGCAGAAGCCCGCGACGCCGCACCAATTTCACTTTTGGACCGCGAACGAGACGACCATCGGGATCGGGGCGATCGTTAGGGTCGAGGAGCTGGAGGCTGGGGACTCGGGGCGGGTCGTCTATGGCGTGGTGACCGACGGGTTCGCCTACTCGGACTTGGCCACGCCGCTCCACGATGCCGTCGGCGCGGAGGGAGATCCGGCGCGCGCCGCGCAGAATCCGACCGTCCGTCAGGAGATCCGGTTGTGGACCGCGGCGGTGCTGCGCCAGAAGCCCGAGGAGCCGCTGCAGCCGGTTCCCCTCGGGCAGGTGCACGTCGCGAACGACGTTGACGTGGCACAGGCGCTCCGCATGGACGCGTATCTCGGCGGGGCAGAGCCCAGTGCGATTCCCGTGGGTCTGTACACGTCCGGGGCATTGGAAGCGCCGGTTTATCTGGACGCCGATTTCCTGCTCGGGCCGGAGGCGGCGCACCTGAACATCTCCGGTGTCTCGGGGCTCGCCACCAAGACCAGCGCGGTGGAGTTCCTGCTCGGATCAATTTTCCAGCACTTTCCGCCCCACAAGGGGCGCATCGCCGCAGTGTGCTTCAACGTGAAGGGTCCGGACCTGTGCTTCCTCGACCAGCCTGGCGCGCTCGACGACGAGGACCGCCGTCGCTACGAGCGCCTCGGCGTCCGGCCTCAGCCGTTCGAGCGTGTGCGTTACTACGCCCCCTTCAAGGCCGACGGCGTGAACCTGAACACGCTGCGCACGCACCCCGATCTGGTGGGCGACGTGGAGCCGCTCGTCTGGGGCCTGCGCGAGGTGCTCGACTACGCCGAGGTCCTGCTCAACCGCGACGACATCGATGCGAAGGCGGACGCCTTCATCGATTTCCTCTCGGATCGCGTCGTGGACAAGGAGTTCGACGACGGTTTCGGCGGGGCGCATCGCGTGGTCACATTCGCCGACTTGGAGCGGCTGTTCCGGTCGATCTTCGACGGCCTGGAGCTCGGGGGAGGACGCGGCGACACGTGGCGGACCCACCACATCGCGACCATCCGCAAGGTGCGCAACCGCCTGTCGAACATCTCGACCCGCGCCAAGGGCCTGGTGACCGATGACGGCCCGTCAAACGATCTGCCCTGGGGCCGGTTCGAGGACCGGGCCGTCTACGTGGTGGACGTGGCCAACGTCGATCCGCTCGGCCAGGATCTCGTGTTCGCGCGCGTCGTGTCGAAGCTGCGCGAGCACCTCGAGCGCCGCGACCTGGGCGTGGATGCCGTCGTCGTGTTCGTGGACGAGCTGAACAAATACGCTCCCGCCGACGGGCCCGAGACCTACGTGAAGAAAATGCTGCTCGATATCTCGGAGCGCGGGCGCTACCTTGGCCTGGTACTGTTCGGCGCCGAGCAGTTCCGCTCTCAGGTGCATCGGCGCGTCGTGGGAAACGCGGGTACCATCGTGTTCGGGCGCATGGACTCGGACGAGCTCGCGACACCCGGCTACCAGGTGCTGTCGCCCGCCACCAAGATCAAGCTCGCCACGCTCCCGATCGGCGAGCTGATGGTGCGCCACCCGCACTTCACGCAGCCCATTTTCGTGCGGTTCCCACGGCCGGCGGTGCTGCGGGGACGGGACGGCGTGGAGCGGTTCCCGCCCGCGGCGGACCTGCCCTTCGAGGACGCGGTGGTGCGGCAGCTCGTGAAGCTCGACCGCCGGGTACGGCCGAATCTGGTGAAGGATCTGATCGCCGACCGGCGGGAGGAGGACGTACGGCGCGCGCTCGCGCACACTCGCCAGACCCGGCCCCAGGACGCATTCGCCCACCTCAAGAAGCAGCTGGGCGGTCGGGTCGCCGCCGCTCCGGCCGCGCGCGAAACCGTGGCGCCGCTCAACCCGATCTCCGACGACCCGTATTGAGACCGTGAAGCTCGCGCACCTCGCCGATCTGCACCTCGGGTTCCGCCAATACGACCGGCAGACGCCGCGGGGGGGAAATCAGCGCGAGACCGACGTGGCCGAGGCGTTCCGCCGGGTGGTGGATGACCTGCTGTCTCAGCGGCCGGATCTGATCGTCATTGCAGGGGATGTCTTCCACTCGGTCCGGCCCACCAATCCGGCGATCCTGTTCCTGTTCCAGCAACTGCACCGTCTCCGCGCGGGACTGCCGGACTCTCCGATCGTGATGATCGCGGGCAACCATGATACGCCACGGTCCACCGAGACCGGGACCATTCTCCGGTTGTACGAAGCGCTGGGAGTCCACGTGGCCGTAGAGGACGCGCGGTATTTCACGTTCTCAAAACTTGATTGCTCGGTCCTCGCAGTTCCGCACCAAGCGCTGACCCAACCCGAACGCCCCGCGCTACGACCGCAGCGGGGGACCACCTTGAACGTGCTCTTGCTCCACGGCCAGTTGCCCGGCGTCGGTGAGCAGCGGGGCACGATGGAGTATGGAGGCGCGACCGTCCAGCTCGAGGATCTCGCCCCGGCTCAGTGGGACTACGTGGCTCTGGGCCACTACCATGTCGCGCGCCAGCTGGAGGCGAATGCGTGGTACTCCGGTAGCGTTGAGTACGTTGCCCCCAATCCCTGGGGCCAGATGGACGACGAGAAAGAGCTCGGGGTGCAGGGGAAGGGGTACCTGCTGGTACATCTGCCGAGAGCGAGAGTGGAGTTCCGCCCAGTCGGGCTGACGCGCCGGCACGTTGAGCTCCCGTCCATCGAGGGCAAGGGCCTCACGCCCAAGGAGCTGGACGAGCGGATTGCCGCCGCCGTCGCCGGCGCCAAGCCGGCGATCGACGATCAGATCGTGCGGCAGCTGGTGTTCGACGTGTCGCGGGCCACGGCCCGGGACCTGGACCACGCCGCGATCCGCGCGTACAAAGCCCGCGCGCTCCACTTCCAGCTCGACCTGCGCCGGCCCGAAGTCCACCGCACCGGAGTCGCCGGGGCGCCGGGACGCCGGCAGACGCTGTCCGAGACGGTCCAGGAATTCCTCGAGCACCGGCCGCTCGACGCCGACCTGCATCGCGCGGAGTTCGTGCGGCTCGGTGTCGAGTACGTGGCGCATGTCGGCCGTGAAGATGACGGGGCGGGGGCGACCTGATGCAGCTGCTGCGGCTTCGCCTCGTCAACTTCCGGCAGCACGCCGACACCGAGCTCGAGTTCGGTCCCGGGATCACCGGGATCATCGGACCCAACGGCTCTGGCAAGACCACCATCCTCGAAGCGATCGCCTGGGCGCTGTACGGCGTACAGGCGGTGCGCGGGGACAAGGACTCGATCCGCCGGCTCGGCGCGAAAGGACGAGCCGGCGTCGAGGTGGAGCTCGAGTTCCGGCTCGGCGCGCACGAGTATCGTGTGAAGCGCGGGCTCTCCACCGCGGTGCTCCATCAGGACGGCCAGGTGATCGCAAATTCCCTCAAAGCGGTCACCGACAAGCTCGAGCGCACCCTCGGCATGACCCACGAGGAGTTCTTCAACACCTACTTCACGGGCCAAAAGGAGCTGGCGGTGATGGCGGCGCTCGGCAAAACCGAGCGAGCGGCATTCCTATCGCGCGTGCTCGGCTACGAGCGCCTGCGGGAGGCGCAGGAGCGGGTGCGCGAAGTCCGCAACGCCGTGGCGGCGGAGGTGAAGGGTCTCGAGGCCGGACTCCCCGACAGCGCCGGGCTCGCCGCGGCACGGCGGGCCGCGGAACAGCGAGTCGCGGGGGCCCGGACCTCGGCGAACAGTGTGGCGGCCGCGCGCCGCGCCGCGGAGGACGCGCTGGGTCGCGAGGAGCCGCGCTGGAACGAGTGGATGACCCGTCGCGAGCGCACGCTGTCGCTCGACGGCGAGCGGCGCATGGCGGAGCAGGCGGTGGTGTCGTCGCGCCAGGAATTCCTGCGGCTCGACAAAGAGCTCGCGGATGCGCTCGCGGCTCGGGAGCAGCTGCGCCTGCTCGGTGCCCAGCTCGCCCCCGCGGCTCGGCTGAAGCAGGAGGCCGCGACCCTCGAGGGGCTGCAGCGTGAGACGGCGGCGCGGCGGGCAGAGGAGGCCCAGCTCGCGGAGCTGGCCCGCAACGTACGCATGCTCGAGCGCCGCCTCACCGAGCTCGGCGACGTGGCGGAGGCGCTCAGCCGGGCGGATGCGGCGGCGCGCGAGCTGCACGAGCGGCTCGAAGCGGTCGAGCGCGCCGCGGAGGAGGAGCGGACGGTATGGGTGCGCGACCGGCAGTACGCCGAGACAAAGCGCACCGAGCTGCTCAAACTGTACGAAGAGGTGAAGGAGCAGCGCGACCAGATCGTGAAGCTCGGGCCGGAGGGAACGTGTCCCACCTGTAAGCGGCCGCTCGGGCCCGAATACGCGGGCGTGCTCGCGCTGCTCGACGCGCAGCTCGAGGTGATCACCGGGGACGGGAAATATTTCCGACAGCGGCTCGAGCAGCTCGCGCAGGCGCCCGCCAAGCTGCTGGACGCGGAGGCCGAGCGAGACCGCGTGCTGGAAGAGAGCCGCGGCGCCAGCGCGCGGGCGGGGGAGCTGCGGGCGCAGCTCGAGGAGCGCGATCGCGCGGGCGCGCAGCTCGAAGGCGCGCGGCGGCGGGCGGGCGACCTCGAGCGCCAGTTGACTGCGCGTCCCTCGGGCTACGACGCGGCGCGACACGACGCGGTGCGGGCCGAGCTCGGGAAGCTCGAGCCGGTGGCGCTCGAGGCCGCCGCGCTGGAGGAGCGCGCCCGGCGCGCGGAGCGTCTCGTGCAGGAGGCGGAGCAGGCCGAGCAGCAGCTGTCGACCGGCGAGCGCCGGGTGCGTGACCTCACCGAAGCCGTCCGCGCCGAGGGCTTCTCGGACGCCGGGTACCGCCAGGCGAAGGATCGCTACGATCGGGCCGTCGGAGCGCTGCGCGAGGCCGAGCTCGCGGTGGTCGAAGCCCGCGGCGAGCTGAACCGCGCCGAGGACGACCTGGCGGAGGCGAAGCGGCGGGAGGCCGAGCGGTCGCAGCGCGAGCGCCAGATTGCCGTGCTCAAGGCGCGCCAACGGCTCCACAACGAGTTGGACCGTGCCTTCTCGGACCTGCGAGGCGAGCTGAACGCGCGCATGCGTCCCGAGATCGCCGAGCTCGCCTCCGGCTTCCTGGCCGACTTGACCGACGGCCGCTACGACGAGCTCGAGCTCACGGAAGACTATACGCTCACGATCCTCGAGGGCGGTGTGCCGAAGCCGGTCATCTCGGGCGGCGAGGAGGACATCGCGAGCCTCGTGCTGCGGCTCGCCATTTCGCAGATGATCGCAGAGCGGGCGGGCCAGCCGCTGTCGCTCTTGGTGCTCGACGAGATCTTCGGCTCGCTCGACGAGGCCCGCCGCCTGCACGTCGTCGGCCTGCTACGCCGGTTGGCCGACCGCTTCCCCCAGGTCATCCTCATCACGCACATTGAGCAAGTGCGAGAGGGTCTCGATCGGGTGATCCGCGTGGACTTCGACCCGGCGCGCGGCGCCAGCGTCGTCCGGGACGATACCGCCACACTGGGAGCCGCCGATGCGGGCGTGGCTGCCTGAGCGTCAGGTCTACGGGCCGGAGCCCGCGAGCGAGCGTGACATCGAGGGGCTGAACCGCGTCTTTGCGGACGCGTTCACCGACCGGTACCGCCGCGACGGGCTCGTGGGCGTACGCGTGCCGCACCTCAATCCCCAGGTGTGGCGCTACGCCCTGCTCGACGCCGGCCCGGGCGCCATGCTGTGGCGCGACGAAGCCGGGCACGTCGTCGCCTTCAACATCGCGCACCGCTCGGGGGCCGAAGGGTGGATGGGCCCCCTCGCCGTGCGGCCCGACCGCCAGGGCGCGGGAGTGGGGAAGACGATCGTCCGGACGGCGCTCGACTGGCTGCTCGAGCAGAATGTGGCGACGCTGGGACTCGAAACCATGCCCCGCACCGTGGAGAACATCGGGTTCTACGCGCGGCTCGGGTTCTTCCCCGGTCATCTCACGGTGACGTTGACGAACGACATCATCACGCGCGGGCATCGCGCCCCGATGGTGTTGTCGCAGCGCAAAGGTGCGGCCGGTGGCGAGACGCTCGAGGCGGCGCGCCACCTCGTGGCCGCGCTCGCCCCGGGCTACGACTTCACTCGCGAGATCCTCCTCACCACGGAGCTGGGCCTCGGCGACACGTCGCTCATCGACGGGGACGACGGGCTCGACGCGCTGGTGCTGTGGCACTCGGCGCCGCTCGCCGAAGGTCGGCCGAAGGATGAAGTGCGCGTGTTGAAGCTCGCCGCGCGGGACCCGGCCAGCTTCGAGGCCGCGATCGCGGCGACCGAGGCGGCTGCGGCGCGCGCCGGCATCCGGCGCGTCGCCGTACGATGCCAGACGCGCTTCGACGATGCGTTCCGCCGGCTCGTGGCGCGCGGCTATCGCGTTCGCTGGACAGATCTGCGGATGACCTACGAGGGCTACTCCGAGGCCCATCCCGCCGGGGGCGTGCTGCTGTCCAACTGGGAGATATGAGCCGGGGCGGCACTAGCGCAGACAGCCGATGCGGACCTTGGCTATCACCATGTCGTCGAACCAAACGCTGCCGGAGGCGGGGTCTGTGATGTAGTTCTGCGGCCACAGATGGTTCAGCTGAAGCGTCGGGCTGTTCCGGAACTGGATGTCGAGCGGGCCCGGTGCGGTGGACGAGTAGCTGCACTGCGAGCCATCAGCACCCGCGGGGCAGAAGTGGTCTTGCACCCAGTACCCGCTCCCCGCTGAATCGGGGAAACGCTGGATGAGCACGTCGTTCTTCCACACCTCGAGCACCGCACCGGCGTCCGATGCCATATCTGTGTTCAGCTTGGCGTGGACCTCGAGGCACGCCCAGGTGTTGTCAACGGCCATGAAGGCAGCCCGGCTAATGAGGGCGTTCCCCCAGTATGAGCCTGCACAGCCCGAGCAGGTGTGCATCGTCATCCAATAGTTGTAGAAATCGAAGGCCGGATTGGAAGCGCCGTTGCCCCACACCGGCTCTATAGCGAAGGAGACACGGTCGCTTCCGCTGGGTCTGATTCCCGCTTGCGGGTTCGGCCAGTTGCTCGGGGGGTTGTAGCCGCCGAGCCAGAGACCCGTGTGGTGCCAGGGCACGCCGGCCTGGTACTTCACGTACCAGCGCCAGTAGAGCTCGTCGTGTCCGGCGTCGAAGCGCTTGTACAGGTCGGTGGCTTGGCTGGTTGAGTTCCTGCCGTCGGACGTGAGCTGCATCGAAACCGCGCCGCAGCTACTCGAAGGCCGGTCGGCGACCAACGCCATCCCCGCAGGGTTCTTGTGATCGTTGTAGCGCGCCGTCACCGCCGACACCGAGCCCTCCTCGAAGTTCTCGGCCCAAACCACCGCCGGATCGCCAGCGATTCCCTGGTCGCAGGGATACCGGTCGGCGAGGTATTGCCCTCCCGAGGGTGGCGTCGGTGGTCTGTTCGGTTCCTGGCACGCGGCGGCCAGGAATAGGGCTCCGCACACGAGTGCGCGATGGACGACGCTGCAGCAGCATGAACGAAGCAGCACGGAGTGCCTGCCTTTCCAACCCGTGGCGTCTCCGCAATCACTAGGCAGTAGCCGAACTCCCTGCCGGTGACGCCGCTCACCCCGGCCCGGGGCAAGTGCCTGGGGTGCGTGCTTTCGATCCGAACGTGAGCGGCACCCCAAATCGGGTGCTGTTCAAAGGGACGTTGTAGCGCGGAACTCGGCGCCACGACTGCGAAAACGGGGTCCCGTGTCAGTCGCACGGGTACCCTTCGTGCTTGCGCCCCGAACCCGAATCACCAATCATGGAGCGCGCCCCAAACCCGAACATTTCCCGTAAAAGGGAGGCGGCTTCATGAACCGGGTTCTGCAGTCGGTCATCACGGTGGTAGTGGTTTCGCTCGCGTGCGTCGCGACGGTGGCGGCTCAAGGGGTCCGCTTCGGTCTGGGCGGTGGGCTGACCGCCCCGCTGAGCGACTACAAAAACGTCGACAAGGTGGGCTGGCACGCCACGCTCAACGCGAACTTCGCGATCCCCATGTCTCCCGTCGGCATCCGCGTGGACGGCCTGTACGGCCAAACCAGCCACAAGGATTTCGGCACGACCCCGATTACCGGGAACACGAAGCTCATCGGCGGCATCGCCAATCTTGTGTATAAGATTCCCGTGCCCGCGCCGATCGTGAAGCCATACCTGCTCGCGGGCGGCGGCGTTTACCACTTGAAGATCGAGGCCACGGGCCCAGGTGGAACCGTCGACACGTCCGAGACCAAGTTCACGTGGAATTTCGGGGGCGGTGCGACCTTTGGTGCCGGGCCGGCGAGCTTCTTCGCCGAAATCCGCTACGTGAGCATTCAGGAGAGCGGCGGCTCTACGAAGTTCGTCCCCATCACCGTCGGAGTCATGTTCGGCGGCGGCAAGAGGTCCAAGAAGTAATCTGAAGCGGCACGGGGCGGCGGCGCTGCCTTGGGGCGGCGCCGCCGCTGTCTTTTCGCGTTAGGGCTCTACGACAGGAATTTGGGTGCGCCCACGATAATCCGGCGGGCGAACAACACGACCGCGGCGGCGTACAGCACCTGTACCGGTCCGCTGCCGTTGTGCGCGCCGAACACCAGGACGCCCCAGAGCAGCAACAGCACGATGGCCGCGACGAGCGTGAGATTCATGTCAATCCCCCACGGATTAGCGTGACGATTCCGCGTGACGCGACTGCTTGACGTATCCGGTCCACGCAGTATTGTACTCAAGGAACGGGGAGAAACATTATTGAGCCAACAGCTCGATCGTGGACCCAGATACTGTGACCGATGTCATGCCCCCGCGTGGGGAAGGCAGACGCCATGGTGAGGGACCAGTCATTACTTTCGGGCTTCAATAATCCTCTTCGTTCCGGTCGTACCGATCGGCCGGGCCGCGTTACAGCGGTACCGGCCGATCGGGTTTCCGGCGGATGATCTCCCAGAAGTAGCGCGGCGCGAGCAGGGTTTTCCGTCCCACCCCGAATTCGATCGCGAGAATCACCATCCAGACCCCGTAGGCGACGGCCACGGCTTCGCGCAGGTTGGGCTGCAGAAACTGCACCAGCCACAGCACGAACAACACGCTCGCGTCGCGCCAGTCGAACTCCATGTTCGCGAGCACCATCAGCGCCAGCCCGGATTGCAACAGGGTGAGCAGGATTTCCAGCCGCTGGGGTCCGTCGAAATGGAAATCGAGCCACACGCCGTGATGCCGCAGGCTGGAGTACCCGTACACCAGCGGGATCATGGCGGCGAGCACCGTCCACTGGTTGATGTTGCTCGACACCATGTTCATGAGCGCCATCGGTGCGTGGGTGACGCGCCGTGCCCAGTAGAACGCCGAAACCTTCTCCGGAAACTCGGAAAGAAACGGCGCCACCCATTGCACCAGCACGAACTGGCTCACGCCCACGAGCCCCGCCAAGGCGAGCATCGACTCGAGAAACGGGTGCGCCGTGAAATAGAGCAGCGCGCCGCCGCCACCGAACAGGGCGGCGATCGCGACAGGGCGGCGCCAGCCGGGTTGGCGGTACGCCCAGCGTGAGACCGCGGGAGCGTCCGCCACGTGGTCGGCGCCATGCGGAGCGTTGCGGAACAGGACCGCGAGATAGGCGAGGTATAGGGCCAGCAGCACCACGGCATCGACCCAGCTGAGCTTCTGCTTAAAGAGAATCACGCCGAAGTACAAGAGCGGCGGGACCAGTCCGACGATCTCCACCGCGTGCTCGCGCTCGAGCCGGATGACGGGCAGTAGGGGCGCAGCATACTGCGCCCCTCCAGCCGCCCTCCTGCGACTGGAGACCGCGAACACGAAGTAGATCATCGGCCATCCCAGCCCGAGCAGCAGGCGAATGGCGCCGGTGAGGTTCGCGATCGCCAGGTGCGCGCGCTCGGGCTCACGCCCCGCGTCCCACGCGATCACGGCTTCGACGGCGAACTCGGGAAGCGTCTGCAGCCAGGCGAGGATCGCGAGCGCGAGACCCTGGGAGATGAGGAATTGTGCGGCTTCTGCACCCCAGGCGACGAGGAATGCCGACGCGAGAATGCTGGGAAACGTCCACAGCGCGGACAGCGCGGAGCCTCCCGCCGTGGACAGGAAAGCGAGTACCTTTAGTTTCACGTGCGCCCGAAGATAGTCCTGGCCCGGAGGCTCAACAAGCATGGGACACGACAAGATGAAGTCCGCCTACACCGAGCCGCTGCCTCCGGTGCCCGCGCCCGGCACGCGCACGCCGTTCGAACATCTTGTGCGCGAGATGCTCGATCAGCTCGGCGAGGACCCGACTCGCGAGGGCCTCAGGCAGACGCCGGCTCGCGTCGAGACGTCGCTCAAGTGGCTCACCCGCGGCTACCACATGTCCGTGGCCGACGTGATCGGCGACGCGCTCTACAGCGAGCGGCACGAGAACCTGGTGTGCGTGCGCGACATCGAGATCTACTCCCTGTGCGAGCACCACCTGCTGCCGTTCTTCGGCCGGGCGCACGTCGCCTACCTGCCGAACGGGCGCCTGGTGGGTCTCTCCAAGATTCCGCGCGTGATCGAAGTGTTCGCCCGCCGGCTGCAGGTGCAGGAGCGGCTCACCGATCAGGTGGCGGACGCGCTCATGGAAGTGCTCGACCCGCGCGGCGTGGGTGTGGTGATCGAGGCGTACCATCTCTGCATGATGATGCGCGGCGTCGAGAAGCAGAACTCCAAGACGGTCACCAGCGCCTTGCGGGGCGCGCTGCTGCAAGACGCGAAGACCCGGGACGAATTCCTGCGGCTGGTCTACAGCCGGGGCCCGGGGTGAGCGACGCGTCTCCCACCGCCCTCGCCGGGAAGCTCGCGCTCGTCACCGGCGCGTCGCGCGGGATCGGGCTCGCCGTCGCCGAGCTGCTGCACGCCGCGGGCGCGCACGTCGTGCGGTTGGCTCGTACCCTCGTGGATGGCACGGCCGACCGCCGGACGGACCTGCGCTGTGACGTGACCGACCCCGCGGCCGTGGATCGAGCCGTCGGCCGCGTCCTGACCGACCGGGGGGTGCCGGACATCGTGGTGAACAATGCGGGCATCTTCTTCATCAAGCCCGCCGCGGAGACGACGCCCGACGATTTCACTCGGACCATCGCCGTGAATCTCATGGCTCCCTTTCTCGTGACGCGCGCCCTGGTCCCCCACCTCGTCCGGCGCGGCACCGGCCACTTCGTCACCATCGGCTCCATTGCCGACTATGTGGCCTTCACGGGCTCGACCGCCTACACCGCCAGCAAGTTCGGCCTGCGGGGCATGCACGAGGTGTTGCGGGCCGAGCTGTCGCGCACCGGGGTCCGCACCACGCTCGTCTCGCCGGGGCCGGTCGACACGCCGATCTGGGACGCGATCGACCCCGATGCGCGGCCGGGATTCACCAAGCGCAACGCCATGCTGCAGGCGGGCGATGTGGCAGAGGCGGTGCTGTTTGCGGTCACGCGGGCCGCGCGAGTCGATGTGACCGAGATCCGTCTGTTGCCGACCGTCTATACGCTGAGAGGGTAGATGTTACACGTTGCCCGTTCCACGTTGCCCGTCTTGCTCGTGGTCACGCGGTCCCTCGGAGCGCAGCAGTCGCTGCCACCGCTCCCCGACACCACGGGCTTCGGCGTGCACGTGCTCGCCCTGGCCCGTGCACCGGACGAAGCCGTCTGGGTCGGCACCTACGGGCAGGGAATCTTCGTGCTGCGCAGAGGAGCCGGGAGCTGGGAACAGCTGAAGCATTCGAGCGACTCGACCGCACGGACGATTTCCTTCGATTTCGTGAACGCCTTCGGATTCGGGCCGAACGGGGAGATCTGGTACGGCACGGTGGGGAACGGGTGGGGCCTGTCGACGGACGGCGGCAAGACCTGGACCAGCTGGGAGCTCAAGCAGCTCGGCCCCGAGTGGCAGTACGTCGCGCCGAACGGCATCGTCACACGGGGCGACACGGTGTACGTGGGCACCGCCGACGGCATCAAGCTGTCCTGGGACCACGGCACCACCTGGTCGGAGATCAGCGACTCGGCCGGCGCACTCACGGCGCCGCATCTCTGGGGCCGGCTGCGCAGCCAGTACGTGCTGGCGCTCGCCCGTGGTGCCGACGGCAGTCTGTGGACGGGACACCTGCGGGGGCTCGCCCGTTCGGCCGACGGCGGGCGCACCTGGACGGAATACCCCGCGCCGGTGCGGTGCCCGCCTCCCGGCGCCGAGTGCGTCAACCGCGTGCGGGCACTCGCCCCGGATACCGGGAGTGCCGTGTGGGTGGGGACCGAGCGGGGCTTGTACCGGCTCGATCCCGCGCGCGGCTCCTGGCTCGACAAACAGGGGAATCGGGCCTGCCCGGTCGGACCCGTGGTAAAGGGCTGCCGCGTGGATCTGCCGCCGGTGCAGGCGCTCGTGCGCGTGGGCCCGGGACAGGCGTTCGCCGGCACGCGCGAGGGCGTGTACGCCGAGGACGGCGACGCGCTCAACGTCTGCGACCTGACGCGGAGCGTCAGCGCGCTGGTGCTGCTGGCGCCGGGGGTGTACGCCGCCGGGAGACCCACCGGCCTCGGGACCTGCCGCATCGATCAGCGGCTCACGCTCGTGGGCGTTACCTACCAGGAGCGGCCCGACACGGACTCGCGCGGCACCCGACACACGTGGTTCGGACGGCCCATCGCGCTCACCGACCAGCCGTACATCGATCAGACGTACCGCTACGGCTCGACCATGGGGGGCAATTTCCAGCAGCACCAGGGCGTCGAGTTCAACAACCCGGACGGAACGCCCGTTCATGCGGTCGGCGACGGCGTGGTCGTCTTCGCCGGGCCGGCGGAGCAGGGGGCCAACACCATCGCGATCCGCCACGACCGTACGTTCAAGGGGCTGTACCTGTTCTCGACGTATTACCACAACACGCAGCTCTTTGTCTCGGTGGGCCAGCGCGTCAAGGCGGGCGACGTAATCGCGCTCGTCGGCAACACGGGCCGCGCCACCAACGACCATTTGCACCTCGAGATCCACGCCGCGCCGGTCGACTCCGTGCAGCTGATTGTGGATCCGAACGAGCGGTACCCGAAGTACACGGTGAACCCGGAGCTCTGGATCCGTCCGCTCCCTGGCACGGGAATCGTGGCGGGACGGGTGTGGGATTCGCAGGGCCGGCCGGCGCCGCAGGTGCGCGTGTACGGGCTGGTGAAGGCGGAGCCGCAGGAGACGCCGTACTCCTACGCCGAGACGTACGGCGAGCACAATCATCCGGACCCGGATTATCGCGAGCACTTCGCGGTGTCGGATGTCGAGCCCGGTGAGTACACTATTGCGGTGGTGGTGGACGGCCGGCGCATGACGCGCCGCGTGCGCGTCGAAGCGGACCGCGTCACGTGGGTGGAGTTCGGCAAGGGTGCACATTGAGCTGACGGAGATGCTGCGTTGCCCGGAGCGTCACGAGGAAGGATACCTCGTGATGTCCACGGGCGAGATGCTCGGACGGATGGTCCGGTCGGGCATGCTCGGCTGTCCGGTCTGCGGCAAGGAATATCCGATCGTGCGGGGCGTGGCGCAGTTCTCGCGCCCCTCCGTTGCACCGTCCGGTACCGCTCCTCGCTCCCCGCTCCCGGTCGATGCCCAGACGCTCCAAGCGCTGCTCGATCTGAGCGGCCCCGGCGGCTATGTGCTGCTACTCGGCTCCGCCGCACATCACGCGGTGGGGCTCGCGGAGCTGATGGGCGGCATTCACTTTGTGGGCGTGAACGCACCGGACGATGTGGAGGAGCTCCCGGTGCTGAGCCTGCTCGCCTGCGAGGCAATGATTCCGCTGCGCCAGACGGTGGCGCGGGCCGTCGTCGTCGGCCCCGACCGCCTGGGCGCCGCCTGGCTGGCCGAGGCGCGGCGCGTGCTGCTCCCGGGGCGGCGGCTGGTGATCGAGAGCGAGCGCGTCGCCGCTCCGGCGGGCCTCACGCAGCTGGCCCTCGGGCACGGCCTGTTCGTCGCCGAGCGGCGCTGATCAGCCTTCGATCGTCGCCGCGGTGGGATCGGCCTCCGCGTACACCCGGTCGATCAGGTCCTTGTAGTTCTTTTCGACCTGGCGCCGCTTGACCTTGAGCGACGGCGTGAGCTCGCCGGACTCGATCGTGAAGTCACGCTCGATCAGGACCACCTTCTTCGGCATCTCGAACTTGGCGAGGTCGCGCAGGCCGCCCATCACCTCACGCTCCATCTTCGCCTGGACGTCGGCCAGCCGGATCAGCTCGGCGGGAGACGCGTAGGTGAGGTTCCGCTCCTTGGCCCACCGCTCGAGCTGATCGAAGTTGGGCACGATCAGGATGATCGGGAACTTGCGCAGGTCGCCGAGCACCACCGCGCTCGCCACGAACTTGTTCAGCCGCACCGTGTTCTCGATCGGCTGCGGCGCGATGTATTTCCCGCCCGCCGTCTTGAGCAGATCTTTTTTCCGGTCGGTGATCTTGAGGTAGCCGTCGGCGTCCAGCTCCCCGATGTCTCCCGTGTGAAACCAGCCATCGGCATCGATCGCTTCGCGCGTCTCCGTCGGCTTGTTGTAGTAGCCCTGCATGATGTTGGGGCCCTTGGCGAGGATTTCGCCGTCGCTGGCGATCTTGATCTGGACCCCCGGGATCGCCTTGCCCACCGTGCCGAATTTCGGCCGCGCCAGCGGATTCAGTGTCAGCACGGGTGACGTTTCCGTCAGCCCGTAGCCCTCGATGACCGGAAGCCCCGCGCTATAGAAGAACCGGCCGATCTCGGCCGAGAGCGGCGCGCTGCCGGACACGAACAGCTTGATCCGTCCCCCGGTGCGCGCCCGCAGCTTGGAGAACACCAGCCGGTCCGCGATCGCGTGCGTCAGCTTCAGGCCGACGGGCACCCCGATGCCGGCGAGGCGGTGCGCCGCCCACCGTTCGCCCGCGCGTTTCGCCCACTGAAAAATGCCGCGCTTCACCGCGCCGCCCGTATGCGCGTTCTCGAGCACGCGGGCGTAGACCTTCTCGTACACGCGCGGCACGGCGGCGACGATAGTGGGCCGGATTTCCTGGAGATTCTGCGCGAACGCGTCGATCGACTCGGCGTAGGCGATCGTCACGCCCACGTGCAGGAAGTAGTACTCCACCATGCGCTCGAGGATGTGCGACAGTGGCAGCAGCGCGAGGCACGTGTCGTCTTCGCTGACCCGCAGCGTGTCCACGCAGGCGCGCACGTTGGAGCAGATGTTGTCGTGGGTCAACATCACGCCCTTGGGCTGCCCCGTCGTCCCAGAGGTGTACAGCAGGGTCGCGAGGTCGGCGGGCTGCACGCTGAGCGCTTCCTCCTTGAACCGGGGATACTTGGCGGCGGCCGCCCGGCCCCGCGCCTCCAGCTCGGCGAGCGTGACCACCCCGTCGCCCCCCCGGCCATCGAACACGATCACGTGGCGGAGCGATGGCAACCCGCTCTTCACGGCGCGGACCTTTTCCACCTGAGCCGCCGTCGAGCAGACCACCGCCGCCGCGCCGGCGTCGCGCAGAATGTATTCCACCTGATTGGCGGGGAGGGTCGGGTAAATGGGCACATCGGTGGTGCGGGCACACAGGCACGCGTAGTCGATCAAGGCCCACTCGACCCGCGTTTCCGCGAGGATGGCGACCTTTTCGCCCGCCGCGAGCCCGAGCTCGCGCAGGCCCAGCGACAGCGCTTGCACCCGTGCGGCCGCTTCCTGGTGCGAGACGTCGCGCCACGCGCCGTCCGCCTTGTGGCGGAACGCGGCCGGATGCGCGCCATAGGCTTGCACCGCGTCGAAGAACAGCTCGGTCAGAGTGCGAGGGGGGGCGCTCATGGGAGGAACCTCACGACGAAAGTGGCGGGCGAGCCGGGCACCGTGTCTCCCACCGCGCGGCGGCGCGCAATTGCTTGTATGACGACACTATCCGGAACCGGCGCTCTCAGGAGCCGTACCTTGACGAACGCAATTCCGCCCGAGCTCGTCGTCACGGTGTCGGTCGTGGCAAGGATATGGGTCGAGTCGTTCGTGACGAGTGCGACGGGCCCCGAGGATACCGGGTACGTGATCGCGTACACCACGGGCCGGCCGGGCAGGGGAACCGTCAACGAATCGCCGCCGCTGGTCGATTTGATCGTGTCCGCCACCTCCACCTTGAGAGAATCGGAGACCGAGTCGGCCGATAACGCCACCGTGACCACCGTCGCTCCCGTCGCGAACAGGATGTCCGCGGCCGCCAGCGTGCGAATCGAGACCGCGTTACTGGTAATGCCATACAACCGCGACAGCGCCACCAATAGCCCGGTCTGGCCCAGGCGGTTCGCGATCGTCCGGCCCGTGAGGCTGTCGAGAACGATGAGAATCGGAGCCGTGTCGCCCGCGGACCAAACGACGGTAGCCGCGACCGAGTCGCCGTGGCCGTCCAGCACGCGGGCACGTGGCGTGAGGGTATCGTACTCTTCCAGGCTGTCGGGGGCGATGACTTCGATCGCGATCACGCGGCTCAAGTCCCCCGGGCCGAACTTGTTGCACGCCACCACCGCCATGAGCACGAGGACGCCGCCGGCCCGGCCCAACCCGTTCCCCCGGCCGATCAGGGCGCCTCCGCCGCGGCGGCTTGGGTGGGTCCCGAGGCGCCGAGGTCGCGCAGCGCCTGCGTCGCGTGCTCGATCCATTTCTGCGCGTCGGGCCCCTTGGGCGGATGCGCCAGGAAGGCGCGCAGGTGCTGGGTCGCGCCGTCCGGGTCGCCGCGCTTGAGCAGCAGGAACGCGAGTCCGTAGTGCGCGCCCGCGAGCTCGCGGTCGAGCTCGAGCGCGCGGCGGTAGTGCCGGATCGCTTCGTCGATGCGCCGCGTCTTGGTGAACGCGATCGCCATGTTCTGGAGAATGCGCGCGTCGTTGGGATGGTCGCGCAGCGCCAGGCGATACGACGTGAGGGCCGAGTCGTAATCGCCCTGCCGCTCGAGGGCGAGCGCCTCGTTCAGGTAGTCGAGGCGCTGGGGTTTGAGTTCGTCCGCGGCCGAGCCGCTGAAAAGGCGGCGCCAGAAACCCATGGGCCGAAAATAGCTTGCGGCCTCCGCGCTTCGCAATGTAGCTTCCCGTCCCATGCCCGTCCCGCCCAGGCCCGGCCGTCCCTCCGGCGGCGCGACGCGCGCCGGCCGCAAGACGCCCCACGGCGTGCTCCAGGTCGACTGGCCGTTCTTCGGCGAGCTGTGCCGCGCGCTCGCCCTAAAGATCTTCCGGGAGTACGACCCGGAGCTCGTGATCGGGATCGCCAAGGCGGGGGTGATTCCCGGGGCGGTGGTCGCAAGCATCCTGCAGCGCGATTTCGCGTCGCTGACCATCACGCGGGAGTCGGCGGGGGTGCGGCCCGCGGTGACGAGGCGCGGCGGGCCGGCGATCACCGCGGAGCACGTGCTCATCGTGGACGAGACCTGCGACTCGGGCGACACGATGAAGCTGGCGCTCGCGGCGGTGCGGGAGCTCAAGCCGGCGGCCGTGAAGACGGCGGTGTCGTTCCGCACCGGCGAATACCAGCCCGACTTCTCCGCGCTCGACACGGACAACTTCATCATCCTCCCGTGGGACCGCGAGGTGATCGTCGGCGGCGAGATTGTGATGCGGCCCGACTACGCCGAGAAGCTGCGGGACCTGGAGCTTTGAAGGACCGGCTCACGGCCGCGCTGCGGGCGTCGCGCGCCGACTATACCGAAATCCGCGTCGAACGCACCTGGAGCTCCTCCGTCACCTTCCGCGGGCGGCGGCTCGAGACCGCGACGGTCTCCGAGGATCAGGGCGGCTTCGTGCGCGCCCTGAGCAAGGGGTGCGGCTGGGGCATCGCGTCCTTCACCTCCCTCGACCACCTCTCGGAGATGGTGCGCCGGGCGAACGAGCTGTCGCGCGCGCTGCGCCTGGACGAGCCGATCCGGCTGGCCGACGTCGAGCCGCAGACGGCGGACACGGTGCTCGATCTGGACGGCGACGTGCGCGGCGTTTCGCTGGGCGACAAGAAACGGCTGCTCGAGGCCTACAACGGAGCGATGCTCGCCGCGAGCGACCGGGTCGTGGACACGCAGGCGAGCTACCGCGACGAGGTGAGCGAGTACTGGTACGCGAACTCCGAGGGCACGGTGCTGCGCCAGCTCCGGCCCGAGGTCGTGATCTCCGGCAGCGCCATCGCGCGCCGCGACGGTCAGATCGAAAAGGGCCTCGAGTCCGTCGGCCTGCGCAAGGGTTGGCGCAGCGCGCAGGGCCGCGAGGCCGCCTTCCGGAAGGTAGCGGAGCGGTCCGTGGCGCTGCTCGACGCCCCGCGCGTGAAGGGCGGCACCTATCCCGTGGTGCTCGACCCCGAGCTCGCCGGCGTGTTCATCCATGAGGCGTTCGGCCATCTCTCGGAAGCCGACTTCGTGTACGAGAACCCGCAGGCCCGCGAGCTGATGACCCTCGGCCGCCGCTTCGGGAAGCCCGTGCTCACCGTGGGCGACAACGGCGCGGCAGCCGGGCTCCGCGGGACCCTTCCGTTCGACGACGAAGGCACGCCCACCCGGGACACGATCCTGATAGAGGAAGGCGTGCTCGTCGGCCGGCTGCACTCGCGGGAGACCGCGGCGCGGATGGGCGAGCGCCCGACGGGAAA